>Ga0172363_10003295_pt1 | contig 13128 bp, 13 predicted proteins | sample LakKivs2_kivu2a2_FD_114541 | JGI IMG/M metagenome (GOLD analysis project Ga0172363, IMG submission 114541) | Sediment microbial communities from Lake Kivu, Rwanda - Sediment s2_kivu2a2 | ecosystem: Environmental > Aquatic > Freshwater > Lake > Sediment | place: Rwanda: Western Province, Lake... | reverse complement strand
CTGATCGCCGTCCCCTTTGCCCTCTTTCTGGCCTACCTTTTCACCCAGCTCGGCTATCTAGGCCTGGCCATCCTCTTTTTCCCCCTGCTCGCTTCCCGGTACATCTTCCAGGCTTACGTCCGCATCCAGGAGACCTACGCTGATACTGTCCAGGCCCTGATGGCCACGGTGGACAAGAAGTTCGGCCAGACCGGCCGCAACCAAAAGGTCTACCAGTACGCGCGCCAGGTAAGCCAGAGCCTGGGCCTTTCCCCCGATGAGGCTGAGCTTGTGGGCTACGCCAGCTACCTGCGGCACATCGGCCTCCTGGGGCTGGAAAACAGCATGCTAGAAATCACTTTATCCCAACCGCTCTGGTCCTCAAGCCCGGTGGTCGCCGAAGCCCTTCTGGCCGGATCCCAGATTTTAGAAAAAACGGAGCAGCTCAGGAAGGCTGCTCCCTTCATTCGCCTGCATCACGAAAAATGGAACGGCTCGGGTCCCTGGCGCCTGAAAGAGGAGCAGATACCAATGGGAGCAAGAATTATCGCTGTTTGCGAATTCCTGGAGGAGCAGGAGTTCCGAGGGCGCTCCCGCGCGGAAATCGTAAAACAATTAGAGGAAAAAAGCGGGCACGATTTCGACCCCGCCGTGGTTCGGGCCCTCCTTTCCAGCCTGGAGAAAGAAAAAAATGAATAGGAGAGCGACGGTCGTTCTAACAATCCTGGCGCTTTTAATCCTGGTGGCAGGCTGTTCTGCCTATTTCGTGGGCTCCAGATCCTGGGCAGGGATTGTCCTGGTTGGTTTATTGGCTTTTCTCGCGAGGTTTCTCGACGTCTCTCTTCAGGGGGAGATCATCTCTCCCTCAAGCGCCATAGCCGTAGCCTCCTTATTTCTTTTCGGTACCCCGCAATCCCTGTTCGTATTGTTCCTCTCTCTCCTGGGGGTCATCCCCTTCAGGCGCTTCTCCCGATTCAGCAAGGAGAGCCTTCTGGGCTCACTCGCTTCCGAGCTCGGCGGCTTCCTGGGGGCTCTGACCCTTTACCGCTACATCTTTTCCTCCTCCTTAGCGGGAGTTTCCCTCAGCTCCTATTCCCTCGAGCTTTTCCTGGCAATTGGCGCCGTGTTTTTAGGGTATTTCCTGACATTGAACATCGTCTCCCTGCTCAATGCCCTGATCCTTTATTCAAGCGCCAGGGACGCCATCAGGGTGCTTCTTTCACCTCTCTATTTCGGGCTTCATTTCATAGTGGGCCTCAGCCTGCTTCTTCTTGTTCCCACTTATTCCGCTTTTGGCCTGTTGGGATTCTTCCTTGGCTTGATACCGCTTTCGGTTTTCTTTTTTGCCACCAAACTCTACCTCCAGACCCAGGAGGTCTACCGCCAATCGTTGCGCTCTCTGGTCGGCGTGATCGAGGCTATGGACCCTTACACTCACGGCCACTCCGATCGCGTCGCCTACCTTTCCTTAGAGATTGGCAAAAGGATGGGCCTCACCCAGTCCAGGCTTCAGCTTCTGGAGTACGCTGCTTACCTTCACGATATGGGCAAGGTCTCCATTGACCCCTCTATTCTCCACAAGCCAGCCAGCTTGACGGAGGAGGAATGGAAGGTCATAAAGGCCCATCCTGAAGAGGGGGTGGAGATCCTGCGCCAGGTGAAGTTCCTGAAACCCATCCTCCCCTGGGTCGAACACCACCACGAAAAAGCCAACGGCACGGGCTACCCTGGGGCTCTTCCCCTGGAAAAAACACCGGTGGAGGCCAGGATCATCACTCTGGCTGACGCCTTCGACGCTATGACTTCCAACCGCCCTTACCGCCCGGCTCTTTCCTTTGAAGAGACCATAAGAGAGATCCAGAAAGGTGCCGGCTCCCAGTTCGACCCGGCAATCGTGAGGAAGCTGGAGCGGTTGCTGAAAAAAAGAGATTTTCTGTTCAAATTTCGTCAGCGCAAACAATAAGCGGCTTCCGGGCACTTGCCAAATTATCATGAAAAGGTAAAATACTAAAAATTTGCCCTCGTGGAGGTGAAAGCTTGGGCCAGAAAAATGAGGACGGCTACCTTCAGGGGGTAATATTTTCCTGTGAGCCCCTGTGGGCTCTTTTTTTTATGCCTCAGGGATTTAAGAAGAATTCAGGAGGAGAACCTTGAGCTCTCTGATTGAAGCGCGCGTCCTTAAACAGCAAAACATCTGCGGCGACACCTTCCACCTCATTCTGGAAGCGGCTTCTCCGCTTCAGAGCTCACCGGGTCAATTTGTAAGGCTTTCCCTGCCCGGCATCCTCGATCCCTTCCTTCCCCGTCCTTTTATGATATTTGAGGAGCGCGGGCCCGTACTTCAGGTTGTGTATAATGTGCGCGGAAAGTTTACCGGGTTGCTTTCAAAAATGCGCCAGGGCGTCGCCCTGGAATTGCATGGCCCCCTGGGAAAACCTTTTTTCTTGCCTGAAGCAGAAAGTTATCTCTTCGTGGGAGGAGGGACGGGGGCAGTCTTTTTCTATCGCTATCTCCCTTACCTCAAGAGAAAGCGCTGTCTTTTCCTTCTCGGTTCCAGGGACAGCTCCTCGGCCTGGTTTCCCTTTTTCTTTCCGGAAGAAAACACCTTTCTCATCACTGAGGACGGTTCCCTGGGCCTCAAAGGGACGATTCCCGGTCATTTTCCGGAAATCATCAAGCGCTTCCAGCCCGACCTGATTCTAACAAGCGGCCCGCTCTCCTTGCTTAAGGAGTTGGCCTTCCTTTCCTCAGAGCAAGGAGCCCCTCTGTGGGTGGTCTTGGAAGAGATGATGGCCTGTGGGGTGGGGCTCTGCCTGAGCTGTGCCATCACCGTGAAAGAAGGGGAGGGCGAGCGAAGAGCCTGCCTCTGCCGCGAAGGCCTGGTCTGGCAGGCAAAGGAGGTGATTTTCTCTGAACCTTGAAACCCGCCTGGGAAAATTGATCATTCTCAACCCCGTGATGGTGGCCTCAGGCACCTACGGCTGGGGTGAGGAGGCCTCTGAGCTCATAGACTTAGACAAACTCGGGGCTTTCGTCACCAAGACCATAACCTTAAGGCCCCGGTTGGGGAATCCACCGCCTCGAATTTGCGAGACCCCTTCCGGCCTTCTCAACTCCATCGGCCTCCAGAATGAGGGCATAGAATGCTTTCTGAAAAAGGGGCTTCCCATTTTTGAGCGCTTCACCGTCCCCTTAATCGTGAGCATCGCCGGGGAGAGCGTGGAAGAATTTCTTAAGCTTGCCGAGGCGCTGGAGAACCAGCCAAAGGTCAAGGCCTTAGAGGTTAACGTCTCCTGTCCCAACGTGAAAAAGGGGATGCTTTTTGGAACGAGTCCCGACCTCACAGCAGAGCTTGTAAGCAGGTTGCGGAAAGCCTTCTCGAGGACGATCATCGTGAAGCTCACCCCCAACGCTCCGGATATTACCGCGGTGGCCCGGGCCGCGGAGAGGGAGGGGGCGGATGTCCTCTCCCTGGTCAACACCTTTCTGGGGATGGCTATTGATGTCCGGACGAGGCACTCCCGACTTTCCACCGTCTTTGGCGGCCTCTCGGGCCCGGCAATCAAACCCCTGGCCCTACGCTATGTATGGGAGGTTTTCCGCGCGGTGAAAATCCCCATCATCGGGATGGGCGGCATAACCTGTGGCCAGGATGCCCTGGAGTTCATTCTGGCCGGAGCGACCGCAGTGGCCGTGGGATCCGCCTCTTTCAGAAGATATGATGCCCCCCTGAAGGTCCTGGAGGAGCTGGTGCTTCTCATGGAGGAGCTAAAAATTGAAAGCCTCGCGCAAGTGAAAGGCAGTTTTATCTATGAGTGAAAACTTTGCAGATATTTTGCTGGAGTCCGTGGAAAGGAAAGGCTCTTCGCTCTGCCTGGGGATGGACCCGGTATGGGAGCATTTCCCTTCACGGTTAAAGGGCCTTGAGGCCGAGGAAGCGCTCACCTCGTTCGTGATGGAAATTCTGGAATGCTTAGGGGATCTTCTTCCGGTGGTCAAATTTCAGATGGCCTGCTTCGAACGCTACGGCAGCGCGGGCCTCAGGGTTCTGGAAAAATCCCTCAAAGAGACTAAAAAACGCAGGATTGTCTCTATCCTGGACTGCAAGAGGGGCGACATCGGCTCCACCTCAAAACAATATGCCCGGGCCTACCTCGGGGAAAACGCGCCCTTCCCCTCGGACGCCGTTACCCTGAGCCCATATCTCGGGAGGGACTCCATCGAGCCCTTCCTGGAACTCTTTCCTCTGGGAAAAGGGGCCTTTGTCCTGGTTCGCACCTCTAACCCTTCAGCGAGAGAGCTCCAGGACCTATGTGTCCAGGAGGAAGCCCTTTACCTGAAGGTGGCAAAGTTAGTGGAACATTGGGGAGCGCCCTACATAGGGCAAAGGAGGTATAGCTCCCTTGGAGCTGTCGTGGGAGCAACTTATCCTGAAGAGCTGACCTTATTGCGCCAGCTTTTGCCCCATACCCTCTTTCTCGTCCCGGGATACGGGGCCCAGGGGGCAATGGAGGCGGAGGTGGCGTTGGCCTTTGACCCTTCTGGCAAGGGTGCCATAGTGAACTCCTCGAGGCAGTTAATTTACGCCTTCAGCAGCACCACTTATAGAGGAATGGAGGAAAAATTTGCTGAGGCCGTGCGCCTCGCTTACCTTGAGGCTCGAGAAAAAATAAATATGGCCATAAGAGAAAGGATGAGAAAATGAACAAGGACGATTTGATGCAGACCCTCTACCTCACTGGAGCCCTGCAACAGGGTCATTTTTTGCTCTCCTCGGGCCTGCACTCCGATCGCTACGTGCAGTGTGCCCTGCTTTTGCAGTACCCGAACATCTCCGCTCGAGTGGGAGAGGAACTCGCAAACCTTTTTACGGAATTCCCCGTGGAGACGGTCATCGGACCAGCGATGGGCGGAATCATCGTCGTGTACGAGGTGGCCAGGCACCTGAAAAAGAGGGCAATTTTTGCGGAGCGCGAACAGGGAAAGATGGTCTTGAGGAGAGGGTTTTCCCTGGAACCTGAGGAGCCGGTGCTGGTAATCGAGGACGTAATCACTACTGGAGGTTCCGTCCGGGAAGTAATTGAGATTTGCAATTTTTATCGGGCAAAAGTTATAGCAGTAGGCTCAATTATCGATCGCAGCATTAAGCCCCTGGACTTAGGCGTTCCCACGAAATCCCTGCTCAGGCTGGAAATACAGACCTGGAAGAAGGAGGAGTGCCCCCTCTGCCAGCAGGGGATCAAGCTGGCGAAACCCGGAAGCAGGGAAATTCCCCTTTCATTCTGACCTGATTTTAAAAATAAGAACCTCATGCTCCTGTTTCGGGCAGGGAAGCGTGTTAATATAAAAACATGAGAGCAAGGGTGGCGCAGAATATCCTGGCCCTTTTTATCCTGGGTAGTGCCCTGGCTTTTGGCTTTCTACCCGGAAGCGATCTTTACCCGGTGATGGTGGAAATCTACGTCCAGGGGGATAATGTTACCTGGAGTCAGATCAACAGCGATTTCCAAGAGGGCACCAGGGCGTTGGATGTTGTCGTGGACAACAGGTTCACGGCCTCCTCCTTTCCTGGGGACCTGATCCTCACCCCGGGAGAGCATTTCCTTGTTTTCCTTTACAAGTATCAGGGGGAAGTACTGGACCGCGCGGACCTGACCCTGGAGTCCTCTCGTTCGGCTGGAATCCGCGTGGACCTTGATCGGACGAGCATCCTGAAAGTGGGACTGGAGTAACTATGGTTCTTCCCATTTACGACCTGAATAAAAGGAGGTCTTTCCCTTTCATCACGCTCGCCCTGATTGCGGCCTCGATTGCGGTCTTTATCTATCAGCTCAGCCTGGGTCTTTCAACGGAGGAGGGAAACCGCTTTGTCACTCTCCACGGGGCTATTCCTGCTTTAATACTTCAGGGACAGAACCTGTCTTCCATCTTCGGCTCGATGTTCCTGCATGGGGGGTGGCTGCACATAATCGGGAATATGTTCTTCCTCTGGGTTTTCGGAGACAACATAGAGGATTTCCTGGGCCCCGTGCGCTATATTCTCTTTTATCTGCTCTCGGGCGTGGCTGCTTGCTACAGCTACATTTTGTTCTCCGGAAATTATCCTTATATGCCCATGATCGGAGCCTCAGGAGCAATTTCCGGAGTTATGGGAGCTTACATCTATTTCTTTCCCAGAGTTCCCATCGTCACCCTTATTCCCTTGGGAATTTTTTCCCGGGTGATCCCCCTTCCGGCCTGGATTTACCTTTTAATCTGGTTCGGGTCCCAGTTCTTGATCGCCCCCTCGGAGGGCGTAGCCGTGCAGGCCCACGTCGGGGGATTCCTTGCGGGAGTGGCGCTGGCGATCATCTTCAGCCTGGGAAAGAGGCCTCAACCGACAAGACCCCTATGAATATGAATGGGGTCAGGTCTTGCAATCCAACAATTTCAAACAACACACGAACAAATGGCATGCAGGGTTAGTACTTGCGGTGATCTTTAGCCCGGGAAAAGGCCCAGACTCCAAGGCACACCCGGAGCACCTACGAGTCCCCATATTAAATTTTCCTCCAGCGGCTTTTCAACTAAAGATTTTTTTTAAGGCAAAATCTTCATAGAGATAGGACGCAAATGAAAATTTCCCTTGACAGTGGCACCTAATAAATTCTATGCTTTTTTTGCTATTTCTTCCAAAAAGGGGGTAAGTGTAACAAATGGGAAGAAAGTGGAAAGTAGTTTCGGTTTTAGTTTCTCTCCTCGCCACGGTGGCTATGATCACAAGTTGTGCCGGTCCGACACCAAGCCCCACTCCAACTGTGTCTTCACCCACCCCAACTGTGTCTTCACCCACATCTCCACCGCCGGAAGTTAATGCCCTTACGGTCTATCACTGGTGGACATCGGGCGGAGAGAAAGCGGCAATTGATGCCCTTATCAAAGTTTACGCCACTAAGTATCCTGATGCGGCCATTATGCAAACCCCTGTTACGGGGGGCGCGGGCTTTACCATGATGGGCATCATTAAGACCCTGGTTTTGGCAGGGGATGCTCCAGATGCTTTTCAGATGCATGCTGGATACGAAGGTAAGCCCTATTTCGATGCCGGCCTTCTTGACCCCATAGATAATCTCTGGAAGGAAGAGGGCCTGGAAGCTGTAATACCTGAAGTGGTCAGGCATATGTGCCAGTTCGATGGGCATTATTACTCTGTGCCCGTGAACATCCACAGAGTGAACGTCGTCTGGTACAACAAATCCCTTCTGGACAAAAACGGCATCGATCCCACCACCCTGACAACCTGGGATGCCTTCTTCGCTGCCTGCGACAAACTTAAAGCTGGGGGCGTCCAGTATCCCATTCAGATGGGGGAAGCCTGGACGGCGGCCCATGCTTTTGAACAAATCATGGCCAGTATGGGCATAGACTTCTATCAGGACCTGATCAACGGCAAAATAACCTCTGCCGACGACCCCAAGCTCAGCCAGGCTCTGGAAATCTTTAAAAAATATCTGGGTTATGTAAACCCCGACCATGCCGCTTTAACCTGGGATGATGCCACAAAGAGGATTATCACCGGGGACGGCGCCTTCAACATTATGGGGGACTGGGCCAACGGAGAATTTTATGTCGCTAAGATGACATACGGCGAAGATTATGGGACATTCGCAGTGCCCGGGACCAAAGGTATGTACGGCCTGTGCATTGACGTGTTCCAGCATCCCAAGGGAGTAAAGCACCCCACCAACTCCCTCGGGTGGCTCAAGGTGGTAGCCTCCAAGGAGGGGCAGGACGCCTTCAACCCGATCAAGGGTTCCATCGCTGCCCGGACCGACGCCGATATCTCTAAGTACGGTCCTTACCAGCAAGCGGCCATTACCGACTTCAAAGGGGCTCAATATATGTTCCCCAGCGTAGTCCACGGGAGCGGAGCTCCGGAGTCCTTCAAGGTAAAGTTATCCGATATCATCTCGGGATTTACCACTGATCTGGACGTGAATAAGGCAGCACAGGCCCTAACCAGCTATACCAAGGAAATCTCCGGTGAATACACCATCCAGTGGTCGCTTAAGTAGGCAAGTGATTTTAAAGGAAGGGGGGAGCTCCCCCCTTCCTTTTTTCTAAAGATGCCGATTTCCTGGAAAGCTTTAAAGGATAAAATATTAACGGTACTTCTTTTTCTGCCCGCCTTAGTCCTGGTAGGGTATTTTGTTTACTTCAGTATTGGCTGGAACATAGTCGTCTCTCTCTCAGACTGGAAAGGCCTCGTCCCCAGTTACCACATTGTGGGTTTTTCCCAATACCTCAAGCTTGCGAGCGACCCGGTATTTCTCACCTCGCTGAAGAATAACCTGATTTTAATGGCTCTCTTTGTTCCCGGGAGCCTGGTTCTGGGATTGATTCTGGCCATTTTTCTCGATCAGAAAGTTAGATTTGAGGGGGGCTTTAGGACCATTTACCTTCTTCCCTTCACGCTTTCCTTTGTAATCACGGGTTATCTCTGGCGCTGGATGTACAACCCCACCATCGGAGTAATCAACACCATTCTGGATAAAACGGGGCTGGGTTTTTTAAAGAGCGGGTGGATCACCGATCCCAACATTGCTCTTTATTGCGTAGTTCTCGCTCTGATCTGGCAATTCGCAGGATATACTATGCTCATTTTTCTCGCCGGGATCCGGTCCATTCCTGAATCGCATATTATGGCTGCCCAGGTTGACGGGGCCTCGGGATTTTACCTGTATAGAAGAATCATCATCCCTCAAATTAAATTCTCTTTCTTCACGGCTTTCGTAATCCTTATGGTTTTCGCCCTGAAAGCATTTGACTTCATTTATATTCTTACTTCCGGTGGTCCCGGCTATGCCACGGAAATTCTCCCCCTGACCATGTACAAGGAAAGCTTCGCCATGACGCACTTCGCCTACGGATCAGCCATTGCCTCTCTTTTGTTCTTCTTGGTGATGATGATCGTGGTTCCTTACCTTTTGCGCACCTATTGGAGGCAAGAGAAATGATTCGCCCCCGGCTCAGTCGTTTTTTCCTGTACCTGATTCTGATTTTCTTTGTCATCCTCTTCCTTCTCCCCCTGTGGAGCGCCCTGGTGACCGCCCTGAAAACCGAGCAGGACCTGATCTATACCACTCCCATAGAACCGCCCAAAGACCCCACCCTGGAGCCCCTGAAAACTACGTTGTCCGTAATGGGTCGTCCCCTTTTAAACAGCTTGACCTTCACTTTGGGAGCAACTACCCTTTCCTGCCTTTTCGGTTCCATTGCAGGATACGTTTTGACCAAAATCAAGTTCCCGGGTTCCGGTATTGTTTTTGCTTTGATCATTCTGGGTATTTTTATCCCCTATCAAGCAGTCCTCGTGCCTTTAGTGCTGACTATGGTCCGGCTTGGCCTTTACAACACCATCTGGGGATTAATTTTGACTCATACAGCATACGGAATACCCATTTGCACCCTGCTTTTCCGATCCTTTTATGAGGACATCCCGGATAGCCTGGTTCGAGCCGCTCAAATAGATGGCGCTGGCACCTGGACGATATACAGGCGAGTGATACTGCCTTTATCCTGGCTTCCTTTCGCAGTGGCCGCGGTCTTCCAGTTCACCTCTATCTGGAATGACCTTTTAATTGGCCTAGTTCTCTCCCGGGGAATTGAAGCTATGCCGGCATCTGTAGCCTTAGCCAATCTAAAAGGGGGGTTTGTTGCTCTCTGGAATTTACAGATGGCAGGCACGCTCTGGTATGCTCTGCCTGCTTTGATTGTTTATTTCGTTTTAGGAAAATATTTGATAAAGGGGTATATGGCTGGAGCGATCAAGGGCTAACCACATGGGGTCAGGTCTTGCAATCCAACAATCTCCAATGGGCAGGAGCGATTAAAGGCCAAAAATGGCAAGAGTAATAATTAAGAACCTGAAAAAAAGATACGGCAAGGCCGAGGCTGTGGACAATTTAAACCTGGAAATCAGGGATGGGGAGTTTTTTGTCCTGCTGGGCCCCTCTGGTTGCGGCAAGACGACAACTCTGCTTTGTATTGCCGGATTAGTTATTCCCGAAGAGGGGGAAATCTGGTTTGGAGAAGAGCTGGTAACCTCAAAAGAAAAGGGAAGCTTTCTTCGCCCTCAGGAGCGTGACGTGGCTATGGTCTTTCAGGATTATGCCATTTATCCTCATTTAACCGTTTTCCGGAACATCTCCTTCCCTCTTGAGGTGAGAGGGGTAAACAGGGAAATAATCTACTCAAAAGTCAGGGCGGTTGCGGAAAGCCTAGGCATAGGCGGTCTCCTTTCCCGGAAACCAGCTCAACTTTCAGGCGGGCAGAGACAGAGGGTAGCACTGGCCCGGGCAATCGTGAGGGAGCCAAAAGTTTTCTTGATGGATGAGCCCCTTTCTAATTTGGACGCCAAGCTCAGGGTTTCAGCACGGGCTGAATTGAAGAAATTGCACGAGAGAATCAAGACCACAATCATCTACGTCACCCATGATCAAGTAGAGGCTATGTCCATCGGGGATCGGATTGCTATTTTGAACAACGGGCGCCTCGAGCAAGTAGGAACTCCCCGGGAAGTTTATGACCGTCCCGCCAATGCCTTCGTGGCCTCATTTATCGGAAGCCCGCCTATGAATTTCTTTGAGGGCCACCTGAAAGAGCAAGATGAAGAAATCGTGCTCGACATAGGTTTTACCACCATAAAGCTTCCTGAGAAAATCAAAAAAGCTGTAAGGGAGAAAGGGCTTTCTCAAGCGACGGTGGGCATTCGGCCGGAACATGTGGAAATCGTTAAGGAAAAAGGAAGAGGTGGCGAGGGCCTGATCGAGGCCAAAATTGACATCATCGAGCTCGTGGGGAAGGAGTTTATAGTGCACCTGGATGTGGACGGATGGTCTCTTGTAGCGGTAACCGGTTCTAGCTTGGAGATACAGGCAGGAGAAAGAGTGTGGCTTTCCCTGGACTTGCCCAGGATGCACTTTTTCGAGAGCGAAAAGGGAAAGAACCTTCTACCTTCTTAAAATTCTTAAAACCCTGAAAGGGTTTAAATAGAGAAGCAGAATAGTTTATAATCTAAATCCCACCTAATTCAGTAACTCTATATGTTCCATATTGATTCGGTAACTACGAGACTTTTGCATCGTGGCCGGTAGTTTTTTAGGAGACCCACTCAATAGCAATTCTGGGATATGTCCCTAATGCTATTTTCGATGTTACTTATTTTTTTCTTATGCTCAAAAAATTTTTTACCAATTGGGAAATATACTTTTCCTTAGGGGCCCAAAGTTAGGCGCCAAAGGTGGTGAGAAGAGCCGTAAAAATCGCGGGTTAAAATATAAGCTTCCCCTGGTTTTCCAGCAACTATCAAATGGTCCCCATCATTGCCTGGGAGATATCCATGGTGGGTCCAGCAATTTATCTCTGGGTAATAAATTGAAATTTCTGCCTTAAACGGTCTTTCTCTTTCAAGGCCGCCAGGGCCGCCAGGGAGGATTAAGACATGGAAAAGAGGATCATAAGCCACGTACCTTGTACTTCGAAAGGTGGGAGGATTGGAGGATTTCAGGTCTGACCAGGAGGTCCCCGACAGCTTAAGAGCCGAAACATCGTAGAAGTTTTGGTCATCTTCCCTTGATTTCAAAATAAGCAAGCGGTCTTTCTGGGGATCATAACTCGAGGGTCCAAGGTCAATGGGAAACCTGCCAGGCAAGGTTATGTTACTGGCTAATTCCCTCCAGCGATCGCTTTTGCAATCAAAAACCCATAGATCCTTTGCTTGCACTTCTTGAACATCAGAAGGCCCTGAACCCTGAATGATTTGTTCGCCCCCGAACAGGAAAACCCGGTCGTTTTTTGAATCCTGAACTACCCGGAACCAACTCAGACGGTCAGGCGGTTTTAGGGGAGGATCAAGTTGCGTCCAGCAATTTTCTTCAAAATTGAAGGCAAAAACCTGAACCTCATATTTGGCAAACTGTGCCTCCTTTGAAGGACCGCACTGAAATAGAAGCAAGCGATCCCCTAAAGGATCATATACGATTTCCCGAGGCGAATCAGGAGAGGATAAAGGAGTGGAGAAGGGAGCTCCTCCCCTTTGGAGAGGAGCTCCCAGAGGTTGGTCGAAAAATTGAAAGCCCAGAGATCGTTCATGTAGACACCATCAGCAATCTTTAAGCCTCCGAAAAGCAGGAGTCGGTCCCGCTTGGAGTCATAGCTGAGGAAATAATCAACCCTATTGGGAGGGAAATTGGCTTGTTCTATTTTGGTCCAGGTGACGTTTAGGCCGGTCCAGCTGGCCTTTGAGCTTGAGGTGGAAACGGAAGAGGGGGTTGGCGATGGGGAGGAAGGCGTGATGGAGGCTGTAGGAGACTTGGGTGTATTTATCAGACCGCAGCCCGAAAGAACCAAGGAAAAGACCAGGATCAAAATCAATCTTTTTCTCATGGTCGCCAAAAAGTGAGGGTGACAGAATTCGCGGCCTTAATCCAGTAACCCCGCCCTGGCCAGATCCAGCCACCAAGATCGGGGGCTTCGTAGGCGTTGCCGTTCCATTGATAGATTGCCTTAATCCATCCTGCCGCTTTGGCATCTGGTATGTTTAAGGAGTAACCGCAAACGGGGTTGTAAACCCAGACATTGGTCCAGGCTGTGATGCGCTCAAAAGGAGACCCGATCAGATTCCAGCCCGATAGAATGTTCTTCTGGAAGCCAGTGCCGTAGTACCAGCCGCTCAAATATGCATTAGTGGGAGCGGAAATCTTTACCCAGTACCAGTCTCCGGCATTCAAGGAGGAATATTTTTTGTCTACATAAACATGGTTGTAGGCATCCCATGCAAAACAGGATAAGAGGTTGGGACCGAAGATTTGGTTGGCGGGCAAGGCAGAGTAAACGCCCGGAGTGATCATGTGCCAGCCACTCCAATTCAAAACGAATGGAGTAGTCCCGTTAGGGTAACTTACCTTGTAGAGGTAAATTTGGTTGGCGGGATAACCGGAGCCAAAAGCGAGAAGAGGAACATGATAGGCGGGAACGGAATGGGCATTAATTAAGGGGGAGTAGTTTCCTTGTGAGTCGATATCATAGCCAACACAGATCCCCACATGATGATAATAACCATCTCCCTGCCATCCTTCTTCTATACAGACTATATCGCCGATTTCAAGT
>Ga0172363_10003294_pt1 | contig 13129 bp, 15 predicted proteins | sample LakKivs2_kivu2a2_FD_114541 | JGI IMG/M metagenome (GOLD analysis project Ga0172363, IMG submission 114541) | Sediment microbial communities from Lake Kivu, Rwanda - Sediment s2_kivu2a2 | ecosystem: Environmental > Aquatic > Freshwater > Lake > Sediment | place: Rwanda: Western Province, Lake... | reverse complement strand
TAATCATGGTGTTCTTTTAATATAATCAGAATTCTTTTAATATTTTATTTATATATCTGGATTTTAGTTTATTATATTTTTTTCTATCAGCGCCGGCTTCTTTTAGCCATTTTAATTTCAAGTTATAATAATTTTGAGCTTCTTTTTTGTTCTTTCGCAGATAATCTCTGAAAAACAGGAGATCTTTGTATGTTTTGCTTTGTTTTATGACAATATGGATGTGGATATTATTTAGAGATAAACTTGTATTTCTACTCAAAAATATTCTACCTTTTTCCTTTAAATGTATGTGAAGAAATCCTATTTTTTTTAATCTTTTAATGATTTCTGTTGTCTGTTTCTAGTTATCTACGCCAATCAAAATATCTATAATACCCTTGCCGCCTAAACCGGAAACTGCCGTACTACCAATATGATGAATTTCAAAATCACCAATAACTCTTAGAATCTTATTCTTTTGCCTATTAAATCTTCCTGATGTTTTCTTGCTATAAGGATTAATCCTTAATCCCATATTGCTTAATTATTTTTTTATAATTCTCACTGTATTCTTTAAAAATTTTTGCATCTTTAACTTCGGGGCCTAATTTTTCTATTATCATTTTATGCTTCCAGAGAATCTTTTTTAAATAATCTCTATCCTTTATTAAAACAACAAAAGATAGATTATCGTAGGCATCGGCAATTTTAATTATTATTACCTCTTTACCGGCTTTCTTAATTTGACCAAGAAACATTAGCCATCTTTCTTCATCGTTTTTAATGTTTAGCAGAGTGCAAGCTAAAACTAATTTTGCAATCCTATCTCCAAATTTTTCTTTGATTTTTTCTATCTTGCAATTTGTATCTTCTAACAAATCATGTAGAAATCCTGCTATAATTATTTCGTTTGGTTGCTCAAATTCCCAAAGTTTAAAACCAACCCTCAAGCTATGCAAAATTAGAGGTTTGTCATTATTACAATATTCCTTAACACAATCTACTAGCAATATTATTGCTTTTTCAAACTCTGTTTGCTCATCTGGTGGTTTAATTTTCATATTTACTTTACAGATTTAAAATAATCTAATATTCTTTCTTTGCAGTTAGCGGCGAATTTCTTATTTTTTATTTCTTCCTCAGAAAACCAGCCCCATTTTTCAAAATCTGACTTATTCGGAATCGGGTCTTCTTTTAACTCAACAATAAAAGTTTTAAATAATTTGTTGTAATCGCGATATTCGTAATCTCTGAAAAACTTAAAACTTTTAATATCTACATTTAACTCTTCTTTTATTTCTCTTTTTAGGGCTCTTTCAACGCTTTCATTCTCTTCAATTCTGCCTCCCACTGTTTCCCAAAGTCCGGGAGAAAAATATTTGTCTTTTTTTCTTCTGGTAATAAAAACCTTATTATCTTTTTTCCTGATTATAATAGCGCTCACGGAATCCCTAAAAAGTTCATTCTTAATTTTTAAAAATGGATTTTCCATATCAAAAACTATTCTCGGGATTTCGTTGTCTATAATTCTAAAAGGAATATCATATTTTTTACTGTATATTAGATCAACCGCGCAAAACCAGGCTTTAGAATAATCAAATCCTAATTTTTTAGAAACCGCTTTTACCTCTTCCTTTGATTTTCCTTCTATTTCCACGAACGGCTCTAAAAACGGCCATTCATCAATACAAATTTCAACGCCGTCTAATTCCCAAATTTCTCTTTTTGTCTCTTGATAGGCTTTTTGAGAGCACCCGATTGTTTCCAAAAATTCCACTCCTTTCTCAAAATTATCAATAACTAAATTAATTTCTTTTTGGTCTTCAATCCTATCTCCCTTAACGGCTTTATAACTCATTGTTATTTTGTCGCCTTCGTTCCTAACTCTTATCCAGCTATATCTAGTTAAAAATTTAGGAGGATTAAAATTAATCCGCTTCTGCAAGAATTCGGGTTTTATCAATTTTGCGTTCGCTTTTCTTAATCTTTTTCTAATTTCATTTTTATCTATATTTACGAATGTCGCCTCGTATTCTGTATCCATAATTTTATTTATTTTTAATTTCATTTTTACTTATCCAAAAAGTTTTTTTATCTTTTTGCCATTTAATTATGGAGTTTCTTAAAGTAACGGGTAACACTTTTTCTTTTGCGAATTTCTTTTTATCCAAAAAAAGAAATTCAATATGATCTTCTTGGCTTTTATTTTTTATATTATCTGCTATAACATTAAAAACTAAATTAATTTCGTGGTGTTTTTCTCTATTTTCTTCAAATATATTTTCTATTGTACCGATATAGGATATTTTTCTAATAGAAAGATTAAGCTCTTCTTCCAGCTCCCGCGCCAAAGCATTTTTTGATTCTTCACCAAATTCAACATGCCCGCCCGGAAAAAAATAATAGGCCATTTTACTTTGTTCTTTTATGTGGTGGCAAACTAAAATCTTATTATCCTTAAAAATAATTCCCCTGACGCAAACCTCAAAATTATTGCTTTCCATAAGTTTTGTTATAAGCCCGGCCTATTTTAAAGAAATTTGGTTTTGAAGAGATATAACTTGTCTATTTCCAACCACCATTCATTGCTTTCCACCTCAATTAATCTTTTCCCAAACTCTTTGCCTAATTTTGTTTTTAATCTCATTTGGGAAAAATGAAGCCACTCTTCGGCAGATTCGTTGCCCAGATCAAAACATTCTTTTTCCAAAAGCATTTGGGCTAAAACATCAGCATCTTTCACTATTTTGGCTTCCAAAGTTTTCGCTTTGTTAAATTCTTTGAAAAGCTCCGGCAAAAAGAAATCTTTTAGATTGTAGTTCTGAGAAACTTCTTCCAGTATTTTTTGTTCGTTATTCGGACTGGTATAAAATTTATTTATTAAATTTTTCTCGCCGCCCCTGACTTCGGCTAAGTCATGAACCAAAGACATTTTTATAATTTTATTCTCATCTGCTTTTTCAATAACTGCCATAATCCAGGCGATAATCGCAGTATAAAAGCTATGCTCGGCGATATTTTCCTGAATCGGGCCCTTCAAATAAGGAAGAGAACCTCTCGGTATATGCTTTAAGGTCCGGTATTCTAAGATAAAATTAACCAATTTTTTAATTGATTCTTGATTTTTATCAAGAGAAGTGAATTTTTTTATAGCTTTTTCTTCCATTGGTTGATTATTGGGATTAGCTAAGCTAATCCCAATTTTGATTAAAGAATTAAAATTTGTCTGATTCTTTTTGCTTCGGCTTCAATAAGCTTTCCATCGTATTCGGCCGCGTGGTCTGGAGCGGTTTTAAAAACCGGCTTTTTCTGGTCAAGATGCAAATTAAAGATTAGTTCTTCGCCTTCTTTTTTAAGATAAAGATGAAATCTCGGGTAACCGCTTCGCTCCAAGGGTCGGATAAAAGACGCTTCATTTTTTAAATCCTCTTTTTCTCTTTGGAAAATATAGCCAATAGTTCTTGCTAAATTAATAAGATTGCCACCGGTATTTTTAATGCTGAATTTCATAATTTTTTAAATATTTTTCTTAATTCCCGTTTGGCTTGATTAAGAATTTTTTTTCTTTCCCAAGAAAGGTTTTTGCCGGCCCGGTTGATATAAAAATTAAGCATAGACATAGCTGATTGAAACGGCTCGGCTTTTCTTCTTTCGCTGTCCAAAGCTGATCTTCTCAAAGACAGAGCAATCTTTTTGGGATTATTCCAGGTAAAAACCCCTTGTTCCAAATCCAAAGCATTGCTTTCCCGGGTTACTTTATCAGACCAATATTTATTTTCCGGCCTCATATATTTTACTTTAGCTCTTTTCCAGAAGAATTTCAATGAAAACGAAAAAGAAAAAAAGCCCCGGAGGCGCGCCTCGCGAGGCTTTGATTAATGCGCTTAATTGGGTTAAACACATTTAGGCAAAAGTTTCCAAATAAAACTCTCTTTTGATTTTACCGGTTGGGGTTCTTTCCAAACTGCTGACAATTTTAATCCGGTCTGGGGAAGTTATTCTTTCGAAAGAAGAAAGCTCTAAACTTTCGTGCTGACAACTATTAATGCTTTGCCAAATAACGTTTTTAAGGTCGGATTCTTTAATCCCCTTTGTCTCTTCCTGATTCGGAAGAACAACCGCGCCCAGTTCTTCGCCAAAAGGAATAACTAATATCTCTTCAACGTATTTCGCCTGAGAAAGAACCGACTCCACCAGCTCCGGCTGGACATTTTTTCCGTTCGGAAGAACAATAATGTATTTCTTGCGGCCCGTGATATAAAGACAGCCGTCTGGGTCCAAATATCCCAGGTCCCCGGTATGAAGCCAGCGAACTCCTTTTTCATCGCTTTCCACCGCCCGGGCCGTAGCTTCGGGATTTTTATAATATCCTTTCATAACGCAGGGTCCGCCCAGTAAAATCTCCTGGTCAACAATTTTCACCCGAAGAGTGGAAATCGGTTTGCCCACTGACCCTAATTTATCAGGGTCGGAGTTAAAGCCGTAAACAGGGGAATTTTCAGTCGTTCCGTATCCTTCGCGCAGCTCAATACCCATCTTTTTCCAAAAAACCCTCAGGGTCTCTTTGAAAAGAGCGGCTGATCCGGAAATACAAAATCTAAGTTTTCTCCAGGCAATTCTCACGCCTATCTTCTGCCAAAAATTCAGTTTCTCCAGTTTTTTAGCCATGGTTTTGAGAAGAGCCGGCACGGCAATAAAGATAGTTATTTTTTTGTTTTTAATCAGCCAGCCGACCTGGTGATACCGGTCAGTGTAAATATTGACCGCTCCGACAGAAAAAGGCAAAAGCTTGCCAACGGTTAAGCCAAAAGAGTGGTGAGGCGGAAGAATATGGCCCAGAACGTCTTTTGAAGATATTTTAACCGATTCTAAACTACCCCGGATATTATCGATCAGGTTGCCGTGGGTAAGTTCAACTTCCCGGGGATCGCCGGTTGTCCCTGAAGTACAAAGAATAACGGCTGTCTGATTGAATTCTATCTTACGGCTAACGGCTGACAAATCCTTTTTGGACTCGGTCTTTTCATAAACAGTCATTTTCATCTGATCCAAACCCCGGATTTCGTCCTGATAATCAGGGGCCGCGATAAGCAATTTGCTTTCGGTATGGAAAAAATGTTTTTTTACTCCTTCAATCCTTCTTTCCGGATCAATCAAAACTGGGATAGCGCCGGTTAAAACAACGCCCCAAAAAGCAATGTCCCAGTCGGCCCGATTTTTACCCAAGATAGCAATCTTGTCTCCAATTTGGATGCCTTTCTTTTCTATGAGATATCGGGCAAAATCTTCGGCTCTCTCCTTTAAAGCTCTAAACGTCAAAACTTCGGTTCTTTCTCTTCTGATAATTTCCAGGCAAATTTTATCCAAAAGATTGGCAAACTCCATTTTTATCAAACAGCCATAAAAAAAATCAATTAAGTTGCGGTATCTGGGTATTTTGGTCGTCATCTTTCTATCTCCTCATTAGAATATCAAAAAATATTAAATTGTTAAGTTGCTTCAATAAACCACCTTAACTCTTTTAAAAATAGATTTCAAGTAATTTGGGGCCGCGCCGAGAAAGATTATTTGAACTGAAGAGTATAAAATTTATAATAAAATCCTTTCTCTTCCATTAAATTTTCGTGAGTGCCTCTTTCGACGATTTCCGCTTCTTTCAAAACTAAAATTTCATCGGCGTTTCTCACGGTGCTCAGCCGGTGAGCAATGATAAATGTGGTTTTTCCTTTAACTAACCTTTCTAAAGCTTCCTGAACTATTTTTTCCGATTCCACGTCCAAAGAAGAAGTGGCTTCATCTAAAACTAAAATCTTTGGATCCCGGATAACCGCCCGGGCAATAGCCAGACGCTGTTTTTGTCCAGTAGATAACTTAACCCCTCTTTCCCCCACCAAAGTATTATATTTTTTAGGCAGGGATTCAATAAAACTATGGATGTTGGCGATTTTAGCCGCTTCAATAATTTCTTCTTCGGTCGCCTTCGGTTTTCCGTATAAAATATTATTTTTTATAGTGTCGTTGAACAAAATTATTTCCTGGGGTACGTAAGCGATAATGCTTCTCAAGAATTTAAGGTTAAAATCCCTGATGTCAACCCCGTCAATTAGAATCTGGCCCGAATCAGGAACGTTATAAAGAGAAAGCAAATCCGCGGTAGTGGTTTTTCCCTCTCCGCTCCCGCCCACCAAAGCGACTTTTTTGCCAGCCGGAACAATAAAACTGATTTTATTAAGAATCAGGTTTTTTTTGGGGTAGCTGAAGCTGACGTTTCGGTATTCAACCTTCCCTTCAATTTTATCCAAAACCTTTCCTTTCTTTTTATAATTTTCCTGGGGCAGAAAAAGAAGCTCTCTGGTTCTTCTAATCCCGCTTAAACTTCTTTGAATAGTAAGCCATTGCCAAAGAAGCATTCTTAAAGGCATTCTGATTAAATTCAAATATCCCAAAAACATTACTAAAACTCCTTGGGAGATTAAATTGAGCTTTAAAAGAAAAATGGCATAAGAAAAAAGAATAATAAAGCCCAGAGAAAAAATCATCTCCTGGATAAAATCTGTATTTTCCCAAACTCGGGTAACGCTTTTAAAGGCGCGGTTGATATCGGTTCGGTATGATTTATATATTTTTGCTCCTTGGAAATCTTCGGCTCCTGAAGATTTTATGGTTTGGATATTTAAAAGGGAATCGCTTAAATTACCGGCTCCCTGATCAAATTTTTTATTCAATATTTTCTGTCTTTTAATCAACAAGGGGGCCCGGAAGACAACAATTATCGCCGAAAAAACGAAAATGGCAAGCGTGCCCAAGAACAACTGCCAATTAATAAATAGAAGGATAACAAAGCCGAAAAAAACCGAAAGAAACTGAGGTGCCATCCAGAAGAGAATATTACTGATAATATCTCTTAAATACTCCGCTCCCCGGGTGATTCGGGAAAAAACCTCGCCCGCTTTTTTTTCTTTATGAAAAGTTAAAGGCAGATTGACCACCCGGGAAAAATGTTCAAAAACAAAATCGCCCATTGCATCAATGGCGATAAAGTCTCCTTTCAGGGAAACCAGCCAGCGAAAAACAACGTAAAAAAAACTGGTAATAACCCAAATGCTTAATAAATAGAAAATAAGAAAAAAATCAGAATCAGCGGAAATCAAATCCACCAGCCGGCCGTAAAAATAGGGAATCGCCGCGCCGGTGAAAGAAAAACCGAAAACTAAAACCGTTGTTCCCAAAACGGTTTTTTTATATCTCTTCAGATAAATCCAAATAATTTTTAGATCCTTGAAAAACTCCATATTAAGGAGTTAACAATTAGTCCAAGGCAAAAACTGCAGCCGAAAAAACCGTAGTCCACAAGCCGCTCTTGTTGCCCTCAGCCGACTGGCAAACATGAGTAGTTCTAATAATATGACCGCTCGCCATATAAAGCTGTTTTCTTTCGTCCCAAGCCTGGTTAGGATCAAAAGGTATGCCTAAAGTAGTGGCCAACATCGTGGCGGCTAAATCTTCCGCATATTCTCCAGCCAATTCTCCCTTTTCGCCAAAAGAATGATGTTCGGATAAATAACCGTACTGGTCATTAGAATGAGGCACGGCCAAACCGATTGCCGCCGAAACTAATCTGTTGGGTTCGTTTGTTTCGTTCCGGGCCATAACGCAAAAAACAATTTGGCCCGCTTTTAAAAATTCCAGTCCTTTTTCTTTGGTGATAATTTTACAACCGGGCGGAAAAATACTGGAAACGGCAACAATGTTATATTTTTCTATTCCCGCATCTCTTAAAGCCAATTCAAAGGAAGCTAGTTTATCTTTATGAACTCCGACGCCTTTGGTAAAAAAAACTTTATTAGGAATAGTTATCATCTTAAAGAATTATTTAAAAACTATCGGGACTTCCAAGGTATCATCATTTTCCGGCAGACCCGATGGGTTGTCCTTGCGCAGGATTAAAAACCCCTTGTTCTCGGCTTCCGGTTTTTCAAATTCCAAAACAGCTTCAAACCGAACAAAATTTTCGGTCATCCAATCTCCTTTTGCCTGAGCAATAGTCTGGGCAATGGCTAAACCGTTCTGATTGGTTAAAACAATTGGAAAACTGGCTTCAAAAAACCAGTTGCCTCTGGCCTCTCCCCGGACTAAAAGCGGACTTTCAATTTCTTGGTTGGGCCGGGGGTTATCAAGCCTGATTAAATCTATTTTTTCCAGCTCATTGCCGATATCTTCGGTAAAAATTTCGCCTTCGGCGGTTTGACATTGCCGGGGATAACTTTCCATTATAACGTTTCCAGCAGCAACGCAATCTTCAAAACTTTCAATGGGATATTCCCGGAAAACTTCCTCTCCCTGCCCTTTTAAGGCGCAGAATACATAATAATAAATAACAAAGACCGCTACTCCGAGAAAAATAATTATCAATAAAAAATATATTTTTTTCATATTTTATATTTCACTATAATCACTATAACAAAAAAAACAGAATCTATCAATTATAAGCTGCGGATTTTTTCCATTACATAAACGGCCGGCTCGTTGCAGTCTTCCGGCCCGGTTATCTTTTGATCGGGCAAAGAAAAAACCTGGCCTATTTTTATTTTAATTTTATACTTTCTTAAAAGAAAGTTAGAAAATTTCATTCCTATCTGACCTTCAATTTTAATCGGCAGAATTTTGGTCTTGGTTTTTAAAGCCAGGTAAGCCACTCCTCTTTTGGGTTTTGAAAGTTCGGTATCAGTAATCCGTTGCCTCCGGCCTTCCGGAAAAATTCCCACCACTCCTTGATTTTCTAAAATTTTAATCGGATGTTTTAAAGATTTTTCCAAACCAATTCCTCGGGCGATTGGGAAACTTCCTAAAAGCCAAACCAAGGGCAGGGTTGGCGGGAAATAAAAAATTTTATTTAAACAGGCGTAACGAATAGGAAAAATTTTGGTGTTAAAAGGAAGAACGGTTGCTATCAGAAAAACATCGGTCCAAGAAGCATGGTTGGCTGCGATTATCAAGGGCCTTTTCAATTCTTTCAAATTCTCTTTGGTTTCAACTTGAACGCGCATAAAAAAACCAAAAATCAGCTTCATCGGAAACCTAAAAAACCCCTGGAACAAATAAACAATAATAAAATACATATATTGGTGGACTCAGCGAGAGTCGAACTCGCGTCTCCGCAATGCGAATGCGGCGTAATACCACTATACTATAAGCCCATATTTTATTTTTTAAATATAAATAATAATTTTAAAATTCGGGAAATAATGAAAATGCCTAAAATTTCTATTGTCAAAAGAGAAATATCTCTTAATGCACCCAGCCGATAACCTTCTACAGAATAACTGTAATAATCACGGGTGAAAAAATTTATTATATAAAGAAACGTGGTTAAAATTATCCAGGCGTAAACAAAATATTCTCCTCGCCTTTTTATCTTCTTCTCGCCCAACCACCTGATCAGTTCTTTATGGACAGAATAGATAAAGACCACGGCTAAATAAAAAAGATTCATCCGCGAAGGCACAAAACTGCCCCGGCTGAAAAAATCGGTGGTCATTAAAACCATAGCCGCAATAGTGACCAGAGAACAGATAATAAATAAATTAGCGTTTATACTCAATTCTATTTTTCTCAAGGCTCTTATTTGTTTATTGTTTTTCATATTTAATTCTGATTCTTAATTATTAAGTCGGGGTGCTGAGAGTTGAACTCAGACCGCAGCGTCCCGAACGCTGTATACTACCGCTATACTACACCCCGTTAAGTAACCCAGTATTTGTTTTTGGTCATGGTGTCTTGTTTTATAATAATCTTATCCGTTTCTTGTTTTGATTTTCCGGCCAAATTTTCCAGCTCCGGGTCTGAAAGCCGGGTTAATTTTTTGACCTCCTTTTCCAATAAATCTTTCTTGTTTTTTTTAGGATCGGCTAAAACATAATTCAGCAGAATATTTAAAATCATTCCAATTTTAGGACCGGGTTTAATATCTAAAAGCTTCATAATGTCTTCGCCGTTTAATTGAATCATTTTAACCGAAATCGGATCCCGGGAAACTCTTTCAATAACATATCTCAAATGGCGTAATTTATACGGTTCTGCTTTGGAACAGCCGGAACCAATTCGGTCAGCCATCCTGACTTGAATCAACTCGTTTATATTTTCCTGTCCCACTTTCCTGAGCAATCTCCTGACCGAAGCTTCGGAAACCTCATCAACATTATAATAAAAAAGGTGGTAACGGACCAACTTAACGATTTTTTCAATTTCTTTTTTGGGGAAACACAAACGTTTTAATATTTGGAATGTCATCCTCGCTCCGATTACTTCATGGCCGTAAAAAATAGCTTCTTCGCCTTCGCCTCTTTTTGACTGCGGTTTGCCGATATCATGGAACAAAGAGGCGATTCTCACGCATTTATTAAAGTTTTGCTCAGCCGCATATTTTAAAGAAAGAATGGCGTGTTGATAACAATCATATTTATGATGTTTTGCCTGAAGAATTTTATAGCCTTGCTCCAGCTCCGGAACAACATATTTTAAAAGCCCTAATTCTCTTAATATTTCTATTCCCTCGGCCGCTTTATCGGCCATAATAATCTTTAAAAACTCATCCCTGATTCTTTCTTTGGAAATCGCCTGAATCCAAGGGGAGTTTTTTTTAATCGCCCGACTGGTTTTAGCTTCAATTTTGAAATCTAAAATACTGGCGAACCTGACTGCCCTCATCATTCTTAAGGCGTCTTCGGAAAACCTGTCTTCCGGACTTCCTACTGCTCTAATTAGTTTTTTTTCTATATCTTCCCGCCCCCCGTAAGGATCGATAATCAAAGGAACTAAAGGAACCGAGTTCCTTTTGCAAAAGGAACTCGGTTCCTTTTGAATTTCCAACGCCATTGAATTTATCGTAAAATCCCTTCGGGATAAATCTTCTTCAATCGTTTTAGCCCATTTAACTTTATCCGGATGTCTTTTGTCGGTATATTTTTCCTCGGTTCTAAAAGGAGTAATTTCTATCCCGGAAACATTAACCGTGCCGAATTTGTTATCCATAAAACTCTCGGGAAAAAGTTTTTTAATTTCCTCAGGGTTGGCGTCAGTCGCCACGTCCCAATCTTTGGGTTTAATTTTCCGAACCAAATCGCGCACGCAACCGCCCACTAAAAAGGCTTGATAATTGTTTTTCCCAAGTTTATTTATGATAATTTTCACTTCTCGAGGAATCTGCATAAATATAACACCGACCTACGAATATTACGCTAATGCCGCGAATAATTAGCATTATGTTTTATCTTAGCTCAAATCTTGATTTTTTTCAACTTTTTTGATATAAAATAATAAATATAACGCATAAAATGCGCCTGTAGCTCAACCGGATAGAGCGCTGCGCTTCGGACGCAGAGGTTGCGGGTTCAACTCCTGCCAGGCGCTCAGATCTTTAGGGGCCGTAGCTCAAACCGATAGAGCGTTCTGTTTTATAGCCTTTTCCCGGGGCAGAAAGGTTATGGGTTCAAATCCCGTCGGCTCCAATTTAAAAACGCCTCGCGAATGGAGGCGTTTTTTATTTTTTACATTTGCCGCATTCGGTTGATTCGGGATAGATTCTCAATTTTTCTTCAGAAATTTTCTTGCCGCACTTCTCGCAAGTCCCATAAGAGCCTTTTTTAATTTTAACTAAGGCCGAATTAATTTTTTGAAGCCGGACTTCCATATTATGTTCAACCGGCAGTAAATTCACATAATGTTCAACTTGATCAGCTGCATCTTCTAAGACTTGACCTCCTACCGCCCCGTCTGCTTGAGGAAATTTCGTATCCCAGTCGCCTTTTAATTTTTCATCCCTTTGAGCAAACCGGCTGAGGTCGGTCTCCAAAGAGGTTTTTTGTTTTTCTAACTTTTCTTTTAATTCTTTTAATAGTTTTTTGTTCATAAAACTTATCGAGGGTTTATCGAGACCCAGGTCTCGGTTATTTCTCGGTTATTGGGATAATCTTTCCAGGGTTGCCACCATACTATTCCAAGAACTGGTAAAAACAAAATAATCCTCAGAAACGGAATAACAGATGCCTAAATCATTGGTATTTAAAGTTTGGTATCTGAATTCCGGGCCGTCTTTGAAATAAGAAACAAGGGCGGGTCCGCTTTTGCCCTGCATTTCAAAAAATAAATTAAATTGATATTCCAGGTTCGATTCTTCTATCCTTATTAATTCTTCTAAACCTTTTTTCTCGCCAATAATTCTCGTTACCAAGCCCAATCTATTGCCCTGAGGCTGAGAATAAATATAAAGAGTGGCGTATTGTTCCAATTTGTTAAAAAACTCTTCAGGCATTTCTATTTGTAAAGATTGAAAAAACTCTTTTAAGGTAATTAACTTAGTCTTGGTTTTAATCACCACTCTTTTAAATTCGTTTTTATCCAAGTTTTCTTTTAAAGCGGCGCTAAGCAGATCGGATATTTCTTCTGTTTTGGAAATCAAAATTACTTTTATATTTTCCACTGAAAATAAAGGGTCGGGAATGGCTACTTCCCCTGCTATGCTTTGTTCGTTTTCTGATTCCGGAATAAAGGGTTCGTTTTTTACTTTAAAAAACCAATACCAAAAACTAACCACGCCGGTTAAAAGAACAAAAACTATGATGACAATTAAAATTCTGACCCAAAGCTTTTCTCTAAAACTAAGTTTTTGAGGAACGGTCCGGCCAACTTCCTGCCTCTTAATGCTTGAGGGCATTAATTTTTCTCTTAAATCGCCCTCCAATCCTAAGGGGGCCTGCAGTCTTTCTAAAATTTCTTGTCTTCTTCGCTCTCTTTTTAATTCTTCTTTCAGTTCTGCTTTTTCTCCCAATTCTTCTTCCTCTAATTTCTTTTCTTCTTTTCCAATTTTTTCCTCTTTCGCTCCGCCGAGCGGGATTATTTTCTCCGCCTCGCCGAGCGGAGCCGCGGAAGGCGATTCAACGGCCTGGGGTTTTATTTCTTCGGTTTTTAACGGTCCGGCTGGCGGTTGGGATTCTTTTTCTTTTTCTCTAAACACCGCTATTCTTTTTTTGGCTTGTTCAATTTTTGATAATTCCGGCTCAAGTTTTTTGGGTTTTTCAAATGGGACTGGGGGAACGGGCTCGGGTTTTTCGATTTGGGGTTGGGGCTGAGGTTGAGGTTGAGGTTGAGGTTG
>Ga0172363_10003291_pt1 | contig 13134 bp, 15 predicted proteins | sample LakKivs2_kivu2a2_FD_114541 | JGI IMG/M metagenome (GOLD analysis project Ga0172363, IMG submission 114541) | Sediment microbial communities from Lake Kivu, Rwanda - Sediment s2_kivu2a2 | ecosystem: Environmental > Aquatic > Freshwater > Lake > Sediment | place: Rwanda: Western Province, Lake... | reverse complement strand
TGCACCGCTATTTTCAGACGCTAAAACCCTTGACGGCCACTCGCCGCATATTGCCATTATTGACGAATATCACGAACACCCGGACAATAAAGTATTGAAGGTTTTAGAGACTGGCATGGGCGCAAGGTCGCAGCCGCTATCTTTTGTAATAACAACGGCCGGATTTAATATAGAAGGGCCTTGCTACCAATTACGAAAAACAGCCTGCCAGATATTAGACGGCATAAAATCAGATGAAACGTTTTTTGCCGCAATATACACGTTAGACGAACAAGACAATTTTAAAGACAGAGAAGTTTGGAAAAAAGCAAACCCGCACATTGGCATATCGCCGTCTTGGGAATTTATGGAAGCCGAGTTTACCAAAGCCATGAATGAGGGGCAATCTGCCGAGGTTCATTTTTTGACTAAAAATTTGAACGTCTGGACGTCTGCATCTTCAACCTGGATACAGGCAGACAAATGGCAGGCGCTGGAGCGACAAATAGACTGGGCAAATTTTACGGGCATGCGTTGTTTTGGCGGGTTTGACTTCGCGGAGGTGTACGATTTTACCGCTTTATGTTTGGTTTTCCCACCAAACGAACACGACGGCCCGTATTACATGCGCTGGCACTTTTGGTACCCGGAAGATAGAGCCGATGCGCTCAGCACAGCGGCCGGTATTCCGCTTCGCCAATGGGCGCGTGAAGGGTGGGTAACTTTGACCGCCGGAGATATGGTAGATATTGAAGCGGTAATTGAAGAAACCGCATACGGGCCGGGCAAAGAATATCGCATAGAAGCAATTGCGATTGACCCATGGGGTAGTAAAACTAACCTACTCAAATTAGCCGAGGTCGGGATGCCAATTTATGAGGTAAGGCAGGGCTATCGTACCATGTCGCCCGCTATTACGGACTTTGAAAGCCTTTTAGGCAAAAAGAGATTGATTCACGACGGAAACCCAATTATGCGGTGGATGATGGCAAACGTGGAACTAACACGCGATCAGACAGGGAACCGCAAGCCGGATCGTGTACGCCGTGACAATAAAATAGACGGCGTGGTAGCGGCATTAATGGCGCTCGCATTGGCCGTCGAAAATAACCGCACCGTAGGCGGATCGTACCTTTTTGAAGATGACACTAAACTAATAACGGTATGAAATTTCAAGAAAGCGCGCATGCGCATAAATGGCTATCCGGTTTAAAGGGTTTGGAGATCGGAGGTTCTGCGCACAATCCGTTCGGGCTGGACACGCTAAACGTTGACTATACAGACGAAACAGATACCGACTTTAAAAAAGGCGAAATAGCCATGTGCGGCGAAGCGCTAAAGGTGGATATTATTGCAGACGGCTGCAGTATTCCGGTGCCGAATAAATCTTTTGACTTTGTAATTTCCTCGCATGTTATAGAGCATTTTTTTGACCCGATAGCAGCGCTAAAGGAATGGAGGCGCATAGCACGAAAATATATTTATTTGATCGTACCAAAACGCGATGCGCTTTATAGTGACGTTGGAAAGCCTTTAACGGAACTTTCAGAAATTGTAGCGCGTCATTCCGGTATTATTGCGCCGCCGGATATTGACCTGCATTCGCATTACAGCCGATGGACGCCGGATTCGTTTGTTCAAATGTGCGAATATCTGGAAATGCCTGTTTTAGATGTTTTGCACACAGACGATAAAGTCGGTAACGGATTCACAATTTTATTAAGCACAGAAATATGAAACCAGCCGTAATTTTAATGTTCCGAAACGAAGCGGATATTTTACAGAGATGCCTTTATCATTGGCACGCGCTCGGTTTTCGCAATTTTTATTTAATTGATAACGGTAGCGATGATGAAAGTGATCGGTTTGTGGAATGGTTTGAGTCTTTGTCGGGTTCAAAAGTCACATACAAATACACAGACCGCAAAGATTTCCCACAGGCGGAATTTATTAACCGATATAAAAACAAAGCGCTTGCCGACGGATGCGACTGGATATTCCCGGCCGATGCTGACGAATTTTTGCAAATACCGGAACAATACGACACGATCCAGGACTATCTGAATACACTTGAGCCGGAAACCTTTTTTGTAGCGTATCAAATTCGCTACAAAGATATTTTTTTGGAGGATTTAAGATTATCAAAGTGGCATGAACCACAAAGGAAAGTATTTGGAAAATTCCCGGCAAACTGGCAAATATCGTACGGCAATCATATTGCCAGCACCGGGAATATGATAGAACTTGACGATATTTGGTATGATCACTACCCTATTCGATCTTATAAGCAGTTCCATGAAAAGGTAACAAATTACATGGAAGTCTTATCAAATAACCCCGACTTCAAAAACCACCCGCACGTTCAAAATTATCAAAAGTGGATTTGTGAGGGAGATATGTTTATTGAAAAATTGTTTGACCAATGTTTAAATACTTTGCAATGGCCGCCGCTTTAGGAGCCGGCATGTTTCTATATTTTTTTTACCAGGCATTGCGCGATATTGAAAACGAGGATTACGCAGGCCGAAATCAGGAATAAAAAATGATTAAAGCACTAATTGTAGAGCCGTCCGCATTCGGGCCGGTAGGCTATTGGAGGCTATTTCAGCCTTTACAAGCGCTTAGAAGTTTGCATCCGCACCTTTTTACCTTTGACATAAAAGAAACGGTAAAAGAGGGCGATTTAATGGCATACGACTGGCTAATTTTGGCGCGACCTTCAAAGCCCGCAGAGATGGAATTAATTGCAACGGCCAAAAAATTAGGCGTTCGTGTAGTGGTAGACTATGATGACGACCTGCTAAATATCCCGCCAATGCACCCTGCATTCGGCACCTTTTACGAAAAAACAAGGCAGGAGGCTATAAGATCAGCCGTGGCAGTTGCCGACGTTGTTTGGTGTTCAACGGATTCAATCAAAGATTCCCTCGGACGCGCGGATGCGCACGTTATACCAAACGCGATTGACCCGAACCTGTTACCGGACAAACCGGCACCAATAAAACGCATAGCGGCATGGCGCGGGCGCGAACAGCAATACGTTGACGTAACCCTGCAAATGTGGGCGTCGGGATGGTATGACAAAATTAAAGATATTCCAGACTATTGGATATGGATGGGATGGATGCCGGTGCCAACAACGCCGGAAAAAGCAGCCTTTGTCAAATATGACAATATATTAAAATACATGGACTTTTTGAAAACGTCCGGTATTAACAATATGTGGAAGCCGCTATACAGGTGCAAATTTAACGACGGCAAAAGCAACATCGCATGGCTGGAGGCAACGATAGCAGGCGGTATTTGCGTAACAAACTACGCAGGTTTACCCGGCTGGCAATTTTGCCACCCGGACTTTGATTTTAGCGAAGCGCTAATTTTGAAAAAATGGAAAGAAAGTTGCGAAGCGATAAAATACGATTATAACATTTTTGAAATGGCAAATACTCGGTTAGATACCTTAGAAAAATGACGCTTTTATCCAACAAGGGGTATTTTGCGAGGTACGGAGAACACCTAACCCGCATGGGTAACGCTAAAAAAGCCTATGAGGCTACGGAGCGCGACCTATTTAAAGAAACAGACGGATTTCGTCGTTTTTTTACTTACTACTCTTTTGCGGTATCATTTAGCAGATTTCAAAAGGGCATTTTATCTGAAAATATCATACTAAGAAAAACTTAATGCACGTTTAATAAAAACAAGATACCGCTATGTTTTGCCTGTAACTTTGTCGGAAATTTTTGTTAGTGAAAATATTTGGGTTGGATATATCCTTTAGAAAAGAAACGCGCTCTTTCACAGGTTCAAACTTCGTGATGGAGCGCGCTCGCTTTTTACCCAGCAATTCAACAAAAGCAACGGATAAAACCATATTAGGTTTGTCCCCTGTTTGGAGCGCAATCCGCTATATCAGCGAGGGCGTTGCAATGTTGCCCCTGGATGTTTACCGCCGTACACCAGATGGCAACGTAAAAAACCAAAATCACGCACTCCAGTACCTTTTATCTGAGCGGCCGCATCAACACTATTGTAAATTTGATTTTTTAAGCGCCCTAATCGCTAACGCATGCCTGGGGGATGGATTTGCACGCATTCACTTTTCGGGCGGCACGCCATACGCTTTAGAACATATACCGCGCGAAATCGTGACGGTCGAACTTTTGCCGTCCGGCAATATGGTATATCACGTTTGGGGCAACCCGGCACCAACCGACGTAACGTCGGGAATGACGATTGTGGCAACCCTGCAAGCGTACGAGATGATTCATATTAAGGGCGTTTCGTTTAACGGAATGAAGGGGGAGCGCCTAACGCTGACCCATAAAGACGGATTTGGGGCGGCACTTTCCGCGCAATCTTATACAAAAAATTTCTTTGAGAAAGGCGCTGCCGTAAGCGGGGCGCTTGTATATCCAAATGCCTTGTCTAAAGAGCAGGCAGAGCGGGCGCAAAGTAAATTTGCTCAAGATCACGCAGGGGCCGACAATGCCGGTCGGGTTTTGGTTTTAGATGCGGGCGTTAAATTTGAAAAGTTTAGTTTAGGGCCGCAAGAGGCGGCGCTTGTAGATTTTCGCAATTTAAGCGTAGAAGACTGCAGCCGTATTTTTAAGATACCGCTTCACATGCTTAGCAGCCTGGATCGTTCCACCTATTCAAATATCGAGCAACAAGAAAACGACTTTTATACGCATTGCCTGCCCACTTGGACGCAAAAAATAGAACAGGAATTTAATTACAAGTTGTTTAACCGAATTGAACGCGAAAAAAAGCGGGCGTTTGTGCAATTTGACTACACGTTTGTCAGGATGGGTGATAGCCAAAGCACGGCGCAATTAATCGCCTCAACGATTCAAAACGGGATTATGACTCAAAACGAATGGAGGCAGCGTTTGAATTTGCCGACTATGTCGGACGGCAATGATCGGTATATCCAACAAAATATGGCACCCGTGGGAATGTTAACGGAAATACTGAACGCTAAAGCGGAAAAAATGGAAGGGCCGGAAATGTTGGAAATCGAAGACGTGGAAGATTCAGATGAAAATGAACAAGAACAACCGGCGGCATCGCCACAAACAAATGAATAATGAGCCTGGAACGCAGATATATAACTTCAGATTTTGAGATTCGCGCAAACGAAGCGGGTAAAACCGTAATTCGCGGTTATGGCTTAAAATTTGGCGTCGAATACGATATGGGATGGTTTACAGAGGAGATAGGGCATGAAGCGCTAAACAACGCGGATTTGTCCGACGTTCGCATCCTGCTAAATCACGATCCAAATATCATTTTAGGCCGCACCAAAGCCGGAACGGCAAAGGTAACGATTGATGAAACCGGGCTTTATTATGAAGCCGAATTGCCTGACAGTCCCAACGGCCAAAACGTTCGTGTTGCCTTAGAGCGTGGCGACATATCGCAATCCTCATGGGGTTTTATGTTGAAATACGAAAAAGACGAAATGCCTGATGAATGGACGCGTAAAAATGGCAAAGATCACCGCGTAATTAAGCGCGTTTATCGGGTGTTTGACGCGTCGCCTGTAACGTTTCCGGCCAACCCCGATACAACGGCTGCAAAGCGCTCAAAAGAACAATTTGAAAAAGCACAAACAAACATAAACGCTAAATTGGCGGAGATGGACTGCATCCTCGCCTCATACCAATAAAATTTTTTTACGCTATGAAAAACAAAGTAGAGGCACAACAAGCCGCCGCCGATGCCGCCGCCAAAATTGCGGAATTGCGGGCAAAAGCCGAAACAGGCGTATGGAGCGAAGCAGATCAGTCCGCCCTTGAAAGCGCCAAAAATTATCTCAAAACCGCACAGGAAGCCGAGCGCCGCTTTGCGGATTTTGAACAACTTGAAATGGCGACCAGCACCTACAAAGCAGGGCAGGAAAGCCGGACGGCAAATGCAAGCGCTCCGATTACGGTCAATTACCTGAAACAGGAAAACCGAGGCGACAACCCCGACAAGGTCGCTAAAAAGTTTTCCATGTTTGAAGCCGCTCAGCAAATCATGCGCCATGAAAGCCTGTCCGGGCTTTGTGCCGAAATTGATCAGGAGGGCAAACGCGAAGCGCGGGGCAATGGTATTGACAAATACGGCACCGGAAACATTACCTTGCCTGGCTGGATGGTAAGCAACAAAGCAAAAGCCGAACAGCGCGACATGCTGGCCGGAACCACAACCGCCGGCGGCTTTACCGTTCAAACCGAGATCGGCGAATTGATCCCGTTTCTTGATCCGAGACTCGCCGTTCTGCAAATGGGCGCAACCTACCTGCCGGGGCAAATTGGAAACATTGACTTTCCGCGCAACAATGCCGCAGCCGCCGTTGGGCGCAAAACGGAGGTCGCAGCCGCAGACGAAACTAGCCCTACTTTTGACCGCCTCCAACTTGCACCGGTTCGCTATACGGCATTTGTGGACGTGTCAAAGCAGGTAATTCTGCAAAGCACAATTGCAATGGAAAACTTTGTGCGCAACCGTTTGAATGAGGCGCTTTTCCGCAAACTTGAAGAAGAATGCTTCACAAATTCAGACAATACCGGCATTTTTAATTTGGCCGGCGTTAACGATATAACGATCGGCAACAATGGCGGAGATCTTGACTGGGCTTTGACGGTCAAATTTGAAACCGAAGTTGCAGCCGATAATGCCGATATGGGTACGCTGGGCTACCTGTTTACGCCGCAAGTTGCCGGAAAACTCAAAACCACAAAACGCGACGTAGCCGGTAATGGATTCATTTGGGACGGTCCAAATAGCGGAGCGCTTGTTAATGGTTATCGCGCTATGGCACTTAACCTTTTGCCTAAAACCCTTTCCAAAGGCGCGTATAACAGCGTCTTGCACGGCGGCGTTTTCGGCAACTGGAGCGAATTGATTATCGCACAATGGGGCGGCGTTGATCTGCTTATCAACCCCTACACCAAGGGTAAGGAGGCGACGGTTGAAATTATTATTAACGCGTGGTTTGATCACGGTGTGCGCCATGTCGAATCATTCTGCAAATGTGACGAACTTTATCCGTCCTAATGGTTAGCGTTCGGTTCATAAAATCAGGCGTCCAATATGGGTATAACTACAATTTTAACGAAATTGCAGCCATGCCCATAGCGGAGGCCGAAAGATTGCAGGCGCTAAAAGTTGTGCAAATATTGCGCGAATTGGAAGCGTTAAAATACGAAACGCCGGAAACGGCTAAAAAATACGAACGTCGCAAAAAATGACCTGGCAAATTACAGCCGAGCCGCAAGAGGAACCGATTAGCCTTTCCGAAGCAAAGGACTGGCTAAAGGTAGACACGTCCGCTGACGATGCCTTGATAGTGTCGCTTATCAAAGCGGCGCGTATCAAAGCGGAAACCTACACAGGTCGGCTGTTAATTGACCAAACCGTAATTGAGTACCATGATTATTTCCCGGATTCCGGCGTAATATATCTGCATTTTCAGCCTACGCAAATACAGAGTATTGAATATACGGATATTGAAGGCACCACGCAAACGCTGTCTGCAGCCGACTATACAGCCGATATTTACAGTCGTCCGTCGCGAGTTGTGATTAATCCAAACAATAACTGGCCAACAACCGGGGAATATCCAAACGCTGTCATAATTGAATATCAGGCCGGATTTGCCGATGCGGCCGCCGTGCCAGATACATTCAAAACCGCCATGAAGTTGTTAATTGCTTTTCTTTACGAAAATAGGGAAGATATACCAATTTCTGGCAGTAATGATCCGCGCGTGCGCTCGTTTCATTATATCCTATTCCCGGAAAAGGTTTTAAATTAATGGAAAATTTAAGCGCAAAAAAAACGAGGATCGGCAGCCTTGACGAACGCATAGTTTTTCAAACAGCGACCGAAACCGTTAACGCATACGGAGAACTTGTAAAGACGTGGACAAATACCGCTGAGGTTTGGGCAAAGGTAGAATACAGCACAACCGGGCAAAATGAAGTTTATGCACAGGCAACTATTAGAGAGTATAGACCGGTTAATTTTACAACCAGATACACGACGGACTACACGGCAAAAAACAGAATAATTTACCAGGGCGAAAATTACGATATTGAAAACATAGAACATGAGGGCCGAGAGCGATTCACAAAATTTATAACAGTATTGCGTAAATAATGGCGCGCAGCATCCAAATAGACGTTAGACGGTTAAACAGCGACGTAACAACGCTAATAAAGCAATTAGAAACATGGAGCGACAATTTAAACAAAGATGCGCAAAAGATCGTAAAACCGGCCGCCGAACTTACAGCGCGTGAAATTGCGGCCAAAACGCCGGTATATCACAAAAGACACTTTAGGTACAAAGACGGCCGCAGAATAGCAGAATATTACCCCGGAAATCTGCGACGTTCGATTCAAAACCTGGACTTAACAAGAATAGCGGGCGCGGTAGTAGGGCCAAGGGTAGAAGGTTCAAAAACCGGCAGATTTGCCGGCGCTCGCACGGATGGTTTTTATTTTCGCTTTGTTGATCGTGGTGCACCCGCAAGGGGAATAAAACCACAAAGAATAAGGCAAAGGGGGGCAAGGGCAGCGAGGCCAAGAGCGTACGCAATTATCATAAAGAGACTAAAGGAAAGGCTTAAAAATATATGAGGCTTAAACTACTTAAAGAATACAACGGCATACCAGCCGGAGCGGTCGCGGAGTTTAGCAACGCACAATATTTGATAGACGCGGGAATAGCCAAATGGGTACCGCAGGACACGGCATGCAAATTGCAAAACGCAGAACTTTACGACGTTTGTACGCACCCGATTGATCAGGCAAAACTTCAAAGCAAAAAACAAAACTAAAGATAAATAAACGAAACGGGCAAAACAAAACAGCCGGCAACGGCCAACGCTAAAATCTAAAAATAAAATATCATGCCCACTACTGGAACTGTAAACGGACGCCTCATAAAAATCTTTGTAGGCAACACGGCCGTAACATGCCAAACAAACAGCACGATTGAAATGACAATGGAGCCGCGCGAAAGCACCTGCAAAGACAACAGCGGCAATGCCGCTTCCTTTTTGGCCGGTCGCACGTCGTGGACGCTGGGGGGAGAGGCTAAACTTGCATTCGATGCAGCCTATGGCTGGAGCGCTCTTTTTACCGCGTGGAAAAATGGAACAACGCTTAGCGTTGCATGGCAATCTACCGTTTCAGGCGACAAAGGATACAGCGGTTCGGGATTGCTTACTTCACTTTCCGGCGACACGCCGGATAACGAAGATTCAACCTTTTCATTTTCAATCCAAGGAAGCGGCGCTCTTACCGAGTTTACCACGTCCTAAACGCAATAAACGAAACAAACAAAACAGATGGCTACATTAAAAATTGGAGGCCAAGAGCGCCTTATTTGGCTGGACATGGGCATTGCGTATGATTACGAGATTACGACCGGACGCGCGCTGCATCAGGATATTGCGGATATTTCTACGGGGCAAAGCTTTGTAAAAATCGTGGACTTGTTATATACCGCTCTATCCGCGCCCATTCGAGACAAAAACGGCGTAGTGTCTTTTCGCCCGCGTGACGTGGCTACATGGCTGGCAAAAGAACCGGAGGCGGGGGAAACGTTTGCAAGACTTTTAAACGATGCGTTTGCAATCGAAAGCACCAACGACGCTGCGGAGGGCGACCAGGAAAAAAAGAAAGCGGCGGCTATTGGCAAAAACTAATGGCCGCCGCCGCGTACGCGGGGATGAGTGAAGCGGAATTTTGGCGAAGTTCACCGGCATTTTTGCACGCTCGGATAAACGCCAAAAAATCAGACGAAAAGGCGCAGGCGGAACTTGTAAGGATATTGGCATATTATGCGGCGCATTCAGGCCGAATAAAGCCAACACCGAACATAAAAAAGTTTTGGCCGCTGCCGTGGGATAGATCGGTCAAAATTAAAGAAGTTGACCTTTCTGAAATGCAACCGCTTTTAGACGCTATGGACAAGGCACTAATGGTCGAAAAACAAAAAGAAGATGGCACTAACTGACTTAAACGTAGCGTTACGACTTTCGACCCGCGAGTTTAACCGCGAACTTAATAAGGTAGAAAAAAGCCTGCAGGCGGCATCGGATCGTTTGGCAGGTATAGGCGATCGTTTAAGCCTTGCTATTAGCGCTCCGATATTGGCAATGGGCGGGGCCGCAATTGTAGCGGCCGGCGAATTTGAAAAATTGCGCCTGGGACTGGAAGCCACAATGACCGACGCCGGATATAGCATTCAACAAGCCCGCGAAGAATTAGAGCTTTTGCGAGAAGTTGCCAAAGCGCCGGGAATTGATTTTAAACAGGCCGTACAGGGTTCGCTTCGCCTGCAATCGGTAGGGCTATCTGCGGATCAGGCGCGTGAAACGATAGCGCAATTTGCGAACGGCGTAGCGGCTGCAGGCGGAACCGCCGAAAATTTGGAGGGCGTAACACGCCAAATATCGCAGATTATTTCCAAAGGCAAAATTCTTAACGAGGATTTGGTTATTCTCAAAGAAAACATGCCGTCGGTATCAAAGGCGCTCGTAAATGCGTTCGGAACGGCCGACGCTGAAGGCCTGCGAAAATTGAATATCAGCGCCGAGGAACTTGTTGTAAGACTTACGCAGGAACTTGCTAAAGCGCCGCGTGTAGCGGGCGGTATTGCAAATTCGATTCAAAATGTACAGGTAGCGGTAACAGAAGCGGCCGCAAAGATCGGAGACAGCCTAAACGCTGCATTCGATATAAAGGGGGCCCTGGATCGGTTTGCCGCATTTGTGACAAGAATTGCAGACGCCTTTGCAGAACTTTCACCGGAAACGCAGCGGGCGGTATTTGCGCTAACGGCGTTTGCCGTTGCCCTGGGGCCTGCTATTCGTTTAGGCGGTTTGCTGACAACGGGTTTTATACAAACCCAAATTGAAATGGCAAAATTTGTCCGTTTCCTTAATGCCCAATTAGCGCAAAGTTTAGCAGGGGGCGCAACCGGAATACGCGGACTAATTGCAGCATTTAAAGCGCTTGATTTGGCTACCAAAACAACCGTAATAGGCATAGCGATTGGCGTGGTAGTGGCTTTAGGTGCGGCGCTTGTAACATACCGTTCTGCAGCAACGGATGCCGCACAGGCCCAAATAACGCTTAATAAGACCTTACAGGAAGCAAAGGGGACGGTTCAAACACAGGTAGAAGAATTAAACCAATTAGTCCGGGCGTATGGCAAAGAAGGCGCAACCTTACAAGAAAAAGAAGCCATTTTAAAGCGCCTTGCTATAATTGACGAAAAAAGATTTGGAAACTTAAAGGCCGAAACAACCGCGCAAAACGACCTATTAAAACCGCTTAAAGCGGTAACAGACGAACTAATAAGACAAGCGCAAGTTAAATTAGCGGTAGATCAAATAGCCAAACTCAAAAATGAATTAATTGACGTAAGAGATGAAAGTAAGTTAACTTTTGGCCAAACGTCTGCCATAACTATAAAGGCATTAGCCAAATCAATTTTAGTGCCAATAAGGGCGGCGGAAAACTTTAGAGACGCTATCAGGGATGCGCAAGGCCAAATTGTAGATAATGAAAGCAAAGTAAGAGCTTCGCTGGAGCGGCAAATTAGTACGCTTCAAAAATTCATAGACGAAAATGCAACGGCTGCAGATTTGGGCGTAAAAACGGCATCGGCGGTATCCACCGCGCCCAACGGCCTGCCTACAAACCAGCCCGACGAATTGGCCGTTTTGGTAGATCAACTTTTAGCGCAAAACGAAAACGAAGAAAAGTTCTTAAAGTCTTACTTTGAAAATGTAGTAAAGGACAAATTTGGGCCTTTGCAGGCGCTGGATTCAAATTTAAAATTAGGATTTGATAATGCAAAAACAGGACTGGCAGATTTTGCAGCGAGAGCAGCGGAGGCAACAAATACCGTTTCACAAGGATTCGTTTTGCAGCAACAAGCCGCCGCCGCATACAAAGCGCAATTAGATAGTTTAGCATCGGCAACCGGGATTTTAATAACCCTGACTGACGAAGGGTTTAAGGGTATAATTAACACGGCCGATTTGTTAACGCAAACTGTAACGAGTATATCCGGCGCGTTGGCCGGGGCATTGGAAAGCGGTGCAAATTCTTTTGAGCAATTTGGCCGCGCCGTTTTGGCTGCCGTCGGGGATATTATTGGGGCATTAGTTAAACGGTTTGTCGCAACACAAATAGCAAATGCCGCAAAAAACCCCGCTATTGCAGCGCTGGGGCCTGCCGGCATTCCTATTGCGGCCGCCGCTGGCACTTTGGCCGCAGCGGCCTTTAAACGCGTTGTGAGCGCCGCTAAATTTGCAAAAGGCGGGATCGTGTACGGGCCAACGCTCGGACTTGTTGGCGAATATCCTGGCGCTTCAAATAACCCGGAGGTGATAGCGCCTCTTAATAAATTACGATCACTCATAGAGCCGGCCGGAGATATGCGACTGGAAACCCGAATATCTGGCAATGACTTGGTAGTTTTAGTGGAACGCACACAAAAGCAATTAGGAAGAACGAGATAAATGGCAAAACGTTTTCATGGTGAATTTTATAACTTAAGAGGTTCCGTATTTCAAGTTGAAATATGGGATTTGCAATTTAACGATACATCCACGGAGGTAAAGTTAGCGGAATACGGCTATAATATTCGTTATGCAAACGAAAACAGCGAGCGCTGGACGCCGGTAATAGGTTCCGAGTGCGAAATCGGCGTCTATATTACGGACAATACTGTAGAGGCGCTAATCACGGATTTGGCCGCATCTCAAGAAGGCCGGTTTACATTACGCATCACGCGAGGGGCAGGTGCGGCGCTTCAATGGGTAGGGCGCATTATGTTAGATATATCTATTTACGAGGATATACAATTTCCCTACCTGTTTACAATCAAAGCAACGGACGGAATAGCAGCCTTAAAAAACATTCCGTACAATAATAACGGCGTTGCTTATTTTGGAAACAAAAGGCTAACGGAACACCTTACAAACGCACTAACAAAACTATCACACGTTAACGATCACTACCAAACAAACGACGTATTTTTAATAACGTCTGTAGATTGGTGGGAGGATTCGATGACGCCTGCAAAAGCATCCGATGCAATTAACCTGTCCTGGTTAGATCACGCTGTTTTTTACGATTT
>Ga0172363_10003290_pt1 | contig 13138 bp, 8 predicted proteins | sample LakKivs2_kivu2a2_FD_114541 | JGI IMG/M metagenome (GOLD analysis project Ga0172363, IMG submission 114541) | Sediment microbial communities from Lake Kivu, Rwanda - Sediment s2_kivu2a2 | ecosystem: Environmental > Aquatic > Freshwater > Lake > Sediment | place: Rwanda: Western Province, Lake... | reverse complement strand
TTCCTCTATGGTGTAATGTCTCTTCACTTTTTCATAACCTGCATCTGCCAGACGCTTCCGCAATGCAGCATCGCCGGCAAGCCTGATGATTTTTTCCGCCAGGTCATCCGGATCGCCGGGCCGGAACAACACTGCATCTGTGCCGTCCTCCGCCACCTCGGAGATGCCTTCCAGCCTGGAAGCGACAACCACCGTACGGCTTGCCCAGTATTCCATGATTTTTCCGGTGGTGATGGCATGGTTCGGGAGAATATCTGTCCTGGGAATCACGCCGATATCCGAGGAAACGACCATCCGGCACATCTCGGCGTAGGAAATCCAGCCTGTAAACACCACGGCTTCGCCGAGTCCGAGCGCCGCTGCCCGCTGTTTCAGAACTTCCTCCTGCTCGCCCTGTCCGAGTATATAAAATCTGGTTGCCGGGTATTTTGCCAGAATCTGCGGAGCCGCCTCTATCAGCGTCATCGTGCCGCTGCACTCTGCCAGGTTTCCGTGATGAATCACCATCAGGTAATCGTGAGGCGTTTTGGCTCCGTTAAACTGGTCCATCAGAGCTCCGTCCGGCGCAAGCAGGATACGGTCTGCATTAACCCCTGTTCCTGCAATATAGCGGCGCATCACCCGGGTGGGCACAAGTAAAAGGTCTGCCCACCGGAAAGTCATATGTTCAAACAGCACCAGCACCCGGAAAAGCATTTTTTCCCATTTACGGCGCGCACCGGCATAACGGTACTCGGTGCTCAGGTCGTTGACATGATAAACGGTACGTTTGCCGAGGAGCCGCGCAAGTGGCAGAGCGGCCAGCCCGGAAACACTGTTATGGGGAAAAACCACGTCTGCCCTGCGGACAGCGTTGAAGCCGTAAAAGAACACCTGCAGAATGAATATCAGGCTGTGCCATAGCTGCAGCGGGCCAAGAACCAGACGGTGGACCGGCCTGACAGCTATGCCTTCGATTTCCCGTTCTTTGGCAGGAGCAATCAGGCAGACATTTGCGCCGGCCGACTGCAGTGCCCGGGCCATCTTCAGATGCTGCAGCCCTGCACCTCCGCGGTAAACCGAGATAAAATCCTGTGAAATCATCACTACACGTTTCATAATGGTTTTATTCTGGCTTCTTCTTTTTTCTGTTTTCCCTGACCTGCTGTTCTATCCACCGGTAAGTCCTGGACAGTCCTTCTTCCAGGAAAATTTCCGGTTCCCAGTTCAAAATCTTTTTCATAAGAGTATTGTCGGAGTTTCTCCCACGGACGCCCTGGGGCTTGCTTAAGTCGTGTTTCCTGGACAGGGATTTCCCGGCAATTTTCATTATGATGTCAGCCAGTTCATCAATGCTGACCATCCTGTCGGTGCCTATATTAAGCGGCTCGCGAAAATCCGACTGCATAAGCCGGTAAATTCCTTCAAGACAGTCGTCAATATAACAATATGAACGGGTCTGTTTGCCGTCGCCCCATATATCGATTATCCCGTTTTCTTTTGCTTCAGCGACTTTTCTGCACAGAGCTGCAGGAGATTTCTCGCGCCCACCCTCCCATGTTCCCTCAGGACCGTAGATGTTGTGAAACCTCGCAATCCTTGTCTCCAGCCCGTAATCCGTGTAATAATCTTTGCACAGGCGTTCTGTGAAGAGTTTTTCCCAGCCGTATTCATTGTCAGGGTCGGCAGGATATGCATCTGATTCTTTCAGCCCTGCGATATCCGGTCTTTCCTGCTTGTAAATCGGATATATGCAGGCTGAGGAGGAATAAAACAGCCTTTTTATGCCTGCCAGCCTCGCTGCTTCCAGAATATGGGTGTTGATAAGAACATTATCGCGCATTACCTCGGCTTTGGCTTCTGTTATGAATCCTATGCCGCCCATGTTCGCAGCCAGGGTATAAACCTCGTCGATATCCTTTACCGCCTTCCGGCAGTTTTCCCATAACCTGAGGTCCATGAGTTTGAACTCGCTGGCTGAACTGGCGCCAAATTCCGGCTTTTTAATATCAACACCCCTGACCCAGTATCCTTTTTTCACAAGGAATTTTGCAAGGTGGTACCCTATGAATCCGCCTGCTCCGGTAACCAGTATTCTTGATTTAAAACCATTTTTCTGTCTTTTCATTTTTTATCCCTCTTGTGGTTTTATTTTTGAAAAAATTTTCCTGACCAGCAGTATTGCTCCGGTCAGGATTCCGCGCCAGCCGATAACTCCGGCCAGTTTTATTATCCGGATAACCCTGAAATTCAGCAGGTAAAAATGCATGTACAGCTTAAACTGATAATTTTCCAGTTCCTTCCTTGAAACATCCTTCATTTCCAGAACATTCCCTATCTGCTTGTTGTAATCATTCCAGTCGCTTGAAATCACCCTGTAATTCCCTTTCCCGGATTTGACGATTTCGGCAACAGCGGTTCCCGGATACGGCACCATGAGCCCGCAGGAAACAGTATCTGCGGGCAGCCTGCACGCAAAATCAATCGTATCCTGTATTGTCGCCCGGGTTTCGTCCGGATGCCCGATGATAAATAAAGTTCCGACAGTCAGTCCGGCTTTTTTTGCCATGCGGACAGCGTTTTCCGCCTGCTCAAGCGTGATACCCTTGCCTGTCTGCTTCAGAATTTCAGGATTGCCGCTTTCAATCCCGAAAGCCACCCAGGAACAACCTGCGGTTTTCATTTTCCGGTAAATTTCATAATCGGCAATGTCCACCCGGGTCGTTGCCTCCCATTCAATTTTTTTCCCGAATTTTTTTCCAATCATCAGGTCCAGGACTCCGTGCGCCCATTCCTTGTTGAGTCCGAATGTTTCATCGTGGAAAACTATCTTCCTGGCTTTGAAATCAACTATTAATTTTTCAATTTCAGCAACAATCCTGGCAGGCGAATGGCGTCTTACTTTATTTCCGTTTACCCGCAGGCAAAAATTACAGTTAAAAGGGCATCCCCGGCTGGCAATTATCGGGTAGATCCGCGATGCCGGTAAAAGGTCCCAGGCCGGAAAAGGTATCTGGTCCAGGTCCGTCAAGAAATCCCGCGCAGGATTCCGGCGCACCATGTTTTCCTTCCGAAAAACCACCCCTTTTACGCCGGCACCGAAATCCTTGCTGGAAACCGTATCGACCAGTTCTTTAAGCGTTGCCTCTCCTTCACCCACAACTACTGAATCAAAGACCCTGAATTCATTAAGGGTCTCCTCCGGCAGCGCCGTGGCATGCGGACCGCCAATGACCAGTCTGATTCCGGGAAAAGCATTTTTAATCGTGGCTGCTGCTTTTGCGGTATCAATGATTTCAGGAGTCATCGCGGTAAAACCTGCTACAGCCGGTTTTACCTCCGACAGTATTCTGATTACCGCGTCGACATCCTGTCTGCCGAACTTTGCATCAATAACCCGGCAGCTGATTCCCTTCCCCCGGAGATATCCAGCAAGATACGCCAGAGCCAGTCTGGGATAAGCCGGCCGCGCATAATGCTTTTCGGCTATGTCGCCGGCAGGACTGTTTATTAAAACAACGTCATTCATTCTTTCCGCCTTTTCACCTGATTTGCGCTTTTTTCCCTTTCAGCGATTTATCTATGGCAAACCTGTTTATGCCTTTTTTCTCATAAATATAGACAGCAATTTCCGGAACATGCCAATCGGTCACCATGGTCGGAAACTTGTATTCCAGTCCGAACAGCCTCGGATATTTAGAGAATGTCTTTATCAAAGTATAATCCTTCTGCGCTTTAAGGTCGTCAAAAAACCGGAACCGGTCGGCATATTCAGGACTCACCTCCATGTAGCGATAGTCCGTAAGATTGACTTCCTCGGTCACAATATAAAAAACGTTGTCCGCAGGACCCGGGAATGTATACGACCCCATAAACTGGACGGTGTTCTTCTCCGGTGTCAGAGGTGGATTGCATGAGGCAATCCCAAAATCCGCCCAGCCCGTCAGAATGGCAATCTTCTGATTTTTTGGGATGTTTTTTTCTATCCAGTCCTTCGCCTCTGTGCGCTGGTCAGGTCCTGTAAACAAACTGACGTAGCTGGCCGCGTAAAAAAATGTAATGACCGCGGCTGATGCCATTAATGTATTTTTTGCTGTTTCCGCCATCCGGTATTTCAGCTTATAAAAACATGCATTTGAGACAACCAGCATAATGAAGGGGGAAACCAGGCACAGCCAGTGAACGGCAACGAAATTGGAAGCCTTCAACAAAAAAGCCGTCCAGAATAATATGTAAGCGGAGATCACCGTGCTTGTTTTCCGCCAGGGCATGAAAACAAAAATTATAACCGATAATAAAATGCATAACAGCAGCGGCGCACCCCAGCCGTAAAAAACTTCCAGAACCGGGGCCGTATAGAAATGCGTCATCCCGATGCCGGCAAAAAAGTCATGCTGGAACCACTGCATTGTTTTGGTGGTTTTCAGAAAAACATCGGTTTTGATTATCGCGGAGGGATTTCCGATGATAAAACCTACAATACAGGACAGGGCGGAAAACGACAGCCTCCGGGTGTATCTTTTAAGCAGGTCCCTGTTCCTGAAATTTACCTTCTGCAGATAAACTATGAAAATCATCAGTGTAGAGTATATAGCAGTATATTTTGCCGAAGCAGCCAGGCCGGAAAACAGGCCTGCCACCAGCCAGTGCTTCATTTTATCGTCGTCTGAAATTCTGACGACATAATAAAAAGTCACGATCGTAAGCAGCGTGGCTATAACATCGGGTTTGAGATTATGAGCGGCATAAACATCAACCGGCAGAATGGCCAGGAAAAATGCAGCCAGCAGGCCGATTCTGGTTCCATAGACGCGCCGCCCTGCCAGATAAAGCACCAAAACAGCCAGCACTGAAAGCAGTGCATTTGCCCGGCGGTCGATTTTCATCTGCCGGCTGTATGTAACAACCTGGGGCTCATAAACGCTGGGCGCTATGCCGGCAACATCATTGATCAACGAAAATACTTCCAGGGATCCGCTGCAGTTTTCCAGGGCCCATTGAAAACCCGGATATAATTTACCGTCGAATATCTTTATGTTGTTAACGGCTACCATGATATAACATTCATCAGGATGATAAAAATTATAATTGTTTTCCTTGGCAGGAATTCCCCATTCAATTCCCCAGAAACGCAGACCGCAGGCAATAAGCAGGATCACTGCCAGAATTTCTTTCCGGTGAACAACAATCCAGTCCGGCGGTGCTGCTATAGTTTTTACCTTTATCATGTAATCATCCTGCCGGCATGTTTCTCTTTTTAAACAGATATTCCCGGCGTAAACGCCAGACAATAAACAGCGCTTCCCAGACGATATGGCGCGACATCTTTGACGTGCCGGCGTGGCGGTCGACAAAAATTATCGGTATTTCCGTCAGTTTGAAACCCGCCTTATATGCCCGGTAATTCATCTCTATCTGGAATGCATAACCGTTGGAACCCACCTCATCCAGATTTATAGACTCCAGGACTTTTCTCCTGAAGCATTTGAAGCCGGCAGTGCTGTCCTTTACGGGCAGCCACAGGACCAGGCGGACGTATATGCTTGCCATTAAACTGAGAAGCAGCCTTCTCAGTGGCCAGTTAACGACGCTTATCCCCTTTATATATCTTGAGCCGATCACAATATCGTAGTCCCTGATTTTGTCGAAAAAACCGGGTATTGTATCCGGGTCGTGAGAAAAATCGGCATCCATTTCAAAAATAATATCAGCGCCGTGCTGCAATGCATATTTGAATCCTGCTATATATGCTTTGCCGAGCCCGGCTTTTTCAGGGCGGTGCAAAACATGCAACCGTTTGTCATTCTTCCCGATCTCCTCGGCAATCTGTCCTGTTCCGTCCGGAGAATTATCATCCACAATCAGAATCTCTGCGTCCGGCTTTACCAGGAAAATCCTGTGCAGCAACGATTCCAGATTGCCCCGTTCGTTGTAGGTCGGAATTACAACCATTGTTTTCATGTTTTTTCCTCTGCTCCTATTCTGTTCCAGGCAGACATGTCTGGCAGAAGAAAGAACCTTGCACCCAGCGAAACAAGGGAATAAAGCCCCAGAATAATAATCAGCGCACTGGCTAAAACATGCCAGAGGACGATAACTCCGGAAAGATCGCCGGCTTTGATCCCGAAACCGAAAACAAATACAATACTGTAGAACCACTCCGTCGTCCCGATCCCCGCAGGCGGAGTGGGGACCAGATAAAGCATGTTTACCAGCAGCACGCCGAGGATGCAGTCGACCGGATAAATCATCGCGTTTGTCACACATAAAGAACGGTCGAAATAATAAAAAGCCATGCCTTCTGCAACGTTAATCCCGATTGAAAAAACAAGAACAGGAAGAAGGATCTTTCTTTGTTTTCCGATTAACTTTGCAATTTCAAGGAAATTTTCCAGGACCTCATACGCCTTTTGCTGCCAGAAAACGGGCAGGAAAAAGAAAATTTTTACAATCCGTTTTAAAATATCCTTCTGCTTTTCCCTCTCAACCAGCAGTACAACAATCAGAATCAGAAAAATTGCCACCGCACAGACAATAATCCACCGCAGAAATGGATGAAGGCTGAAAGCAATAAAAGGCAGAAACAGACAGGCAAGAAGCGTTGTTGCAAGAGAAAACCCCCGGTCAACCAGAACTGTCGGAACACTTCTGGACATGGGTATAGATGTCGACCTCTTAAGCAGGTAACACATAGCGAGTTCGCCGAATTTTACAGGTGAAAGCAGATTAATGTAAGTCCCGGAGATGTATGTTTTGAAAAGCATGCTGAATCTGACATGCCTGATAGGAGAAAGAATAACCTGCCAGCGGAGTGCTTTTAAAACAAACGAGAGAATATAGACAACTATGCCGGGGATGATAAACCAGACAGTGATTGAACCAAAGTCCCTTAGCATATCCCTGAAATCAACAAGTTTCAGCCATGCAAACAGGACCAGGCATCCCAGAATAAGCCCGAACAGCAATCGACGTCTAAAGGTCACCATAGACGTCTAAATTATATACTAATAATTAAGGGGACACAATACCTAATTATGCGGGGTTTTTTTTATTTCAGCCATATTACGGCTATATTTATACATGCCTGTATCATATGGCTTCGGAGAAAAAAACCATGAATTTTTGCTGCAGGCATATATGGATTTTGCTCTGGAATTAAGTATTATGTCACCTTAATTCTGGAGGTGCGGAAATGCAGGCAGCCTGCCAGAATAAGCAGTACAAGGCCGAATGCCGTGACCAGTGTTCCTATGGTGAAATATTTCGGATCATAGTAAAACACAACATGGTGTTTTCCCGGCTCCAGGAAAACAGACCTGAGAATCCCGTTTGCCGGATAAATGCGGACCGGCCGGTTGTCAACCTCTGCCTTCCATTCCCTGTAAAACATTTCGCTTAACACCAGAAGGCTCCTCGACGGAGATTCCACCTCAAGTTCAATCCTGTTGTTTGTGTAATGCGTGATTTTTGCTTCTTTGCCGGTAAAGCCGGCTTTTTTATCAAGCTCTGCGGGTAAAGGGTCTTCCAGGACCGCCTGCCGGGTCGGATTAAATCCCGGCTGGTCTATCATCCGGAAAACTTCCTCCGTGCTTTTTGCAGATACAGCGTCGCCCACAAGCCATGCCCTGGGAAGATAATACCTGTTCATGTAAATTTTCAGCCGTTTGTCGAACACCAGGGAAAACGTTCCCGGATCCAGATTTATCGCTTCAGCAGAAATAAAATATTTCACGTTCAGCATGCTTAAAAGAGCCAGTTGATTGTTTTTCACTTTTTCAAAAACCTCGCTGTAGCGTTTTAACGGAAGCCCGTGGTATCCGCCGGCGCTGTAAAGACCGTGCACTGTATACCAGTTCTCCGAGCCGAGCGATCCCAGCGGATAAACCCGGAACAGTTCCGGATCCTGTTTGAGGAAGCTGATTACCTCCCGGTTGTTCTGCCCGTACTGGTCAGGCGGGCCGAGAGGCAGGAACCTGGCATCGCTTATCCAGATATCAGGAAGAAAAATTGCCAGGCATCCGGCGAGCAAAGTCAGGGTTTTTACATTTTTCCCGAGTGAAAAAAATACAAGACCAGCGCACAAACCCGTGAAAATCGCCAGCCTGAGAAAATCCTGCACGATCAGATCGTAAATTAAATTAATCCGCATGGACAAATCCTGCGACTGGAACCTGCCTTTCAGCAGGTCTGCTCCGGACAGGGCATTCACTATCTCGGTCCTGTCGGTGCTGACAATAATCCAGCAAAGCAGAAATAAAGCTGTCAGGACAAGCATGCCGTATCTGAATTTCTTGTGCCAAGCAGGCTGTCCGGAAATTTTCGGCTGGCTTATTCTTTTCTTTTTGTCCATATGCTCCTTTTTTGCTTCCTGGCCTTTCCCGAGCAGGTCAAAACCGATGCCTGCAAGGATTGAAGCCATAAAAGCAAAGAAAGTCAGCCATCTGCCCGGCGCTCTGAATCCTGAAAGAAACGGCACGTGGTAAAGAAGTTTATACAGCGGTGTATAGCCTCCGAAGGAAAGAATAAGCGACATGAATCCCATGCCGGAAAAAACCGTTATCCGGCTGTCCTGCCTGATGAAAAACAGCGTCAATACAAAAATAACCAGCGGTAAAATCCCTATATAATCGCTTGTCAGGGAAAAAGGATTGTGCCCCCAGTAAAGATATGCCGGCGGTATCGTGCTCATTCCGTATTCCACGGGGCCGTTCATGCCGAAGAACTGCGGCAGCAGATAGCTGATCAGTTCCGACGGATGATAGGACCAGGAAGTGAAAAATTCGTATGTTGCCGCTTCGCGGATTGAGTCCTGCCTGTATATAAAAGCCGGCACGAACAGAATTGCAGAAAAAATCAGAGTCATTATTAATCCGGAAATAAAAAGCGATGTTGTTTTCACAACGGCTTTGCGGTCTGTTCCGGATTCCAAATCAATAATAATTTTGTAAAGGAAATATAGACCCAGGCAGATTGCCGTATAAAGCATTATCTGGAAACCTGTCGACAGGTTCTGCAGGCCGAGGACCGCCCCGGAAGCAAGGAAATAAAACAGGCTTTTTTTTCGATATCCTTTTTCAAAACAGTAAAAAATCAGCGGAATCAGCGCCGTGGACTCAACGTGGTTGACATGACCTGCGTTGGCAAGCGAAAAGAAACTCCCTGAAAACATGAAAACAACCCCGGCAAAAATTCCCCCGTAAACCGATGTGCCGATTGCACGCGCAAACAGGAACATGAAGAAGCCGGCAAGAAAAACATGCAGAAGGAAATCGTAGTTGAAAATCAGATGCGGCGGAATACGCAGGAGGTAGCTCAGGATAATCGTGGGATAAAAGAAGGCGGTGTTTATCGACGATATATTCGGCATGCCGCTTTTTATATTCGGAAGCCAGAACGGCAGCTGCCCCTGTTTCAGCGAATCCTCTGCCGCAGCGCTGAAGTATTGTCCCTGAAGAACGTAATCGCTTCCGGCCAGCATCTGCGATGTGGAAATGAGCTTGCTGCAAAATACAACCGTGAGCAGAAGAAAGATGCCCGCGGTCAGCCAGGTTCCTTTTTTCATTACTCCTCCGTTTTTTTCAGCGCGGCCTGCATTTCAGAATCAGCGCAGCCTTGAAATATCTCGCAATGCAGATTAAAAGGCTGAATTGACTCACCTTTTTCGATTCAACTATTTCAAAATCCCTTTTTATGACTTCAACAAATTCCGGTATGGTCCAGTTATATACATGGGTCGGATCATTTATCGCCGTATTACGTTTGCAGAAAGCCGCCAATCTTTCAAGAGGGTGGTAAAGATTCACAAACCCGAAAATGATGACTCCGTCGGGCGACAGCACCCTTTTCATCTGAAGGAAAGTGTCCTGCCGTTCCTTTTCGGTGAGGTGCTCCAGGACGTTGTAGCACACAATCGCATCAAAATTTTCTCCGGCCGGTATTTTTCCGCCCTGGTAAAGGTGGAAAGCCGTTTTTGGAAATAACTTTTTAGCCGTTTCTATGGCAGACGGATTTATATCCAGTCCCTTTGCACCGAGATAATCTGTAAGATATCCGATCCCGCAGCCCCAGTCCAGGATGTTTTTCCTGCCCGCGCACCAGTCTTTTATCGACCGGAAAACGTCTATCCTGTCGAGATTCTTCCCGATCAGCGGGAAGTACTGTCTGTAATACTCGTATTCCGACGTTTTTTCTGCGGGCAGGTTCCTGATTTTTACCGGTGATTCCGGAGGTTTTTCTTTAGCGGCTTTTTTCATCAATCCCCATATCATTCCGCAGCCGTATGCCAGATGGCGCAGAAGAAACAGAAAAGGCAGATAAAAAATATAGGAGAATTTCTTTCTGCCGGCTGCAAGTACTGCAGAGGAGATTACTGCAAGCAGTATATACAGCCACAGCGGCCATAAATACCAGTCAGGCCTGAAAAAAAGCAGGGAAACAAGATAAAACAAAAACAGCGTAGGAACAAAATGCACTGCATCGGTCGGTCTGGGAAGGACAAATATCTGCTCCATCCGTCCGCGTCCGTAGTTTAGCGCCTGCCTGGCGTAAGCGGCGACCGTTGACCGCTGGCTGCGGAAAATAAAGGCGCCGGGACTGTAAATCAGTTTGTACCCGCGCATTTTGACCTTGTTCAAAAATTCGTTTTCCTCGTTCGGATAGAGTTTTTCGTTGAAACCGCCGGTTTCCTCAAAAACTTTTTTCCTGCAGCTCATGTTGCACAGAATCATCTCTTTTTCCGATGTTTCCCTGACCCGTCCTATCTGCCTGTATCTTGCCCTTATGCTGAACGAGCCGAATGCCGAACCGAGGACCGCATCAAAAGCATGCTGAATTGCGGAATCGTCCTGCGGACACAGCACAGGACCGCCTACAACCGCAATTTCCGAATCTGCGTAAAGTCCTGTTACTTCCCGGAAAAGGTCCGGAACCGCCCGCGAATCGCTGTCGAGAAAATAAATAATTTCTCCTTTTGCATTTCTGACGGCCTCATTGCGCTGCCGCGACGGCTGGCGCCCTTCGGCAACAATGATTTCCATTTTTTCAGAGGGGTAGTCGATTTCAGCCAGGGTTGTTCTTACCCATTTGACGGAGCCACCCGGCTCAACAGGAACCACCACGCTGATAAACGGTTCAAACGTTCTTTGCGACACCAGGTCCGCTTTTTCCTTTTGTAAAATCTTTTTCATGCCCGAGAAGCGACTTCACTCCGCGCAGGATAAGGTCAATATCGTACCATGACCGGATCGAAAACAGCGTCTTGAGCATGAACACCGGGCGATAGTGAAGTTTCCAGATCCTGGTGCACCATTTGGCTGCATTGATGTTTGTTTTGATTACCGGCCTGGACATGTCGTAACTTTCGTAGTCGTTTGCACCGCAAAGCAGCCAGTTATTTCCGGCAGCCTGCTTGTGCATGGGGGTACCGGGATATGCAAGGACAATGCTTGATTGTATGGAGTCTCCACAGTGAGTTTTATACGAAAGAAGTTTCTTTGAAACTTCGTAGGTCTTTCTTACATCCTCCTCTGTTTCCCAGGGATAGCCGACCATTGTAGTCACTCTCACCACAAGCCCGTATCTTTTCGCGGTCATCACTCCATCGATAATCTGCTGAACCGTTTCATCCTTGCATATGTGCCTTAAAATATCGTCGCTACCCGACTCAAGGCCGACTTTAAGCAGACGGAATCCTGTTTCCTTCATTAGCCTGCATCTCTCATCGTCCAGGGAGTCGCTTCTGGCATTTGTCGAAATTCTAAGCCTGCCAATCAGTTTATGGCGGTCCATTTCCGTGTAAAATTCATGTAGCCATTTTTTGTCCCAGATTCCTCCGGATTCGTTGTCGTCAAAAACCTCCGCAATCTTGTATCTGTCATACAGATATTTTATTTCTTCAACCACGTGTTTTGCCGAACGGAGCCTGGCTTTTCTGTCCCACAGAGCATACTGCCAGATGCAGAAGGTGCATAATCCTGTCCTTTTTTCATCCACACCGCATCCGCGTCCCGACAGTACATACGCTGAAGGCCAGTAAAGATACGCTTCGCCGTAGACATTCCACTTGGTCAGTTCCCTGTCGATAAAAGGCAGAGAATCCATATTTTCCAGGAGCTTGAATCTGCCGGTGTTTACAACTTTCCCGTTTTCCCTGTAATACGTTCCGGCCGGCAGTTTCCCTTTCCCGTCGAGAAAATCAGCCAGCTGGACAACCGACACGTCATAATCGCCACCTGTTAAAACATAATCAACGGAACATTTCCCGAATGATTCCTCAGGAAAGAAAGAAACATGGTCGCCCACCAGTGTGATTTTCCAATCGGTGGTTTTCTTCACATGGTCGATAAATTTCCAGTGACTCTGGACAATCGGCGCTTTTGTCTCAAGCATTAAAAGCCCTGGCTTGAAATCCTTCAACTGTTTATTATATTCCTCCCATGTCAGCCGTTCGTTTATTCCGTCGAGCCACAGCACCTCATGCCCTGCATTTTTAAGCTGGCTTGCAGCATACGAAGGAATAAGCGGATAAATCCTCACCTGGGTATTTGTGTACCTGAACTGCCTGTTCTGGCTTAAAAGGGGATAAAGTCCTTTTTTCGTAAAAGGCGGATATGTCACAGCAACGCGCATTTTTCTCTCCTTGTCATTCTATTCCATATTCTTTAATTTTGTTGTAAAGCGTTTTATAGTCGATTTTGAGTTTCCTGGCTGCTTCAGCCTTGTTTCCGCGGACAGATTCAAGCGTTGAAATTATTGCCGTCTTTTTCTGCCCTTGCCGAAGCGGTTTTCGAAACCGCTTTCAAACTCTCTCCTTCTGAAGCAGCTGTGTCCTGAGATATCTTTTCCTGCGACATCGCTTCCAGCGGAAGGTGCTTCGGAAGAATCAGATTATCAGCCAGAAGAACAGCACGTTCAACTATGTTCCGCAGTTCCCTGACATTGCCAGGCCAGGCATATTGTCCCAGGACTTCCGCCGCTTCGTCTGAAATTTTCACAAACGGTTTATGCTGCTCGCTGCAGAACTTTTTGATAAAATACTCCGCCAGAAGGGGCAGGTCGCCTGTACGGTCGCGAAGCGGCGGCAGAAACAGGGAAAACACATTGAGACGGTAATAAAGGTCCTCCCTGAAACTCTTGTTTTTTACCGCTTCGGTAAGCCGGA
>Ga0172363_10003289_pt1 | contig 13140 bp, 11 predicted proteins | sample LakKivs2_kivu2a2_FD_114541 | JGI IMG/M metagenome (GOLD analysis project Ga0172363, IMG submission 114541) | Sediment microbial communities from Lake Kivu, Rwanda - Sediment s2_kivu2a2 | ecosystem: Environmental > Aquatic > Freshwater > Lake > Sediment | place: Rwanda: Western Province, Lake... | reverse complement strand
GGCGACGGGTCTCGCCGGCGTCTTCCGGTCGGTGTTACCGGCTTGCGACCCGAGGGCATCCGCGCGAACGTACCGCCGAAGGGAGTTCCCACATGCACAGGATCCGCCCCCCTCGCACCGGCGTGGTACGCACGCTCGCCGCCCTGCTGCTCGCGCTGCTGGCCGTCGCCTGCAGCGACGCGACGGGCGGCGGCAGCGCCGACCCGCTCCGCCTGCCGGCGCTGCACGCCGAGCCCGACCCGCTCGCGGGGGGACGCATCTTCGACACCGAGGGACGCGAGATCCTGCTGCGTGGCGTGAACGTGAACGCGCTCGCGGAGTACTGGGTTTCGGGTGAGTTCCCGACGGTTTTCCCGTTCACCGACGAGGACGCGGAGCTCATCGCCGGCATCGGCTGGAACGCGGTGCGGCTGCTGCTGTCGTGGTCGCGCGTCGAGCCCGCGCCCGGCGTCTACGACGAGGCGTACCTCGACGAGGCCGCGGCCGCCGTCCGCGCGCTGGCGGCGCGTGGCGTGTACTCGATCGTCGACCTGCACCAGGACGCCTGGGGCCCGACCCTCGCGGCACGGCCCGACGAGGAGTGCCCCACGACCGGCGAGCCGGCGCTCGGCTGGGACGGCGCACCGGCCTGGGCGACGCTCGATGGCGGCGCCCCGCGCTGCACCACCGCCGGCATCCGGGAGACCAGCCCTGCTGTCGTCGCCGCCTTCACGGCCTTCTGGAACGATGCGCCGGGGCCGGACGGCGTCGGCATCCGCACGCGCTACGCGCGCATGCTGGGTCACGTCGCGGGGCGCTTCGCGAGCGAGACGGCGGTGGCGGGCTACGATCTCATGAACGAGCCCAACGCCTTCACGGCGGCGGCGCAGGAGGGGCTCGCGCAGATGTATGCCGACGCCCTGCGCGAGATCCGCGCGGCGGAGCGCGCTGCCGGCGGGTTCCCGCACCTGGTCGTGTTCGAGCCCTCGGCGCTGTGGTCTGCGGTCGGGCGCGGCGCGCCGCCGGACTTCGCGCGCGACCGCGACGTCGTCTACGGCCCGCACGTCTACACCGGCGGCATCAACGCCGGGCCGCTGACGCGCGACAACTTCGTCGTCGCGCGCGACGAGGCGGCGCTCTTCGGCGGCGCGCCCGTACTCGTCGGCGAGTGGGGCTCGGGTCCGACTCGCGCCGAGAACCCCGACGACCGCTACTTCCTCTTCCACCAGGAGCTGCAGGACGAGTTCCGCTTCGGCGCGACGCTGTGGACGTGGCGCGAATCGTGCGGCGACCCGCACAAGACCGCGGACTACCGCGCCGGGCGGATTCCCTACGTCTGGGGCGAGTTCGAGGTCGATTGCCGGACCAACGCGATCACCGGGCCGCGCCAGCCGCTGATCGACCAGCTGACGCGCGGCTGGGTGCGGGCCGCGCCGGGTCCACTCGAGGTGCTGCGCTGGCAGCACGAGACCGGCGTCCTGGAAGCGTCGGGCGCCGCCGCGGTCGCGGGACAGGAGATGCTGGCGTTCTATCCTGCAGCGCGCCTCGGCGTGCCGCTGCCCCAGGTGAGCGCGACCGGGCTGGACGACCTGCACGGCGTGCCCGCGCCGGGTGGCAACTGGCTGATCGTCGGACGCGCGACGGGCGGCGACTGGTCGCTGTCGGCGCGTCCCTAGCTGGTTGCCGCCGTCGAGACCGCGCGCGAGCGGTCAGGCGGGAGAGGAGTCGTCGATCGCGGCCCGGCCGCAGCGCGTGCGCAGGGCGCGCGTCGGCCGGTGCGCGCGCACGCGGCGCACGAACGCGTCGAAGGCCTCCTCGGCGAGCGCGTGCTGCCGTGCGGCGAAGCGCTCGGTGTCGCGCAGAATGCCCTCGGGACCGCCGTGCAGGCCCGACACGTCGCGCGCGTGTCGCGGCGTCGTGAGCCAGCGCGCGATCATCGGGGGATCGACCTCGAGGTGGAACTGGAGGCCCCAGGCGGCGTCGCCGACACGGAACGCCTGGTTCGGACAGCGCTCTGACGACGCGAGGTGGGTAGCCCCGGGCGCCAGATCGAAGGCGTCGCCGTGCCACTGGAAGACGCGCTCGACGTCGTCGAAGTGACCGAGCAACGGGTCGTCGGTCGCCTCTCTGCTCTTGCGGACCTCGTACCAGCCGATCTCGGGCTCCGCGGCACGGCCGACGTGCGCGCCGAGCGCGTGCGCGAGCAGCTGCGCCCCGAGGCAGATGCCGAGCACGGGCCGGCCGCGGTCGAAAGCGTCGCGGATCACCCGCACCTCGTGTCGCAGGTGTGGGTGCTGCTCGGCCTCGTCGACGTTCATCGGTCCGCCGAGCACGACCACCGCGTCGTAGCCGTCGATCGCCGGCTCCGCGTGCGGGTGGCGCGCGAAGTTGACGTACCGGATGCGGAAGCCCTCACGGCGGAGCCGGGGATCGAGCGTTCCCAGGGGCTCGTAAGCGACGTGCTGGAAGACGAGGATCTTGGGCATGGTCGGACGGTGCGCCTCCGGCGGGCCGCCAAGACAGTAAAGGGCGTAGCGCGGGTCCGGCAAGGCCCAAAGTCGTGCCGGACCCGCTTCCGCTCAGCGGCGCAAGTGCTCTGGCGTGAACACCGAGTCCGTGAGCTCGACGTCGTACTTGACCTCGGGGGTCTCCAGCGTCGAGCTGGTCTTGGCCGGGACAGTCGTCATCGTCTGCTTGCGAAACGTCCACACGCCGTCGACCTTCTCGACCTGGTCGATCGTCCAGACCTTCAGCAGGTTGCCCTTCAGGTCGTAGAACGAGCGCTTCAGGATCAGGGCGTCCTCGGGATCGATGGCGATGACGGTCTTGCCATAGATCTCGGCAGCCGAGTCCTTGGGCACGGACTCGACGAGCTTGGTCTTGCGTCCCAGCAACTCCTCATCGCCGACGAACTTGTACTCGTAGGCGTCGACCTGCGGCTCGACGAGGTCGGAGACGTAGAAATCCGACTCGAGGAAGGGCTGCTTGCGCACCTGGTCCTTCACCTGAACGGCGTTCCGGGCGGCAGCAATCTTGATGTACTGCTCGGGCTGCCCGGTCGGGTGCTCGAGGAAGAGGAAGCGAATGCCCGACAGCGCCTCGGGGGCGGTCACCTCGAGGTAGCTCGCACGCGCGCCGCCGACCACCTTGTGCTCCAGCCTCAAGTCACGGGGCGGCTGGCTCGAGGGGGTCAGCTTGAGCTTCGCCGTGAAGGTGTTCTTCGGCAGGGCGTCCATCGCCTTCCGTACCAGTGCTCCGGCGTCGTCGGCCGCTCCGACCGCACGCATGGGCGCCAGTGCGAGTGCCAGCAGGACCACCGCCGCCAAAGCGGCCCCGTTCAGGAAGTGCTTGCCCATCGTCCGTCCCTCCGTGTCCTGGCCGTGGCTCGTCGATCCACGGCTCTACCGACGGGCCTCGTAGCCGATTTCCTGCGCAATGACGACCGCCCGGGGCCGCGGCCGAAAATGCGCGGGTCGGCGGGGCCTCCGCGGCTCGAGAGCCGGCCGGAACCGTCGAGAAAACGCGGACCTCCCATGACCGCGCAGCGCGTCTGCGCGGTTCGCGAAGTTCTTCGCCCGGGGACGAGATTCCGCTCTCAAGTTCTCGCGCGGGCGACTCGAATGCGGGGCGAACCGGAAAGGACGTACGAAGGCTCGGGGTGAGCCGGAGGCGTCTTTCCAACAAGGCCGAGCCCGGCATGGACGTCCGGGGCTACGAGCCCATGGAGGACAGCATGGCTCTGAACATTTCCACCAACGTTCCCTCCCTCAACGCGCAGCGGAACCTCGACGCCTCGACCGGGCTTCTCACGAGGTCGTTCGAGCGCCTGTCGTCCGGTCTGCGCATCAACAGCGCGTCGGACGATGCGGCGGGTCTGGCACTGGCCGACCGGCTGCGTGCGGACGTCCGCATCGCCAGCCAGGCGGTGCGCAACGCGAACGACGGCATCTCGGCGATCAGCATCGGTGAGAAGGCGCTCGGCAAGGTCGGCGAGATTCTGACGCGTCTCTCCGAGCTGGCGTCGCAGTCGGCGACCGGTCTCGTCAGCGCCACGCAGCGCAGCGCGATCCAGACCGAGTTCACGGCGCTGGTGTCCGAGGTCGACCGCATCTCGACGACGACGACCTTCAACGGCGTGAACCTGCTGTCGGCGGGCACGACCGTCGACCTGCAGGTGGGCCTCGACGGCACCACGAACAGCCGCATCTCGTTCACGACGATCGATGGCTCGTCGAGCGGCATCGGTCTTTCGAGCGTGTCGGTCTCGACGGCGGCCGCGGCGCAGTCGGCCCTGGCGTCGATCGGCAACGCGATCGCGACCGTCGCGCAGTCGCGCGGCACCCTGGGCGCGGTCGAGAGCCGCCTCAACACCGCGGTGTCGAACCTGAAGGTCGCGCGCGAGAACTTCTCGGCCGCCGAGTCGCGCATCCGCGACGCCGACGTGGCCGAGGAGACCGCGAACATGACCCGTGCCACGATCCTGCAGCAGGCCGGCGTGTCGATCCTCGCGCAGGCCAACCAGCAGCCTCAGCTGGCACTCTCGTTGCTCCGCTAACCATCGGGCTTCGTTCGGGCGGCGGCGGCTCGGTCGCCGCCGCCCGGTGAGGCGAGATCGGGATGATGATCACTCCACAGCGAACGACGAGCACCGCGGAGCGGACCTTCGACGAGCTGCGGCGCAGCCGGACCGAGAGTCCTGCGCGCGCGGCGCTCGACCGCGAGGTGGAAAGAGTTTCCGAGGTGCCCGGGGAGAATCTGCCGGCCGAGGACCCGGTGCAGGTCCCCGTGCCCTCGACCCGGCAGCTGTCGATCCGCAAGGACCCCGAGCTCGACCGCGTCGTCGTTCAGGTGATCGACGGCGAGACCGGCGATGTGGTGCGGCAGATCCCGTCCGAGGAGTGGATGCGGCACCTCAAGCGCCTGAAGGGCGCAAAGGGCCTGTTCGTGGATCAGAAGGGCTGACCATGCCGACGATCTCCATCGGCGGGCTCGCCACGGGCCTCGACACCAACTCGATCGTGAGCCAGCTCGTTGCCCTCGAACGGCGGCGCGCCGTCGATCTGCTGCAGATCGACCAGCTCGACCAGCAGGCGAAGCAGAGCGCGCTCGCGACGTTCGGCACCAAGCTCGCCGACCTTCTGTCGGCGGTCGACAAGCTGCGCGACCCGTCGAGCGCGCTCGCGCGCAAGGCGACGTCGAGTGCGGAAGCGACCATCAGCGCGACCGCGGGCAGCGGAGCGCTGGTGGGCAGCACCCAGATCACGGTTTCGCAGCTCGCGCGCAACGCGATCGCGGCCTCCGCGACCGGTGTGGGGAGCGAAACGTCCACGGTGGCCGCCGGCGCCGGCAGCTTCTCGTTCCGCATCGGAACCGGCGACGTGCAGACCGTCGCGATCGATGCGAACACCACCATCGAAGAGCTCGCGACAGCGATCAACGATCTCGGCGTCGGCGCGAACGCGACGGTGGTCAACCTCGGTACGTCGTCCGCGCCGGACTACCGGCTGCGCCTGGCGACGCGCGAGACCGGGACCTCGAACGACCTCACCATCGTCGCGGACGACACCACGCTCGGCGTGAGCGTCACGCAGGCGGCGCAGAACGCGACCTTCACGGTCAGCGGCTTCGCGACGCCGCTCTCGCGCGAGAGCAACGTCGTCAACGACGTGATCTCCGGGGTGACGCTGTCCCTGAACGCGGTGGGCGGGCCGGTCAACATCGGGGTGACGACCGACACCTCGAAGGTGACGCAGGACGTGCAGGCCGTCGTCGACGCGTACAACGCCCTGGTCGCGTTCGTCGACGACCAGAGCGAGGTGACCCAGGACACGACGTCCGCCGACGGCGACATCAGCGCGGGTCCGCTCGCCTTCGACAGCACCGTACGCTCGATCATGGACGGGTTGCGCACGGCGTTCAGCGCCGGCGTCGAAGGGCTCTCGGGCGACTACTCGCTGCTTGCGGAGGCCGGCCTCGAATCGACGCGCGACGGCACGCTCAAGCTCGACGCGGCCAAGCTGGCAGCGGCGCTGGCGAGCGACGAGGCGAGCGTCAGCGAGCTTTTCGGCGGCCTCGGCGCGACCGGCGGCGCGTTCGACCGCATCCACGACTATCTCGGCGGGCTCACCAGCTCGGGCGGGCTTCTCGAACTGCGCAACAAGAGCATCACGGACACGATCGCGACGCTTACCGAGCGGATCGCGGCGGGCGAGCGCTCGGTGGCGGCCTTCGAGCAGAACCTTCGCGATCAGTTCACCAGGCTCGAAGTTCTCGTGAGCCAACTTCAATCCCAGGGCTCGTTTCTCGCGAGCGCACTCGGAAGGACGGCGTGACGCATGGTCAGCTATCAGACCTCGGCAGGCGTGTATCAGCAGGCGCAGATCGCCACGGCGGATCGCGGCCGGCTCCTCCTCCTCATGTTCGACGGAGCGCTACGCTTCCTGGCGCAGGCGGAAGACGGCCTGCGAAACGATCGCCTCGAGGACTTCGCCCCGCCGCTGGCGCGCGCGCAGGCGGTGATCGCCGAGCTGCTGCACACGCTCGATCACAAGGCGGGCGGCGAGATCGCGGTCCAGCTCGACCGGCTCTACCGCTTCATGCTCGAGCACCTCGTCGAGGCGAACATGAAGAGGAGCGTGCGCCACGTCGAGCAGGTGCGGCGCGTGCTCTCGATCATCGCCGACGCCTACCGCGAGGTGGTGGCGCAGGGACCTGCTGCGCTCGGAGCGCTCGATGCCGCCTGAGGCGTCCCTGCTCGAACGGAGCCGCGGAGCCCTGGCGAGCTGGATCGAGCTCCGGGCAGCGTACGACGCCATCGACGATGCCCTCGCCGATCCGGCGCGTTCCGACCTGGGGGCTCTTGCGAGCCGCATCGTTGCGCTCGAGAACGACCTGAAGCCGCGCATCGCGGACCTGTCCGCGGCACGCTCGACGACAGCGGCGCCCGCGTCGGCCATCGTCGACGTCTGGCAGGAGATCGACGCCGTGGTCGGCTCCCTCGCGACGCGCCAGCCACAGCTCGTGCGCGCCGCTCTCGCCGCGCGCGCCGCGACGGCCGAGCGCCTCGACGATCTCCGTGCGACGCGCGGACACCTGCGCCGTTATGCTGGCGAGGCGCCGCGCGAAGCCGTCTTCACCTCGCGCTGCGCCTGAGCGCGCGCCGCGGAACGCGCCGGGCTCGATCGACGGAACGGCTTGCCGGCGTCCCGCCCGGCGCCGGCAGCTCTTGCCACCGCCGCCGCGCGGCAGCTTCTGCACCCCGTGCGCCGGTAGCTTCTCCTCTACACCGCGGGCGTCGGCAGCTTCTGCCACTGCCGGCACGGAGTGCCTCGTCGCGCCCGGCGATGCGTTCGTCGATGCCGGGATCCGGCCCTGGCGGGGTGGCATCGTCGTTGCTGTGACGAGCCACGATGGACGTGGCGCCCGATAGCCTGCGCGCAGCGAACCTCGGCGTGCTGAGCCGGCGAGCGCCGCGCCTCGCGGCCGAGATCGCCGCGAGCGCGACACCTGCCACGCACCTGCTGTCGCACGCTCCCGGTGGCGAGGCTCTGCTCGCCGTGGACGGGATTGCCATGCATCACCCGCGCGACCCGTCCGGCGACGGTGTGCGCTGGGCGAGGGGCGCGATCGAGAAGCTCGAAGCGAGCGGCGCGTCGCGCGCGATCGTGGTCGGCCTCGGGCTCGGCTATCACGTCGAGGCCCTCGCCGACCGTTTCCCTGGTGAGATCGTTGTGGTCGAGCCGGACCTCGCGGTCTGGCGCGCGGCGGTCGCTGCGCGCGACCTGCGCCCTCTGCTCGAGCGGGTCGTCGCGCGTTCGGACGAGACCGACGCGGTGGTGCCCCCGGCGAAGACCCGCGTCCTGCAGCACGCGCCATCGGCCTTGCGCCCGGACGGCGCCCACCGCGCGCTCTTCGAGACGCTCGTCGGACGGAGCGCGACGAACGGTCTGCGGCTGCGCGTTCTCGTGGTCTCGCCGATCGCCGGCGGCTCGCTGCCGATCGCGCGCTACGCGACGCACGCCCTCACGGCGCTCGGCCACGAGGTACGCCTGCTCGACCTGTCGGGCTTCCAGCAGGGGCTGAACGGGCTGGCGGCGTTCGGCGCGCGACGCCGGCGCCAGGCGGAGCTCGAGAGCGGGTTCTGCAGCGTCCTGGGCATGGGCGTCGCCGCAGCCTGTGAGAGCTTCGCGCCCGACGTCGTGCTGGCGCTCGCCCAGGCACCACTCGACGCACATGCGCTCGCGGCGATCGGGCGGACAGGTGCGATCCGTGCGCTCTGGTTCGTCGAGGACTTCCGCCGCTTCACCTACTGGCGCGAGGTCGCATCGCAGTACGACCACGTGTTCACGATCCAGACCGACGACTGCTTCGCCGCGCTGCGCACCGCCAGCGACGCCCGTCTCGCGTACCTGCCGTGCGCGTTCGACCCCGAGGAGCACCGTCCGGTCGATCTGGGCTATGCGGAGCGCGAGGCGCTGGGCAGCGACGTGTCCTTCGTCGGTGCCGGCTATCGCAATCGTCGGCAGGCGTTTCGGCGCTTCCTCGACCTCGACTTCCGCGTCTGGGGCAGCGAGTGGAACGGTGCGGTCGACCTCGAGCGGGTGATCCAGCGCGATTCGGCGCGCATCTCCACCGAGGAATCCGTGCGCATCTTCAACGCGACGCGGGTCAACCTGAACCTGCACTCGTCGACGTATCACGACGGGGTCGATCCGCAGGGCGACTTCGTCAACCCGCGCACGTTCGAGCTCGCCGGCTGTGGCGCCTTCCAGATCGTCGATCGGCGCCAGCTGCTGCCCGACCTGTTCGTGCCGGGACACGAGATCGCGGTGGCCGACAGCGTCACCGAGATGCGCGAGCTGACGCAGCACTACCTGGCGCACAACGACGAGCGGCTCGCGATGACCTCGCTCGGCCATGCGCGCGCGCTTGCCCAGCACACCTATCAGCATCGCATGCAAGACCTGATCGGGGCGATCGTCGCGCAGGATCAGGACCGGCTGCTGGCACGCTCGCGCCCGCCCACGTTCGGCGAGGCCGCGGCGCGCGAGAGCGGCGCGCTGCGTGCCCTGCTCGAGCGTCACCCGGCAAACGCACCGCTGACGCTCGACGCGGTCGTGCGCGGCATCGGCGAAGGGCAGGGGGACGTCAGCGAAGAGGAGGCGATCTTCCTCTTCCTGCACCAGTTCCAGGAGCTCTACCTGACCGAGGCACGCGCGTGAGCCTGCGTCGCATCGCCATCGTGAACCTGACGCGGCTGGGCGATCTGCTGCAGACCTCGCCGACCATCGCCGGTCTGCACGCGATGCACCCCGACGCGAAGGTGACGCTCGTCGCCGAGAAGAACTTTGCCGAGGTCAGCGAGTCGATCCCCGGCGTCGATCGCGTGTACCGGCTCGACCTCGACCGTCTCGGCCACCTGCTGCTCGAGGGGCCGACCAGGATCGGCGATGCGTACCGGTACACGCGCGAGGTGGTGCAGGATCTTCGCGCGGAGGACTTCGAGATCGCTCTGAACTTCTCGAGCTCGCGCATGAGTGCCGTGCTGTTGAGCTTGCTCGGCGTCCCGGACGTTCGCGGCTGGGCGATGACCGCGGACGGCTACCGCTCGATCCAGACACCGTGGGCACGGCTGTTCGCCGCGAGCTGTCTGCATCGCCGCCTGGCACCCTTCAACCTGGTGGACTCCTACCGGGGCGTCGCCGGTTGCCTCGAGGTCGCGGTCGACGGGCTCGCCTTCCACATCGACGACGGAGCCCGGCAATCGATCGCGTCGCGGCTCGCCGAGATGGGAGTCCGCCCGGATGCGTCGCTGGTCGCGCTGCAGCTCGGTGCGAGCCGCGAGATCCGTCAGTGGCCCCCCGAGTCGTTCGCCCGGGTGGCGCACGAGCTCGCAGGAGACGGGCACCGCATCGTGCTGCTCGGCGGTGGCAGCGAGCGCGCGCTTGCCGAGCGGCTCGTCGCCGCGTGCGCCGACGCTCCGTCGGCACCGCTCGACCTGTGCGGCCGCACGAGCATCCAGGAGCTGGGTGCCCTGCTGGAGCGCTGTCGACTGCTGCTGACGGGGGACACGGGACCGATGCACATGGCGGCGGCGACGCGAACTCCGGTCGTCGGTCTCTTCTTCGGCCCCGCGCTGCCGTTCGACACCGGACCGTACGGCGAAGGCCACGTGGTCCTGCACGCCGGAGTGAGCTGCGCGCCCTGCGATCACGCGGTGCACTGCCTCGACCCGTTCTGCCGCCGCACGCTGACGCCGGAGCTGGTCGCTGAGATCGCGCGCGCGCGCCTCGCCGACGACACGGCGCGTGTGGCGGCGCTCGCGACGCAGGCAGGTCGGGGCGGGCCGGTTCGCGTGTACCGGACCGGTTTCGCCGCCGACGGGCTGTTCGACTGCAAGCTGCTCGGCGACGTCGCGGCACGGCCCGAGGACGAGCTGCGCCAGGCATATCGCGCGACCTGGCTCGCGCGCCTCGCCGGCCGCGCGTTGCCGCCGGCGCGCGCGTCACGGATCGATGGCGTGTCGTTCGCAGCGCTGGCCGGGCTCGCGCGCCTCGGAGAAGAGCTGGCGGGTGAGCTGCTGCGTCAGGCGACCGCGCGTGCGCCGCGCATCGACGCGGTCGAGCGGACGGCACGCGAGATCGAGGTCCTCGACCGGAGCATCGGCGAGCAAGGACGCGTGCACCCCGAGGCCGCGCTGCTCACGCAGATGTTCTCGTTCGAGAAGGAGACCATGGTCGGGGAGGACGTCACGCAGCTCGCCCGAGAGTACGGACGGATCTACCGCGACCTCCAGAGGTCGGCTGACGACATGCTGGCGCTGCTCGGAGGAGGGCGCATGGCGCATGAGGTGAACGATGGAGATCTTCGTCAATGAGCGGCCGATCGGCGAGGTCGCGGCCGAGCGCGCGACGGTGGGCGAGCTGGTGGAGGCACTCGGCGTCCATGTCGATCCGGGCGAGATCCTGACCACGATCACGCTCGACGACGAAGTGATCTCGGCGGGTGACGAGACGCGCTACGCGCGCCGTCGGGCTGCCGGAGTGCACCGCATGACCCTCACGACCTGCACCGTCCCGGTGTTCGCGGCCCGCCTGCGCCGTAACGCGCGCGAGGCTCTGCTGTCGATCGAGGGACGGCTCGAGCGTGTCGTCGACACGCTCGGCCGCGGCGAGATGCGCGAAGCGCACGGCGAACTCGCGGTGGCGCTGGACGAGCTTCGCCTGATGATGGTCCTCGACCACCAGGCGATGCAGCTCGGCGCGGGACAGACCTTCAGCGCGCAGGACGAGCTGACACCCCTCGCCGAGGCCCTGCTGGGGGCGCAGCGGCGCGCCGACACCGGGGCGACGCGCAAGCTTCTGGCGGACAGTCTGCTGCCGCTGCTGCGCGGCTGGGACGCACGTGCGACGTCGGGCGTGGCAACGGGCCCTGTCGTGACGTGATGCTGCGGACGGTCGGCTGACGCGCGTGCTGTCAAGGATCTGACCCGACGCGCGGACAAGCCTGCCGGCGGGGGAAAAAGCTGCCGCCCGCTCTCGGTCGCGGCAGCGGAGGTCGTGGCACCGGGCTTGCTGCCGGGCAATTCGTGCCGACCCGGCACGAACATCCATGCGCGTCCGTCCGTCGATCCTCCTCTCTCTGTCCCTCCTCGCGGGCGCGTTGCGTCCCGCGCTGGTCGTGGCGGCAGAGCTCGGAACGGCGCCGCACTTCCTCCGGCTCGGGGACCGCGAGCGCATCGTGCTGTTCAGCGACGGGCCGGTCGCGGGAGCGATCGCGGATCACCGCGCGGACGGCAGCATCGTCGTCACCGTTCCGGAGGTCGCCGCCGCGTCCGCCATCGCCGGACGCGAGTTCGACGACGCCGCCTCGGGTGGCGACGGCAGGACCAAGGTCCGCATCACCACGGACGCGCACGGCGCCGCCCGCATCGAGATCACCCCGGCGGACCCCGTTGGCCGCGTCCATGCCTACGCCACCACGAAGCCCGCGCGCCTCACGATCGACCTGCTGCAGAAGGGCGCGCCTGCCGAGCGATCGGTCGCGAAGGCGCCAGCGGCGACGGTGGAGTCCACAGCGAGCGCCGCGACGAAGGCCGAGACGGCAGCGAAAGCACCGGCGAAGCTGGAGGTTCCAGAGGCCGCGCCGGCGAAGGTGGACATCGCAGCGAGCGCTTCGTCGAAGGCAGAGCCCGCGACCGGCGCCTTGGCGAAGGCAGAGCCCGCGACCGGCGCGTTGGCGCAGGCGGAGCACGCGGCCGGCGCATTCGCCAAGGCAGAGCCCGCAGTCGGCGCATCCGCCAAGGCGGAGCCCGCGCACGTGTCACCTGCGCCGGCGCCGAGCGAGGTCGCCGGCGGGGCGCCCGTCAAGCACGCTACCGGCCCGGCCGCCAGCACGGGCCCGGCGGCGACCGCGCACGTGCCGCCGCAGCCGAGAGACAGCCAGCAGGCAGTGGCATCCGGCGACGCGCCGGGCCCGGGCGACCGGATGGAGAACGCCGACGCGCCCGGCGCCCACGTTCCCTGGGATCCCATGCTAGCGCCCGCCTGGCTGGGCGAGGCCCACCCGCCGAGTGCCGTGCCGGCAGCCGGCGGGCCCGGGCCGGACGCTGCGCCCGCGGACGAGCCGGACACCCGAGATCTTCCCGTCCTCGCGAGCCACGCAGCGCCGCAGCAATCGCCTCTGCCCGCGCCGAGCGCCACGCCGGCGCTCTCGGTGAAGGACCGCAAGGGTCGGACCGGCAAGCCCGCCGCGACCGGCGCCTTGGCGAGCGCCAGCGCGCCGCCCTTGGTCGCTGCCGCCGCCGGAGCGCCATCAGCCCTGGCGGCGCACGACGACGGCGTCGGCCGGCGCGATGCCGCGGCCGCGGCCACGGCGCCGGCCCGAGCCGGCCTCGTGTCGGCTACCGACACCGGGCAGACCACCCTCGCGCCAGGTCCGGCCCCCGTGCCCGGCGCACCGGCGACCTTGATCTGCCGCTGGCGGCGCGTCGCGGGCGTTCCGTACTGCGCCCCCGACCCGAAGGCCGGGACCTACGCGGCCGACCTGGGAACCGCCGAGATCGCGGGGCTGCTCGACCGCGCGCGCAGCGGCCCGACCCTCGCTCCGCTGCCGAGCCACGGTCCGGCGGAAGCGCACCTCAATGCCGACGTGGCACTGGTC
>Ga0172363_10003284_pt1 | contig 13159 bp, 5 predicted proteins | sample LakKivs2_kivu2a2_FD_114541 | JGI IMG/M metagenome (GOLD analysis project Ga0172363, IMG submission 114541) | Sediment microbial communities from Lake Kivu, Rwanda - Sediment s2_kivu2a2 | ecosystem: Environmental > Aquatic > Freshwater > Lake > Sediment | place: Rwanda: Western Province, Lake... | reverse complement strand
TCTGATACTCTAAAATGAATATCATTTTTTGCCATTACTTCAAGAAATCTTGTTACGGCTAGAGGATTTTCGTTTATCAAAACAATCTGCGGGTTATTCATAAAAAAAGTAAAATAACCTTTAGCATCAAAGAATCCACCAGCCCAGCTACAGTCTTTATTATTTTGCATATTATTTTAGTTTAGTTACCTGCGGGTTGTCCCTATTACTTTATCGGATTATTGCCTAGTTAGCACCGATGTTTAGGGATTTTCCTGCATACAGCACCTTTTTCACTGCATTTTTACGCAGTGGCGATGGTTATTTCGCTTCGGCTAGAGCCACACGGCCTTCGTCTGTATTCAACGCAGCTTCAAAAACCATTAGTTTTTCTTCGTTTGTGAGTGAATTTTTGTTCATAGACATTATTTGTCTCCTGTTCTATTTTTAGGTATTCGTATTTTATATAAACCCTAAAATGATAGACTCAAAATACTAAACTTTACTTTGTCCTTATAGTTCCATCTTGAATGACAGATAGCTACCAAGGCTCAAAGAACCGTCAGTAGTATCAGTGCCTGGAACACCGCTTGGATAGTCGGCGGCAGCAGCAACGCAAGTTGCTACGATCTGTTCGTTACCAGCGTCGCTGGTGGTTAAAACGCCAGCGGTTGAAACGTACAGCTTGGCAGCGGCCGAATAAGCACCGGTTCCAACGAATTTGTCGGTCTTAAATTCTCCACCACCATTGTAAACTGTGATTTTGCCTGAAGCTAGAGTTTCATTGAAAAAATCGGAAACTCTGTTCTGTGACCAACGAGTTGCACCACTTGAGTTTACAACTAGCTGGGCGGAATAGGCAGTCCCACCACCAGAATTAGTCTGGTTGTCACCAGCAACACCTAGAACGCGATCAGTTGAACCGTCTGCTCTTGTGGCATAAACATTTGTGCCAGAGTCAGTTAGAGTAACCCACTCGCCAGCATAGATAGCAGTTGTCCAGTCTGGATCAACAACGTACTCGGTTGCCACAACATGAAAAACAGGAATAAGTGCCATATTTATTTTCTCCGTTTTGTACTACTTTTTACCTACCAAAATTTTTCCTAATCTTTGTAATATCGTCACTTTGAGCAATCTCGTTTTGTCTAGATAGTTTGAACATATCTTGCAGATTCTTTACAATCTCATCCTTTGTTAGTTCTTGAGATGCTTGTTTTATGCTCAAACTTTCTGGAATAACGACGGCCTGCTCTAGACCGCTAGATGGAGCCTTGAGTCCCTTGGTGCTAGTAAAGATTCCTTTTTCAAGGTCTTTGATTTGAGCAACTTTATAAGTTTCTAGTTCGGCAATCTTATCGGCCAATTTATCTTCAGAAATCATATTGGCTTTTAGCATGCGACCAGCTACTCTTGATGCTTCAATCCTTCTCTTTTTGGACTCTGCTGTAACGGTATTATCCGTTACGCCCATTATTTTATTGTCCTCTTCAGGAGCAATCTTCTTATTATCTTTTTCGCCCTTCATTCTTGCGTCTGCTGTTGGAATGTTAGGCATATTTGGCTTATCGCCTATTGATTCTTTTTCATTTCCCATATAGGCATTATTTGTAGTTGGAACACTCTTTGGTTGGCTCTTTGCTTCTGGAACTTCACCAATGGATTCCTTTTCGCTTCCAATAAATCCATCATTTGAAGAATATGGCTTTACGGCCTCTTCTTCTTGTGGGAATTTTCTTTCTGTCTGTGTTGCAAGTTTTTCTAGAACTCGATCCATTATAGACGCAGCCTTAGAGCTTCCTGCTCCCTCCATTCCACCAGTAGCGGTGTCATCAAGCTCTGGTTCTAGATTTTCATTATCTTTTTCGCCGCTCATTCTAGCGTCCTTAGCGGGCACATCAAAAGTTTTAGCCTTTGGAGGATTTTCTTTACCCATTTTAGCGGAATCTCCCTTAGATGGTACATCTGGCTTATCCGCTTCAAATTTATTTTCATCTCCTATAGCTTTATTATCTTTATATTCAAAAGGCACATTATCTTGTGCTGGAGAAATATTAAGCTTATTAGCTTTCTTTAGAACTTCATAAATCTTATTCATATTTAGGTGAACGATTTCATCTGTTTTACCAACATATCCGTTTCTCATAGTTTGGGCCTCTTTTTCTTGATATTCCTTTTCATTTTCAGATTCTTCTTCACCTTCTTTATATTCAGTTCCTTCGCTTACTAGATTATCTTTTTCAACATCTTCTTCATTTTCCCCTCTATTTTTTTCTTTATTTTCTTTAAATTCTTCAATTCTTTCCTTTAGGTCTTCTTCGTCTTCGTTTTCATTGTATTCTTCGCCACCAGGAAGATGCTCTTCAATTTCTTCTTCTAGTGTTTCATTTGCCTCATGCTCTTTGCTTTCTCCTTCTTCTGGTTCTTTTATTTCTTCGGACTCTTCTTCTACTACTTCATCTTCTGGATCTTTTTCTATAACCTCTTCAATAACCTTATCGCCAACCTCATCTAGATCGTCGCCCTTCATAGCCTTCATTTCGCCACCAACAGGAGGAACGGTTCTAAGTTCCGTAACATCCTCTTCCACTGGAGCTTCTTCGGCTATTTCATCTTCTACATTATCCTTTGTGTCTTCTTCGGCTTCTTCCTCTCCCTCTATATTTTTTACAGTATTTAGAATCTCTTTTACATCCTGAGTTAGAGACTCAAGTTTTGATTCAATGTCACCTGTCTGGACCTCAACGTCCTCCACTTCATCCTCAAATGGATCTTCAGCATCAACATTTACCTTTTCTATTGGACTTGTTGGTTCTGGATCTTTAGGAGCATTTTCGCCAACCTGTTGAGCAATCACATCATCAAAGGACGCATATTTATTTTTCATTGAATCGCATATAAATGAAGCCTGTCTCAATTCAAAACCTTCTCTTACACATGCTTCGATACATTGCAGAGAACCATCTTTTTCTGCCCAAACACTAGCAACCTTATTAGCTACTGTGCTAGAATATATATTTGAACGTTTTAGAGATTCACAAATGCAGTTTGCTAGTTTTTTCCCCTCGCATGGACCGCTCATAGCGAGTGCTTCTTTTCCATATCTACGAGCTAGTCTTTCCATGCAATCTTCCATTGGGAATTTTCCACCGATATAATCAGTAGTATCAGCACCAGCATTCTTGATAATCTTTTCGATTACATTTTCTTTTGCAGAAGCAATCTTAACCATATTATAATTTAGAATTCCCGCCTGCTTCATAGCCATAATAGTTTCGCCCTTTTGTTTCAGGCTCATAGTATCGAAATCAATCTCATCAATTCCCATCTTAGCTAACTTTTCAACAAAATCTTTTCTAGCCTTTTCGCACTCTGAGCATTGAGCTACTTTGTGTATTGGCTTCCAGCTAAATTCTACACTAATATCTTTTGGATTGTCCTTCTTAAAGGCATATCTTACATTATATACCGATCCTGTATCAAGGCAAACACGAGTGCCATTACCAAGATCCATAGTATTAGTTGTCCCAGTTATTGGACTTACTGAGCCAAGTTTAATATTATCCTTTTCTAAGGTTGCTATAATTTTTGGAGTAATCTTACCAACTAATCCAAATCTCTCTACTCCATTTAGAGAAGCAATCTTAGTCATTCTATTATTCTTTGTAGAAGCGGCAGCAGGCATACCGCCAGCAGCAGGAGCAGTTGGAGCGGTTGCCTCTGGCATCTCAAATCCTTTGCCAATAGGTTCTGGCTTTTCTCCCTCGTCTTCTGTTGGTTTAAACTTCTGGTCGGTTGTAATTCCTGGCCAATTTATATTTAGTTGAACCTTAGCAGTCCAATCTGCTGAACAATGATTGCACTGATGGCTTCCACGAATAATATCAACGTCTTCAGATCCACAAACTGGGCAAATGGCTCCAGGTGGTTTTGGCTGCTCGTCCTCGGGCTCGTCTTCAAAATCATTTCCTAGTTCGTCATTTTCGAAATTCTGGACAGGAGGATTACTTGCAGGGGCATTTGCCGGGAGGGCCGCACCAGCACCTGGGCCTTGAGAAGCTCCAGCCTGACCACCCATTTCTCCTCCTAGAAGTTGGGCTTCTTTTATCATATTTTTTCTATTCTCTTTACGAGAACTTAAAGCTATAATATCCACATCTTCGCCTTCTGGCATTTCAAAATCTTCTTCCATCATTCTTCTATTCATCATTCTTCTATTCATCATTCTTCCATTTCCGCAGTTGCATCTTGGCTTGTGACATATTGGACATTCTTCTAGCTCTATTTCTACATCTTCTTCATCTTCATCTTCATCTTCATCTTCGTCATTATATTCTTCGTCCTCAAAATCCTCTTCATCTTCATCCTCTTCACCTTCTAGTTCTTCCTCTTCTTCATAATCATCAATATCAAAATCACTTTCTGGATAATCTTCATTATCTATATCTTCAAAATTATATTCATCATCATCATCACCCTTTAAGTACATCATTTCATCTTCACTATCCATCATGTCATCATTTTCATCACCTTCCATATAACAATATTTATCTTCTTTCTTATCTACTGTTTCAAAATCTTCTTCTCTTCCACCATAAGGCTTACCAATATCAAATCCAGTAATATCGACTTCCTCATCCTCTGGATCATATTCTAGATCTAGTTCATCTTCACCAATTCCATCTAGGTCAAAGCCTATATCTAGTTTATTTGCAGTTTTATTCCATTTATTCCAGGACTCCTTTTCTTCAGGAGTTGCAAAAGAAATATCTTTTAGTGTAGCTACAACTAATTTACGTTTTGAATCTATATCTACATCTGTTAGAATAGTTTCCACTGATAAACCAACTTCTTGAGCAATCTTAGCATTTGCAAACTTATGAACATTATTTATAAAAGCAGTTTTATTCTTTAGATTATTATTTGAAGCATAAGTTGCTCTAATTTGATATAGTCCATCATTAGACTTGTTCATTTCAGCTAGAGCCTTTTTCAGTTCAGCCGTCTTATTTACAGAAGCCGTCTTTTCAGTTAGTCCATTTGCAATCTTTGATGATGCCATCTTTTCTGTTTTCATAAAGGCAGAAGGAGTATTTATGACATACTTTACCGTATCAACTAAATCAGTTGCACTCAAATCTCCAAGATGATCAGCCATAGAGGTTACAAGAGCATCAATTGTATCCATTGGTTTGACTGAAGAAGCTAGTTTATTGAAATATGTATATCTTGATTTTTCATCTAAACGAGAATCTGACTTATGGGGCAGAGCGTTGACTAGAACCAATAAAGAAGCTTTATCAGTGTTCATCTCACTAGCCTTCTTGATTTCAGATGGAGTCTTTCCATAGAAAGCGATAACATCAGAAACAGTCTGCATGGCAGACTTCAGAAGAGCATTAGCATTATAGGTATAGGCCCATCTAGAAAGATCACTCTTTTGATCATTTAGCTGTTTTTCAGTAATGACGGAAGGATCAATATAGCGGTGATGACTCATGAAGTCCTGAAGCTGCTTCTCAGTTATTCTTGAATCTTGAGTTTCATTCAAAACAGAGCCAACCATTCGGCTAACATCTGTCCATTGTTTTTCTGTAATAACATTTGGAAACTCATTCCATCTTACTACATAACCGCTCTTTATATTGTCAAGCTGTTTCTCGGTAATAACGTCATAAGAGCCTGTCCTCTTTTGAGGACTAGCACTTGTAGTAACATTTGAATTCTTTAGTTCAGTAGGATTATCTAACTGTTTTTCAGTTATAACGCCTGGAGCTCCAATTCGCTCGCCAGTAAATTTAGCGTCAACTAACTGCTTTTCCAAAATAACCGAAGTATCGTGAGATTCGGCTACCTTTTCATTAGAACCCTGATCTTGACTAGTTTTTGTATTTGCCATGTCAATAGACTCCTTATTGATATTGTCTTCTGATGTCATGTTTTTTATAGTATTTTCAAAATGTTTGAACCTTTTTATTAGATTATCGGATAATCGCAAAAAGTCCTTCTTTTTTTCTGTATCTATTTTTGAATATTTAGGTTTTGTTATGTTGCCTAGATTTCCGATCTGTTCATTTACTATTCCAGGAGACACTTCTCTCTGCATCGTGTTTGGGACAGGAGGAATAGATTGAGAAGCAGGCTGAGTAGCAACCGGCTGAACTGGAGTACCTTCATTTATTTCTGGAGCCTTTTTGGGCCGAAGATCTTCTACGGCAGCAGCCGTTGGAGACGGGAGTTGAGCATATCCCATTTCTATTAGTTCGTCTGTTACAGATTGAACACTAGCCATAACATCTACTAAATCAGAAACATATTCCATTGAAACTTGTTGCTTTTGGGCCATCATAGACTTTGTAACAGCTTCTATTTTTTCTAAAACATCTGATAGATATTCTAGTTCTTTTTTGCCTGCAAATTTTTCAAGACTTTTTTCTGTTTCTTTGTTTATAGAAGCTACTTTTTGAAGATTATTTATTTTAGATTTTATTTCTGCTATTTTTTCTGACATTCCAGATGGATTTAGTATTTCACAAACTAGACAATCGTGACAAGCAGGATTTACCACTATAGAATCTTCAATAAATTTTAGATTGAAATTATGCTCATAAACTTTTGCTTCTTTCCATATAAGCTCTTTTGGATCATCTTTAGAGCTTCCGCATATAGGACATTTATCTTCATAAAAATCATCATCTACTTTTTCTTTGCTATTGTGATATTGACATACTATTTTACCACTAAACTTTTTATTTTTATGATTTTGTATATGGCTGCAATATTCAGTGGGAGTTGAGCAGGCGAGGTGGCATATTGAACAGAGAGATACACTTACCTGACAACCCATAGAAGTGCCAGAAGTATATCCTTCTTCTATTCCACGAGCAAGCTTTGGATAGGACACTCTGTCTATCATGGCAATAATATATACTCCACCACGATCATCATCATACCATGCATGAACACATTTTCCCTTGGCTTTTTCTATATCCGTATTTTGGTGATTTGTGAAAATAGGAACACCAATAAAAGTAGAGGCAGCTTTTTTTAGTTCTCTCTCAGAAAAAGCGTCACCATTATCATTTACTTCATCTTTTTTGATAGCAAATATTTTTACAAATAAATGCTCTGGTTTTTCCACTATAGCAGCTTTTATATCAAATCCGCCATAGTCGTCGTTGTCTTTTTGAATAGAAGCAAACTTTATATTGTTCATATTATATTCTGACCAATTTGGCTTATTTATAGCTTCTATTTTTTCTATAAAAAAGTTTAATACTGATTTTTTTATCATTTATTATTTTCCTATTTTTCTTTATTATTTTCTTCAGCGTGTTTTCTAAACCTATCACTCATAGCAACTTCTATACAACTCGCATACTGTTTCAGAGTAGTAAGGTCGTTCATGCACTCTGGAAACATAGTATTTTCATTACAATAATCAACTGCAACGAATCCTACTATTTGATGTCCACTCATAATACGACAGTATGCAGTTGCTACTATATTACGTAGTTCAAGGAAATGTTTATAAAAATCTTCTTTCATATCTTTTATAAAAATAAGCTTCTTTTCTTCTGAACTTATCATTTCTGTAAGAGTCGGAATCATAGATACAGATACATCTTTGCTATTCATTACTTCATATGACGTGCCTCTTTTTACAGACTCATATACCATAGACATTTTTTTCATAGGAGATCCATCCAAATATTGTCCTCCATTATGAAAGAGATACACATAGGAACGACTAGAATCATAAGTCATACGAAGTTCTGTAAGTAAATCCTGCATCTTCAAATCTTGATCAGCGACTTCGGTTATATCGAAAATAGAATATTTTTTATTTTTTCCTGTAAATATTTTTATTACTTTAGGAATAAAGGCAACAAGAAATCCTATAAAGAATACTCCTGCTGACTGACCCACTATAAACCAATCTATTTTAGGTAATGCCATAAACATTTTGTTTCTCTCTAGCCTTTTACGTGTCTTGAAATTTTTACATCTTGTAAATCTTCGCTCATATAATTTTTTTGACCTTGCGGGAATCTTATTCCCCACATTTTAGAAGCATGACTCAATGCTCCTACTATTGTAGAAAAATATTTTCCATATGGAGCATAAACTTTCTTTCTTTTATAAATAGGAGGAAGTTTTTTTATTCCAGCAAAAAAAGATTTTCTTCCGTTTTTTTCAACTGCCGGTCCTACCACAACAAAATAGTCACTATTAGTTGTATAGTCATGACCTTCCCATCGATAATATGATCCTTCTCCAAGCTCTCTAGTAAGTCTTTTCTTTACACCAGCAGATCTATCATGGTATTTTTCTCTCCAGAGAATACCTCTATCCTTTATCCTTTTTGGGCCTCCCTCTTTCAGGAAAGCTTCTTTTAGAAAACCTTTTAGATTGAATATCTTATTCATTATCTGTTATTCCTATCAGATATATAAAACCTAAATCATTTTCCATACTTATTCTATTTACTACGATATTTTCCTTTTGAATATTCAATATTTCTTCTGGATTATTTATTATGCATGCTATTTTTCTTATTTTATCATCGCTTTCAGCTTTTTTATTTCTTGATGCTTTTTCTTTAGCTGCCTCTACTATATTCTCATATACAATTTTTTCTACATCGTTTATTTGATCTTCTATAGCATCTTCATTAAATCGAAGTATCCTCCAACCTATGCTTGCAAGTTTTTGATCTCTTTTTTGATCTCTTGCCTTTGACTCTAAGTCAGAATGCCACTTTTGTCCATCCGCTTCTAGTCCCACTCCTATATCAGGATAAGCAAAATCTATTAGGAACGGATATGGCTGACCTGGGACATTTGCATTAAACTGACCATATAGAGGGTATGGCACCCTATCTGACATACCTTTTAGCATCTTTAGCATTTTTAGCTCTAACGATGTAAGCTGAATTTGTTTCATTGGAGCAGGCTGAATGGCTTTCTCTTGTTCTTTCTTTATATTTTTTTTATCCCCCCTTTTTCCTATAAAATTTGGAGTCGGAGAAAGCTGTTGTGCCGCAGCAGCTACGCCTCCTCCCGCTAGAGATCCACCGCCCATTGGGGCCCCTCCACCAACTTCACCACCCGTTGGGGGAGCCGCCCCTCCCCCCATATCTCCACCCGGCATTCCTCCGCCAAATCCACCCATGTCTAGTCCTCCTATCGGGGCTCCTCCTCCACCGCCAAGGTCTAAACCTCCACCTAGACCGCCGGGGGCGCCCCCTCCCCCTCCTTGTGGCTGCCCCATTATTTGTCCAGTTGCACTAGCAAATGCTTTTTCTTCTCTTATTTTTCTTACTTCTTGATCATAGTCTAAATCAAACTCTTCTAATAGAGTTCGAGTTGATATCGTACCTTTGTCATGTAATTGCATATAGGATTGTAGCTTAGATGTCTTATCTCTAAGATTCATATCGTTCCATTTTAGAGTAGGAACAATATATTCTTTTTCCCCAGACTTTTTACTCTCTTCTTCATCTTCAAAATCTTGCATCATTGCTACAGGAAGGAAAATATGATTTTCTACCCATTCGGCCAAACTATCTCTCCAGTTATCTAGCCTTCTAATCATAACTTCTACGCCAATTTGAGCAGAAGAGAAAGACCCCATTTCTCCATTCAAAATAGCCTGGTTCAACATTAGACCATCTAATATCTCTTTGCCTATTAGTTCCATTTCTTGAGTAATATTATGTATTCGCCCCGTGTTGCCTTGGATAGAGATTAGTCCATTTCTTCGTGTTACGAGCATCGTATTTGGAACTTTTACACAATAAACTTTTCCACTATAATTTTCATCTATTATGTGCTGCTTTTTTATATTATAAGAAGTATTTTTTCTTTTTTCTGACCAGTGGACTCTATAAATATTATTATTTTCTAAACACTTATGAGAGAAATATCCAAGCTTTAGAGCAATCTCCGAAACATCATTAGCAAGTTGATTAGAAGTGGTATTGTAAATATATTTGTCTGATGATTTATTTTTTTCTATAGTTCCATTCCTATTCATCATGGCATCTAATAAAATTTGTAAATTTTCTTTGGGGAGATTCTTTATCCAAGAAGGAATCTTTTTATTTTTATAATCTATTCCGCATTCCTGAGCAATATATTTTATTATTTCTATATTATCTATTGTAAAAAGAGAACAAACGCTATCATTTTTTATATCATAATATTTATTATTACATTTAGCAACAGAGCACCCACGAATCTTCTTTGTTTTATTTTTTTCTTTATTTACTTTTATATTTTCTTCAGAAACATAATATCCAACAAATTTTAGAAAATCATTTAGATCCAAGCTCTCTATCTCTTTCTTCTGTTTATATGGTAGATTTTTTGGAATATTTCCCTTCCAGTCTAGAGTAGAAATAAACCTATCGTCATGTTTCACATGTTGAGAATAAACTACTTTTAATTTCCCATTTCTTATAACGAGCATTCTGTGATTTGGAGTAACTAAAACATCCACAGATTTTGCTTTGAAATGTTTCATTTTTAGATTATTATTTGATTCAAAGTCATACTCATGGTATTCTGTTGGCGCTTGGTATTCAAGCATTCCTGATTCCATATTATATGTTGCTACCTCTTCATTTCTATTTAGGTCTTCAAATAACTTCCACCCTTCATTAGTTAGAATTTCAGTATCATCTGAATAACAGGCCCCAACCCAGTCCATCTCAAATGCATGGTGAGTAACTAGTGTAAGATTTGGGTCATTTGATACTGCTGTTATTTGAGCGGTTACATCCTGAATGGCGTTTTGATCAGCAGGACGATCTTTGTCTCCTATTTTGATGATACGTATTGGCAATATCATTCGTTCTGCTACTATCCAGTTAGCGGTCATTAGTTTAGTTTTATAGGCAAGATAAGTAAATAATCTTCTAACCATAGAAGTTCCATATGAGCCATATGGACTTCCCTGATGTTTTATATGGCTTATGCACCTATTTGATAATTGAATAGGCTTTCCTGACATTACTAAATCTATAAGGCTTTTTGGAAGTCTTTTATATGTTTCTATAGGTTTTTTTTGAGTTATAAGCCCTTTTAGTTCTTCATCTGGTTGCAATGTATAAACTGGTTCAGATGACAACGGAGAACTATTTACTGCTATCCAGTCAGGATTTAGAATAACTATTCTTTTTATAGTACCATTTGGGTGAGAGCATTCTTCTCCATTTGGGAGCACTCCACTACCAGAGCAGTGAGTACAATGATATTCTATAAAAGGAAAAACGTCTCCAAGTAAATGATATTCAAAACTTATAAGTCTTAGCCAATGATGTAGTTTTATTCTTTTTACCAGTTTTTCAAAATATTTTAGAACTTTTCTACTTTTACATTCTAGCTTGAAACCATTCATGGGGAACGTGGAATTATGAACTGCAACCCTGTTGGCAATATAAGAGTGAGAATTTTCTATTGTTAGATCATATACTTTCCCAGAGTATTGATATTCAGATATAGTTATTATTTTACGAAGCATATATTTTTTATATACTTTATATGGAGTATTATTTATATATTTTTCATTTATTTCATATTTATATATTTTATCATTTATTCCATTAAATATATCGCATACTCTTCTACTTATTCTGATATTATAACACGTTTGTCTGTTTTCCGAAGATATTCTTTGTTTGTGGAATGAATATTCTAACCCCAATATATCACAAATATTTGCTATTTGTTCACATAATTTTTTGGAAACACCAACTCCTTGGAATCCATTATTTTTATTAAAGCATCCATCGCCCTGTAGAAATCCAGATAATATATACTTTAGAGATTCTGAATTTAGTCTCATAATACTAGGAGAAAATCCCTTAGATCCGTCTTTTGCTATTTCTGGACAGTAACCACATAGATCATCTGAAATATCTTTTCCATAACAAGAAACCACAGTTATTCCTTTTTCAGGAATAACTCTTATAGTTGTTTTGTTCTTTCCGTATATTTTTTCTATTCTTTTTATTATTTCTACAGCAAATGTTTCCGATTCGTCTTTAGATAACGTGAAATGCACTCCCTTATAATGCCCTTCTGGTCTTTCCTTCTTAGAAACATGTTCATGTGGTATTCCGCTCCCCTTTGCCGAATAGACCCCTATAAGCCAAGCTAGATCATTATTTATATATATATTACTAGAATAATTTTCTTCATACAAACATGGAGACAATAAATAATCACCTTTTTTTAGAGAACCGGCCTGTATTTCTAAAATCTTTTCATCCTTCATTATGAAAACAGTATGTCCTTTTGTTATCTTTAGTGTATCTTGATTTACTCCATCTATTTTGACTGCTAGCATATCCTCTTTCGTATGTCTGCTATGAACCTCTAGAACTTCATTGGATGATCCATCATGAGACCTAACTAGATCTCCTTCCCGAATAGAAGATATTGGCTTTTGTTCGCCATTTGCCATAAGAATAGGAGTAGACCCATCTAGGCAGTAAAAATCTATACCAGCAGAGACTTTAGGCTCATTTTCATAGAAAAATCTTGATTGATGACAAGATATTTTATTTGCCGTTACAGTAAATGTACTAGGTAATCTAACATCATAAACATATCCCTCATATTCAAAAGATCTATTATATGTGACAACAGAAATAACAAAATTCTTATAAAAGAATCTTCTGTCATTCTTTCTACCTCTCTTTTTCATATTTGAGACTTTATTTGGAATAAAATCTTTTATTTTTTTTGCCTCAGAAGAAGGCAATATTATGGTATATTTGAAACTATTTTCTTTTGAATCAAGTATATTCTTTCTTAATTTAGTTATTTCTGGAAGAATATTACATCTATAAAACATCATCATTATCTGATTGGCTATATTTTTAGAAAATACCTTCATTTCAAGATTGTTAGTCTTTTCGTTGTAATAAGAATGATTTTCTATTAGCTCATATAATATATATTTTTGAAGTTCAGGATTTAGTAATGTTATTTGAGAGGATAGTTTCTTGCTTTTTCCATAACCCATAATATATTTTGTTTTTATTTTATTTATCAATAATACTGAAGACATACTCAAAGAATTAACAGTATCATCATTGAATATATTATTTAGTTCTTTTGCTATATTTCGAGCATCTTTTTCTGATCTAATATCAGATTCTTCTATTTCC
>Ga0172363_10003279_pt1 | contig 13168 bp, 21 predicted proteins | sample LakKivs2_kivu2a2_FD_114541 | JGI IMG/M metagenome (GOLD analysis project Ga0172363, IMG submission 114541) | Sediment microbial communities from Lake Kivu, Rwanda - Sediment s2_kivu2a2 | ecosystem: Environmental > Aquatic > Freshwater > Lake > Sediment | place: Rwanda: Western Province, Lake... | reverse complement strand
CCATTTCTCTTTTCGGCGAACACAGCGCCAAAACCAAATGACGGTCTGACGATACAAGGTACCGCTAGCCTGGGCTAAGACATCCATCTGTACCGTCTTGCCAATTTTCATCTTCCGGACGTTATACATCCGTTTTGCCCTGATCAGCTGGCGAACTCTACCTTGGTCTCGGCGAACGTCTGGATGGCCGACTGGGCGACGACGGCTGGGAAAATTGAAAGCCCAGCTCCTCCTTTGAGCATGATGGACAACTGGGCCTTCTTCACGTCGTCCGAAGGAAACGAGAAGCAGGCCTCATACTCGACCCCGTCCTCTACGACGATTATGGTGATGCTCTGCTTCTCGGAAACGCTCTTGACGGTAGGCATGGCAATCCCCTTTCGTGCCCAAGACTAACAGAAGGCCTCGTTCCAGTCAAGGGCTGAAATTCGCACGAGAAACCTTGGGTTTTCGTCCTTCTTTGGGATAGAGGACCCCGAGTATACCCTGCGCCTGACCCTGAGAACGGGCTCGTCCCCCGACAGGTCGATGAAACAGAGACATCTCACTTGGATCTTGGTGGATATCTTGAAGTCGATCCAGAAATCCCTGCCGTTGAGGAGGTCGTTTTTCAGGACCCAATCATCGAACTTGGACTGGACGCGCATCGAGAAACATTGCATGAACTGCCCCTCGTCCATGCGGGAAAATGCCTTCTCGAGGAGGACGGCCTCGGAAACGGGACTAGCTCGTTTCCTTCGACCATAGGATGATCCCTGCGGTGTCATCTCCAGCCACTCCAAGATTCTTGGCTTCCACCCTGGCGCTGTCCAGCCACGTGTAGCCCTCGGCTCCGCAGTTCTCGTTCGCAAGCTCCCTCGCGTTCTTCTCGCTGGATGCGGCGACCACGCAGGCGGAATACTCGTCTGGCATGACGGATTCCGTCCTGGTGAGAAGAAAGAGGCTCACTGTCAATGTCTTTCCCATCTTGGTTCTCCTGTCTGGACGATCACAACGTTCCCGTTCCCACGCATGATACGCCCGAAACTGGGTCGTGCGATCATCTAGATCCACGGACGCCGCCCTCCCACGGCGGCGTCCGTGGGGAATGGCCTAGGCCAGGATGATGTTCCCTTGGCTGTCCTGAATGGCGACGACGTAGGGGTTCCTCTCCGTCATGGAGATCTTGGCCTTCTTGACCAAGGCCTGCGGGATTCGGAGGTTTCCCTTCGCGTCCACGTAAACCAGTTCGGATCCTTGGAGACCGTAGGAACAGTCGTCGATCACTATGGCCTTGTTGGAGATGATGGCGCTCAGGTACGAGCTCTTCCTTCTGGTCATCTTTCGGACCATCACCTTGGGGATGTAGTACATGCCGCGCTCACCGGCGGTCAGTACCGTCCCAGTCCCAGTCATCCTGAACTTCTTCATCGCTCTTGCCGTTGTCATGGGATCAATCTCCTATCTTCCCACCTATCACTGGGGAGGAACAGCCCTCCCAAAACACGCTCATTCATTCGACAAAATCCCACCTGTCAAAACAGGCGTACGTGAAAGGCCCTTTTCCAAGGAACCTAAGCGACCTGTCCAGCCTCTTTATCAGCTCGTCGAACCGCTTCTTGAGGGTGGTATTCTTTTCAACTAGGTCCTCTCGTTCGACCGAGTAATCAGTGACCCTCAGATCGTCATTGTCAATGGCCTCGAGAAAACCCTCAATGTCCCGCCCGTTCAGCTTATAGAGGGCGACCTCGACTCTACCTCCATTCTCAAGCAAGAAGTAAGGCCCGCCAGAAACGGGCAGGTATATGTTATGTCCAGAGACGTTTTCTACGGTGACTCTCATTCCACAAACTCCCACCTGTCCGCCTCGGGCAACATCTCTTCTGGAGGATCCTCCTTCTTTTCCACCACTGGCTTCTGTTCTTCTTTTGCGCTTGATCCAGACGTCCCAGAAATACCGCTCGTTCCGACCCAACCGATCACCTTGTTGAGCTTCTTGGTCATATGAACGTCCACCTGTCCAGCGGGTCATCCTTACCCCATTTCAGCCTCTCCCCCTTCGGGGCTCCAAGGATGAATTTCGACTCGTCCTGGGCATAAGCCGACTCCTGCTCCGTCCTCGCCAGCATCTCCTCCTGCGTGGGGAAGTCCTTGGGAACCTGCTTGAACTCCAGCGCGGTGACAAGAGTCCTCTTGTCCTGCGTCCTCTGGACGCCGAAGCGAGGCCCGTTCCCGTTCTCCATGCATTGGGTGTCGTACCCGGCGTTCCGAAGGATCCCAACCACGTCCATCATCACCGTGTTTGTCATCAGGAACGACCCAAAGCGGTCGGTCCCCCAGTCGTACATGAAGGCCAACACCCTGGCGTTGTCCGTCGTCGGCGGGGTGGTCTGGTTCGTCTCCCTCTTCTTGCACAGCCAGCATTCCGACTTGGCGACGTCTATCGTCCTCGGACAGACCAGCCTGCCCATCGGGACGCCGATCTGCTGCCAGTGGACCATGACATGGACGGGCTGGGCGAAGAACGTGATCACGGCGCTGCCCGACGCGTCAAACCTTGGATTAGCGGCCCAAGCGCCCTTGTATGGGTTCATGCGAGCGCCTCCTGCAAGTGACCAACCTCCTCCGCAACCGTCATGACGTCTTGGAAGAAGTCCCTCCTCGCGTCCATGTAGCCCTCGTTCATCTGTCGGATGACGAAGCTGGGGTGGTACGTGGGCATCGTCCTGATGCCCTTGACAGTGATCCACGTCCCCCTGATCGACTTGATGCCCTTCATCCCGGCGAGGAAGAACAACGGGACGTTGCCAAGCAGGAGCATGCGCTTTGGCTCTATTGCCGCGATCTCCCTGTCCAGCCACTTGGAAACGCATAGCTGCGGGATGTCCTTGCCCGACGGGAACTTGTTTTCTGGGGGCCGACACTTCAGGATGTTCGAGATGATCGAGTTGTTCTTCTTGAGGACCTTGGTGGCCCTCAAGGCCTCCCTGAGCAGGATGCCCGACTTGCCGACGAATGGAACGCCAGCCTCATCCTCCTCTTTTCCTGGACTTTCCCCAACAATAAGAAGAATAGGGGTGTCATCGAGCATGCCGTCGTACGTGACGACTTGCGTACAGGCCTTGCGCATGACGCAAGCCGTGCAATTCTTGAGCTCGGAATAGATTTTTTCCGCCTCTTCGATCCTCATGACCGAAGCATAGTTCTATTCCTGCACCATGTCAAGGCAAAATTGTGCTCGCTAGCGCCCGTGATGGGGTATCGGACCTCGTGGCGGAGGGGCGCAATGACCACGCCCGCCAAACCACGGCGACCCGAAGAAAAGGCCGAACGAGAACGACGGCCTTAGAGGGGCCGCGTAGATGACTGGCTGGTAGACCTGTTGGTAGACCTGTTGGTAGTAACCCTCTCGGACAACCACGAGATAAGGATTCCCGTTCGCGTCATAGCGCTGCTCGTATACTGGCGGGACCCAGACCAACGTCGGCCTCTCGACGACCACGGTCTGCGGGACTGGATAGGACGGGCCTACGCTGATCCCGACGCCGACCCTGACGTCGCTAGCCCAAGCCGAACCGACAAGTAACAACAAGCCGACCATGTATTTCAACATCTTGGTTTCTCCTGTCTTCCTTGATGGACGAATATGAGACGAACATATTCAGGGTTCTTGTGGTTTGTCGCTCAAACCTTCTTCTTCCTCGCATTCGTGATGATGGTAATGGCTCGGGCATAGGACCATTCCACACTTGGGGCAGGAGTGGTTCCATGCGGCGTCAAACAGGTCCTCCCAACTGCCGTCGTACTTGGCCTCAAACTTCTTCTCGCAAAGATCACATTCAAGGGTGGTGGTGGCCATTGGCAATCCCTACTTGGAAATGACAACCTTGGCCAGTTTCCCCTTCTCGGACAAAATGAGTACGGTCTTCTTGGGCATCTTGCGAACCACGTTCACGTAGAAGGTCCTTTTCGGGGTGTCATACGAGCGTTTTCGCTCGACCCCGTTTATCCAAGTCTTTTCCTCAATATGATAGGAGTTCCAATCGACCGACCCCTCTTGTAGGCCCATCATCATCTTGCCAAAGATATTCATGTCGCTGACGAAGACGGAACAAACGGAATCCCTTTTTTTCTCTAGGGTATCAAAAGCGGCCCCAAGAGCCGTGAGGGTCAGCTCCCCACCCGTGGCCTTCACGGTATTGGATGGAGGAACCTTCTTGCAGGCTTCCTCCATTATCACAAAGGTAGGGGTGTTGATGATCACGTCCTTTCTTGACTTCTTCATCGTTTTTCTCCGATCAACTCTTGTACTTGTACATGACAACCTTCAGGCGATCAAGGGCCTTCTCTATCGCGGCCTTGTCGCCCTCCTCGATCCTCTGATCCAAGTATTTGTAGACGTCGCTGACAAGCTCGACCACGGCCTCGTCGCAGTTGTGGGCTCGCATGAACTGCTGGGCGTAGGCCGTGAGCCGCATCATCATGGCGTCCTCGTCGCAGAACGAACAAAGGACATCCGCTGGTTGCGGGTCGACCTTGAGGGTCATCTCGTCGAACGACCCCACCTTGACGCCAGTCTGCTTGGCCAGCATGTTTATGACCTGGCCAGCGCTCTTCTTCTCCAGAATCTTCAGCATCGTGTACACGTTGCCTGCGGCCCCGCAGCCGAAGCATTTGTACAACTCGACGCCGTCCTTGTCCCTGATGTAGAAGCTGGGCGTGTTGTCCACTGGGTGGTTTGGCAACGGACAGGAACATCGCAGGTACTTCCCGGCCCTCCTGAGCTCGAACCCCTTCGCCCGAAGGTAGTCGCTCAGCTTGAACCTGCGACACATCTCCTGAATGGACTCTAGGATTGACATGGGAACAACACATCCTTGATCTTGGCCATGCGACAGTCAGTAATTGGTACCCCGCTCATCATTCCTTCAAGGACGCCTCGCGAGAGAAGGAAAATTTCGTCTCCTTCCTTGTACCCCGCGTCCATGATGGCTTGGCGCGGCGAGGCCAGCCGACCCTTTCTCTCGTCCCAAACCTTCAGCGTGAGAAGGTCCTCATAGATGTTAGACTTGGTGACCCTTGCCTTGATTGGGCTAGGAACTCGAGGGGCCTCCGTCTCCACCTTCGCCCTCTTCGTCGTCTTCGTCTTCTTCGTCTTCTTCGTCGTCGTCTTCTTTGCCATCTTCAAGCTCCTTTTTTGAAAGCGCAAGTGTGGCGCATCCCACACAAAAGATCGCCTTGACGGACGACCTGATCCTCGGCGAGAGTTCAGAATTGTCTATCAGCTCGCGCCCTATATCCTGCAACTCGACAATGTCGCTCTTGCTGATCTCGTTCAGCATGGACAAGAGCTGGTCAAGGATTGCCTTGGTCTGGTTTTGGAGGTAGCGCATCCTCTCGTCCTTGTCCATCAGAAGAGCTCCTCCGAGGCCTGCTCCATGGGTTCTTCCTGCGTACTGGACGGAGGCGTGTCAAGGAAGTCATCCCCGTCGGGGATCTGTGGGGCCAGCGGCTTGCCCTCGCCAAGCTCCTGGGCGAGCGTGAACGCCGTCCCGATGCCGATGTTGTTCGAGATGTCCTTCGTGTCCCCGATGTCGTCGGATATCGTGCAATGGTCCTGATCGACTTGCAGGACGTCGAAGTTCTCCATGTTGACCCCGGCGTGACGCGCCTTGGGGACGAACACGCGGAGCCTGTTACCACCGTCCTCTGGCCAGAGCATGAAGACCGTGTCGGCGTCCGCGCCGATCTGGTTCGACTCGGCGATGTCGTCGGTCCCGAGCATGGCCTTCTCGGGGTTGTTGAACCCAGATTCCCTGATCCTCTCGATGGCCCCGCGCTTGTATTGGGCGGCCGTCACCACGTGGAACCCGAGCCTCGAGCCCATCTGCCTGAACTTCTTGCATACGTCGCCGACTTCGAGGTCACGCCTGTCGCTATAGGCTTGGTCTGACGCCACGAGGGCCAAGTAGTCTACGATCACGACGTCGGGATGCCACACCTCGGCCCTCTCCTCGATCCAGTTCTCAAGCTGCGAAACCTTGATCTTGTTGGATTGGCCGACACGGGCGATCTTGACCTTGTTAGGCAAGGACGCTATCGACTCCCGAGCCTTTTGCAGGAGGAAGATTTCCTCCTCTCCTGGCTGGACATTACTGAGTACGTCGTTCAGCTTGGCCGCTTTCTTTTTCCAATCCTCTCGTTCCTTTGGAGACAAGGACTCGTCGACGGACCTCTTGAGGGCCTCGTCCCGAGCGGCCCAGTCCTCGGGTTCCGAGATGCGCCCTTGGAACATCTTCGACCATGAGATCTTCCTGCTATGGCGACAAAGCAGCTTCGCCATCAGCAAGTCCTCCTCCATCTCGAGGGAGGCATATAGGACATCATAGCCGTTCACCAAGAGGCCGTGACAGATGTTGGCCATGGTGGTGGTCTTGTAGCCACCATGACGACCGACGAACACGGTAAGCTGGCCTGGCTTGAACCCAGTGGTCCTGCTGTCTATCTTCTCGATCCCGCATCGGCAACCCATGTACTTCTCTGGGTTATGCTTCATGTCGACGACCCACGTGATCGTCTTCTGCGAGTCGTTGCCGAGGTCATACTCGACAAGCGGCTGTTCGTCCCTGTCCATCAGCTCCATGCGGCTGGATGTCAGGAACTTGTTCAAGGCTTCCTTTGGGTTGCCATTGGCGCGATCACGGACGTACTGCTGGTAGATGGAGTCGGCCCGCTGGTTGAAGAAATGTATCTTGAAGCGCTCGATCAGGAGCCTCAGGCTTACATGTCTTGCCACCACCGCCGCGTGGCAGTCGGCCAGTTGTTCCGAATAGGACAACGCCTGGTCTTGGGAACTGCCCATGATGATCGAGAGCTGGGCGGAATCATCCAACGTCATGAGCTTACGATGGGACTTGTAGTAGTTTAGGAGGTCATCGAAGAGGGCTCCAAGGGACTTTCCCTCGAACATCTTCCCTTCGATCCGCGCCTCGACGAGGATCTCTCCGTTCCTCTGGTCGGAAAGGCGCTTGTCCACGGACTCCAATGACTTGTCATAGATGAGGTATCCGACCAGCATCCCCTCGAGGGTGACCTGATCCATGGCCCCGAACTGCTTGATCTCGTATTGTTCAAGGCTCTTGTCTTGCGTGGCCTGAAGTTCATCCATGGTCGGACACCATTCTGTTCTTGCTTTCCTCGGCCTGCTTGCGCCATTCGGCCAGCTTCGGGTCGTCCTTCGACGCGTCAATCATGCAGGCGTACGAGAGCATCTGGCCCGTCTCCAGCATCTCCTGCTCCGTCATCTTCTGGGCAATCACCCTACAGGACCTGACGGTCTCGGTTCTGGCCCTCTGGAGGCCGATCTTGTACTCGACGTCCTGGTCCTTCCTAGCCGCCACGAACGATTCCCATGCCCGAAGGACGCGCTCTCGCTTGGCCCAGTTCGGAGCCCCCATCTCCATCTGCGCGTGTATGGGCATCACGTCGTCGCCGGGGAGAGGCTTGAGACCCTTGAACGCCTCCTCGAAGAACAGGGCATCCTCAAGGATGGCCATTTGCTCGTCTTCGCCCATCTTCTCGGAACGCATCTTGCGATCACCAGAATCGTCGGTCCTGATCTGGCTCATCCTCTCGATCATGATCTTCTTGCGGTCATGGATGGCCCGACGCAGGGTGGTCGTTTCGTTGGGGTCGAACATGAGGAGTCGCGACGTCCTTGGGGATTCCAGAAGCTCGAACATGCGCTCGCCCATCGAATCCTGGATCTCGCCAGCGAAGTCATACGAGCTGACCACGACGCTGCCAGGCTTGGCGAGCCGCTTCGCGATCGTCGCGTCGACGACGGTGAAGCCCTTGATGCGCCTCGTGGGAAGGCCAGTTTGGTTCCTGAACTTGATCTCGGCCCTGACGTTCTCGACGACCATGATCTGCGGGTATTCGTACTTCTGGGCGACGTTCAGCCTTTTCTCCTCGCCAATCTGGCCGAAGCTCTCGGCCTCGGCATAGTCCGCCCTGAAGATGTCGTAGTCGCATGGTAATGGCGTGACCGAGATCTCCCTGATCGCCGCATGCATCTTGATCATCGCCAGCAACAAGCCGCGTCCGGATGCCGATGGACCCCTGACGAAGAGGTTCCTCCGCTCCATGATGTTGGAGTCGAGGGCCTTCCTGTCGTAATCCTTGCCATAGGCGAAGTCCCGTATCCTCTTGACTGCCAGAACCTTCTGGACTTCCATCAGCTCCGCGAAGCCAGTGGAGAACAGCTTCGGATTCCAATCCTTGATCGTCTTTACGGGCTTGAGAAACTCGGAATGGATGGTTTTCTTGATGCGTTCGGCGTAGCCGCGCTGCCAATCGCAGTAGCAGCGAAGGTAGACAAGCTTGCCATCCTCCTCCTTGGAGGTTGGCTGGCCGCATCTCGTACAGACGTTCATCTCACCCTCGGCTGGACGTATCCATTGCTGCTCTTCTTCGCACTGGCGTGGTCCATCTTGACGTCCGCCACCGCCCCAAAGAGTTCGTCTATCCACTTCTTTGCCGCGACCCTGACGGAGTTCAGGTCCCTAATCATCAGCGCCCTCTCGCCGACCTTAGCCATGTCCAACTTTTCCTTGGCGCAGGGATCCTCTGGGTTTGATGCACGAATCGACGCCTCTAGCACCCATATCTTGGCGTTGATCTCCATCAAAGTCAAGACCGAATTGAGAAAATGTGGGATGGATTCAACCTGCTCGGCCTCGACGAGGAGAGAGAGATATTCAAGCTCGTATGACTTCTCCTCTTTTTGTAGCAGGAAGTTCATCTCCTGCTTTCCCTGTTCGAACAGGTCTCGATTGAGCCGCGCCTTCATGCGCAGGATGACGTACCTGTCACAGACCTCTCCTGGTGACATTTTCATTCCTTGCCCTCGCCTTCCCCCTCGAGCGCCGCCTCGGAGATTTCCTCGCGGCGCAGGTTGCCCTCGTACATCCAAATGCAGATGTAGCCGATGGCTGGATGTATCTTGTGGTATGGCAGAACGACCTCGACGGTCATCGGGTCGCTTCCAGAGCGCAGGTACACGATGTCGCCAGCCTTATAGGCCGGGGTCTTAACAGGGGTCTTGTCGTTCTTGCCCACGTTCTCATACTCTCCAGTTTTGATGGTTCATTCTTAGGACTGGCATTAGTAGCTCCAATCCTCTTCGTTGATCTGGGCTCCCTGGCTCTTAAGCCATGGGAGCAGGCGCTCATGAAAACAGGTCGGGCAGATGTCGACCGAATACTCGGTTCCCAGCTTCCCTCTGGGTAGCTGTCTCCCTGCCTATGCTTGATGGATACCTCGTAGTACCCGCTCTCCCATGAAAGCCTGTTGTGTTTGGCCTTCTTTCCACACAAGTCACAGCTAAGCTCGATTAGCTCGTCTTCTGTGACCGTGACTTGCTTCGTCTTCTTCTCGTACTTTCTCATGGACCACCCTAGATGTTGAACCTGTCGTCCACAACCGAACTCTCAGAACGATAATACGGCGCGTTCGCGGGTCTCATGCGGTTTGACGCGAAGTCGATCAGCGAGTCCATCTCCTCCTTGGCGATCACCGCCAAGGGCTTCGTGTTCTCTATGGAACGCATGATGTCGTCCGTCGTGAACTCTCGTTCCTTGTCGGCGAACGCGGCGGCCATGGCATCGACGATGGAGGCCTCGATCTCCGCCCCCGAGAACTTCTCGGTCTTGGTCGACAGCTTCTCGACGTCGAAGTTGGAGGTAACGCGACCCCTCTTCTTGATGTGGATGTCGAAGATCTGTATCCTCTCGTGCTTGGTCGGTAGGTCGACGAAGAAACACTCGTCGAATCGGCCCTTCCTGATGAGGGCCGCAGGCATGCCCTTTATGCTGTTCGCCGCCGCCACGACGAAGACGGGGGCCGTCTTGTCGTTCAGCCAGTCAAGCAGCTGTCCGACGACCCTCTTCGCGACGTGATCATTCTCGCTGGACGTCCCAGACCCGGCGACCGCCTTGTCAAACTCGTCGATCAGGAGGACGCATGGAGAAATGGACTCGGCGAGCTGGATGGCCCTGCGCGTGTTATGCTCGGAATCGCCCACGTACATGCCGAGCAGGCGTCCCATGTCCATCTTCAGGAGGGGGACTTCCATCTCGTTGGCGATGGCCTTGGCGCAGAGGCTCTTTCCAGCGCCTTGGACGCCCAGAAGGAAGATACCCTTGGGCATGTCGAGACCGTACTTCCGAGCCGACTCGGAGAACGCCGACTTCCTCATCTTGACGAACTCCTTGACTCCTTGGAGCCCGCCGATGCTGTCCATGTTCTCGGAAGTGTGGACGTATTCCAGAAGCTCGCCCTTCCTGATTACTTGCTTCTTCAGGTCCAGAAGCGTGGGGACGTCGAAGGCGTTCTTGAGGGCGATGGATCTGGCCAAGGCGTCCTCCGCCTCGCCTATCGTCAGGCCGAGGAGGGCCTGCGCATACTTCTCACAGTTGATCTTGGCCGCAGCTTCCTCCGTTATCCTATTCCTCTCCACCCTCCTCCTCTTGACATGCTCGATGAGCTTGATCATCTGGTCCTTTCCGGGGAGCGGATAGTCGATGACCGAGACACATTTGCGCAGGCCGATCGGCAATCTCAGTTCTGGAGAGATGATGACGATATGCATGTTGACGCGGTGGAGGACGTCGCAAAGGACTCGGAGCTTGCGCTCGATGGCGATGTTGCCAGACTGCTCGTCCAAGTAGCGGAAGAAGTCGCATAGGACATAGACTGGGCCACGCGGGATCTTTGCCTCATCCCGACTCTTCATCTTGCGCTTGTCCTTGGCTTGGGACTGGATGTGATCGAGGATCCACTCTTCCCTATTGCTGTCCATTCCACCCTCAACCACGACCATCTCGTCGCCCTTGACCGGGGCCAGCAACCCACGGGCGGAATCCCATACCTGTAACGTCGTGTTCAGGTCTGGATGCTCGATGGCGTTCTTCAGGGCCTTGATGACGCGCCCCTCCTCATAGGAGACGATGTAGATGATGGAGTAGTTGGCCCTTATGAGCGTCTGGATCTCCTTGTCGGCGTCACAGGGCGGGTATTCTACCTCTACCATGGTTCATTTCTCCTCCGCGAGCTTTGTCGCGACCTCGATCATGTCCTTGCATGACTCTCGCCAGTCGGGCCAGACCGCCGAGGTGAAACATTTCTCGTTGTTCTCCGTGGCCTTCCACGCGTAGGAAAGGAACTCCACGGCCTTCTTCTTGTCCGTCGCGGCCCGAATGAGCTCGGCCATGCATTCGATCACGCGCTTTCGGCATGCCGACGCGTCGTGTCCGTTGTAGTCGTGTAGGAACTCGGCGAAGATCACATATCCGTAGTTCACGATGCAATAGACGTGTTCCGAAGGGTCCGAGGAACGAAGCTTCTCGTACGCCGACATCACGAACGACGTCATCTGCCTCTGGTTGGCGACGCGCTCGCTGACGAAGTCGCCGTTCCTGTCCTTCTTCTTGAGGACTTCCTCGTAGAACATCTTGATGTGGACGATGCCCTTGAGCTGGTTGGGGTGGACGTATCCCAGCTTGTTCGACTTGAACAGGGGCTTCAGGTGTTCTGGCCTGTGAAACCAGATCAGGTACTCGTGTAAATCCCTGTTGTCGGGGAGGACGCCAGTACACTCGAGGAAACGCTGCCTCAGGTCGTCGAAAAACCTAGACACGTTCTCCTTGGTGTCGGCCATCACTTGTTGCAGGAGGTCTGGGAGACCAAAAGCCTTTCCGAAGAGATCCACATAGGTGGCCCAAAGCTGATGGATCGTTATGTTGCCGACATCCTTGACGGCCTTGGCCATCGACGGCTTCAGGTGAGCGCCCTTCCTCTTCGGCTTCCCGAGCGGGCTGACGAGATGCCCCTTGGCCGACAGGATCAGGGCCTCGGCGGTCCTTTCCTTCTGCGTCTTCGGCTTTTTCTTCTTGCCGAGGTATGGCTCGCCTTCGAAAATGTTTTCCATGCGTTTCCTCTCTGCCATTGTGTGTCGGCGAGGAGGTTTGTCAAGCACGATTTCTGCGACTTCCAGAAACGACCTTGGTCCCGAGCGGGACGGGGCGTCCAGCGAACATCAGGAGCTCATGCTGCTTGATCGTGATCCATCCCCTCTTCCTGGCCTTGGCGATGATCTCGTCACAGATAAACTCCCTCATCTTCTTGTCTTTGATGGGGTCGTAAAGCGGGTCTGGCTCCAGCGTAAGCTTGGTCATGGCTTTCCTCCAAGCCAAGCATACCAACGTTTCAACCCGAGTCAACAACTCGTGCGTTTTTGAGGTTGATGTTCCTGAGCTTCTCCAGGAGTTGTTGTGCGAAAAAGCCGCTGGCCGATAGGCAGAATATCCCTCATGTCCCTTTTTCCCGGAATGCGGTCTCGACACGCTCGCTCGCAGACGGACTCGCTCGCGGCTCGACCGCCAGAGGCGGAAGCAAACTGCCGCTTCCGCCTGAGAAGGCCCTGGGGGATACCCCCCAGGACCTTACTACCGACGTGTCCTTTTCTCTCTCCTTTTCGGTCGCCTCGATACCTCGTCGACCCCGAGACGAAACGCCTGCGATTTCCCGAGCGAGTCGCCCGAGGCGAGGAGGGCGACTCGGGTTTTCGGTTAGGTGATCCATTGGTTATTTAGCCGTGGGTTGTTCCTGGGGTAGGGTACCCCTACCTCTACCACATGCTCGTCGCATGTGATTTAGTAGTGAAAGTGGGGCAGGCGATTCCCCAGACCCCCGAAGGCGTTGAGGTGGGCTGGAACCGGTCCAGAGCTGGGCTGGACGCCTTCGCGTCCAGAGATCTCGCGGGACCCGTTGCTGCGGCGAGGCGTAGGGAACTCCTCGCGTTCCGCCCGTTACCCCAGTGAAGATCCCTCAACGAGGGACGAATGATCGCGACTTCACTGGTTCCAGCAGCGACAGCCCTTTGGCCAAAACAGCCGTTCCTCGTAGGCCATCCGACAGTACGGGCGTACAGCTGGGCTCGACCTGGGCTCACCAGACCGATTGGTACGCAGCCCTCGTCACCGTTTTCATCGTTGCTGCTGAGTATTCAGTTGTACGTCGGTCGCGGGGCTTATGGGGGGAATTTGGCTAATGGGATTTGGCTAATGGGATTTGGCTAATGGGATTTGGCTAATGGGATTTGGCTAATGGGATTTGGCTAATGGGCTAT
>Ga0172363_10003278_pt1 | contig 13171 bp, 8 predicted proteins | sample LakKivs2_kivu2a2_FD_114541 | JGI IMG/M metagenome (GOLD analysis project Ga0172363, IMG submission 114541) | Sediment microbial communities from Lake Kivu, Rwanda - Sediment s2_kivu2a2 | ecosystem: Environmental > Aquatic > Freshwater > Lake > Sediment | place: Rwanda: Western Province, Lake... | reverse complement strand
CTACAGAGCCGAGAGGAGCGCCCAGTGCCCCCCCGCATCGTTTTCATCATCCCGATGATCGTTATCCTCGCCGCCGCGCAGTGCCCCGCCGGCGACGCGGATTCCGCCTGCGCTCCCACTCCCGTCACCATCATCACGCCGTCGCACGGCCTCTGCATCCGATCCGATACCGTCATCCTCATCGGCACCGTCGCGCCGGGCATTGCCATCCGCGAGGTCAGCATCAACGGGATGGCTGCCCCGGTCCGCCGCGGCATCTTTTCGGCCATCGTCCCGCTGCCCGCCGCGGGACACAACATCATCACCGTCACCGCCCGCACGGCCGGCGGCACCACGTTCACCGCCGGCACAATCGTCGACCGCGTGCCCTTCGCCCTCCCGGCAGCCATCGACGATCTCATTCAGCCCGTACTCGACGAGCCCGCTCCTCCGCTCGACCAGCCCCCTGAGCCCCAATACGACGGCCGAACCCTCGCGATGAGATGATGAGATGAAGGAATGCGGAGATGCCGGACGTCGTCCCTTTCCCGTCAGTTCGTCAACAGGCCTTCCTCGCGTCGCGCACTTCCGGATTCGCATTGAAACGCGCCCATCCTCCGGCTAAGATCAGCCGCAGAAAAAATCAGGAGCCTCCCCATGCCCGAATCTACCCTCAACCTTGCAGTCGTAACCGGCGGCCACAGTTATGACGTCCCCAACCTCCACCTGCTCTTCCGCAGCCTCGAAAGCATCGAACCCTGCATCCAGCACATCGACGATTTCGCATCCTCGCCCAAGGACGTCCGCCAGTCCTACGATGCCGTCCTGTTCTACATCATGCTGATGGACGGGCCGTCCGATGACGTGCCCTGGTACGCCGGAAAGCCGAAGACCGCGCTCGGCGAACTCGGCCAGACGCCGCAGGGCATCGTCGTCCTTCACCACGCCCTCCTCGCCTACCCCCAGTGGCAGAAGTGGCACGAGATCGTCGGCATCGACGATCGCCGCTTCGTCTTCTACTTCGGCCAGCGCATCCGCGTGGACGTGGCCGACACGGCCCACCCGATCACCTCCGGCCTGACGAGCTGGGAAATGCCCGACGAAACCTACGCCATGGCGGACGCCGAGCCAGCCAACGGCAACCAGATACTGCTCACAGCCAACCACCCCCGCAGCATGAAGACCCTCGCGTGGACGCGCCTCCACGGCAATTCGCGCGTCTTCTGCCTCCAGTCAGGGCACGACAACCTCACGTGGTCCGACCCCAATTTCCGCCAGCTCCTCCAGAGGGGCATTCTCTGGTCCGCCGGGCGCATCTGAGCCGCGTATTGCCGACACTGCCAAGTCATGACTACCGAAGGAGCGGGGTATCCCGGACTGTTCATGGGGCACCCTTGTCAGGCGAGGGCTGCCTCGATGGTGTGTTGCATCATCCAGCCCGACCCTGCGAAGGGTCTTGCCGCTCAGGGTCGCAGACCGGTCGGATGATGTCCAGGCTCTTCTGAAATCGTGCCTTCTCGTCGGCCGGGGACATTTGAAGGTACGACGATGCATCCTCGCTGTAGGAATCCCAGATCACGTCAAAGGTCGCCCTCAGCAACTGCAGCTCCGGTGTCTCGGCAGGTTTGCCCTCAGGATCAAACTGACAGTCATATTCGAAGACCGGGTATTCCCCTCCAAGAACGCGATTCGCCTGAAACTCCTGGCTTCTTCCGTAAACGTACTGTTCGACGAACACGCATCTCATCGTCTGAAAAAGCGCACATCCTATGATCCCGCTGGACAGCCGCACAGTGCACTCCATGCTCAGCAGTTCCCTGGCGGTGCGCCGAACATCCTGATACAGGCGCGATTCCTTGTGCTGCTCCCAATCATACCTGCACAGGCGCTGCTTGATGTCTGAGGGGTGGCAACTGTCTGCAATCGCGCGAAGGATGGCCTGGCCTGAGGTCGGATTCATCAGCGCCGCCTGCACCTCCACCTTCCGCCTGCGGGCGTCCTGAAGTGCCTTTCGCATGCCTGCAGATTCGGCATAGAACTTCCCCGTGATGGCGAGGATCCGAACCGTGCCCTCGGTAGTCCCGTTCAGCACCTCTACCTCCCGCTCGCCAAGCTCCCCGCGCTTCGTGCGAAGATAGATATTGCCAATCCGGGCCTCATTGATCGCATCATCCGTGCCGACCCGTGACATTGAGAGAACGGCTGGCGTCGCTTCCTTCCATGCCGTATCAAACGATTCAAGCAGTTGGCTTAGCTGCTTGCCTTTGTAGTGCACCAGAGGGAGATCAACGTTCGCGCTGTGGTCCTTATAGTAGTATTGCTCCACTAGTCCATCTGTGCAAGTCATGAACATGAAAGCGAATGGACAGTGATGGTAAAGCTTGACTTCCAGATACTCTTTGTCTCGAAGCAGATTCCTGACCCTGTTGACTTCATCCAGACCTCGCGGCACGTCGTGCTTCAGGCCTGATGCACCGATATGCGCTTGTTCGGCCCGATGCCTGAAGATCCCCTCGCCCGACTGCGGGTCCAGCAGGAGCAGGCGAACCTTAAGCCTGCCGCGGTTCTCGCTCTTGCCCGACTTGTCCTCACTGACAAGACGATCAACCATCGCTTGCCACACACTCCTGCATTTGCCTGTGTCCAACAGGAAATCGCGCAGCGAGATGCCTACGATGCTGATCTCGTGGGCCGAGCTGACAAGCGTCCTCATGTCATCGGTTGCGTCTTGCCTTGACGAATACACATCCGCCATCCCCGCCGATGAAAGCCTCTGCTTCTCCGTACCGCCGAAGACTGCATTGAGGTACCTGTCCAACACCACGGAAACGAGAACACCAATGAAAATGGTCTGCCAGAAGGTCAGCATGAAAGCGGAGGACGTCTGAGGAAAACCGCTTCCAGGAATGCGACCCAGCAGGAAGGAAGCAATGAGCCATCCGATTGCCAAGACGGACAGCAACAGCATGAAGTTGCCGACGCTCAGTTGAATGGTCCTTTTCAACAACGTCATACTATGTTTCCTCTCAGAAAGCCGTTTGCAGCGTCAAGATCCCCTGCGTCCAGACATACACCCGCAATGGTTGTTGATAGCGCAACGGTGCCCATGCCCTCGATGCTCGTACCGATTCAAGGAAGCGCTCTGTCAATTGGCAGGATACATTATGGCGTGTTGGAAGCTGATTGCAAGAAAAAAACTGGGCGGGGAACTCAGTGCGGGCGTATTAGCGGCGACCGCAGCGGTCATAGAAGAGCTCGCGTGCGGAACGTCTACATCCTCTCCGGGCACTTGATACCCAGCAGGTCGAGCCCTTTGCGGATGACGGTGCGGAGCGCCTGCACGAGCAGCAGCCGAGCGTGGGTGAGGTCGCGGGCGTCGCTGATCACGCGGTGCTTCTGGTAGAACGTGTTGAACGCGCTCGACAGGTCGAGCATGTAGCTGGCGACGATCGACGGCTCGTATTGCTCGGCGGCGCGGCCGATCACGGCGGGGAAATCGCCCAGCATCTTCATCAGCGCCCGCTCCTCGTCGGTCGTCAGGAGCGCGAAGTTGGCCGACGCCGGCAACGGCCCGTCGTACTTGCGGATGATCCCGCCCAGCCGCACGTAGCTGTACTGCAGGTACGGCCCGGTCTCGCCGTCGAAGTTCAACGCCGTGTCCCAATCGAACACCACGTCCTTGTTCCGCCGGTGCTTGATGTCGCCGAAGATCACGGCTCCCACGCCGACCGCCTCGGCCACTTCATCTTTGTTCTCGAGCGTGGGGTTCTTTTCCTCGATGATCGCCCGCGCGATCTCGACCGCCCTGTCGAGCACGTCCTCGAGCAGGATCAGCTTGCCGCGGCGAGTGGAGAACGTCCCGCCCGTGAAGCTGAGCATGCCGAAGTCGGTGTGCACGCAGCGGGCCGACCATTCGTAGCCCATCAGCTCGAGCACCTTGAACACCTGCCGGAAATGCAGCTTCTGCTGCGAGCCGACCACGTAGAGCAGGCGGTCGAAGCTGTAGTTCGCTTGGCGATATTCGGCGGCGGCGACGTCGCGCGTGGCGTAGAGCGTGGTGCCGTCCTTCTTCATCAGCAGGCAGGGCGGCATCTTCCACGGGTCGAGCGGCACGACCACCGCCCCCTCGCTCTTCACCGCCAGGCCCGAGTCCAGCAGCCGGCGGATCACGTCCTGCGATTCCCTCACGAACCGGCTCTCGCCCTCGTAGGTGTCGAAGTGCACGCCGAGCCGGTCGTAGATTCGCTGGAACTCCTTCAGGCTCTCGTCGCGGAAGATTCGCCACAGCTCAACCGCCTCGGCATCGCCCTCCTCGAGCCTGCGGAACCACGCCCGCGCCTCGTCGTCCAGCGTTTCCTCCTCGCCGGCCTCCTCCTTGTCCCTGTGGTACTGCACGTAGAGGTTGAGCAGATCCTTCACGGTCAGCTCGCCGCGCGACAGCTCATTCTCGCGCTTCTTGTATGAGACCATCAGCTTGCCGAACTGCGTGCCCCAGTCGCCCAGGTAGTTCCACGCGATGGTGCGATAGCCGAGTGCGGCGAAGATGCGGCAGAGGGCGTGGCCGGTCATCGTCGAGCGGATGTGATGCAGGCCCAGCGGCTTCGCGATGTTGGGGGCGGAGAAGTCGACGATCACCGTCCTGCCTTGGCCTGCGTCGGATTCGCCGTAGCGCTCGCCGTCGGCGATGATCCGGCGGAGCACGACTTCCGCGAGCTTGCCGCGATTGACGAAGAAATTCAGGTAGCCCTTCACCGCCTCGATCCTATCGAAAGGCGTGCCCTGCTCGATGCGCGCGGCGAGATCATCGGCGATGGGGGCCGGCGCCTTGCGCAGCTTCTTCGCGAGCTGGAAGCAGGGGAGGGCGTAATCGCCCATCGATGCCTCGATCGGCACCTGCACGAGCGATTCGATCTCCGACGCGGACATATCGAGAAGCGGCTGGAGGCGCCGCACGATTTCGGTGATGAAGGTTTTCATAGGAAACAGGCTGCAGGCTACAGGCTACAGGCCACAGGGTTCAAGGAACGGGGATCAGTGGCGGAAACACAATAGTATACCGAGGAGAGGAGGAGGATTCAATTGATTTTGAAAAGTTTGGGGTGTGATTCTGACACGAAGGCACGAAGGCACGAAGAAGAGGAAGAGGGAAGAAGAAACATTGAACGCTGAACACTGAACATCGAACATTGAATGAGGGAGATCGCGGTCAGTCGCTTTCTTCCGTTGAGCGTTGCCCGTTGCTTGTTGAACGTTGGACGTTTCCTTCTTCTCTTTCTTCATTCGATGTTCAGTGTTCGATGTTCAGTGTTCAATGTTTCCTCTTCCTCTTCCGCTTCCTCTTCTCCCTCCTTCACGGAAACCTCAATCCCATCACAAACTTCTCCCACTCCTTCTTGAATTTCACCAGATCATCCTTCTTCAAAATCTTCTTCAGCGTCGCCACGCCGTGGTGGTCTTGCGGCTCGTTCTTCACGAACTGCTTGTAGAAGTCGATCAGAAGCCCTTTCTCCTGGAGGTAGTAGCAGAGGTATCGCGCCTGTGCGTAGTTGGTGCCGGGGTCGTCGCCATAGAAGTGCAGGCCGGTGGCGCCCATCATCTCGGGGAACTCGGGGACGATCCCGGCCTTGATCGCCTTCTGGAGTCCGGCGAGCCGCCAGTTGGTGAGGCCAACGATATGGCCGGCCCGCTCGCTGGCCTGCTCGTAGAGGGAGCCCATGCCTTCGTTGAACCAGTCGGGACAGGCCGGGAAATTCGCCCGCATGTAGGGATGCACAATCTCGTGCACCAGCGTGCCGCCGCCGGTCTCGATGTTCATCACCAGGGCCTTGTTCTCGGCGGAGTAGTAGCCGAACGGGGTGTGAGGCGCCTCGTTGAACAGCGCCTTGGCGTTGCGCTCGTAGCTCGCCTTGTCGCGGAACAGCCACACGTCGAGGATTTCGGCGGGGTCCTTCGCGAAGTAGTCCTGCTTGAGCTTGTCGACCGCCCACTTCACGGTCCGCTCGGCCCGCATGCGGACGGTTTGCGGCGGTTCGTCGCCGATGACGACGAACGGCGGCTGCACGACGATGGTGAATCCTGCCCCGGGCAGTTTCGCGCGCAGTGACATCACGTGCTGGGCGAAGTCGGCCGTGGTGAGGCTGGCGGCCGGCTCGTCCTTCACGATCTTGCGCGGCTCCATGCGCAGGCGGACCACCGTCCACGTCTTCGCGTCGTACTTCAGCGGCCACAGCCTGATGAACTGCTGGCGGGGCATCCGGCGGTACTGGCCTCCCGCCTCCGCCGGCTCGTGATAGATGATCTCGTCCTTCGCGGCGGAGTATCCGGGGATGAGCCTGAAATGCTCGGTGGCGGCCGGCCCGCCGCCCGAGTGCATGCACACGATCGACGGCACGCCGGCGGCGAGGTCGGCGTGCAGCCCCTTCCACAGCCGCTCGAGGCCGTCGGCTGGCTTCGCGGCGTCGACCTGGTAGAACACGCTCCCGGTCGCGAACCCGATGGCCTGCAGGGCGCGGTCAAGCTCCCGCGTGTAGCACCCCCGGCCATGGGCGGGATCGAGGCCCGCTCGGTCGAACACGTCGTCCTGCGTGAGCTTCGAGCCGAGCTTGCGGAGGAACATCTCGGCGCAGGCCTCCCCGCAGAAGTCCGGCTTCTGCTCCACGTGCGGCACCTGCTCGATCAGGGCGTCCTTGTAGACGGCGGCCGCGTGCAGCCACGGGCCGGCGGCCAAGGATAGGATAATCGCCAGGCACCGAGTAAGGCTTTGGGCTTTGGGCATTGGGCTTTGGGGCGGAGAAAACCAGCGTCTCATAGGTTTCATCGGGTCCATTCTGTCCATCCTGTCCATTCTGTCCATTGCACCTCGAGTTCGACACCTGCTGATATAGACGCTCAAGGGTGCTTCGGGTTGCAACTATTTCGTAACAGCTTCACGGCCAGGCAGAACGCCGCGAAGGTGCCGACAGGCAGCCACACCCACAGCATCTCGCTGGCGAGGGCCTCCCATCCCCAACGGCTGACGAAATAGCGGAACCCGATCGGCGCCACCTGGATCACGCGCCACGGCAGGAAGTAGCGGGTGGTGTCGAACGGCGACAGCAGCGCGACACCCAACCCGCCGTTGGTCATGGCATCGATGATACCATGCGAGGCACAGATGGCGGAGAACACCGCGAACAGGGAAAGCAGGCTTCGGCGGACGCCCGGCGACCGGCGCACCATGACCGCGGCCACCACCGCGAGCGCCAGCGCAAACGGCAGCGAATGGGTCAACCCCCGGTGCCCCAGCAGGTCGCCGTAGCGGATGCCGAGGTGAAAGGAGATCACATCGGCGTCGGCCAACATGGGGCAGGCGATGGCGAGCACCCAGAAGCGCGGGGGCATCCCGCGCGAGGCATACGCCGCACCCAACGCCCCGCCCACGAACGCGTGCGTCAGCACTGTCGCCATGGAATCCCTCGGAGATCACTGTGTCAGCCTGTTCACCAGGAAATCCTCATACCCCGCGCGGTCCTTCCACTCCGTCGCCATACGCATCACCTTGCCGGCGGGGTCGATCCGGGTGAAACCATCGTCGGTCACGCGGATGGGCAGTTCCTCCATCACGAGCAGCGAGTCGGTGAACGCGAGGTAGACCGCCACAGTGTCAAATAGCACGGAGCTGCGGTGCTCGGGCTGGTCGCCAAGCTTGCACGCCGCCGCCCAGGCGTCGTAGTTCTGCATCAGGGCGCGGATGAGTGGATCATCGCACTGCCGCACGCGGCGGTAGCGCTCGCCGTCGAGCACCACCAGCCCGCACGTGTCGAGCGGCGTGATCGTCATCTCCCACGGCGTGGTGAACGCCTTCTGGCAGGCGTCGCTATGCTGCTTGACGTTGTATTCGGCGTGGGTTTCGGCGCTGCCCTGGTATCCGCGCCGCACGCTGCCGTGCATTCCGACGAATCGCGCGTTGCGTGCGATCCGCGGCTCGCGCTCGAGCGCCGCACCGATGTTCGGCACCGGCCCGATGCAGATCAGCGTGACCGGCTCGGGCGAACGCATGATCGCCTCGATCAGCGCCCCCACGCCGTCTTCGTGAACCGTGCCCGGATACGCCGCGAGATGGTAGCCTTCCACCCACGGCTCCTGCGGCTTCCCCATGCCGGAATACGGGATGCCCACGCCCACGGCGACGCCGCTGCGCCCGGCGATCTCCAGCATCTTCGCGGCGATCTTCGCGCGGTAGGCGGTGTCGCCCGTGTCCGTGACCACTAGCTTCAGGTCGAGCTCCGGCGATTTCAGCAGCATCGCGAGCGCCCAGGTGTCGTCGATGTCGCCGCCGATATCCGTATCGAGAATGACGGGAATCTTGTTCATCGCGAACTCCTTTCGGATCGAATTCTAACTGATTGCGGCAATGATTGCAAGAACGGTCCCCTGCGACCAGTCCGCTGCGACCTGTCTTTCCACTTGCCCTCGTCTGGCGAAAAATGTATGATAATCTGCGTTCTCGATGCCGTACGCATACGTCTAGTCCGTCGGATCGGTCCGATCCGCCCGAACCACGGAATGGCAAGATGAAAGCAGGCGCCTCCATCGTCGACATCACCCCTCGCCTCGGCGCGCATCTGGGCGGAAGCGGGGCTGGCGAGCATCGCCCGGCGCAATCGGTGATCGATCCGCTGCGCGCGCGGGCCGTTGTGTTCGAGTCCACCGGGCAGAAGGTGTGCTTGCTGAGCCTGGACCTGGTGATGGTCACGCAGGAGCCGGCGGCGCGAATCCGCCAAGCCGCCGCCCAGCGGTTCGGATTCGACCCCGCCGCCGTGCTGGTCTACGCCCTCCAGATCCATTCCACCCCGGGCTGCGGGCCATTCATGTTCGACCCCGATTTCCCGCTCGACTGCCGCCCGGGCGAGGAATACCTGCGCGGCAACGAATCGTGGTACGACGATCTCGTCGTCGAGCGCGCGGTGCAGGCGATCGGCGAGGCATGTTCGCGGCTGCAGCCCGTGCTGCTGGGCGCGGGCAAGGCCATCCGGCACGACCTCGCGTTCAACCGCCGCGGCGTGATGAAGGACGGCTCCATCTGCATGCCGTTCCCGCGCGGCCGGCTGTACGAGCCGTTCGGCCCCACGCACGTGCTCTACATGGAAGGCCCGATCGACCCCGAACTCGGCATGCTCGTGGTGCAGACCGAGTCGATGCGGCCCGCCGCCATGCTCCTGCACTACACGTGCCACCCCGTGAACGTCTTCTGCGCGCGGGCCAGCTACTATGCGGTCTCGGCAGACTGGCCCGGCGCGTGGTGCGACGGCATGCGGGCCGCCTTCGGCGAGCAATGCGTCCCCATCGTGCTCAACGGCTGCTGCGGCAACGTCAACCCGCACGATCCGTTCGACCCCGAGGCGGCGTGGGACCACCGGAGGCAGGGGGGCGAGCTGGCCGCCACCGCGCGGAGGCTCGTTCACAGCTTGTCGTTCAAGCCCGCCGACCGGCTCGCGTGGCGGTCGAAGCGGATCGGCCTGGACTACCGCGCCGTGCCGGCGAAGCGCCTCGACGAGGTCGCGCGCATCCTCTCCGCGAACCCGCATCCGAAGTGGCGCGACGATGATCCCGGCCGCATCGACGAGGCGTGGTTCCGCGCCGCCTCAACGCGGAGCATCGAGCATTGCCGCCGCCGGATGCCGCACTTCCAGTACGAGATCCAGGCGTTCCGAATCGGCGACGTCGCGGTCGTCGGCCTGCCCGGCGAGCCGTTCGTCGAAGGCCAGCTCGCCATCAAGATGAAGTCGCCCGCGGCGTTCACGCTCGTCGCCCACTGCGCATCGCAGTACGTCGGCTACCTGCCGACCCGCGACGCCTGGGCCCGCCCCGGACACGAAACGAATGAAGACTGCACTTACTGGGCAAAGCTCGCCCCTGGTTCGCTCGAGCGGGTGGTTGAGGAGACGGGCGCGCTGCTGGGGGAGCTATTCGCCATTCCATGATCGTAGATTTCGGTGGTTGAGGCAGCCTTCGATTGTCGGAGCTTTGATGAGTTCCTATGGAGTCCTCGCTATCGATTGGATCATTGCAGGAAGAGGAGCACGGACATGAGAATCAGCAAACCGAAAACCCTTGTGGTGCTGGTTATCACTGCCACATTCGGAGCTTTAGGTGGATGCGTGCGCTGGACCCACATAAGCCCATCTGATCTGGAACTGCATGGGAAGGTCGGCCTGGCGGCCAGCGTTGTGTCAACGCCGGTAGCCGTCTGCACTGACGTCGTTTCTCTTCCGGTGATGGTCTTTCTTCCTGTTGAGCAACGTGGAAGCAGCCACCTGAATCCGGTCGGAGGCATGGTGGAGAGCATAGTGTATCACATCTCGAAGCCAGGCTTCGTGGTAGAGACCGCGTTCTACCACGTCGGTGCGGGCATTGCGTATCCGCTGCATCTCCTGTTAGAGGAGGCACCTCGGAAGGCGCGGTTAGCTTTCGTAGGCGAAGATGAGCGCGTCAGGCGCATCATCATGCTGCTGCCGACAGTCTCGGACAAGGAATACAACGATCTGGTGATGATGTCAGGGAGGAGCTTCTACCCACCAGACAAGCCGTATGCTGAACTGGATAACGCACCTTATGTGTTCGGTGTGAAGTCGATGATAAATGATTCCGGTGTTCGAGAGGAATGGCTTGCATGGCTTGAGGCGGGGCGCCCGACCGAACCAGTTGAGGAACTGGCTTTTGTGCTCGGGAGGGAGTCGTACTCGCGGGGCACGTACTGGTGGGATACATACTTCGGGCCTGATGCACGCATTGAGCCTCGGTTCCTGGATGAATTGGTCCGCGCCCTCGGATATGCGGGGTCCGGGGTTCGCATGGAAATCCTGATTGCTCTGGTGCGTGTGGACCGCGACCACGCCGTTCTGGCATTGACCACTTCACTGAACGACAAGGAGTGGTCAACCAGACGAACCGCTGCTGAGCTATGTGCCCGGATGAAGGACCCTCGCATGGTTGATCCACTCCTCTTGGCCCTCAAGGACCCAGAGCCAAGAGTGAGATCAGAGGTGATCGGAGCGTTGTCTAAGACACACGATCCTGAGCTCGTCGACCACCTCGTACCGTTGCTTTCCGACCCTGATGCTTTCGTGGCGGGGACTGCGCTGCGCGCCATCTCGCACACTGCAGACCCGAGAGTGGTGGAACTCGCAGCTCCTCTGCTTCAGGTTGCGGAACCCGCGAAGCGCCGTATGGCGATCTCTGTACTTTCAGAGCAGAAAGGCGAAGAGGCCGCCACCCTCGTGCTTGCGGGGCTGAAGGATCAGGATGTGCAGGTTCGGTCTGCCGCCGCATATGGCCTTCGGCATTTTGGTGACGATCCGAGGATCATAGACAGCCTGACGGAAGCGCTCAATGACCGGAACGCAAGTGTAAGAAAGCAGGCCATTGATACATTGGCCCAACTGAAGGATCCTCACCTTGCTGTCCACCTTCTGCCTTTGCTCTCCGATTCCGACCGTGATGTGGCTGATAGCGCGTCATACAAGTTCTACGAGCTGAAAGACCCGAAAGTCGTGGAACTCATTGGTCCTCTGTTCCAGCATGATGACCGCCAAGTGCGCCTGAGAATCGCAGTCATTCTCGGCTATCAGAAAGGCCCAAAGGCTGCTGGCCTGCTGATTTCGGGGCTGAAGGATCCGGATGCAGGTGTCAGAGCATTCGCAGCACAAGTCCTCCGCCAGTTCGCGAATGAACCTGGAGTTGTGGATAGCCTCAAAGAAGCGCTGAGCGACCTGGATGCTGATGTAAGAGAGAATGCGGCAGAGTCGCTTCGGAGATCGGGGATACAATGATCTCGAAGGCTGTGCCGATCTATTGAGGAAAACGCTATGCGGAAAATCACTGCCATGACATTCGCCCTGATCACTTGTATCCTCTCATCCGCTCTCGCCTCCGCCGCCGATCCGCCCCCGCTGCACGTGCTCGTCACCGGCCGCGGGGCCGGCCCCGGCAGCATCGAGGAGATGTGGCGCCCGCTAGTCGAGCAGTCCGGCACGCGCATCTCCGTCGCCTTCACGATGCACGTGAACTCCTACTACGCCGACCACGGCAACGAACGGGCAGCCGGCATCCTCCCCAAGGACCAAGAGGAGCTGATGATCGCGCTTCTTCTGCCCAGCGAGGGCGAACACGATGGTTCGCCCCTGCAGAAGGAAGGCGAGCGCCCGGTCGACGTTGCCATCATCGGCGGGCGAGTAACCGCCAATCCCGACCAGGGCAGCAAGTTCGACCGCGAGAAGGAGACGTGGCACCCGGGCACGCTCACGCCCGCCCTCCAGGTGGCCCTCGTGAAATACGTGAAGGCCGGCGGCAAGCTGATCTTCAGCACGCGGCAGGTCTTCACGGCTACGCGCGTCACCGCCAGGCACGTCTACGAATGGAAGGGCGGCCCGCTCGACGAAATCCTCCCGGCCGACGAGCTGCAGGCCAACCTGCCTTTCATGGACGGCCGCCCGCGCGAGCTGTGGGGCAAGGTGTCCTTCCGCCAGGTGGGCGAGGGCAAGGTGATCATCGTGGACCCGCGCACGCCCTCGCCGACGGCCGCCGAGACGAAGCGCCGCGAGTTCGAGCTGTGGGACGCCCTCGTGCGATGGATGGCGCGGGGCGACGCCGAATTCCCCGCCACCGTCGCCGCCCAGCTCGCCGAACCCACCATCCCCGCCGGCTCCCCGCTGGCCGTCACGTGCACCGTCCGCAACTACGCCGCCGACGATCCGATCTGGCTGAAGCTGACGGTGCTCGCGCCCGACGGCCAGGAGTGCTACGTCCGCGAATCCGCCGTGAAGGCCGAGCGGGGCAAGGCCGCCGCTGAGGCCGCGGCCATCCCCACCGCCAACACGTGGCTGACCGGCCGCTACTCTCTCGCCCTCCAGCTCCGCGTCGGCAAGAAGACCGTCGCCAGCGTTGCCGAGCCGTTCGACGTGGCCGGCATCCTCGATCTCGCGATCAAGCCCGACAAGGACGGTTACGAGCAGCCCGGCCCGATCGGCGCCGCCATCGAGATCCGCAACAGCCTGAAACGCCCCTACCGCAACCTCCGCCTGCGCACGTGGCTGCGCGACTGCTCGGGCAGGGTCTTCGAGCAGCAGACGGCCGACGTGAACCTGACCGCCGGCGAGCTGCATACGCAGCGCGTGATGCTCAAGATGCAGGACTTCCCCCGCGGCGTCTACTG
>Ga0172363_10003276_pt1 | contig 13172 bp, 13 predicted proteins | sample LakKivs2_kivu2a2_FD_114541 | JGI IMG/M metagenome (GOLD analysis project Ga0172363, IMG submission 114541) | Sediment microbial communities from Lake Kivu, Rwanda - Sediment s2_kivu2a2 | ecosystem: Environmental > Aquatic > Freshwater > Lake > Sediment | place: Rwanda: Western Province, Lake... | reverse complement strand
CTTCATGCACAGCATCGGGCTGAAGGTCACGGCCGTGAAAAGAGACGCCAAGAGCGTGACGGTCACGATGACGGCCAGCTCGCCAAACATGATGCCCACGACGCCCGTGATGAACAACATCGGCAAAAAGACGACGACCGTCGTCAGCGTCGAGGCCGCGATCGCCAGATACATCTCCCGGGCGCCGAAGATCGCGGCCTCCTGGGGCCGGTTGCCCCCTTCCAAGCGGCGATACACCTGGTCCACGACGACGATGGCGTTATCGACCACCATGCCACTGGCGATCACGATTGAGGAGAGGCTGATGACGTTGATTGTCTTCCCGCTCAAAAAAAGATAAATGAAGGTGGTCAAGAGCGAAAACGGGATCGTCAGCGCGATGATCACGCTGGGCGCCAGGTGCCGCAAAAAGAACCAGACGATCAGGATGACCAAAAGAATGGCCAGCCAGGTGGACGTCTTGAGCGTAGCCAAGGCCGCGATGATGTCTTCGGAGGTGTCAAAGATAACCGTCGTCTTGACGTCCGCGGGCAGCATCGGCAGAACCTGCGCCATCTTCTTTCTGACGCGCCGCGTGACCTCGACCGTGTTTGTCCCCGTCTGCTTTTGGATCATCATCATGAGGCCGGGATTCCTGTCGATGCGCACATACATCTGTTTTTCTTTAAAGCCGTCCTCGATGCGCGCCACATCCCTTAAGTAAATGACCTTGCCGTCCTTTTTGCCCAGGACGACATTGTTGATGTCGTCGGGCGTCGCGAATTCCCCCGGCAGGCGCAAGAGATAATCCGTCAACCCCGACTTGATGCTGCCCAGCGGCTGGGTGATGTTCTCCCGCCGCAGGATCTCCTTGACCTCGAGGACAGAAAGGCCGTGGCCCTCGAGCCGCTCCCGGTCTATCCAGACATTGATCTGGCGCTCCAATCCGCCTATGATCTGGACCGTCCCGACACCGGGGATCTGCCGCAAGGCGTCCCCGACCACGGTGTCGATGGTATCCTGCAGGTCCGCGTAACTCTGCTGGGCGGTGACGCCGTAAAGAAGGATCGGGATATTGGCCGTGTTGAACTTGAAGAGAAACGGGTTCTGGATCTCGTCCGGAATATCAGGCAGGACGCGCTTTGCCAAATCGATGCGGTCGCGGATATCATTGGAGGCCTCGTCCAGGTTCGTCCCCCAATTAAACTTGAGCGAAATCACCGAAACCCCCTCGAGGGACCGCGAGGTGATCTTTTCAAGGCCGGGCGTGGACGCCAACTGGTTCTCCAGCGGCTCAGTGACTTTGATCTCGACGTCCGTGGGGTTCGCGCCGGGGTAGGACGTGACAACGGAAACAACGGGAGGCTCGATTTCCGGCATCATGTCGATGCCCAACCGCGTGAGACTGTAAAGCGACAGGATCAGAATGGAACAAAAGATCATGAGGTTCGTCACAGGTCTTCTGACCCCGAATTCCGGCAGATTCATGGGGACTCCTCCGCCTGGACCGGGACGCCATCCGTCAACCTCTGTTGCCCCATGATCACCACGCGGTCATTTTCGCGGAGTCCCTCGCTGATCCCGACCAAGGAACCCTGCTGCAGGGCCACGGTAACCTTCTTCAAAACCGCCTTGTTATCTTCCACAATGTACACGAAAAGCTCGCCCCCGGCGCCCAACACAGCCTCTTTCGCGACCACGGGGATCTTTTCCCATTTTTCCACCGTAAGTTTGATTTTAGCGAACATCCCTGACTTCAGGCGGTGGTCCTTATTGGGCACGCTGATCTCGACGGGCGCGCTGCGCGTCTAGGGGTCCAACACCGGACTTATCTTCGTCACCTGGCCGCTGAATTCTTCTGCCGGGTACGCGTCAACGGACACCCGCGCCTCCTGCCCCAGCGTCACCTTCGGGACATACTTTTCGGAAAGACTCGTGTCGATCTTCATCGTCTCCATGTCCACCACAAGGGCGACAGGGGTCAGAGCGGTGGTGGTGATCAGATTGGTCCCGATATCGACATAGAAACGGCCCACCGTGCCCGTGATCGGGCTTTCGATGGGCGCCCTCTCAAAAGTCAAGCCGACCTGGTCCCGGTCGATATAGGCGATCGGCTCCCCCTTCTTGACCGCCTCCCCCTCCTGCTTGACCTTCTCCACGATCTTGCCTCCGACCCGAGGGTAGACGATGACCTCTTCCTGGGCCCGGATGTCGCCCACATATTCCAGGACCTGGTCCAGGTCCTGTAAAGCGACCGCAACGACCTTGACGGGAATGGCCTCGGGGCCCGATGCCTGGGCCTGTGGTCTCTCGTTGCGGCCACAACCCAAAAGCCCCACCATAAGGACCCAACCCACGAGACAACCCGCGAGGACTCTCTTCCCAGCCGGAATCAACATCACATTTCTCCTCTCGCTCTGTCGAACTGGATGCGTGCGATCACATAGTCATAAACCGCGGACATGCGGTTGAATTCGGAAATGTCGTATTTCACCTGCGCATCGTCTAAGTCCAGCGTGCTGAGGTGGCCCTGGCCGAACTTTTCCCCTGAGACATCAAGGTTGTCGCGATACACGCTCAATTGGGAATCCGCCGCGTCGATCCTTGCCAGCGCATCCTTGTAGGCCAGGTAAGCGGTCTTTAATTCCAGAACAATGTCCTGCGCCGTCTTCTCCTTGACTATCTGCGCCGTCTTCAAATCAACGATCGCCTGCTCGACCTTGGCCTTCGTCGCCCAGCCGTCAAAAAGGGGCCACGAAAACGTCATGCCGACGACGCTGTAATCCTGCCATTTGTGGGTGAACCCTGCTGCCGACGCCTGCGACGACGTCCCGAAGTAATCCCAGGAGGCGTACACCACGGGCCGGCCGTCGGCCTTGGCGATCTCGATCGACTTTTTGCGCATGCTCTCCAACGCCTGCGCCTCCCGGACCTCGGGACGGTCTTTGAGCGCCTTTTCCAACGCCGCATCGTATATCAAATCCTCCGGCACATATTCCAGCTGTCCGATCGGCCGGATACGCAGGCCGCTCTCAAAACCCACCAAATTCCGCAAAAGGGCCTGCAGGGCCTCGACGTTGTTCAGGGCGGCGATGTGGACCTGCGTGACATTATGCAACGCCGCCTTGATCGCGATCAAATCGGACTCCGAAGCCTGCCCCTTGCGCTGGAGCTCCTGAAGATACAAGAGATGCCGCTCGGTATTGGAGACGATCCGTTGGCTCAGCTGAGAGTAGTCCCGCGCCAGCACCAAGGCATAGAACGCCTTCTTGGCGTTCAGAATGACATCCTCCTTGGTTTTGTCGAAGAGCGCTTCGGAGGCCGCGGCCGCATACTCATTGGCCTGGATGGTGTTGGTGGTTCGGCCGCCTTTATAAAGGTATTGTCTCACCGATAACTGCGTCGACCAAACAGAATGATCTTTTTGGTACAACCCCATGGTATCAGACCAGCCTCCGCTGGCCGTGACGGAAGGCCACAGGGCAGCCTTGGCCTCGGCGATCTTAAGCTTGGCCTTGGCCACGTCCTGAGCGGACAGAAGAACGGCGGGATTGTCCCTGAGCGCCAAAAATACGACCTCATCCAACGTCAAGGAAATGACCTCTGCTGCCGCCGGCCGCAGGGCCAAAAAAACAACTAAAAAAGTAAGGAGAAGCAACCTTCTCATCGCCAACCCGCTCCATGCGCCGAGCTAACGGCTGCGCACGGCACCCCGTGCCTTTTATGAGTGACTATAAACAACGTGTTGCACCCTCTTGAGGATCTTGATGTAATCGGCCCTCTCCTGCGAGGTCAAGCGGCCAAAAATGCTGCCGATCATCCGCGCCCTTTTGGAACGCAATGTCCGGACCATCCTCCTGCCCTTCGGGGTGATGGCGATCAGGATCAAGCGCCGGTCGTCCGGGTCGTACTGGCGCTCGACCACCCTCAACGCGTGCAGGCGGTCGACGAGCCCGGTGGCCGCCGGCATGGAAACACGCAGCTCTTCCGCCAGGACGCTCATCTTCAAAGGACCCCGGTTCTCGACCGCCTCCAACACCAAAAACTGAGGCACCGTGATGTGGCCGCTGGTGATGGCGTCGGCATGCTGCCGAAGCGTGCCGCGGATCAGGGAGGGCAAGATCCCCATCATCTCGCCGACAAATCGCCGCGTCGTTAAGCCGTGCATGAGCTACCTCCAGGTAGAATAGGATCTTAATAGTTAAAATACTTAAATATTAACTATTTAAAGTATAGAGGACAAAAGGGCAGGTGTCAAGGAAGATTTTTAGTTTAAGGTGGGGGGATTCTAGACGCCGTAATACTTTCGGATGGTCTGGCGCAAGTCGTTGTCGCCGGCCAAAAACACCTTCAGACGGTTAAAACCCAGGTAGGCGCGGATCTCCTCCAGGGCCCGGCTGTTCAAAGGGTCGGCCGTGGCCAGGAACAGTTGGTCCCCTTCCGACTTCAAGGGCATGAAGTTGCAGGCCGCGGCAAAGTTGCCGGGCACGGCGTTGAGGATCGACGGCTCGATGGGGCAATCCCGCAGAAGCAGGAACGGGACGCCGATCTGCAGGGAGAGAATGGAAAAGACCCTCTCTTCGGCGGCCAACCCCAGACGCACGAGCGTCGCGCACAAAAAATCCCTGTTCTTCTTCTGTTCCTCCAGGCCACGCTCAAGGTCCTCCTCGTTGATGAGGCCGTCCTTGAGCAGCAGTTGACCGATGTACGAATCGTTGTTCTGGAGTGCCATGTCAAATCTCCCCTCTGCGGTACAGCGAGAGTGCGGCCCGCACGACCTTTGGATTAAATTGTGAACCGCTGCAACGTTCCAGCTCCAGGGCGGCCTGGTCCCGTGTCATGGCCCGGCGGTACGGCCGGTCCGTGGTCATGGCGTCGTAGGCGTCCGCCACGCCGATGATCGCCGCGATAAGCGGTATCTTCTCCTCTTTCAACCCTTCCGGGTAGCCCTTGCCGTCGTAGCGCTCGTGGTGGTACTTGACGCCCGTGAGGGACGCGTCCAGGTCCTTGATCGGCTCCAGGATCATCGCGCCGATCAGCGAGTGCGCGTTGATCTTGAGCCGCTCCTCCGGGGTCAAGGCCCCCTTCTTGTTCAAGATCTCTTCCGGCACGCCGATCTTGCCGATATCGTGCAGGAGGCTCGCGATATGCAACCGCTCCAAAAATTTGGGATCCCAGCGCTCGGGCTCCTGCTCCATCATCCGGCGCGCGATGGCAATGCTGTACTGCGTCACGCGGGCCGTGTGCCCCTGGGTGTAGTGGTCTTTGGCGTCTATGGCCGCGGACAGAGCCCGGGTCGTCTCGAAGAAGAGCCGGCGATTGCGCTCGATCTCCAGCTGCAGGTCCTCGAAGAGGAACGCGTTCTTCAAGGCCATCGCCACGTCGCTGGCGAGGGCAACGAAAAAATCAATCTCCTCGCGCTTGAAGGCCTTCCTGTTTTTCTTCTCCCCCAGCATCAGGACGCCCAAGAGAGTGTCCTGGTGATAGCACGGGATCGTGGCGACCGCCTCGAAGGTCTTCATCTGGTACTTCACGGCCAGGAGGAGCTTCTCCACCTCTTCCAGGCCGACCCACAGGCTCCTGTCCTTCAGGAGCGCCTTGATGCGGCTCATCAAAAGACCGCCGCTGTGGACGAGCGAGGCGTGCGAACGGTCCGCAAAGAACTGGATGATAGGACTCGAGGCGTCCAGCCGAACAAGGCCGGCCGGTATCTTGGTGCCGACCTTGCCGCCCGTGAAGGTCACGATATAGCTGTCCCGCGAGCGTTCGTAGAGCAGGATGCCGGCGTGCTGGACGCGCACCTTACGGATGATGGTGCGCAGGATCAACCGGATGAGCGTCTGGGGCCTGTGGACAAGGATCATGTTCCTTGCCGCGCGCTCCAGCTCTTTCTTGTAGTTGACTCTCATCTCCGGGACGGTTTTTAGAATCTTTTGCGGTAGAACAGGCGCACGATGTGCTGCGTGTCCAAGACCGCCAGGGCACCTCCAAACGGATCGTAGGTCGTCGTCCCCACCGGTGTCAGACCGCCGACGCCAAACATGCAGATGAGTTCCGAGGACGGGTCCATGGTGACCCGCGTCTCAAAGAAAATGTTGTGGTGGCCACGGTAGATCTCCCGGCCCGTCGCGTTGAGCTCCAGCATATCGATCCAGCGCGCGTAGGTGTACTTGAAGAAAAACGCCAACCGGCGCAACGGCTGGTACGCCACCTCCAGGCCCACGTGGTTCATGTTATCATCGATCTGCCCGGCCTTCCTGTTAGCATTATACGCGAAATCCACATAAAATTCCAAGTCTTCCCAGGGCCGGTAGCTGAAGCCGTGCTTGAGGATGTCGATGTATTCATAGGGTGGCAGGTCGAAGCCCGTCTGGCTGTAGAGAAACGGGATGGGCTCCCGGTAGACCTTGCCGTCCTCGATCAAGGTCGTGAAGCTCGAGCTGTTGAAGAGGCCCCGCGGGTAGTTGTCCGTGGCGGCCGTCGTGTCGTTCGTGCGCTCCCAGACGCTGTGTAGAGAGAAAATCTTGGTGACGTCCCACTCGACGCCGAGGGAGACCGTGCCCAGGGACGGGTCCTCCCCGCCCAGGATGGCCGTGTTGACCAGGGGCTTGCCGGTCGTGGCATCGAAGATGTAGGGGTCCAGCCCTGTCTGGCAGTCCGGCATGTTCTGCCGCAAGCCGAAAAATTTCGCGCGCACGCTGTCGTTTACCGGATATTTCAATTCCAGGCGCGACACGTTCTCGATGAAGCCACCGGAGACCGCCTCGTGCACATTGCGGATGTCGAGGAGCCCCTCCAGGAGTCGCTCAAAGAGAAGGGCGCTGCCCTCCAGCCGCAGCCCGATGACGTCGCGGCCCGTGTCGATGCCGTTGCCGATGCCGAAAACCGCAACATCCTCGAAACGCACGGGCGCGCTTAAACCCGTGTAGAGATACAACGGATGCTTGCGAAAGGAGATGTGGCGCGACCAGAACTCGTCGTCGCGCGTCTGGCGGTAGGTGGAGAGCGATGCGTCAAAGCCGTCCTCCATGCGCGCGAGGTTCAGGCGCCACTTGAGGAAGGCGTCCTCCTCCCCGCCCCGCCGGATCGCAAAGTAATCCTGCTCGAGGAGCTCGTCTTGCGGCAGGCGGCCCAGCCACGAGACGAGGTACGCGTTGCCGCGTCGGCGCGAAACGAAGGTATCGTTGGAGCGGTCGAAGTAGGAGTCCGAGTATGCGACCTGGGCCAGGAGCTTATTGCCGATGACGGGCTCGTAGGCGGCGTCCACGGCCACGACGTTGTTCATCCCGTCGAGCAGGTCCCCTTTCCAGCCGAAGTGCCCCGTGTGCGTGAAGCCGACGCTCAGGTTATACGCGAGATCGGCAGTCGCCCTCAAAGCCTCGGCGTACGTCTTGAAGTCGCCGTAATCCTGCCACAGGCTCTTGGGGCTGGCGACCGACGCATCCACCCTCAGGTCCGCATCATCATACGCGAAGCGCGCGCCGCGCAGGGCGGTCAGCCGCAGCCCGTCGGAGTCACGCGTGAAAAAGGCCAGCGCGTCATTCCAGTAACCCTTGGCAAAGTCGTCCGGCGCGGCTCCTGTGTTGAGGTTGCCTGGCCGCCACTCAGCCAACCACGGACTCTCCTCCCACCAGGTGTGGTTATTCGAGAGCCTCAAAGGATCGTCCGTCGTCATGGCCTGGTCCTGATACGCGATGGGGTAGACGCGCAGGGAATACGGCGCGTCGTCGTAATCGAGCCAGAGCTCGCGCAGCGGCAGGAACTCCCAGTGGATCTTTTGGGGTGGGATGTTGAAGATATTTAAAAAGGTGGTATTGACGGTCGTCGCGGTGGTGCGGCCGCCCACCACCTCGATCTCGGGCAGGGCCATGGCGTCGCCATTGGAGAGGGTCGGCACGATCTCATTGATCGTCCTACCGGTATTGGACCAGTACTTGAGCTCGAACTCCGCGGAGTCCCCGCCGGCGCCGTTCAGGGTGAAGGTGTGGGTCTTGCCGGTGAAGCTCCAAGGGTCGACGGTGATGTTCGCGTGCGCCTTGACGTTGTCGAGCCCGGCCTCGGACAGATCCTTCGTGTCCACGTCCACGCGTATCCGGCTGTAGACGCCCGCGTCATAGGTGTTGTGCTTGGCCTCGCCAAAGAGGATACGGTAGTTCTTTTCGTTCAAGTCGGCGTTCGCGTCCCGCCAGACGAACTCCTTGTCTTCGGAGCGCACGCCCATGGCCATCTGGTAGACGCCGCTGACGTCCACGTAGTCGCTGACAGACCGCTGCGGCGCGGCGGCCTCCTCCGCCGTCCGCTCTTTCCGCGGGGGCGCCACGGCCTCCCTCGTGAAAAAAGAAGACGGCTCCGGCTGCGTGACGCCGGCGCGCTCGGCCTCCGCCTCATCGAGGGTCGCTGTCACGACCCGGCCGCGCGAGAGGCCGATCTTGTCTTTGATCTTTTCGATATACTCGGTTGCCTCGGGGTGCATCGGGTCCACGAGCAGGAGCTTGTTGAAACTCAGGAGAGCGTCGTCGTAGAGCCCCCGCTTGTAATAATCGACGCCGAGCGAAAAGAGGATCTCCGAGGCTGGCGTCGACCATGCCATCCCCGGAGGCACAAAAAAGGTCAAGATGAGAAGAAAAGCGAGGGTCTTCTTGAACGTCACAACGGCAGGCACCTACTTCTTCGACAACCTCTGCAGCACTTCTTTCTCCAGCTCCTCCAGGATGAGCGGCTTGTGGATACAGGCCTCTATGCGAAGGGGCTTAAGCGCGTCGAGGACCTCCTTGTCCTCGACGCCGGTCACCATAATCACCGGCAGTCCATTGCCGGCCTCGCGGATGCGCTTGAGCGTCTCGACACCGTCAATGCCGGCCATGCGAACGTCCAGAAGCATCAGGTCGGGCTGCTGGCCCTGCAATACCTCCAGGGCCTTCTCCCCGCTCTCGGCCGTGAGGACCTCAATCTTTCGACGCTTGAAGTAATTCTTCAAATATTCTCGGACATCCAACTCGTCATCTACGATCATCAGCCGCGGCATAAAGCCTCCCCCGTGGGCCAAAGAAAACAAAAATTGTGGCATTATAATACCACAATTTTTGCTTTAGTCAAGTTTTGTTTAACTCACGCGATTATAGCGAGTTACAGCTTTAATTTAATCTTTTTAAAACTTTTATAAAATTCCCTCCTGTCAGCCGGTTTATCAAGGCAGTCAACTCCTGCAGCCGCAACTCCTTATCGATACGCTTCTGCCCTGCCTGTCCGGATTCGACCAACTCCATCTGCAGCCTGCGGCGCTCAAAATACAGCCGCGTCACCTCGGCGAGGATGTCATTGCGCAGCTGCACCATAAGCTTCGAACGCGTGTCAATAGTTGTCTGGTCCGGATTGTAGATCATTTCGCCCAGCTCCCACTTGAGCGATACGCCCCAATCGCGCGGCCCTACTGCAAACGCACCGGTGGACGAACCATACACCACCTTGTCATAGGCAAGCGTAAACTCAGGAAGAAGGGCCTTCAAACACGCCCGGCGACGCCAGTCCCTGATCTTGCTATTGCTGACCTCGGCATAATCCGTCGCCATGCGCTGGACCTCTTCGACGCTCGGCTCATGGATAAACGCCGCTGTTTGAACCGTACCCGTGGAACTGGCGGCGATCTGTGACTGCATTAGGGGATCGACGGTGTAAAGGCCCGTCTTGGTCGCATACAGGACGTCCGTGCCAAACCCGACCATCGAACGGCCCTCGAAGATGCGGCAGAGTTCGACCCACGCCTCGTCTTTCATAAGATACAGACCCGTACGCGTCAAGCACAGCACCTGCCTCAATGCGGGATGAATATAGACCTTACGGACCGCTGCATACGCCAGGCCGCTGAGCGGCAAGGCCTGCCAGGATCTCGCCCCGTCGTGCGTCTGAAAAACCCCGAAGGTCGTGGCCAGACACACCGTATCAGGGCCGGCCTCGAGGCCCGCCATGTCCACGATCACCCTCTTTTCTTCTTCCTCCAACGAATCCTCCTCTTCTGAAGACGTCTGCGCCTCATACGTTGGGCTCATGGCATCGAAGACCTTTTCCCATATCTGCCCCCCATCGGTACTGCGGTAGACGCCTTGCGGCGCTGCGGCATACACGACCTGGCCGGCGCCGAAGAGCGCGACGGTGGCGCCGTCTGCAAACGGCACCGGCAGCCTTAACCACTCTGCCTCGCCTGGCCCGCGGCCAAAAAGCCCGGCACGCGTGGCAACAACCATGGCCCCATTCTCGAGCAGGACGGCACTGACACACGCCCTCTCGTTAGGGTCGCTGCGGCCGAAGATTTCCTTGGCCTTTAGGGAGAGGGCATCGACAACAAACAACCCTTTCTCCGTGGCAGCCAGGACATCTTGCGAATACGCATATGCGCGTATCTCGTTGACCGGGCAGTTCTCAAAGGGCACCCCGCGCACGCGGCGAAAATCGGCCTTACTAGCGACGTCCTTCACGAATAGTCCGTCCTGTGTGCCAACGAACAGCACGTCCGGATCCTCCTGTGAAAAGGCGACCGCCGTCAGCTCCCTGCCGTCCAGGCCAGATGTGCTCACGTGTTCCTGCGCGCTGGCCTGGACGGCCACCACAGCAATAAGAAGGGCACCCAGGATAACGATGTTTCTCATATCCGACACCCCTTTCTGTTAACTTTGCTTGAGTTCTGATAAACGTTTCCTTAAATCGTCGAGTTCATCGACGACCTTCTCAAACTCCGAGTAGTCGCGCTCCGCCACCGGCAGGCTGAAGTGTCTCTGAAGCTGACGGCGCAGCTGCTCGCGCCGTCTCGTCAGCCGCTCGGCCTCCTTCTTGCGCGTCTGCATAATGACCATCGCATTCTCCTTTCACTTGAGCCTAAAGTGAGACAAAGGTCCGACCTATTTATCTCACTTTTTGAGACTCAGGAACCAAACCTATTAGTCTCACTTTGCGGTTCAAAAAGGTCGGACCTTTGTCTCACTTTTATGCTTGTTGGGGTTCGGCCACGGAGGTGGCATACGCCGCCAGGACCGTCTCGGAGATCTTGTCCTTGACAGCCGGCGTCAAGGTCCGCACCGTCTCGTACCACTTGTCGTCCTTGCCCCGCTGGCGCGGCATCTTGACGAAGAGCCCGCCGGTGCCGTTTATCACCCGCAGCCCCTTGACCAGCAACGAATCATTGACCTCGATGTCCACGAAGGCCCTGAGGTTCTTATCAGGGTCATCGATTCTGTTCAACCTGTTCACCTTGATGTCCAGCATCTCTACCTCCCATTTGTTCCGGTTTAACCACTATTGTGTTCCAATATCGGAACATCATTGACAAAAAAATTTACGCCACCTCCTTCTCCCCTATTTTTAGTCTGGGAACTTAGGGACGTTCCCCAATTTGTTCGGTAGGGTGTCCCTCAACCATCCTCAATGAATCTATCAGGGACCCGTTTGTACCCATAATCCTATCTCTGTAGCTGCTCCATTGATAATCAAGCGGGCCATTTACCATACGAGCCCGCACGGGATTGAGTTCAATATAATTTATACAGTCCAGGAGATATTTATCCTTGTGGAGTATCATGCTTTTGAATCTGCCTTGCCAAAGGTGGCCGGACTTATGGTACTTGTAATTGAAATGTCTCGTGTAGGACTGGTTGATGGCCTGCATGGGTTTTGCGAGATTCCGCGTTCCATCCAGATCAATCACGAGGTGCACGTGGTTTGACATCAAGCAATAGCTAAAGATCAAAAATTTGAATCTCTTTTTATACTTGGCCAGTATATCCAAATACCTAAGGCAATCAGCCTCATCGACAAAAACCTTCTGTCTTTGATTGCCTCTGGTGATGATATGGTAACATACGTTTTCAATAAGCAGTCTAGCTGTACGAGACATCCTTATTTAAGCTCTTATACTGCTCCCCATTAACACAGAGAGCGTTTTAAGTTAGAATGGGCTCCGGAAGGAAAGGAGGTCCATTCTATGGAAAAGCGTCACTGGACAAGTGCAGAGAAGCTCAAAATAGTGCTCGAAGGCCTATCCGGACAGATCGAAATCACCAAGCTCTGTTCGAAATACCAGATAGCCCAGACCCAGTATTACAAGTGGCGCGACCAGCTGCTTCAATTCGGCCACCAGGCCTTTGAGACCAAGTCCATCACAAAGAAAGAACAGCGCTTAGAGCAGGAAAACCAAAAGCTGCGCCGGATCATCGGCGACCTGACCGTGGAGTTAAAAAAAACGGAAATCGAGCTCGAATCATGAAAAGACGACGATCCCGGGCTGTCATAGAGCGCAATCAGGGGCTGCTGGAGCAGATCAAGGCCTTGAAGACCGACCATCCCCTCTGGGGCTACAGGAGGGTCTGGTCGTATCTCAAGTACCGCCAGGGCATCCCGGTCAACAAGAAGCGCGTGTACCGTCTTTTAAAAGAACAGGGCCTTACCGTGACGCCGGATGTCAGGCTCAAGGCCAGGCGCGGCCCCATGAGGCCCAAGCCCGTCGCCAGTAGACCCGACCAATTCTGGGGCATCGACATGACCAAGATCAAGCTCTTCGGCTGGGGGTGGCTGTACCTGTGCATCGTCCTGGACTGGCACACCAAGGAGATCGTGGGCCACTCCTTGAGCCTGCAGTCCAAGACCGACGACTGGCTCAATGCCGTGGGGATGGCCGTCAACAGGCGCTTCCCCCAGGGCATCCGGGAAGCCCTCAAAGACAGGCCTTTGTTCCTGATCTCGGACAACGGCTGCCAGCCGACCAGCCAGCGGTTCATGATGAACTGCTCGCTTTTAGGCATCAAGCAGATCTTCACGACCTGGTCCAACCCCAAGGGCAATTCCGATACCGAGCGGGTCATGCGGACCATCAAGGAGGACATCGTCTGGCCCTATGAATGGGATAATCCGTTCGAGTTCGAGGTCAGGCTCCACAGGTGGATCCACGACTACAATGCCGATTACCCCCACCAGACGCTCGGTAATCTGACGCCGGAGCAGTTTTACGAACGATTCAAAGAGCAACCCCAAAACCAGGAGCCGGTTCTAACTTAAAATCCCCTTGATTAAAGGGGGGCATTACAACCTCGTTGAGGTTTGGAAAACCGAAAATAATTACCCCCTCGAACTTTCGGGTCGAGGGGGTGAATGAGATATAGTCCTACCTATGGCGCCGAAAATTCGGCAATGGCTCTCTGGTTCTAGGG
>Ga0172363_10003271_pt1 | contig 13193 bp, 14 predicted proteins | sample LakKivs2_kivu2a2_FD_114541 | JGI IMG/M metagenome (GOLD analysis project Ga0172363, IMG submission 114541) | Sediment microbial communities from Lake Kivu, Rwanda - Sediment s2_kivu2a2 | ecosystem: Environmental > Aquatic > Freshwater > Lake > Sediment | place: Rwanda: Western Province, Lake... | reverse complement strand
TGTCACTCCCATTGCCCGCCATACTCTGTTCCCCCGCACACGCGGGATGAACCCATTCAAGAAGCAGCCGGACACCAATTTTATCCTGCACACGCGGGATGAACCGTTGGTTGGAACCCACCCGAGCACATAGCAGAACTGTTCCCCGCACACGCGGGGATGAACCCCTTTGGTTTCAGTGCTTCGGTAGTGTACTCCCCGCATACGCGGGATGAACCGAAACTGTTGCTGAACGCCGACAACCCTGTTCCCCGCACACGCGGGATGAACCGCGACCGAGCCGCAGACAACCAACGGCGTGGTATGTTCCCGCACATGCGGGATGAACCGCCTATAGTAATCACCTGTATGATCGATGTTCCCCGCACCCGCGGGGATGAACCGCTCAGGGACGAGTTCCTGGAGCTGCAGGAGTATGCCCCGCACATGCGGGGATGAACCGGTAATCCACCGAGAGCATCCCTCCTCGCACCCGTATGCCCCGCACATGCGGGGATGAACCGCTGGACGATCTGCCGGCTGGGTACTGCTACATCGTATGCCCCGCACATGCGGGGATGAACCGGGCAATGACCTCAAGAGCATTCAGGAAGCCGCGTATGCCCCGCACATGCGGGGATGAACCGCATATCTGCTTCGCCGACGACCACAGCGAGGAGTATGCCCCGCACATGCGGGGATGAACCGTAGTCGCGCACCGTCTCCCAACTCACCTGATGGTATGCCCCGCACATGCGGGGATGAACCGCATCCGCATCTTGAGTGTCGGCACACTCTCCGGTATGCCCCGCACATGCGGGGATGAACCGTGCTTTGAGCAATTCCTCGATGATTTCTCGCAGTATGCCCCGCACATGCGGGGATGAACCGTTTGTGGAGAATCTGGGTGGTGACCATGAAATGTATGCCCCGCACATGCGGGATGAACCGTTACGGACGGCCAATCACACGAGTATCATGAAGTATGCCCCGCACATGCGGGGATGAACCGGGCACAGAGCAGGCCGAACGCGACATCTGTACGTATTCCCCGCACATGCGGGGATGAACCGTGCCCAAACCGGGCCGCAGCGGAAGCGCTGTGTTGTTTCCTGCACACGCGGGATGAACCGGACGTTTTCGACGAGGCGTTGGCCAAGTACCTCTTGGTTCCCGCACACGCGGGGATGAACCGTCGGGTGACATCAACTATGCGGCGCCTCAGAAGTATTTCCCGCACACGCGGGATGAACCGGGATACCGAGCCAAGATCGTGTCACCGTCCCTGTATGTCCCGCACACGCGGGGATGAACCGGCCGCCAGATCCGAGGGTCTAAGCCCAGTCTGGTAAGCCCGCACATGCGGGATGAACCCGTTCTATGCATTGACAAGGACGGAAATGTTCCCGCATACGCGGGATGAACCGTGGGCGCCAGCACGCGACACGATTGTCTGTTCCCGCACATGCGGGATGAACCATTGCCTCTGAGGGTGCCTTCCGCCGCTATGAGGTAAGCCCCGCACATGCGGGATGAACCCCCCGCCCAGCCGCACACTGCTTGGGTCCGAATGTATTCCCCGCACATGCGGGGATGAACCGGAGATCCGGGCCTGTTCGAGTAGAATGCGGGTGTATGCCCCGCACATGCGGGGATGAACCGTTCGATCACCACGTTCCGATGCACGTCGGTGAGTATGCCCCGCACATGCGGGGATGAACCGCAGAGCAGGCTGCAGGTCTTGTGGAGGAGTATGCCCCGCACATGCGGGGATGAACCGGTTCAACCTCTCGCCCTTGTCATCCTTCTTGTGTATGCCCCGCACATGCGGGGATGAACCGAAATCTCGGGGCCGTCGATTCCAGGTCAAACCGTATGCCCCGCACATGCGGGGATGAACCGTGCTTTGAGCAATTCCTCGATGATTTCTCGCAGTATGCCCCGCACATGCGGGATGACCCGCCGCACGCCCCACCCTCCGCGAGCCGTTTCGCCTGTTCCCCGCACACGCGGGGATGAACCGTTTTCGAAAGCGATTCCCGGCTGATTTCTGGGTATTCCCCGCACACGCGGGGATGAACCGGTGTACCTGTCCAGCTCCTGCAGGGGCAGAAGGTAAGCCCCGCACATGCGGGATGACCCGTACTCGCGGATCAGAGGTTATAGGGGTACGTTCCCGCACATGCGGGATGAACCGCCCTACGTCTTTCGCCATTGGGCAGAGAGTATGCCCCCGCACACGCGGGATGAACCAGTTCCCCTGGTCAAGGCCGATATCGTGCAGCTCTGTTCCCCGCACATGCGGGATGAACCCGTTCTATGCATTGACAAGGACGGAAATGTTCCCGCACACGCGGGATGAACCACGGTCTCCAACAGGCACGATCATGCCGAAAACGTATGCCCGCACACGCGGGATGAACCGTCCTACGATGTTGCCGACAGCATCGCAGGGTAAACCCGCACATGCGGGATGAACCGCCTATAGTAATCACCTGTATGATCGATGTTCCCCGCACACGCGGGGATGAACCGCTCAATGACACGTTCCTGGAGCTGCAGGAGTAAGCCCCGCACACGCGGGGATGAACCGTGCTCGATCTCGCAGAGAGTTTGACAGCGTAATCCCCGCACATGCGGGATGAACTACGTTTCTTAATTTTCGGGTCCTGCGGTAGTATAATAGTATAGACCTATTACTCAAGGAGCTGTCATGAGACGTGGTTCTGAACCCTCATTTGTGATGAACGAGTCGGGTGAGTTTTGCGGGGTGAATCTCTCGTCTGATTTCTGTGCGGAGCATGAATGGGGGATCAAAGACCTTCAACGGGTATTCGGTATCCGGGGTGAGGGGTACGGGGTTGATCGACGCCGGGTTACCCAAGTGATTCTCGAGCATGAGGTTAAGATCGAGTGGGGCAGTGCCCTACGATTCTTCGAGGTCAAGGGTGGGCATTGGTGTCTGGCCTATGGGATGGTGAACTATCTGAAGTCGATTGAGGAGAAGGGTTATAGCACAGAACTCTTTCTTAACAACAAGACCTCCTATCAGAAAGCGGACGAGATAGCCGCGGCGTGGGACGTAAAGTCGTTTGGGGTGATGGTGCGAAAAAAGGACAAGGATAAGTTGGAGGCCGTTTTCAAGGCTTTGTGTGATAAGGACGCTGCCATCATGCTGGGTGGCGGAGGGGTGTTCCAGAATGCCGGGCTGTGTCTGTTCATTGTCTCGAAGCTGTCCCAGAGTGCTTTGGACCTGATGCGGGATGTTGACCTGGATCGGGAGAAGTTGAAGAAGGCTGGGGAAGTGACGGGAATAGAGACGGTTTTGAAGAGTGCAGGTCGTTCATGGTTTGCGTTGCGTGCGGCATGGATACGGGACAAGTCGGCCTCAAAGCACCCGGTGTGGTTCTGGTTGAATCCGCAGGAGCAGGACCGGTATGAGGCGGGATGGTTCACGGTAGAAGATTTGCTGCAGTGGACTGAGAACAAGGGACCCGTGCTGAAAAAGAGGCGGCCATGAGCAATCTACCCGAGAAAACTCCTGAGCTTGATGTTATCGTTCGCCAGGACCTGTTTGGCCAAATCTCCGTTGTACATGCCAGCGGTGAAAAAATGGGGGAAGACTTCCATCCTAACCTTCTCGTCGGTTATCAGATCTTGCAGGTAAGCAGCCAAAATGGCACGTTTAGAATGCGCCTGAGGCTTCCGCTTTCAAAGACGAACTCTGGGGCGTAGAGAAGGTTCTGAGGCCATGAGCGATATCACTGTATTCTTGACAACGTCCAAGTACTCGGAGTCTCAGAACTCCACGTTCACCCAAGCTATGCACGCATCCAACCTGCCCATCTGTGTAGGTCAGATGGGCTTGGGGATGTTCGGGTTTGGGCCTGGCATGGAACAGTTCGAAAATCAACATGCCCAGATCATGCTGGATATGGCCAAGACAGTCGAGGTTGATTCCGAAAAGCACACAGTATTTATCGGTATGACAGAGAATGAGGAGAAAATAGGACTGCTCGAATACGAAGCCGACCTGAACTCCGTAACCAATCAGGAATTCTTCCGCAGATGGGATGAGACCCACATCATGATACTCGAGTTCGTGGTCTTCAGCATGAGCATTGACCAACTCAGCGGAGCCCCCTCCAAACATGACATCCGATGGGTCGTTCGGGGTCTCTGGCAAAACGGCAAATGGAATGAAATTGGTATCTTTGCCCACACTATGTTCCCGATCGGAGGAGCCTGATGCCATTCACCCGTTACAACATCGCCACCGGCAGCGGGTCTGCCTCTAAAATGCCCAGAGACATTAGGGTAGTCATGGGAGATATTCTCGCCGTGATACCCAATGAACATAAACATCGATTCGAGGTCAAGTTGGACCCCATAAACGAATGGACTGTCTACAAAGCCCCAGAGCAGTTGGGGGACGGATGGAGAATGCTGCAGCGTTCCATGATTGAACTCATCCCGCGGCCCACGGAGGATTGGCACTTCCGGGCACTTTCAATATTCTCAACAGATCCAGCAGATGAAATCCGGGCCTATTGGGAAGCTCATCCGGACGAGGTGATGTCATGAACTACAAAATAGACCCCGGTATTGAATTCATGGGACTGAACGGCACCCTTGTTCAGATCAAGATCAGTCCCCTGGATGAAGAGACCGATAAGCAGATTCATACCCTATCAAGACACCCCGCCTTCGCCGGGCAACGCATAGTCATCATGCCGGACACCCATGCCGGCCGGGGCTCCGTCATCGGATTCACCTGCAAACTGACAGACAAGGTCATCCCGGCCGTAGTCGGCGTCGATATCGGATGCGGAATGATCTCGTTCAACGTGGGCAAATCCCGCAACCGACCCCTCGCCGACCTGGACATGATGATTCGGGCCCGGGTGCCTTTCGGATTTGAGATTCACCCCAAGCCTGTTCTCGAAATGGAAAAAGATTTTCCATGGCACAGAGTCAATGTTTTGGCGGAGAAGTTTGCCGCCGGGTATCAAGGGGCCTTCGGAGTATCTCTGGAACCCCCGAGGTATTCCATGGAATGGCTCCTGCAGAAATGTGCCATGATCAATGACCGTAGCATCATCCACAGAGTACTCTGTTCCATCGGCTCCGTGGGCGGAGGCAACCATTTCGTCGAAACAGGAATCGACGAAAATGGGGATCATTGGGTCACGATTCACACCGGAAGCCGTAACCTCGGCAAGTGCATCTGCGACTATTGGCAGGGACTTGCAGCAAAGAAGCCTCGAAAGGACAGCAAAGCAGCCCGGGATGAGACCATCCGGAAGATCAAGGAAGATTTCGCCGGGAATGGCAAAGAGATATACACCCGCATCAAAGCCGCCAAATCTGCTTTCAGACAGGAAGACGAAGCCGCAACCGACAGTGAGTTCAAGGACTTGGAGTGGCTCGAAGGTTCTGATGCTGCAGGCTACCTGTTTGACATGATCTTTGCTCAGACCTACGCCGAAGTTAACCGGGAATACATCCAACGGGCCATCTGTGATATCATGGGGGTCGACCCGCTCGACCGAATTGAAACCGTCCATAACTATGTGGATTTCAGGGATTTCATTGTTCGGAAAGGTGCTGTACGATCCTATGAGTCCGAACGGTTCATCCTGCCCTTCAACATGCAGGTTGGACTCCTGATTTGTGAGGGATATTCCAACCAGACTTGGAACTTCTCGGCCCCGCACGGCGCCGGCCGTATCATGAGTCGTGCCCAAGCCCGAAAGAAACTCGACGTGGAAAACTTCAAAACCAAGATGGACGGCATCTACTCAACGTCCGTCGGAGAAATCACTTTGGATGAGGCCCCCGATGCCTACAAAGACCCCGTACTGATTGAGCATGCTATCCAACCGACAGCCAAGATCCTCCTGAGGGTGAAACCAATTCATAACATGAAAGACAAATCTGGATCTCCGGAGTAACTATGACACCGACCCGTTGGTTCCATATCGCTGCAATGTTTTTCGGGATTGCCTGTGTGCTCATCTTCGACAACCTCTTTCTTCCCGAAATCACGGAGCGCTTTTATCCAAAAAGTGATCTGCAACTTGTTCCTGTAGCAGACCCCAATGCCAACAGGCTCTCTGAGGCCCTGTTGTCCATCCCATTGTTTGACCGATGGCTGGTCGATAGAGATTTTACTTGGACCTCAGGCAAAAGTTCCGAGATGAAACCAACATCATGGAATTACCGAATTGGGGTCTATTTCCAGCTGTATGTTTTCCGAATTTTGCTCATAGCCTTTTTCATTCAATTATTCATCGTGCTGGCAATCAATATTGTGAGAAATGAAATGGGATTCTGGCCCTTCGATTTTGCCGCCTCAGAAGGTGCATTGGCGGACTTCTTCATTAACATGTTACTACCTCCAGGCATAATTGCCGCCGTCGGTCTGTGGTTATCCATATGTTGGATAATTACTATCCCGGTTTCGGTAGGATTGGCACTTCTAGTTCTCGCCCATTGTGTCCGAATTGAGATTGACATTCAAGAGAAAGAGAAAGAGAAAAGGCTACGAGAACTAGAAAGAAAACGCGAGGCTGGGTCACGAAAATCAACCCCGGCATCCGAGGAAAAGAAAACGGCACCCAGCCGGAAAGCCGCAGAGCACGCCACAATTATTGCTGACATCATCAACCGTGAAACATCACTCAACTCTGAAACCTGCTATAAGAAACTGCTGACCATGCCGGAAAAAGCATTGGAATTGATCTCCGATGCGGTCTCCAGACCAAGAACATATCGTGGACTCCCCCTTTCAGAGGCCCCCAATGAAGAGTCGTAGAACCTGCGCCAGCATCAAAGACATCAAGACAGTCTGCCAGAAATGCGGTGTCCGGGCCTTTGCAAGTCAACGCCCAGACGAAGATGACCGACTCATTTGCTGGAGCTGCGGCTATGCGATCGGGCCCCTCGACTACACCAAAGAATGGGCCTGCGGAGACCCCAATGCAAAACCACCTTCAGAAGTGTTCGACCTGATCTATGAAGGCAGTGCCAGACTCGACCTCAGCTTCCTCACAAAACAATACCCCAACACGGTACTCCGATCTGATTGGGACTCTATCCATGAATATCGCACCGAGGTTCACATCGACGGGGCAAACTTCGAAGACTACTTCTACACAATCATAGCTGCGGGCCTGGCCGAGAGTTCCTTCATACTGCAAATGAACCTCATTGACCCCAAGAGTGTACACCGAGAGGACCTGAAGAAGGCCTGCAAGAGGGTGGAAGAATTGAATGGTACTGCAACCTAACGTCAATTTTTCCAATCGTTTAGGTCAATTCGTTGACCTACTAATATGCCCTTACCAATGGGAGGGCCCATGAAGACTTTCATCTGTCTGCTGCTTCTGGCCGGCATAGCTCTCAGTCAAGACTACTTCCTCGACGACATCAATTTCTCCCGGGTGGTCTGTCTCAATGACAGTCTTGGACGCCAAGTTCAGATCGGTGGAAGAGACACCTCCGTCGTACTCAAGGGGGTTGTCTGGATCGTTCTCATGAATTCATCGTTCCAAGTTCGTTTCAAGAACAAGAGAGAGGCTATTTTTCCGATTCCCCCATTCAAAAGGGCTTTCGTTCAATGATGGCTATCACGGATTACATCAGGCGCATGGTACGCAAGCTATCCAACCGGGACCTGCTCATTGACGATGAATGGGACCCGGCCAAGCTGGGCGTTTCAAACCATGCTAAGAACGCTGACGAGGCCTTGGAGCTGCTCAAACAAGGTGGGTGGGGAACAGTCTACCTTGACAACGATCTGGGTCCTGGGCAGAAGGAAGGCTGGGAAATTCTCAATTGGATGATGCACGCCGCCGAGTCCGGTGAACTCCCAGACACCAAATGGCCCCAACGCTTCGTCATCTTCTCCGCCAACAATCAAGCCCGGCCGCGGATGGAATCCAAAATCCGCGCCATGAACTATGAACCGGCCGGAACTGACCATATGGGTCATCCGGTCTGGCAACGCATTCAACCGCGTTAACTTGCTGAAAGGCTACTATGGAGTGCGCCCTCCACGGCCGAGTATCAAGTGAGTCTCCATCGTTAGGGGTAACGGTGGAGAGCGCGGTTGATCTATTCTCTCCGTACCCCAAATAAAAGGGAATTATATACTTGACTACCTGCCGTCTCTGTCGTACATCGCTATGTTGACGAATTTGCTTTCCGTCTGAACGCGGGCAACTGCAGGATTCCATCAATAGACCGGGTGGATGCTCTGATTCAGAGAGCATTCGGAAAGACGCTCACACATGAAAGACTTTGTGGGGGGAAAAATGAAGAATCAGAACACCCTCGAGGGTTTCGTACGCAAACTTGAACGAGAGGGCCGTTCGAGAGATGCCTCTGAACTTCGGTCTATCATAGCTATGTCCAGGAGACGTAGGGAAGCCGTCATGGCCCTGTCTTCCATGACTCCCCCTCTGCTTCTACACATCATCAAGTACATATCGATGCCCCAAGCACGGGCGCGGAACAAGTGGCGCAAAGAGATAAAGGGTTTCCTATCTATGTTCGATATTCGCAACGTAGATCCTAAGGGTAAGCCGTGGCTTTCCCTTGAATATATCCGAAAGGATTTAGATGATGTTCTATCTAATTCCAGCTTTCTGAATCACCTGAAGTCCGAATTGGAAGAATACCCGAGTAAAGACAAGAAGAATGCTTTGGAGCTCTTGTCAGCAGCTAAGACACTCAAGGGCCTCAACGTCGTATTGGGTTTTGGATCGAACAGCAACCTCACCATAAGTGTAGAGGGTCAGCTGCTGTGAGGATGGATGCCGATTCAAGAAACATTCGGAAAACGTTCACAAGGGGAGAAATGAGCACACCCACGCCTGGAATGATTCGAAAAGTTGTTGCGATGGCTCGGGGTACACTTGTCATAGACGAGAACTCTTTTGAGCTGGTTCCGGCATTCATTGAGGGCAATTTTCACATTATCAAACCCTACCCCGGCGAAAAGGAAGAAGACATCGTACAGCGCCTGCTGCCTAATCGAATGATCTTAACAAAGAATCCCTCAGATTTCAGGGGATACGCTTCTTCCTATGATATAGGGATTATTGACATTAGCAAACTTCGGTTCGTCGATCCTGACCCAAACCCCACGAAGAACAAGACATTCCGATCCGTTTCAGACGCCATTATCAAACACAGCCTTTGGAGCATTAGACACGGATTCATAATCACCCTCTATGACGAAAAAGAACCAATATTCACGGATCTCACCGATTGAAGTCTGACTCGTAGAAAGGGCTGCAACCCTTTCGCAGGAGGTCCAATGAAGAACTTGATACCCGTCCACTCCCTTGTCTTTGTCGACGGCACAAAAGTGGGGGGAATTTCCAAGATAGATTATGAGACAAATACCGTCACTTGCTTTGATCCGAAATCCTACAACCAAGAAACAAGGTGCTTTGAGAAAAGAGAGGTATCTGGCGACATCTCGTTTTTCATCGAGGAACCCTTGTCGGAGCGACGGGTACCATTCGATGGTACAAATATAGTTGCCTTTGGGGAGTCAAGTATTCCCAAATAAAAGGGGCTCCGGTTGCCCGGAGCCCCATACCGCTTGTAGGTTCTAACCGGTCAGGCACTCTCTGTCAAGGCAAGATTTACCAGATCCTCTTCAGTCTCAAGGGCTGTGGCCTCTTTTGCAGCCACCGCATAGATGAGGCGGAAGGCCTGTTTCTTGAGATGCTCTTCCTCGATTCCTGAGTCCTTCAGACCGAACTCCTCGAGCCGTTGCATGGTTTTCGGGTCAATCCGCGGGAATGCTTCTTTCAGGAACATCTCAAACTGTTTGATATAGGGCCCCAAGCTGCTTTTGATGCCCTTATCCCAATCCACGACTTTTGGAGCTTTGGGTTCGACTTTTTGCAGCTTCTTCAAAGCCTCTTCAAGGCCTTTCCGGAACGTGCCACGAGTCATGAATCGGGTTTTCATTGGTTCCGTACTCTTTGTCGGGGACACATCCGACATAGCATTCCAGATTTCGAAGAAGCCTCTGGGCATGGTACTGAGATTCTGCTTGGACACATCCCGCAGGGCACCCTCAGGAAGAACACCCGCAAAATTGGGCTCGGCCGGCGACAGATAATGGTTGATCCTCGCGTAGACCTTCTGCAGGTTGTCAAACAGCTTCTCGGCCTCTTTCTGACTGTCTATCTTGAAATCTGGCATACCACTCCAATGGCGGGCCGGTGGAACCTCATCATGTTTCGGTTTCTGAGGGGCTCCATAAGGGGCACCAATATCTGGCTTATGTTTCTGGAGGGTGTGTGACGAAGTTGCACTCATCGACAATATCGTGTGATAGAAGCTCTTGAGACCAGAAACAATGGCATCAACGGCATCATCAAGCGTGATATTCCGATCGGCCTGCAGAGCATCATCGATTGCCTGTGCATAGAGGGCCACGAACATGTCCACTGCATGTGCAGGGTTTCCTCCCTGCATTGCCTTGACCAAGTTGACGCCCTGACTCTCGAGAATAGACTTGACCCATACCTGAGCCTCTTCTTTCGTGTGGCTCGGAGGAACAACTTTGGGGGCCTTCTCTCGGACAGAAGGTTTCTTGTCGCCAGCAAAACCGCCACCGGGTTCTCCTTGCAGGAACTCCTTAGGCAACCGGCGCCCTTTGGGGTCCACATGCAGGTCGGGGTCTTCCCGGACCAATTTCTCGAGTTCCGTCTGGACGTATTGGGCCACCTGCGGCTCGTTGACCTCAATACCCGTGTCTTTGACCGACATGTCCATGGCCTTATCAATCAGGTCAAGGATCTCTTTGGTTGTCGGGATAGAGGCCTCAGGTTTGGGGCCCTCTTTCTCTCTTGGATCAGTAGAGGGCTTATCCTCAAGTTTCTCAAGACCCGGCATCTGCATGAGACGGCTTCTTAGATTCTTGTATTCTGACGGGTGATTGGGATTCTGCAGAGGAGTTTTTGTCTTCTTGGCTTTTTCATCAGTTGGCTGGATGGCCTTCTCTGCTTCGACCACGTTCATGGCATGATTCATGAACTGATCCAGAGCCGCGTGTACCGTAAGAGCCTCAATTCTCTTCAGCTCTCGGATAATGTGCTCTTTTGCAACTCCAACCCCCACGTCTTTCTTATGATGCTTGACGTGTTCGTTCACCCAATCCTGCCAGATTTTTCCAAGGGTTGGACCGTGCATCTCTCGAACGGCTTGGAAAATGTTCTTGATGACTTTGTTCAGATCCTCTGTGACTTTCTTTTTGGTCACTGGATTCTTGAGTTCATCAATCTTTTTGCGGATCGATGCGAGCTGGGGACCCGGAATAATTGATTCCATGTCCTTCTGCTCAACTTCCGCAGCGAGACGTCTCAAGATATCAGCCACCTTCTCAATGGCGGGAGCGCCTTTGGGAACTGAGGGCAGAGACCGGCCGGTCTGTTTTACAAGGTCTACAAAATCACCAACGACGCCCTGTAGATTCTTGACCAAGCGTTGAATGTTGGCCTTGTTCTTGATGGATTGGCTGTGCAGCTGCTCTGCAAGGGCTTTGATTCGATTCTGCATACCCTTCAGAGTAGATTCTCTGTTGTCCTCCTCAGCACCCTGTTTGATGGTTTCTTCTTCCATGTAACGGAACCAGATTGCCCTGGAAAGCATGCTATAGATTTTGTTGAAGAAGACGAGGGCCTTCTTCATAGCAATTGCCATTGGGGCTGCCGGTATGGCTTTGACTTTTCTTAGTTCTGCTTTGGTAGCCGCAAATTCTCTGCTTGCTTCCGTAATGGCAGACCGAAGACGATTCAGGTCTCTGCGAACGGCCTCTGCTGGATCCTTTTCACCCGCATCACTATCATCGGATTGTTCTTCCTCGTGCATCATCATCTGTGTCTCAGAGATTTGTTCCCTCTCAGAGACCGAGAGTTTGACATTCGTACCTGCGTGGGCCTCTTGATCGAGTTGTTCTGCCAAACGGAGCAGCTTCTCAACCTCCTGTGAGGCTGCAACAATCGCCCCCTCAATTTTCTTCTGTTTTTCCTCGAGTTCAAGACCTCTTTCAACAGATCCCTCTTGCACGACCCCTTGTTGAGCCAGCTTATCCGCCATGGATTTGAAGGTGTCCTTCATCTGAGTCACCACAGCAAGCATGTGCTCATACTTGGTATGTTCCAAAGCGTAGGGGGCCTGCTCACGGTGTTCAACAGGAAGCTTCTTGAGCGCGAGGTTGGTATCGATTTGGTTCTTCAGATCCTCAAGTGATTCTTTCTTGGAGAGCCACTCGACATCGTTGCGCTTGATGAATGCTGCATAGGCGGCCTCATTCTTTCCTTTGTAGTCATCAAGACGCTTTTTGAGATCCGCGATCATTCCATCGAAGAGCCCCTTGGCTGCAGCAAGATCTGATGCTACCTGTTCTGTTTTTTCTTTCTGGTGCTGTTTGACTCTATCCCCGCGCTGCTCTTTGGGGGTATCTTTGAAGGTTTCCTTCAATTGTTCAGCCAGCCAACGATTAGCGGTGATGGCCAGAGTTTTTGACAGGACTTTCAGATTGGCCGGAGTCAACCACGAGTTTGGATTGGGCTTGGTTATCTCATACTTCTTGAGCATCTCCACCAGCTTTTTAGCCGGCTCACTCTGGGGCTTGGGAAAAGCAGATTCCTTCTGAGACTTGCTCTCAGTGATTTTATTGTTGACATCTTCCAGCTCTCGGGCAGGATTATCCACCCAAACCATATTCTCGCGCTTGGCCAGAGCAGCATAGGTTTGAGGATCTGATTTCTTCAGAGTATCGCGACGGTTTTTCAAGTCATCAATGAAATCCTTGAGCTTGGAAGCAACAGTGTCGAGGTCTTCTCTCGAAGCAATTGTTGCAAGAGATCGAAAAATATGCCGGAACTCTCCTGGGTTAATCCAGCTATCAAAATTTGGCATTCGTCCTTGAAGTTCAAGAGGGCTGCGACCACGGTCATAATCGTGTTTCGAATACTTTTTCAGAATGCTGACAATATCCTTGGCTCCGGCAGATTCCGGTTTGGGGAACTTTTTCAGCAGTTCTTTAAGGCTGTGAGACTTCTCTTGCTGAGTTCTGAAAAGACCCTCATATGCTTTTTCTTGGGCCTTGTCCTCTATGTCTTGCTGTATCTGCCTCTCAGACAGGTCCAATGTGAATGGATCCCTTTTTTTCTTTGGATCAG
>Ga0172363_10003270_pt1 | contig 13194 bp, 11 predicted proteins | sample LakKivs2_kivu2a2_FD_114541 | JGI IMG/M metagenome (GOLD analysis project Ga0172363, IMG submission 114541) | Sediment microbial communities from Lake Kivu, Rwanda - Sediment s2_kivu2a2 | ecosystem: Environmental > Aquatic > Freshwater > Lake > Sediment | place: Rwanda: Western Province, Lake... | reverse complement strand
TTGAATATAGCAGACGGCGTTGAGGTTATCAATCGCCTGCATGTTGAAAATGGTCCCCGATTCTTATATATATTTAGTTCAGCCGGTGTGGCGGAACTGGCAGACGCGCTGGACTCAAAATCCCGTGCCTCGCAAGGGGCGTGTGGGTTCGATTCCCTCCACCGGCACCACTTTTCCCCTGATTTTCCTTGTTTTTCGTTTAAGCGCCGTTAAGCCAAGTTTAGCGAGATTAAGCCGAATCTGTTACACAGTTGTGACACGGGGATTGGTCTGCTTTGTCGTTTTTGTGAACCGAATCCTACCAATTTTTACCCTATCTAAAAAACCGGGAACACCCGAAGACCCCTTGACTGGTCATCCCGGGAATGAGCTTTTTTTCTGTAATATCTACGATATGGTTTCTATAGATTTTTTGGTTCAATCGATTAGAGGGGTTGCCTATGGTTCTTTACCCCGGTTGGTTTTGCTTCCGTCCTTTTCTCGACATTAGCAGGTTGACCATTTCTTCAAGCTTCTTTCCAGACTTTTCGTGAACCCACCAATACAAAGGTACCCAATAGCTTTTGGTGGGCCCCCCGAATGCGAGATAGGATAGCCCAGTCGCGTTAGTGATATATATTGGCTTCCCGTGTCTTATTGAATCTAAGGTTTTCGGCAACCATCTTCGTTCAAGCTCCCCCGCATTTTGCTTAAATGAGTCGGCTGCGTCCAGGATTCTCTTCCTTGAGTCTTCGTCCAAGAGTATCTTCTTTTTGACCCAAGTAAGCGTATCCCTGTCAGGCTGACCTCTCAGCATATTGCCCTTAGTTTCAATAATCAGGGAATCGGTTTCTTCGATTAGGTTTTCAGCCACTAAGTCCTGCCACGACCACTGGAACCTGCCAGTAGAAATAACGTCGCCAATCTGGTCTTCTATGATTACGTAATATTCGCCTTTCTCTTCTGCCCGAAATCTGGCTAACCGGATTCCTTTTAGTTTGTTTGCATTTGCCTTGGAGATAGCTTCGGCAAGAAAATTCGTGCCTACGAGTACCCCAATTGGATTTTCAATTGCACGTTCAAGGTCATCTTCCACGATTTCCTGAAGGCCCATTTCTTTGACCTGCTGTTTAATCTTTTGTTTCGCGCCTTTCTCATCGTGCCAGCCATCGATATATTCACTGAGTTGATTCACTGCCGCAATATCAATCTCGCCGTTCTTGAGTTCGAATATTAGCAACTCGTAGGTTTCACCCTTTGGGAAGAGTCCGCAAATATCTAATCGCCCGGCCCCTTCTTTTGCTTTTGTGCCCAGCTGTTGCTTCATTAGAATCGGCTGGGCTAGGGAAGCTGCTTCGCTTCGGTAGCCGAGAATCAGCGGATTATTCATCAAAAATGCTTCCATATCGTATTCGGACTTAAAGGCCTCCAGTGCTCCAATTCTCTCAGTATGAACCTTCCAGATTTGCGAGGTTCTTTTTTCCATTTTTATTACCCCCTAATAAAACTAGAACGATGATGGAGAAAGCACAGTGGGCTCCTCCAGAAATAGTCCGTTCTTGCTATTCTTGGAAATACCACTAAATTGTTTACGTGTAAAGAAACCGAAGTATATGGGGCGCTGACTTTATAGTTCCGATATCCTGGCACGACTCTCTTCCCGAAATTACTCAAAGCGTATTTGACCGAATTTTTGCCTTTATGATAAAAAGTAGCAAAGGCAAGAGATTTATGGGACTACCCAGAGATTTTCTTCCGACTATTCGACGTTCTGTTGCCGTCACTGCACTCGGGCCTTCGTCACTAAGAAATCAAGGGGCTAAGGGTGTAATTAGCGCATCTCGTGAGTTCCTGGCCCTGCTTGACCTTTCTACGTTTATGACTGCCGACGAAGATAGGTTTTGCGCTCAGCTCGACTCGACGAGTGAGAGGCTGAGAAAAGCCCTTCCAAAAGGGGCTCAAAATTGGGGAGCTTCTCGAAAAGCACTGAATCTGTTCCTCCGAGACGCCCTATATAACTACTACCTAGCTACTGAGTATCGGCTTCACAGGATTGAGAATTGGCTAGAAATCCCCTTGGATAGCGCTGTGGCGAGGGGGCTAAAGAAACTCCGAGGAGGGGAGCGACTGCAAGAATGGCCCGGCCTCAAGAAATTGACTCCGTACGTTAGCGCTCAATTTCAGGCTCTCGCTATGGATATCGCTAAGAGTCGCGGGCTGGCACGTGTTCATTTGGATATATATCTTTGGCTTGAAGAAAGGAGATAAAGAGAATGCCGATAGAAGTAGGAATTTGGAGGCTAGGCAATCAAATAGAGAGAGTGAACTTTAGCGCGATGCCCTCAGAAGAGAGACTTGAGACGATATTGACCGATGACATATCTATTCTTGACCCCAACCTGCTTGTCATTGGGCGGCAGGTTCCAACCTCGTTTGGAAAGTTTATTGACCTTTTAGCAATGGATGCCGATGGCAAACTTATTGTTATCGAGTTGAAACGGAATAAAACGCCTCGTGAGATAGTGGCTCAACTTCTTGATTATGGTTCTTGGGTTCGCGGCTTAGAAGAAGAGAATATAGCTGATATCTTTGCTGAGTTTCAAAAAAAATACAGGCCTCGGGATGCGGGGGAATCTCTTGATGATATTTTCTGCCACAGATTTAACGTAAAAGAAATGCCCGAGACCATAAACGACGAGCACGAATTACTCGCGGTGGCGAGCGAGCTAGATGATAGTACAGAACGTATTATCAACTATTTGTCTGATGAGTATGGGGCCGCCATTAATGTCGCTTATTTCCGGTTCTTCAAAGACAAGGAGAATGAATACCTAAGCCGCGTATGGCTCATTGACCCCGGGGAGGCTGAGGAAAAAGAAAGGAAGAAACGCGGCGAGGGCCAGTGGAACGGGGAATATTATGTCTCATTCGGAGAGGGTAAAGAACGACATTGGGCCGATGCTCAACATTTCGGGTACATTGCCGCCGGGGGCGGAGCTTGGTACAGCAAAACACTCGATACCTTGGAGGTTGGTGGCCGGATATGGGTTAATGTACCCGGAGAGGGTTACGTGGGGGTAGGCAAGGTTCTGGACAAGCCAAAGCCGATAACTGAATTTCGACTAACCGATGCGAGCGGAAAAAAGGTGCCTATCTCTGAGCTTGTGAAAGATATCCCTAGCCCAGATAAGCCAAGTGACCAGCTTGAGTACTATGTGCCGGTTCAATGGATAAAAACGGTTCAGCTGAGTCAGGCTGTTAGCGAGCTGGGCTTCTTTGGCAATCAAAATAGTGCGGCAAGGCCACGAGCCCAGAAGTGGAATCACACTGTCGAACGCTTGAAACAGCGCTGGGGGATAACCGATTAAGGGTTACCCATTTTTATTCTAGGATTTAGGAAGGCGAACTTCATATCGATGCTCGGGGAGGTTGGCAATGATTGGCTTAGAAGAACTATGGGCTCGGATTGAAGCTTATGAGGGTTCCGTCTTCCGTCTAATAAGAGCCGGTGAGTTCACGTATTCAATCGTCGGGTCAGGACTAAAGCCAAGCAGGACAAATAGGATTCTTCCGAAGTCGCAATTTGAAAAGGCCCTAGAGTTTGTCCCCTTAGAGAACACGGCTCCAATCCAAAAACTTCAGGGGCCGTCCTATATCTTCGCTATATTGATGGACCCCCGGATACGGGGCAATGATTGGTAGGCCATAGAGAAAACGCCAACAGGGTTGAAACTACTCTTGTCCTGAATATGTCTGTTGCGTCCTGGATTTGAACAGGAGACAAGGGATGGCTAAGAAAGAATGCGGAGCCTCTGAGACCAGCTCAACGGAGCAAGACGGGTTTGCACTTGAGATGAGCGGCCCTCTGCTCATTCTCGCCGGACCAGGCACAGGAAAGACCCAGGACCTTGCTCGTCGTGTACGCTGGCTAATCTGTGAGCGCAATCCAATAATCCAACCGCAAAACATATTGGTTGTCACTTTTACTGCTGAGGCAGCAAAAAATATGAAAAAGCGGTTAAGTGATAAATCGAGAGCTGAAGTTTTTGTCCCAGCCGAAAAGCAGCCAAAAGTAGCCACCTTGAATAGCCTGGGATACGAAATTATACGGCAACATAGGAAGGAACTTGGAATCTCTGAAGATATTAAGATTACCCCGCAAGGGCCTGTTCAAGATGTGCTCCTCGCCGATGTTTCGCAGCTTTGTGGGAATAGGAGAGAAGACGGACGGCTAGTAGGCAAATGTCGCAGAAATGGCGAATGCAAAAAAGAAGAATCCAAGAAGTGCGAAATATGTGAAAAATATGTTGGCCTTCTCAGTAGGTTCAACACAATTGATTATGACGAACAAATCCTCCGTGCTTGTCGCGTGCTGAGGGAATCAAAGCCTCTCCGAGAAAAATATATTCAGGCGACGGAAGCAGTTTTAGTTGACGAGTATCAGGATTTGAATAAGGCGCAGCACGAACTAATCGAATTGCTTTCTGATTCTCATAAGGATGGGCTTTTTGTTGTCGGAGACGATGACCAAAGCATTTATGAGTTCCGTGGCGGTTCTTTAAAGTATATCCAGGAGTTTGAAGGGCACTTTGGGACAGGTACGGTACGTCACAAGACGGTTTCTCGAAGATGTTCTGGTCATATTTTGTCCGGAGCACTAGAGGTAGTAAAGGGCTTTAACCGTGGGAGACTTACCGGGAAACCTGATATGACGGTCACGGACGCGGGGGACAAAATACATATTCATCGGTTAGCGAACGACAAAAAGGAAACTGACTTTATTTCCAGATTTGTTCAAGCTAAGAAAGATGTCACGGACGTCCTAATTCTCGTTCCTAATTATCTGTATGCTCAACCAATTAGTGCGGCATTGGCCGCACGTAACATAAATCACACCTCGCCATTCAAGGCCGATAGAATAGACCTAAATCTAATTAATCTAATAGAGAATTGGATTAGCGATAAGCAAGATAATCTCATTCTAAGGCTACTTATAGAGAGGATGGTTGATTCTGGTTATTTGGGAGTTCCGTCGGCGAAGGTAAGGGATAGAGTCAAAGCTTCTAAGCGTGATTCTATGCTCAAAAAAATAAGCCAAATATGGGAACTTGTATCAGAGAAAATGTCGCTATATGAGGCCATAGAACAAGCCGCGAATGAAGAAGGAATATTCAAACGTATTAGCCAAGCACTGAAGGACATAGAAGACTGCCGGGCGAAAGGGGTGACAGATTATATCGACATACTGCAGCGATATCTTGGCGCTTGGCGCAAAGGAAATGATGGGTTAATTTGCGAAGTAAGACAAGTAATATCGACAGCAAAAACCGCTACGAGTATCCCAAGTGTACGAATAATGACTATGCAAGGAGCCAAAGGACTGGAGGCTAACTGTGTTTTGATAGTGGGCCTTGAGGAAGGGACAATGCCAAGGTCCGCTCCCGGGACACCAGAGGAAGAACTTGAAAGCAGACTCCTATTTGTATCTATGACGCGAGCTAAGGCTGAGCTTCACTTATTCTATGTTTCGAATAGAAGTGGGGCAAGTACCTTTAGGCCCAAATCGTATGCGCTTACGCTATCGAGGTTTATTAAAGCAATCTCTTCTGAACACGTTGAATATCAAAGACACACATAGGATAGCAAAACGCTTACCGACAGGAAACTATTGAGATTCGATAATTAGGATATCAGCCTTTTCAATACCATAGAGCCGATAAACTAATTGGTTAATTCTGGCATCGGTGGCTTTTAGGGCGTTCCTTAAGATATCTCTTTCTGCCTCTGTGTGGGAACCTTGCGCACTTCGCGATAGACTGAGCATTTTATTTACAAAAGCGGTCAACTCGTCTCTATCCATTTTTTCAACAGAGGTCGGAGATAGTATCGGCAGAGAATCCAAATCTACTTTTTTAACTTGGGCAATGCTTTTTTTGTTAGTCAATGATTTTGCCCGATAGAAGTAGTTGAGCAATGTTGAATTTAGTAAACCAAGTATGTACAGCGGGTCAACGTTAGGTATGAAATTGTACAAAAAATAGAGGGATTGTTCTGGGAAAATGCCGCTTTCGTCGAATGTCGCTACTATCGAACTTCCGGTTTTACGGAGAAGGATTTTTGGAATCGCTCCGAGCTTCAACTTATCTGTCGTTCTCCCTGTGATATTCTTGGGCTGGAAGTCAAACCAATACTTCTTTCTGGTTTCATAGCGCCCAATGCTATCTCCTTTTAGGGTAGGTATTTGGTGCCTATTTTGCTGTTCCGCATAAATGAGTTCGGATTTTCCCCCGTAGCCTGATGTAGTATCGCAAAAGGCTGACAGAGGGCTGAATTTGGACGGATTCTCTAGTCGCCGTACCAATTTCATCATAGCCGAGTCTTCAAAATATTCGAAAATGCAATTGGAGGTGGAAAGATAATCTTTCTGCTTTCTTAACATATATGGCTTGTTGAACTCAGCCACGTAGACTGAAGAAGTAGGTTTAGGTGGGTCCTTTTGAGCAACAAAAATTAGCGTGTCAGCCGTTATTCCAGGGAACGGGACTTTATAAAGTAGATTATGAATAGAGAATTCCGATAGCATCTTGCGGCGCAGCTCGACAAACTGAGCATTGAAGCCAAATCTGTCAGGAACTACAAAACTAAGAAAACCGCCTTTCTTTACCAACGACATCCCTTGGCTTATAAAATATTCATACATATTCGGCATATAGGTGTTGCCACGAAACCGACTTATTAGGTACTTAACTTCTTCGTCTGAGCAATCTGCGCTGCCGAATCTCCCCGTTATAGAAATCCAAGGCGGATTGCCGATTATTGCATCAAAACCACCCCGACCGAGTTGCTCTGGAAACTGAGAATTCCAGTCAAAAGCCCGAACGCGGATAAGTTCATCAGGGAAAATGGAAAAATCCGAAGCGATGAGAGAATTTCCTAATTTGATATTATCAGCAAGGGAAGGCAACAGAGTTTCTCGAAATTCCAGTTGATAATTATGGGCAGAGGAAGTTGTTTCGTCCTCCAATAACTTCAGATAAAGCGAGAGCTGCGCGACTTCAACAGCTTGATGGTCAATATCAACGCCATAAATGTTTTTCAGAAGGATATTGCGGCGCTGCCTTAAGGATAGCTTCCAAAAGCCATCGTCACGTCTGATGCAGCCGTCTTTCTCTGCTCTATCTGGGTGCTCGTTGTACCAAGCAACGTAATATTGGAGTAGGGAATCATACATTGCCAGGAGAAAGGACCCGCTTCCGCAAGAAATATCTGCAAAACGCATCTCTGCAATCTGAGCAGGGTTCTTACCCGCGATTAATTTCTCTATGGTATTGGCGACTATGTGGCGAACAATATAGTCGGGAGTATAGTAGACGCCACCAGCCTTCCGAACCTCCGGTTTTAATTCGACGTGGGCACGTCTGTTTGTTGCGATAATGACTTTGCCCAGAAAACGTTCATAAATGCTGCCCAATATATGTATTGGAATAAAATTGAAATCATATGCTGAATTAATATGCTCGAGCTTTTTGCAGAGGCCCGCAAAATGCGCTTCGTCCACGTTAAAGGTAGGGGCGTCGAGGATATTATGGTGCTTAAATATGACGCCGTTGTAGGTTTGGTCAAGTCTACTGCAGGAAGCCACGAATTCCAGCCACGGATTTTCTTTTGATACAAATTCAGAAACATAAGCCCTTTGTTCTATTGCCTTATCCTCGATAAAACGGAGAAATACGAGCCGGTCAAGAGTGCGTTGCGTTACTTCTGTGAGCGTATCGCCGTCAAGGTTCTGATTATGGTTCTTGAAATTGCGGGCAAGTTCCTCTCGGTAAGAATCTAATTCTTCAAGAAAGGCCTCATCTACCGGCTGCCAGCCTTCTTTATAGAGTCCACGCGAAACCGCCCGGCCCTTACGCCGCGGGAGAGACTTCCCCAGCTTCTCCAAAGAACCGGCAGCTACCGCATCTCTGCTTGCGAGGTAAAATATTTTAGAAAAGGTCTCGGCATCTCCATAATCGGAATAGCGATGCACTTGGCACGCCATTTTAGCGGCAGAATTGATGTCCGGCTTATATCTACAATCCAGAACTACAAATTGGTCGAAATTAGTTAGGATGGCTACATAAGTATTGGCATTCCAGCCATAACGAATCGTCTGAAAACAGTTCTCAGCCGAAGTTAGGTCTCCGTAGGGCTTTTTTGCTTCGACAAATAGTTTAGGTTCACGAAAGTTTGGCGAAATGTATAACGCATAATCTGCGCTACGTTGGGACTGCCCCATCGGCACTGTTCGTTCAACCTTGACCTCTTGCTTGTAAGGATTCTTTTGGGTCTCGTGGTTCACGTCCCAGCCGAGGGCTATAAGAAACTTGTCAATAAAATCCTTGCGGGCCTGTGATTCGTTGTATTCTGATGAAATAAAAAAGGGCTTATTAGCGTCGTAATCGAGCACAAGCTTCCGGACCTGTTCAAGGGCTTTGTCGAAGGAGTCAGATACCATTTTAAAGAATACTAGTTCAGAATAAAAAGAGATGTCAATCAAACAGGAAAGGAGAAGAGTAAATATTAGGCCCTTGTGCAACCTTCGCCAAGCTCATAGTCACTTTAGCCGAGGCTCGAGAGGTGTATGGAAAGCGGCAGACGTGTGAGAAACACTCAGCACGATTTATTTGTCTAATGATTAGACAATTTAATTGCAGGGGGTAGATGACAAACTTTCTTTAAGCTCCTACAGGGCGGAATTGCAGCAAATAGGGCGAGAATAATCCCCGACTTTCTCCGCTTTCTCTATAGCGTTATTTGTTGGTCAAGAAGAGGCCCAAAGGGGCGGTAATGAGCCCGGCTACCCGGAGCTTGAAGAAGACGGATTATCTCCGGAATATTGGCCTCACTAATATGGACGCTTATAGACCTGCCAATTTCTCACTCCTGCGAACTAATTAGCTCGGAATGGCCCAGTTCTAGGCTATAATTTCCGAAAGAAATTCAGGGGTCAAAATGAATAAAAAAATAGTAAGCGTCATTAGGGGTTATAGCAGAGAATTCGATATCAACGCGCAAAGGGCAGAACTTATTGCGCGGAACAAAACCTTTTTAAAAGAACTTGCGGCCATAAGAGCGACGTCCGACATTATCGACTTCTCGGAAATGCTAGAGTTCTTTCACTTTGTTTTGGAGGCAAATGAGAAAAAGGGGATTCCCATTACCCGTATAGACAGGAGCGGCGATACTACGCTCGCCTCACATTTAGTGTGGCCTGATATGCCCGGACTAAGGACTCCCTATATGGAGCATAGTCTAAGGCTATGGATTAGATTCTGTAAACAATGGAACATCAGGCCCGAATGGGATGGCATTGTTACATCCTTGAGAAAGTTTATAGAAACGCCTCTAGAGTTTTATTGGATTGAAGGCGAGGAAGACGATGCCCCGGCCCTTTTGTTGAGAATCAACAGTTGGACGGCTCTTAAGGATATCCGAGGCGCGTGGGGACAAGTAGAATCCCTCCAAAATGAAATGTGGAAGAAGCAGGAGAAGAGAACGAATTTCGCTCGCGACTTATGCTGGTATGACCTGACTAAGCTCCACGCCCTAAAGCCAAAGGACATAGCGAAGCTCTGGGCGAAGTACTTCCCCAAGGAGATTGACCTATTAGTAGTGAGACGGATGAAGGAAGAGATTCCCGAATCGCATCTAATGGGAAGGCGTCCAGACGATGGAGAACTCCTGAAGGCCATAAAAGTTGGCTTTTTATCAGACCAATATAGGGCCGAATATAGGGCTCAGCGAGAGTATTACTTAAAAGGCAAAACTCTAGGGAAAAAGTTCAATTCTCCGTTTGCAGATGCCATAAAAAAGGCGGTCGGACGGATGGAACAGCAGGTCACTGAGGTTAGCATTACCTCTCTCAAAACGAATATGATGCTCGAGCAAGTTCTCAAACGGGGCAAGGCAATAACCCGCCAATCCTAATTTTTTTTCTCTAGTCCCCATATGCCGGGGGACAACCAAATGACCTTCCCACGTCCTTAGAGAGACTTGGCCCTTTTTTGAGACAATACCCGCTACAAGGAGGAAAAAATGACAAACGATGAGCTGAACAAGGTCAAGCGGGAGGTCAATCTAAAGGATTTCGCCAGGGAACGCTACGGCATCGAATCAAATGCGCGTGGAATGGCTCACTGCCCGTTCCATCCGCCAGACGATTGCGAGAGCTTCCAGTTCTGGAGAGGCGATGACGGCATCTTCCGCTACAGAGACCAACACGATGGGAAGGTGGGAACGATTGTCGATTTCATTATGAACAAGGATGGCAAGCCGCTAAGGGAAACATTCTTATTCATAGAAAGCCATTTTTTTGGCAGAAGCGGCACCAAGAGAGCGGATTCAGAGAAACCAAAAATTTATGAGTATAAGAACGAGCAAGGACAACCGCTATTCAGAAAGGGAAAGCGGACAGGCAAGAAGTACTGGCTCGAACATTATGAAGACGGCCAATGGAAAAAGGGTAGAGGCATTCTTGAGACTGTCCCCTATAACCTCCACGAAAGAGCGGGTAAGCGCTTAGCAATCGTCTGCGAAGGAGAGAAAGACGCAGAGACCGTCAATAGGGTCGTTAAATCCGCAGGAATGGGGCATTGGGTTACGTCAGCGATGTTCGGAAAGGCATCGTGGCCCGAATCTATCAACAGGCACTTCGAGGGTTTGGAATCTGTTGTCTTCATTTATGACGTTGGCGCTGAGATGTACGCTACAGAATGGGCTGGCGTTCTCAAGGCGCACTATCCGGATATGGCAATCAGTGTAGCCAGAGTGCCGTTGGAGAACATAGAAGAGGACATAACAGATTATTTAGACAGAATTGGGGGCGAGGAAGCCAACGAGGAGAAAGCCAGGGCCCTTCAGCAACTCATTGCGGCGGCTCTAGAGGTTGAGGGAGTGACAGATAGCAGTGGGGATGGAAAGCCGTCCAGCGAGCTTGGGGAGAGGGCGAATGCTTAAGGCAGAGGACCCAGCGTTGCACATTTTCAAAGCGCGTGTGATGCCGAATCATCACCGGGGGAGTGTTATACCTGAGGATTTATCCATTACTGGACTAATTACTCTTTCTAGTATAGGGAAGACCCTCACGAACATTGTTTTCACCCCTCAACCTCTGTCTACCACCAAACCAAAGAACGGAGCAAAGGGAAGCAGGGTTTGCCGGGCAAAGGAGGGGTGGGATTATAGTCCCCTAAAAGCGATATGGAGGTACTGCAAGTACGATTGTATGGCTGAATCACCCACAGAAGTGCTCCTGTGCGATAGTCTGGATTGTCCGCTGTGGCCTTATCGGTTCGGATTTTCAGTCAACGATAAACGGTTCACGGCAAAGCTGCAGAGAATAAGGGAGAATTACCCTGACCAATTCGAGGAACTCAAGAAAGGGGTCCGAAACGCCATCAAAATAGCCGAAAATTCCCAGAAAATAGCACTCCTTAGTATCGTTTTGGCCCTAATCAAGGGCGGGGCAATACCTGAACAGGGCCCTAAATCAGAGCAAAAATAATGATACCCCAGATTAGCTATTTTTCGTCGTTGGTCCCAACAGCTAAATTTCATACTGCTAGCTGTGGTTGAACGAGCAATTCAAAGGGGCTGAAAATTGGAGCGCCTATTGACGGTCAGGGAGGTGGCAGAGATGCTAAACTGCCACCCCCAGACTGTCTATAGGCTTGCTAACGCCCAAGAAATACCGCACCTTAAGCATAGGGGAATTGGCCTCCGGTTTCGTCAGACTTGTGTTGATGAATGGCTCGGAAAAGGCCTAGTTAAGCCCATCGTGGAATCAGTCCAAGTATTGGATAATCAATTATTTAGATTGACAAAAGTACCTCAAAAAGTTAAGCTTAGAGTTGATGGAAACAGTACAGGAGGTACTAGCGAGATGGCGAAAGCCAAATACAAATCTCGCTATAACTACGGCTTCGGCGCTATTTATCAGCGGAAAACGAAAGACGGGAACTCCAGATGGTATCTCGACTACCGCAACGGTAGTGGAAAAAGGGTGCAGAAGGTCGCAGGACACGCCGTTTCAAAAGAGGACGCGGCGCTCGCTTTGCGAGAGGAACTAGCAAGGGTGCTCAGACAAGATTACGGAATCGCCAGCGAACCAGAGCCCGTGAGCTTTCGCCAGATGGCTCAGCTGTATATGGACAACTATGCGAAGGCCAATAAGAAGAGTTGGCTGACCGATGAGTTTAGACTCCGTAATCTCTTGGATTTCTTCGGCGAATATCAGCTCAAGGCCATCACTCCCTTGCTCATTGAGAAGTTCAAGGCTTCTAGGCTCGACGCTGGCAACTCTAAGTCTACCGTTAACCGTTACCTTGCTCTTCTCAAGATTGTGTTCAGATTGGCCGCCGATTGGGGGTATAGCGATTCCAGTCCTCTAAAGAACGTCAGGCTCTTCTCCGAAAAGGACACACAAAAGGAGAGGTACTTGACTGACGCGGAGGAGAGGGCGCTATTGGAGCACAGTACGCCGCGTCTGAGGCCAATCGTCCTTTTCGCCTTGCATACCGGGATGCGGAGGGGAGAGATTCTGAGCCTTAAATGGGCGGATGTTGACCTGTCAAGAAAGGTCATTCGCGTAGAAACGGCCAAGAACGGACGGACGAGATTCATCCCAATCAACAGCACTCTAAGCGAGGAGCTTGATAAGCTTAGGAGCGCTAGGGGCAAATCCACCTTGGTTTTCCCCTATAAGAGCGTAAGGACGGCCTTTGAAAACGCCTGTAAGAAGGCAAAGCTGGCCCTTCGATTTCACGACCTCAGGCACACCTTCGCTACTAGGCTCGTTGAAAAGGGCGTCGATTTGATTACCGTCCAGCACCTTCTCGGCCACCATAGCGTCACGATGACGCAACGGTACACGCATTCGAGCGATGACAGGAAGATGTCTGCAGTCCAACTCCTAGCCGCCGCGCCCGAAAACGGAGCCCAAAAGGGGGTTTCTCTGTTACACGGTTGTGACACGGAAACTAGGCGAGCCCGCCGCCGTTCTGTAACCACTGATTTATCAGTTAATTAGACAAGGTTAAGGGAATGCCCGCACTGGACTCAAAATCCAGTGGACCGCAAGGCCCGTGTGGGTTCGATTCCCTCCACCGGCACCATTTTATTCAAGTAAATTCAGATACAATGGTTTTGTCAACCGGACGATAAAGCGGATCGAGT
>Ga0172363_10003268_pt1 | contig 13199 bp, 12 predicted proteins | sample LakKivs2_kivu2a2_FD_114541 | JGI IMG/M metagenome (GOLD analysis project Ga0172363, IMG submission 114541) | Sediment microbial communities from Lake Kivu, Rwanda - Sediment s2_kivu2a2 | ecosystem: Environmental > Aquatic > Freshwater > Lake > Sediment | place: Rwanda: Western Province, Lake... | reverse complement strand
TGTCGTAATGCTTCTCGAACAACATCACTCCGGTTGAGATGTTCCTCTTTAACTATTTTATCTAACTTCTGCTTGATAGACTTAGAAATACTTATAGTAATTGTTTCTCTCATACAGACTACCTCCATTAGCTGTAATACAATCTAACACAGTATATTGAAAATATCAATAATTTTTTCATATTTGGAGTCTAATGAGTGGTATAAGTAGATAACGTGATTGAGCTTCCCGAAGTTCGCCCCGCTGTCGCCGCGAGTCAGCTTCCTGTTATTTCCGACCTTCACAACTTCACAAATAAACAACATTCGATTTCGAAGGAAGCGGCGAATTTGGCCTTCAGCCATTAAGGCTATGTTACCTAAAGAGTGGCGGTAAATTAAATCCGCCAAAGAATGCAAATATTAGATCCTTTTCCAATAGCTTTTCCATCCTTTATTCTTTATTATTCCTTTTTGGGGAACTTGTTTTAAAACTAATATTACACCTAATATATCACCACCCGAACTGAATGCATTTAAAGTTGCAAACAAAACTGCCAAAATATATACTTTTCCAATCAATCCTCCATCTTTTTATTTTTTATATCTTTCATATTTCAGCGTCTTGAATCTGATTGCACCAAACGCTCTGCATTCACGACACCGATGAACCGTAGTGATACCTCGACTCGGCGAATCGTTGTGGCGCTGGCTTCCCGTTTTTGCTCGTGCTCCGAAGTCCTACTCCTTTTAATAGAGCCAGCAGCCCTTGCATGAGTGCATTGTTACACGAAGTCAGGTGCCCAGCGAAGCCAGAGCGCATCCACGGACGGTGCACCCTTGAATCCCACGCTGCCCACTTTTGGCTTTATGTTACACAATACACAATATATAAAGAATGTGTCGTATTTAAGACTATAGAATATGCTCATACCTTTTATACAAGAATGTAACTTAAAATAATAATAACTGCATCATGCAGACCGTGTGCAATTCCTGTTGCTAATGTAGAACAGTCTTTAACTTTCATCCTTGCAAATCCATATATCAACCCCAAGCCGCTTACCATTAAAACTTGCATAATATTTTGACCGTTCGGATAATGCCATAGTCCAAACAATATCGAAGAAATAACTACTGCCCAAGTACCTGAGTTTGTAATTTCTTTTATTCTTTCATAAAAATAGCCCCGCCAGATAAGTTCCTCTCCAACTCCAACAAAAAACATACTTTTTATTATATAGTAGATGAGGATAATCCAATTTCTTGCCTTAAAACTTAGCACATCACTTTTATCCGCACCACATAACAAAGGTATGACGATAAAGGATATCGTTATGGCAAAAATAATAATAGCAATTAGGAGTTATTTTGCTATTTGGCTTTTTTTGAACCCCAACCCAATAAATACTGGTCTTTTTCTCAGCTTGCATACTGCAGCAACAAGCCCAACTATAACAATAAATGGCGACAGTTCAAAAAGCATTTTAAATGGTATAGTAACATTTGACGATGATATATACGGCAAGAACATTGCAAACAGTATTACAATTAAAAAGATTGATATCAGCACACTCCCGTCTCTAAGATTTGTTTTACCTTTATGCTCATAACTGTTCCCCCCCAAAAAAACATTAATAAACCTTTTTGTACATTATTTAATTATTGCGAATCAAATATATTCCATAGTCCTACTTACTAAATTCACGCCACGGACGGCGCGTCCTGCACCTGATTTCGTGTAACGTCCCGGGTGTTTATGACGTTTTGCATGCAAATACGCGGCAAAGCCCGGAGTGAGCGCAGCGAGCAGAGCGCAAACCCTCTGTTATGTGCCGTTGCGCCTACTTTATAGTTTGAACACATCTTATATAATTTTTTGTATACGGACAGCAGGCAATGCAAATTCCACAAAATGTCAATTCAATCCCTGTCCGTTCTTTTGATAACTTTCTGGCAGCATTTCTACACAAATCAGGATTAAAAAAGTCGTCTCTATGTAGTCCTCTATACCAATTTATTCCTTTAGATGCCTTACCTGGACACATATCTACACAAATACTGCAATTTTCACAAAGAGATTCCTTAATGGACATATCGGGAACCTTAATTTTTATATTTGTCAAAACTGTTGTTAGTCTTAAGGCAGAACCATATTCTTTTGTAATTAATAATGCACATTTTCCTATCCACCCAATTCCAGATAACGTAGCCATTGTCTTGTGAGGTAAGTCTGTTAAATGATGTCCATAAACTCGATCATCTGTAGCACCCCAAGAATCAGTTATATATCCATTTCCATTTAAGAAATTTGATATTGTTTTACTTAAATAATCCAACTTCTTATTTGCTTTATCACATTCGTCATGATATTCAATCGTTGGCCCATTCTCTATATTCTTGATTATGTTATGATTTAAAGAAACAGCAATTGATATTCCAAGTATATAACCCTTTCTTATTCTTCTATCCAATAAAGTTAGGTTAGAAAAACCAATAAGTGAAGCGCCACTTTCGAGTAAGATACTTTGAATTTTTGATAGTAAATTCATTTATATTCCTTAAATTTAGTTAAATAACTTTAGGCGCAATGGCACATAACGTTCCCAGCATGTACGAATTTCCGCTGAAGCCGAAATTTGGGCGAACAGAGTGAGTTGTATGTGCTGTATTAGGCGACGTTTTATTTTTGTTGCATCTTTTCCTTAATTTTTGACACAAAACCCTGAGGATTTTTGGGTGCTATCGTCACATATTTCAGTAATCCCTTTTTCTTTTTGAGAGTTACAAGGCCTCTTATTTTAAAAACCGTCCAAATCTCACCAGCCCACCCCCTTGAACCAAGAAAAATGTCTTCTATATTAGAAAAATGGACTCGTCGCACTAAAAAACCAAGCAGAGTTATATCAACTCCGTTGTCAGAAACCCTATATCCGAAAATACTTAATGACATCTTTTTCACCTCCACTCTTAAATGTCGCCTAACGGTTTGCGGATAAAAGAAGTTCGCCTGTCGATGAATTTGGGGAAACCTTTGATTTCCCTTTTATCCGCTGTTAGGTGGTGCTGCCCGAAGCCCATCCCTCTTGTTTTCCCCTGTGCCCTTCAACCTCCTTTTAAATTTCGTTTATTACCTCAGTATTACAAATTGTATTCTTATCAACTTTCTTGATTAATAAATAGTCAATTGACGCACCAATAATTACTGAAACTTACTACGCTTTACTGCCCTCAAAGCGAGACACATTCTGATTTTTATTTATGCGCTTTGTTATCTATGCGCTTTTTCAATGTCGGATATCTTTCAATTGCACTATCTAATATCTTTTCTATCAAATTTGGATAGGATATTCCTGCTTGTTTAGCAGTTTCTACAAACCCACTATAATTCATGAACATGCCTGGCATCGAGTTTACTTCTATCAACCATGGAACATCATTGTCATCCATTATGAAGTCAATTCTTGCATAATCTCGACAACGTAATGCTTTATATGCTTTTAAAGATAAATTTTGAATATTTATTGTTTGTTCTTTTGAAAGATTTGCTACAACTGTTTTATCAGTCCTGTATCCCTCATCTGTTTTTAGGTCAAAAGTAAATAATTTTTTCCCACCTGATAGTTCACTAGAAACTGTTTTTGTTTCTAAAATAGCTAAGAATACAAGACTCTTGTTGCCTACAATTCCTATAGTAAGCTCTCTACCTTTTATGAATTCTTCCACTAATGCAGGTTGATTGAATCTATTAAATATTCTCCCCACAGCAGACCACAATTTCCTCTCAGTATCTACAACTGAGTCCTTATATATTCCCTGGCTGGAACCTTCTCTTAATGGTTTTACAATTAATGGAAACTTTAGTATTGGAGACAGTTTCCTGGTAGTTTTTTTAATTACTTGATAATGAGGTGTAGGTATTCCAATATTCATAATTATTTGTTTTGTGATGGATTTGTCTATGGCTAACATGTTGGCTAATCCTACACTACCTGTGTAAGGGATTTGCAAGAAGTCGAGCAGAGTTGGAACAAATGACTGTTTACTTTCACCTCTTATACCTACACTTATGTTGAACACAAGATCCACTTTTTCTTTTCTCACATTATCAATTAATGTATCATCTCCCTCAAGAAGTACTGTATTATATCCCTTTCCCTGTATAGCCCTCTCAATTGTTTGGAGAGTTTTTCCTTTCATTTGTGGACGTGTCCGATATATTTTCTTCTCTGTTTCTTTAAAATGTCTTTTATTATATACAATTGCAACTTTTAATGGGAGATTAGAATCCTGTATAATGCTTAAAGCTTCTTTGGATAGCTTGGGAACTATTGGGTGTTTTCTTTTGAACTCTGAGTCATGCACTCTTTCCATAACCTTCTTGATAAGTTCTCCATTGAATCCTATTTTTATGAGATCTTTTTCAGAGTACCTTAAATCATAGATGCAATAAAGTATGGGGTCCGCTTCCTTATATCTGAAACCAAATTCTTTTTCATCCGTTTGACCTGGCCACATTCCTCCGCTCGGAGGTTTCTCAATGATGCTTTTAGGTATACCTATTGCTTTAGCTAATTCTATTACGTGTGTCTTATAGAGATTTTTGAGTGGCAATATATCACTAGCAGGATCACCAAACTTTGTAAAATAGCCCAGTAACGTTTCAGATTTGTTAGAAGTGCCTATCACCACTGCTTTATACAAATCAGCATAATAATACAGTAGCACAGATCGTTCCCGAACCATTTTACTACCAACTCTTCTTGGGTCTCCATGTGGATGACGCTTTAGAAAGCTATCAATCATCGGGCTTATGTCGATCTCTATGTATTTAATGCCCAGATTGCTAGCCACATACTTGGCGTCCTCGATTACATCCTCAGTACTTGTCTTGTAAGGGAGGATCAAAGCGATAAGGTTCTCCTTACCCAAAGCTTCACAAGCAAGATAGGCAACTACAGCAGAATCAATGCCACCAGAAAGACCTATAATCCCCTTATCGTATGGGCTCTTTTCCACTTCACTCCTGATAAACTCGACCAATTCTTGTTTAATCAAACTCGTATTTATTTTTGGAAATTTCATTTTTATCACATCCATAGTTATTTGCCTTCCTCATCATTATACTTACTAGCAGGCGAAAGGCAATTTCATTTAACGGCTTCAGCATATACGACGTTTCGACCAAAGGGAGCAATGTCCCGAAGGGCAAGAGCGTAAGCCCGAAGCGTATATGCTGTGTTATCGGATGTCGCCCACAATATTTTTTATAAATAGGTTTCATATTACGAAAATGAGAACGTATAGGCTTTGTTTGCAGTAAATACTTTCAAATTACCGTCCGCCCAATATACATCGGATATATTATTCTTGAAATTTATTCTGCCTATCTCAATACCTTCGTCTGAAAATAAATGTAGTTCCTTTGTCCCGACAAGCATAAATCCACTATCAGTCCACTCTAAATTCCCAGCTTTCCATGTTTTAACGTGGGTTAAGTATTTATCATCTTTAATGATATACAAATAATAATCTGTTTCAATGAAAAGATACTCCTCCTTCTCTCGTATCGATCTAACAACGTCATGACAATTGTATAGTTTTATTACACGACCATCTTTCGAAATTAAGTAAACTTTACCAGAATAACATCCCAAATAAATTCTATCCGCATTAGGCCCTAAACATGTGGCATATATCCAATCTTCACCCGGACCAACCATTCCAAATTCTAGAGTAAAAGATATTGATGTGCCTGGGATATCAACTTTTATTTGATCCATCATTTGATAATAATATTCCGCATTTTCTACCCCCTTAAAAGCTTCTTTTGCTTCTTCTCCAGTTAATTTTTCATAGGCATTTATGATCTCTTTTGTCCTTTCCGTAGCGCTCGGATCATTTGGATTTCTGTCAGGATGATATTTTAGAACCATAACCCTAAACGCCTTCTTGATTTCTTCATGAGGAGGCTTTCCAGAAAGACCTAAAATGGAAAGGCTCCTCTGATATTCTTTGGAATAAGCTACTGCTTTATCTGAAATCCTTTTTTCCCATCCCTCTTTAGGTGGAGTCACCCAATTATTGATTAGTCTTAAACTTGAATCCATTAAATATGCTCTATCAACATGTGTAAAAAGCAAAAATTGACCTTCAGGAGATACATCTATGCACCGTATATGATATTTATTATATGTATGCCTTTTTAGGTCGTAAGTGCCAAGACACCCATCCTCTATAGAGTAAAAATAAAGAATCATATCGCCAGAGCTTACAACAAACCTATCAGAAGTCTCTGCTGATTTGAATCGATAAATTCCATGGTTTACTGTAAATTCTTTCTTAATATCTCCCTTGCTATCCCTTACTATAAGAAAAGAATTGTTATATTTTGATTGCTCTTGGTTATAAACACAATCAACGTAGAGGATATTTGATCCTACACTTCCTTTAAAATTCCAGTTTCTTCTTTTAAGACCGCCCTTCTTTTCGATTCTCTTTTCACTAAATAATATTATGCGGTTCTCTTTAAGTTCAATTATTTCAAAATCAGGCTCTTTTGCTGGTCTTACAAATTCTATTTTCTTACAATCTGAGTCTGGAGTATCCTGTAAGAGTCTTTCTACCAACTTATTGAACTTTCCTCTGTCGGTATCAGTTATATACTCTTTACAAACATTTAAAAATTCTTCAAATACTTGATATGCGTCGCGAAACCTCTTTTTTTCTATCTGCTTGTCAATAATTTTTCGATATGTTCTCAAAAAGTAAGTATAGAATGTTTGATGAGGATTTTCATAATCAAGTAATTGTAGGAACTCGTCTTTAGCTTTCTCATACCGTTTTTTATTGTATAAAGATACACCTTTGTTATAGATTTCCCAATACTTTTGAGGCAGGCGATCTTCATCAAAATTAGGTTTAGCTGTTTCAGGTAAGTCAATAAATATAGCTAAAGAAGGATCTAAGAACTGTTCCTTTTTGCCTTTTTCACCTTCTTTTGATAATGTTGGTTGTGTATCATGGGTTTTTTTTCCATCGATCCAATTTTTAAACCAAAAGAATCCACCAATCATATTTTATTCACTCCTTTTAAGGCGGGCGATTTCCGATAACTTGTTCTTAAGTGACCCCGATATGGGCAACCCAGCCCTTTGCAAAGGGCTGGGGCAGAGTGCCCAAGCCCGCCCATATTATTTACCTTTTTCTTTCAATCTTTTTTTGATTTCATTGCTTGTTAATTCCTTGATTGCATATTGAGCAATCCATTTAGCACTTTTAGATTCCATCTTTTGAATCTCTTTCACAGTTTCAATCGCTTTCTTATTCAAGTAAATATTTTTCTTTCCAATTTGCCTTAATGCCCAATTAACTGCCTTCTTAACAAGATTTCTATTATCAGTAGCCTCTCTTTTTATGATTGGAAGAAATTTCTCAAATTGTTGATCCTTTGCCACTTTATCTTTAAAAGCTAACCATGCCATTAAGGCAAACCCAGCCCTTTTCACGAATTCTTCATCTCTTCCAGCCCATTCTATGGCTTTTTGATAAGCAAATTTAGTATAAGTAAAAAGATTCTGACACACCTGGTCACAGATTTCCCAATAATCAAACTCCTTTACCCATTTATCCATTTGTTTCTCGGTCACTAATTCGGGATCATCAATCATACCAGCAAGTATTCGAGTTTCCCGTATATTCAATTCCCAGAGTTGTTGAGCAAGTTTATGGTCTTTTCCTATTTCATTGGCAATCTTTCTTAAATTCGGAATCGAAACACCATAAGCCTTCTCAGCGGTAATCCCATATTTAGCCATGCCTTCCACGGCCCTGGGGCTAGACAGGGATTTCAGTTTTTTTAAGATTTCATCATATTGCATCTTTCTCATCTTCTTTCTTTCACAGGTTGTCTTAAAATCGTTTTCATCTTTTCTGGAGCAACCTTTCGTGGGTCAGAAAGATAGATTTCATGGTGAAGACCATTTTCAACAAGATTTTTTTGCTCCATCAGTTTTCGCATTTTTACTAATGATTCTGGCTCTGTTGAATATGGTCCTAAGTGCAATATCTGAACGCATTTGCCTTCCTTAATCTTTTCAAACTTGATTTTTTTAATCAGTTCTATTCCTTTCTTTTTGAAAACTCCTTCCTTTGCTTTTTCTACTATTTCTGAAGTGACATAATCAGGCATACGAATAAGAAGTTTCCATCGCCATTCTTCACGAGGAACTTCCAAAGAAGGTCTATCAGATTCTACCCACCATAATCCCTCTAATTTTGGGACACCAAAATCTTTACCCTGCTTTTTACAGATATTTTTTACACCATAGGCAAGGGGATACAATGCTTCAACTGCTTTTGTAAAAACTTCTCCAGCAGGCTCACCTTTGCCTTCAATAGTCAAAAATGGAATTTCACCAAATTCAACTATTTCAGGAATCGTTTTTGCTGTGTAGTATGTCTTGTATTCTTTTGTCAGGTCTATTTTTGTTGTCATAATTCTTTTATCTCCTTTTTATATAAAAATCTTTCTTTTTAGAGCGGGCTTGGGCATTTCACTTAACATTCTCAGCATATACGAAATTTCGGCTAAGCCGAAATTTAGGCTAGCGAAGTGAACCGTATATGCTGTGTTAGGTGACCCGTTAGGGCAAGCCCTGATAGGGGTGCAGCGTTTTGCTTGGCGGCTCATTTTCTAAATCCATCCTTGTGTGTATTTTGAATAATTGTACTCATCTATTAACTTAACGAGGGTTTTATCTCCCCTATTAATGTAGGTTTTAACCTTATCTGCTATAACTTTTGTAATCTTGCAGAATGAAACATATTTCTCCGCTGGATTCTCGTTATAGTAACATCCATAAGCTCGTGCTATTTTATCATCCCAGAGAGGAAATAAATTGGGGGCTAAAAGATGCAAAGCTTTAGCTACCGCAACAGGACTCTTAGTTCCTTGCTTTTTGCCTGAATCTATTTGAAGAGCTTCAAGAAAATTGTTGAATAACTGCTTAATGTCACCTTCATCGGAACGTGATAAACTGGAAATATATCTATTTCTGAAGTTTTCAATTTTTTGGAGATCATCAGTTATAGATTTCTCAAGTTTGTCGAAGTCGAAAACACCATATCTATAAAATGCCTGATTCCATGTTAAGAGTAATACGCCCAATCCATCTGCCATATCAGAAGGTTTGCCCCAAAAGTGGGACACAAGAAAACTTGCTACCTTGTACATAGCATCACGTTTCTCATATTTTTCAAATTCATCACAACCTCTGAGAAACTCCTCACGACTTGGAATGTCCATAATTATCTACATCTCCTTTAATCTATTTAAAATTCCGCCGATCAAAATTTCACCTAATGTTCTCCAGATTGACGAAACCGCAAAGCGGTTTGGGCAAACGAAGTGAGCCGCCAATCTGGTGTTATATGAAGTGCTAGAAAAACAACTGCAGAATACCAATCATTCTCTATCTCTTTTCCTCGCTTCCGTCAAGATTGCTTTGGTAGCTGTTGCACCAATTCTAGTGACACCAAGAGCACGGACTCTGAGAACATCGTCCAACGTACGGATTCCACCAGCTGCCTTCACTTGAATGCTATATGAACAAGATTTTCGCATCAACCGAAGGTCGTGGTCGGTCGCACCTTGGCATGAGTACTTACCATCGTTTCCCTTGACGAAGCCATATCCAGTTGAGGTCTTCACAAAATCGGCTCTTGCTCGTCCACATATTTCACAGAGCTTAATCTTGAATTCGTCATCAGTTAGAAAATCGTTCTCAAAGATCACTTTAACAATTGCACCGTTCTTGTGAGCAACTTCAACAACTGCTTTAATCTCTCTTTCAATATAGTCCCAATCTCGACTCAACACCTTCCCAACATTGACAACCATGTCTAATTCAGCCGCACCATCTGCGCAAGCCAATTCCGCTTCTTGGACTTTGATCTCGGTGCGGCTACTGCCGTGCGGAAACCCGATTACTGTGCCCACTGCTACTCCGGAACCTTTCAGAATTTCAGCAGCGAACCTGACCGCATAGGGTTTGATACACACAGAAGCCACCCTGTAACTTTTTGCAAGTTCGCAACCTTGTCTCAACTCATCGTCAGTCAGTGTAGGATGAAGCAATGAGTGGTCAATCATTTTGGCAGTGGTTGATATTTGGTTATTCATTTACAAATCCTCCTATTTTGATGGCATTTCATATAACTTGTTCATATCCGCAATGCGTTTATAATTCCTATTTGGCGTTGTAGACGCAATACGAATACACCAAAAAACACATCCCAATTCACTGTTGAAAATTCTTATAATTTTTCTTCCCCCTTTTTAAGGTTTAAGCTGTCCAAGGGACTTTTTATCTTTCCTATTGACTTACTACTCACATGGGTATAAACCTCCGTTGTCTTTGAACTTTTATGCCCAAGTAACTCTTGAATGTACCTTAGGCCCGTCCCCATTTCAAGCAAATGGGTTGCAAAACTATGCCTTAAACTATGAACTGACACCTCTTTCTTTATTCCTGCCTTTTGTTTTGCTTGCTCAAAGATCGCCTGCACGGTCCTTGTAGATATGCAACTTCCATATCTGGCTCCCTTAAACAACCATTTCTTAGGTTTGTATTGAGTCCAATATTGTCTTAAGGTCTCCAATGCTTTTTTTGAAAGAATTGTATATCTGTCTTTCCTACCTTTTGAAGCTCTAATATAAACAAGCATCCTTTCACCATCAATATCTTCAGGTTTCAGCTTAACAACTTCACCTACCCTTAAACCAGAAGAATATACAAGCATGAGGATCGCCTTATGTTTTAAATTCTCCACCGAATTAATAATTTTTGTAACTTCTTCTTGACTTAGAACAACCGGTAACTTTTTGTCCTTACGAGGTCTTTTAACTTCGTAAACAAACCTCTTCTTAAGTATTGTGCCATAATAAAATTTTAGTGTATTAATAACATGATTAAGAGTAGAAGTTGCAGATTGTTTTTCTTCAGCAAGATAGAGTAAGTAGTCTTTTATATCGTTACCATTAATATCAGAAGGGATTTTACCTGTAAAATTTAGAAAATCCTTATTGTAATAGATATATGTTTTGACGGTTTTATAACTGTATTTTCTTGAGATAAGTTCCCTTCTGATGTCCTTAAAGCCATGCAGAGATTGCTTTAGCTTTGTCTGACAATAACTCAAATGTTTGATTTGTAGAGCTGGGTCTAAATGAATATCTTCGCTTCCAAAGACTTTTAGAATCTTCTCTAATGTCCCATTAGTATTAGGAAAACTCCAATACTTTTTATCTGGGTGCCACCTATGGCTCTCAATGGATTTAACTTTAGTAATAAATTTAGGATTATACAAAAAAAGTAATCATTATTTTCCTTTGCTGTATATCTTTGTAAATTCCTATGTTTGCCATAAATTTTTATTATTAAATCCTCCACACTCACATTTACAGCCTTTGTAATCTTTGCAGCAGTTTGAATAGAAGGTTTTTTAACAAAATTGTATTGTAAATTTATTAAATCAGTATAATAAATGTTCACCTCCTTTACAAGAAACTTTTATTTCTTATTAAAGCCAAATAGAAGTCCCTTTACATTATCATCAACCATATTTTACCTGTGATAATTTGTAATATTATTTCCAGACTTTTATAGTTTTCATAGAGTAGCATTCTTTGATATTGTCTGCCTAAAAGAAGAAGGTAGTAAGTAATTCCTGTAAAAAATAGATTTTTAAAAATTTTTAATAATTTTTATTAAACTATAAGTGCTGGATATGAGAAGTTGTGAAGCAATTTGGGTCGAGGTTCTGCAAGAACCGAGCCTCATATCCGCTGTTAGGCGAGGGTAAGCGTAATGCAGTAGAGCGAAAGTGTAAAACGTCCCCTTGAATAATTTTTTTTGGCGGATTTAAGCCTAAAAACTCCTTATTTAAACATTTAAATTGGGCTGATAAATAAAAACTTTCCTGTCTCACTTTAAATTCATGTAAAAAATCCCATTAACTTAAAACACTTATAAAAAAATATAATTTTATTTAATATTCTTGCATAAAAATTTTATATTATAACATTTTTATCATTTGCAAAATCTGTCTTTAAATTCATCAACATCCTTATTTGACTTCAATATATTAAATTCAAGTCTAAAATTAACCTTCTCTCCAGGTTTAATAAATTTTAGCCTTCCATGTTTTCTTTCTACTTTCCTCCCACAAGTCAGACTGTTGCCGGGCTCAATTCCGCATACATATTCACCCATTCCCATTTGTTTCCATTGAATTAAAAATGGCAGATTATCCTTATTGAATTTTAACCAGATACCTATTCCCTGACCAACGTCAAAATCCTCATTTACTATAGCAATATTTGAATTTCCGTCTTCATCTGCTTTAATATCATGGAAATAAACCTTTTCTTTATATCCTTCCAATGGCTCATGGAATTTATCAAAATCTTCTTCTCCATCTTTAGCTTCATCATCCCTGGAAATCACCTTAGCTTCACCCTCAAGAAGTCTGGCACCATTATCTATCACCGGATATCCTATATTCACATGATAAAGAATCATAAATGGCGATCTCTCGTATCCAATATTTTCCACTGTATCTTCAACCACTATCCTAGGAATATCCATCCAGGTAGTGATTTTTCTCTCTAACTGTAATTTATGACCAAATACTCTGGCTTCTCTTACTTTACCCTGTACCCACATGATATAAGAATCATTCTCCCATCTTCCATTAGCCAGAACATTTTCCGCACTTATATTGGCTATCCTTCCATGCAGACCTAATTCTTCACCATTATCCACACAGGGAATGCCAATATTAGTTAAGCCGCAAGTTGTTATAAGTCCACCATAGAAAGTTCTCAGCCATTCAATTCCCCTGCTCTCATAATAAACCGGTGAAGTTTCCCTGGTAACAGATTTCCAGCTGATAGGAATAGATTTATATGAAAGATTGGATATATCCATACCTCTATCCGGTAGAATAGTCATATCCAGGCCACAGGGGCTCTTTATATCAATGGCCCTTACTCCTCTTCTTACTCCATCAATAAATTCATAATATCTTATACCCCCAAGCTGATCTATATCTCCCACTCTCTTTAAAATTTCGTCTTTACTAATTTCAGTACCGAAGATTTTCATTGTATACCCCCCGCTTTTTTATTCTTTTTTAATCCATTAAAAAGCTCTTATA
>Ga0172363_10003266_pt1 | contig 13203 bp, 17 predicted proteins | sample LakKivs2_kivu2a2_FD_114541 | JGI IMG/M metagenome (GOLD analysis project Ga0172363, IMG submission 114541) | Sediment microbial communities from Lake Kivu, Rwanda - Sediment s2_kivu2a2 | ecosystem: Environmental > Aquatic > Freshwater > Lake > Sediment | place: Rwanda: Western Province, Lake... | reverse complement strand
TTCATGACCTGCAGCTGATCGTCCTCATCATAGATGCTGAACGGAACCTTGAGAGGAGTGTGCTGCGGGAAAGTCCGGATGATCCTGACGCACATGGAGTGTATGGTGCTGACCTGCATCCCGTCAATGGACCCTTTCCACTGTTCCCGGATGCGGGACTTCATCTCATTGGCGGCCTTGTTCGTGAACGTGATCGAGAGTATCGAACTGGGGGAGACCCCACGTTCCAACAAGCTAAGGACCTTCGCCACGAGGCATCGAGTCTTGCCGGCGCCCGCGGAGGCATTCACCAAGGTCGGGGAGCTGGCTGAAATAGCCGCGGTCTGTTCTTCATTCAGTGTCATCATCGTAAGCGATACATTAGGTCCCGAGGATTCCGAAGTTCTGAAAGTTGTTCAATCCTGGCCCCTCTACCATGAACGGTTCTATTTGATAGCGACTCATAGCAGGGCCTGTGCTGTCCGACGAGCTAAGGTCATATTTCTGGCTTGGCTCGAAATCCCATCGGGAGTTGTGATCCTTACCCACCCATTCTCCAACGGTGTCAATGTACAGCCATTAACGACTTGCTCCGACTCATCCGTGTGTCGGGGGTCCTTTGCTGCATCGGTTATTATCCCGTACAGAGTCTTATTTGTCATCTGGCTATCTATCGTCTTATGTTGCTTGTCTTGCTCCACTCGTAACCGGGCCACATCCCGGGCCACATTCAGCATGTCTACGAACTCGATCCGATTATCTTCCGAGAGTGCATCCAGATTGGTCTTGTTGAAGAACACTTCTCCGTTGAAATCCCCGAAAACCTCCAGATTAAACCATGTCATGTCCGATAAATTGGACATCAATTTCAGCACGTTCCCAATGGAGACCCCATTGGCTGTACGGAAGAACTGACCCCTCGCTGGTTCTCCCGCGAGGGTGATGATCGGGGCATCAACGGGTTCACTCAGGATGATCTCGGAAACGCGGCCCGTAATGATGTCATACCGTCCCATCAGACCCTCCAATGAAAAAAGGACAGGAGTCTCCTGTCCTCATAATAGTATCGCGGAGATGCAGCTTTAACAGATCGTCCACAGTTCTGAAACGGCGTCTTTGATCTCCTTTTTTGTCCATCCCCTGGCCTTCAGGAAGGCCTGAACCTTCTTTTTGGTAACAGGGTTCTTGATTCCGACGGTGGCTTTCGCGGGTTTCTTTTTCATGCCGCCTCCTTGGGTTGTTTTCGTGGTCGTATGGCAACCTGCCATTTGTCCTTGTAGAACAGATCAACCGAGCACTCTTTGACAGTCAATATGCGGAATTTCTGCCCCGCCTTTTTACAGGCGCCCACCGTCTTAGACCCGTAGAGTTTCCAACCGTACTCGGTCCAATAGAACCGGCAGTTCTTATTAAGATGTTTCGGGGCCTGGGGCAGGTCAATCCAAGCCTCAATCACATCGAGCGGAGCAATACCCATCAACCCGTGCTTGAAAGGACCCGTGACCAGCTCAATACGTCGATACATCAGAGGGCCTCATCGTTGGAATTCTTGTTTTTTCAGGATTTGGAGGGCTTCTCTTCAGCGTAATAGGAACATTTTCTTCCGGGCTTGGGGGGCTTCTTGAGGATGGAAAGGATGATGCAATCCTCATGGTAGATGCAAGAATCATAAGGGCATACCGGCAGTGGTTCATCAGGTTTCTGTTTACTCATTCCTCCTGCAGGCCCCCCTTTGAACATCGTTTCGAGACAACCCGGCCGAGAAACACCACACACAGGACTGCAACAATAAGCACCATCAGGCCCCGATAGTCCCCGCTGTGTCTTTTGTCATATGAAACCTCCATGGTGTCTCCGCCGCGACTTGAACGCGGAACCTTCGGCTTCGGAGGCCGATGCTCTATCCAATTGAGCTACGAAGACTCATAGAATTCTTGCTAAGTACCTGAGAATCTTATCCTTATGCTTCTGAAACAGACGGAACTCGTCGGCTTTCATGACCCGGTCAGTCTTGGCATTCTGAATCAGGTCAACCAGACCGTCGATATGGTCTGGAGGACTGATCCCCATCTCCCTGAGCTCTTCCTCGTTCTCTTCCAGGTTCAAGAAATCAACCACTTTTTGGAGCTCGGATCGAGCATACTCACTCAGAACCAGCCTGCGCCCATGCTTATCACGAGACTTTTTTCCGGTGATATAGGCCCAATCGGTCGGGCCACCGCGGCGCATGGTTATTGCTTTGAACAAGCCCTTTCGCAGATCGGTGATATAACTGTCGCGAAGGACTCCGTTCACCTCTTCTGCTTCCTCTCCGAGTCCGAGTATTTCCTCACACTCATACAGTAAATCCGGTCTCAATCGCTCCCCCATCGGGCGATACGATAACTTCTTTGGATACCACAGGCCACAACAGCTGTTCCCGGCCACGTTTCGTCAGAGCGCGAATCTCTTGATTCGAAGATCCTTTGTACTCACCAGAGCATACCTTGCTTTGGTCAAACGGCCCCGTACAGATGATATCAACATAGCTCAGAATCTGATCCTGCTCACGTTGACGAATCCGGGCCATGGTATATCCGGTAGTCAGAAAAATTGAAACCGGACGGAGAACCCTGCAAAGCTCAAGAACGGGTTTGAACTGATCCAAAGGCTCTCCGCCGGTAATGGTAACGCCATCGATTTCACTGCGGTCGAAGCTGGCTCCAATATCATCTGCGAGTCGGCTAACCCCCATCAGGTTGCCCCCAGCCGGGTTCCAAGTGTCAACATTGCTACACCCCGGGCAATGAATACTGCAGCCCTGTACCCAGATGGTATAGCGACGCCCAGGCCCCTGAGCATAGAGGCAAGACCCAATGTAGTTCACTCGCAGTTGCACAGCGTCAGCCTCCGACAAATGGTGAATCCATATCCACCTCTTTTGCAAGATGCAACGGATCAGGTGGCAGAGCTTTCAATTCGAGCTCAATGCACCCATCATACATACCCCCGATCCGTTTTCCTCCTACTTCTACCGTGTAATCGTTACCATTGAAATTGACTATGATATCTTGATTGAGATCCAGATCCAGATTCACCAGTTCCCTGATAATCTGGAGCGACTTCATACCGCTCTGTTCCCTTTCGGTTGAGGTCCTTTCTATCTGGATTTGGTCGGAACGGCCGAATTCGAATCGGCGACCCCCTGAACCCCATTCAGGTGCGCTAACCAGACTGTGCCACGTTCCGATATGCTTTTCGGCTCTCCTTCAGGGCTGCTGACTGAGAGCCCCACCTCTGTTATTATACCTCAAAACCAATCATGCCGTGACTACTCGTCCTCCGGTCGGTACCGGTGTTGGAGCAGGTTTCTTGGCTTTCTCACGTTGTAGTAACACACCCCACTTCTCTGGGTCGAAAAAAGCAAGCAGCATTTCATAACGGGTAGTCCCAGGTTCCGGGGCCGGGCGTGATATTGCCTGAGATGCTTCCGTTCTACCCATCAGGCTTCAGCACTCAAAGAGATTCAGCAAGTTTCTGCATCTTTTCAACGTCAACAGGCTCACTGACATTTCCCTTCACGTAATCCTCAACACCCTTATCAAGCTTCTGAAGGGACTCCTCCGAGAGCAGGGACTCACCGGCTTCCACGTCCCGGGCAATCTCTGCGATTTGCTCTTCCTTCGTTGCAGTCTCAGGAACGGGGTCCGTCCAACGAGTTGTGACCTTTCCGTTCTTGATCTGACGAATGGTCGGGTCACTCCTGCGGAGAGCCCTGTTCTTCAACAGGTTCTTGGAAGTCTTGAGCGTGAAAACCGGAGGGCATTTCATGACGATTCTCCTGATTGATTGTTCTGGCCTCTGACGATCTTATAATACCATCAGCGCAGGGTTTGATAACAAAAGCTATGATCTGCCAGGTTCATTTCTTTTTCCTGATTGAAACCATGACTATGAGCGGCCAGAGAAGAACCTTGAGCAGAATGCCCAGCCAAGGAACAGAGGGTTTTGGCGGCGCTGACCGAGCTGGTTCTCCTGTGCTGCGCTCCTCACGCCGTTCTTCTCGACGTTCCTCTCTGTGATCTTGGCGGTCCTCGTGTCGTTTTTCACGCTGTTCTCTTCGTTCGGCTCGGCGGTCTCTCCGTTGCTGCCGGTGTTCTTCCCGTCGTTTCTGGCGATCTTCTCGGTTCATTCATTGATCCAGGTAAGGAACTCCGTGAGAAACTTCTTGGTGACTCCCTCTTTGAACACGTCAACCTTCGGTGCTCGACTAAACTGGTCCTTGGTAATTGAAACAAACCATTCATTTCCCTGTCGGTCCCGGACCCGACCTCTTGGTTGGGTTTGCCCGCGGTAACAGGTAATGCTATTCTTACCAAGGACGCAGGTCATTCGGGCTCCTTTTGGATGGGGAGGTGGGACTCGAACCCAACAACACTCGGATCCAAAAACCGATGCTCTACCAATTGAGCTACTCCCCAGTAATTTGGTCGGGGTGACACGATTTGAACGTGCGACCCTCTGGTCCCAAACCAGATGCTCTGAACCAGACTGAGCTACACCCCGATGAAATCACCATGTGATCTTGATGGTCTGCCTCAACTCTCCCGTGTTTCTGTAGATGACATACTGCCCCGATAGTTCATACTGCCCGGTCGTCTCCACGGTGACGTTCAATCCCATTGGAATGAATATCACTGTGGGCTGTGTTGTCTCGATCTTGTCATAGTTCAGCGTGAACACTTTCCCGTTGATGCCATACTCCGGGTTGTTGCCGGCAATCTTCATCGGGTAGACTCTTACCAGAACCGATCCTATTGCATTCAAGTTCCCGACCTCATCGATGAACGTATAGCCACAATGCTGGGGTCTGTCCCAAGAGTAGTACGTCCACCCAATTCCGTACTGATCAAAGACATTCAGGATATCCCCCAAGTAGTCCAGATACAGCGGAGTAGCCCCAAATTCCCCGTACAGTATCGGACTATGGAACTTCTCCTGTGATTCCTTGACCTTGATCGCGATCGCCTTCTTCATCAGTTCGAGATTGATGGGGCCGTACGGCTTACCCGCATCTACGAACATGTCGTAGTAATGCGGAAAGAACACTGTTCCTGAGTCTCCCTTGAACTTCAGACAGGTCGGAATACCCGTGCTGGTACTCATCCAAGGCTCAAACCACATTTGTTTCTTGTAGCCCTTCTCCCGGATCATCGCATGAATCCTGTTGTACAACCGGGTCAGCTTCACGCGTTCGAACTTCCCTGACAAGTCCGGAATGGGCTCATTCATCACATCAACTCCAATGACGTTCGGAATGTTGTCCACCCAGCGGAATACCGAATCAATCATGGCCACATACAGGTCCTGAAGCGTGTCGTTGTTCCAGAAGCTGTTGTAGGACAGGAACACGGACGGGTCAAGATACCCAAGGTTCCAAGGCTCCTTGCACCCCTCAAATTTCGCTCCACCATTCCTGATAGTCCATTCCGGAAATCCATTTCCACAAAGCCTCTGGGCGTAGAGGTCCTGATGAAGGTCTACGACTACCTGAGTACCATGCACGCCGGCCCATTCAATGCGCTTGATCTGGCGCCTCACGTAATCCTTATCGAACGTCCCCATCTGGGGACTGATCGCCTCCCAATGCCAAAGCATGCGGGTCAGATTGAAGCCCCAAGTGGAGAGCTTCTGGAAGTCCTCCGGTTGCTGCCAGGTGGTGTCTGCTACTCCACGACCGGGCTGTAGTGGTCCCTGTTCTCCAGAGTGCTTGGAGAAGTTACTGACGTTCACTCCGTGGTAGATACAGATACGCCCGTATTCGTCCCTGATGTACTGCTGCTTCTCCATCACAGGGTCCTTGAGCATCTGACACGTGTGGCAACAGCTGACCCCCAGAAATGCAAACAGGACAACCAGAAGCCCTAACCGTTTCATGTAACCTCCTCAAAACATTGAAGTTATGGTCGGAGTGAAAGGATTTGAACCTTCGACCTCTGCGTCCCGAACGCAGCGCTCTAAACCAGACTGAGCTACACTCCGTTATCTTCTGTCAAGATCTGATATCGTGTCTTCGGCAAAGCTTGGGGCACGGACGGCAAAGACTCCTTCGTTTCACCACTCCTGTGGATGTGGTTCAGCGTTTCATCTGGTAACCGCATCAGTTCTACCGCTATATCTTCAACCTCTGTATCCGGACCTTTAGGCAGCAGTCTTTGAGCAATCTCTAGACAGAGCCGCGCCTTTGCTTCCAAAAAACGGTTATGGTTAGAGACGGATCTTTCCATCTCTGTCAAAACTCGTTCATTGCCCCGATTCGGCTCAGGTCCCGGAGGCTCCTCCGAAAAACTCGCTCTGTCATGCTCCCACCCCACATCATCGAACTGTGCCCCCGGAGAATCATACGCAACTGTTTCATGTGACCCCGTAAGGTGAATTATAGTTCCTCTACGAGGTTCCTCCCCTGAATCCTCAAGAACGAGACCCCCATTCGGAGTCACATCAACTCGTTGGCCATCCTGCGTCACTCCAACCCAAGTATCCCCCGAGGGTCTAGGAACGAAATGACGGCGACTGTTCATACCCGGCCCCAAAACAAAAAGGGCCCTCGATCAGATCGAGGGCCCGGGTATTCAAGATACAGACAATAGGCTACACGCCCGGCCCTCGAGGCTGAGTGGGTTGCGGTCGTGGTTGCCGGAACATGGTCATGGGCCATAGTATAGCTCAAATTCAGGCGCTTGTCAACGCCTTTCTCAAAAGCTCATAACGGGTCGGTGGAGGTTTCTTTCTGACCTTCTTTCTGGTTTTCTTCTTTTGGGGCTTCGATGGGGACATGCTATCAGACAATGTGACCCACAGGGATGTGCTGGAGTGATCCGGGGACCAAATCAAGTCTTCCTCTGGGGAAAGACCCAATTGAATCAGCTTTTCTCTCGCATTCAGTTCTCGTCGTCGAAATAAAACCGGATGGGGTGACGAATGGTATCTGGAGGGATGAGGGCAAACGATTGGATTGTACCGAGGCGTGGCTCTGTTTCGATGCCCCTCGTGCGGCCGCCCATATTCGCATGAGGTCTGGGGGTTCTTAGAGAAATGCAGCGAACACCCATCGTTTGAACAAACTATGTTCATAGGTCCTCATAGATGACTAAATCACCAAGGTCACACAGACTCTTGACAAGAACATTCTTCAGTTCCAGCGCCCGTTGATCCGTGTACGGTTCCAACCAGAATCTCAACGTACACGGATAGCTCTGAGTAACCTTCATGATTCTTCGAAACTCCTCCGGGTCCCCACTCGTACTATGATACGCGAGGATGAACTCGGAAACACCATTTTTCTGGTGCCTGGAAAGAAATTCAGGAAGACCGGCCGCGTTACGCACCACGCTGATCAGCTTGGTTTTGGGAGTCCGATTCACAACCGGGGGTAAGGGCGCCGGTTCGACCTTGGGTTGGGGGGCTTCTGGCGGGGGAGTCTCTTGAACAGGACCCAATACGGGCTCTGGGGAGCTCATGAATGCTTTCAGGTTATCATCCGATAGCTTCTGTGCGGTCTCATAGTCCTCATCATAGATGCTGTCAAAAATGTCGTCCCAGATCGGGGCCTGTTTCTTCCAGCTCAGGTAGTCACAGGCGAACTGACGATTTCTCTGTCCAACCTGCAGACGGAGCTGCGGGTCCTCAAGCCTTGTCAGACAAGCATTCATCTGTTCTACTACGGTGCTCTCAGGATTAACCGGGACGACCCAATCCTTGCCCACCATATAGCGGAGGCAACCAACATCCGTAACCACGACAGGAAGACCACAGGCCATGGCTTCCAATATCACCCGCGGCATGCATTCGGATTCACTTGTCAGGACAAGGACGTCGAGGGAATGATAGAACTCATGCATCTTCTCAAGGGTCTTCTCCACAAAGAATTCCGGACCATGATTACTCATGGTCATCACCTTGTGGTTGAGCTTGTTGAGAAGGTGGGGGCGCTTTACATCATGCAAGCGGCCCGCAAATCCTACTCGAAGTTCTAGGGGGTCATTCCGATGTTGAGGATGGAAGAAATCAGTATCAATCGCTTCTTGAAAAAAGAGCACGGGCTTATCCGGATAGCTCTGCCGGCAGAAATCCATCGACTGAATAGCAATGCACCCGGCCGCATCCAAGTAGGAATACAGCATCGAGACTTGACCCCCATAAGACCCAATCACTTTGACCCCTTTGAACCGGGCCACTGATGGGAGTTCTTTTCTGGTATAGGGGCTGATATCTGGGCCGTGGATATACAACACATCTGCTTTGGTCAGGTCAACCTGATCCCGGCAGTGCATGATGATGTTGTGTTTGGAGTACCGGGCATATTCCTGACCAACGAAATAGTAGGCCCACCCATGGACATCGATCGCCCGGAGCACATTCAGTTTGGTATTCATTCGGGGAGCAACTTTCTTAGAGTTTTGAACTCCTCACGCACGGTATTGAAGTCCTTCTCCCCAGTAAGCACGGGGCCGGGGCTAATCATGCTGGTATAAGCCCCCATGAGAGCACACAGATTGAGCTCAGTCGGGTTCTGCCGGTAAATCTCTCCGAGTTTACGAGGCACATCCCCTATCCACTCGTAACCAAAAGCCTTGTACTTTTCCCAGAGATTAAGATACCTCTCGAAAATGAGTTGAGGAGTCCATTTGGGGCTATGCTCACCCATGATTGTGTATTTGTGTTCAACCTTGTAGCCTCTCTGGGTCATCCGATTGGCTTGGTCAGCGTCGCAGGCAATGTTGTCTGACTTATAGGGGACTTCTCGCACATACTGCGTCCGATAGATTTTGACCCCGAAGATCTTCTCATTGAGATGCACGTCGCGGAGTAGAAAGACCATCAACGCGACTTTGTCTTGAACAGTCTGCATCTCGGAGAACATCTTCTCGATAGAATCCGGAAACAGAATCATGTCCTCATCGACCCCTACATAGAAGGGGGTCTTGCATCGATTCTGCATCTCCTGCAGGGCCACCGGAATTGGACTGTAGTCTTTCACGATGTCGAGAGTGAAATCGACCGTCTGGTTTCCCAATGCGGTCAGACAATCTGCATAGTTAGGATTCTGTCCGGCAGCCTGAACAAAAACAGTGAGCGAGTCCGAAAAATCAGGTTTCACTGTCCTGTCAGTTTGAGAACTGGTTTCACACTTTGTGGACAAGTGGCACTCCCGATAATGACCGCAAAATGGTGTGCTTCAGGGCATTCTTCTGAAGCAAAAATGTCAGCATAGCCATATGCAATTCGCATGAGCTGAGCCCGAGAATTCTTTGTGACCAACACGGGAATATGCATTCCCTTGGCGATTTTTACCGCAGCTTGCTCGACAACGGCAACGGGCTGATTGCTGATGTCCATGTTCGTGCCTTGATCCATGCACTGCTGCATGAAACCTACCAAAGACGCTAAACTGCGGGAAGGGTTGAACCGGAGTATCTGCCGGTTTACATTCCTCTTGGCAATATCATACCGGCTCATTGTGGGCCACGAGTTCTGCGTGAATTTCTGAAGGAGGAATACCATCCCATCATTGCGTTCGTAGTTGCGTTCGTAGCGTTCCCTGTGGGACTCGGAGAACAATTCTGCAAGATAGAATTCATGGCTTGGTTACTCAGACCACGAATTTCAAGCACATCCCCGTTTACGGCAACCGAGATATGATTGGTCGGAATCATCAGCCGTATGCCATTAGGCATCTGAAACAAAAAGAATCGGGATGCTGCACTCTGTGAGACTTCCGGAGGTTCTTCATCATTCCCGTAAGAATCGGGGGGTCTCGCTCTGGGGATTTCTTTGACAACTCGTTCCTGATCCTCAGAAACTACAGGGATACGGTTTGTAGCTATGTCAAATCGTCCCATGACTACTCCAATACGAAATGTGCCCGCTGAAGGGCTCTGTCGGCAATCATTGCGAATTTCTTAGGAAGACGTATAAGCACGGACCCGTCCGTATCAAAAGTGGTCTCAACCTTGGCGAATAGGGGTCTTGAGTCACGCCTGCTGGAGCGCTGTTGTTGACAAGTAACAATTGTAACGGGAATTGAGAAGGATTTTCTCCATGGGGGCATTCTGGGGGAGGCAGAATCAATCTCAATTGTGGTATGGGGGATGCAGCTTATCAGCCGACCCAGAGAATCCGGATCCAAATCCCCCTTCAGCCTCAGCTTAGGCTTCTTGGGGCGCTTCACCGCTGCTTTTTTCAGAGCTATGTCAAAACGTCCTGCCATTGGCCCTCACTGAAAGGGGCGGGTTTCCCCGCCCCCGTTGCTCTTATGCCTTGTCTTCCTCTTTATCCGGATCTGCCGGGAGAGCAGTTCCTATCCCGGTTGTATTCAGAATACTATTCGCGGCAGACACCACGAGCGTACTACTTGTCACCGAATCGCCGGTCACGGGCGATGCAAAACTGCTCATCACGTTCTTCTGACGCTTGGAAAGATAAGACATGTCCAAAGTGTCTGAGGAAGCCCCGCGGGCGGTGACATACGACGTACTGTAGGACGCGAACATTTTTGACCCCACTGACCGATATGCATGTGCACTCTCGGTGTTGGCAAGCAGACTCGAGAAGTTGGACGCCACCAAAGAGGCATTCGCTGTACCGCTCCCAGAAGCCCAGACTTGGGCCTCCTGAAGAATAGTTCGGGCACCTGTGAGATTCCCTTGGTCCATCATCTGCTTGGCCGAAGCCTGTTTCTTGGCTGCTTCCAGAACAAAGAGCTGATCCTTAACCTCTTTGTTGGGCTCGGAAGCAACCTTGCCCGGTTTGACATACTGAATCTTGACCGTACCCTCGACGGTCACCCTGGATTTCGAGGCCACATCCAGATAATCCACGGAGACATCGCAGATCTTGGTCTTACGGGCACAGACAGCTTCTGAGGCCTGAGGGACCTTCACCCGCAACAGGGCGTGCTTCTTTTCCCCAAAGAAGATATCAGGAATGGTGTAGGTGAGCTTCCCACCGGTGATACCCCGATAGCCGGCCGTCTGAGTAGCCTCATAGCCACTCAGGAACTCATCTACGGCCATGGTTCCCGACATGGACAGAGTCACCTTGATGTCTTGCCCGTAGAGCGACAGCAACCCACCCAGCTCCAAGGCGAAGGCGCTCCGGCAGTCCGTGTCATTCTGGATATAGAAATGGTTTCCACGACCCGCTGTGGCCATGCTGGCCAGAACCTCGGGATTGTAGTCATTGCCATAGCCAAAGGTGGACATGGATATCTCTTTGGCCATCTTGGCTGTGATCGTGATCAGGTCTGCCGCGGTCTTGGCCCCTGTTGTGGCATTGCCATCCGACAACAGGATGATACGGCTGACTTGGTCCCCAGAGGCCGCTGCAGCCTTCTCCAAGGCATGATACAGGGCTGCCTCAATGTTGGTCCCATTCACGACATGCATGGCCTGCACGGCCTTCTTGGCCGCATCACGATTGGTTGAATTCATGGGCAGCGGTGGAACGATGTCCCACGCATTGTCACTGAATCCAACAATGCCCACAACATCATTCTCGGTCACGTGTTCCAGCAGCTTGAGAATTGTGCTCTTGACCGAATTCATCTTGGCCCCGTCCATGGAACCCGAGCAGTCTACGGTCAGGATGAGGTAGAGGGGAATGCGTTTCTCGCCACCGTCTTCTTCCGGGGCGGTCAGGACAACGTCAAGATTGACGTCGGATTCCTTGGAGAAATCCACCTGACTGAAATCGAACTGTGAAGACACCACGAGCTTGGGAGACATACAGCAACTCCTTGGGTTTGGCTTTGGTCTTCCTTCTGAGGCCGGGCTGCTGGCTATGGAGCCCGCAACTCAGTGAGGATGACTTCGCCGGAAGGTTTACTCACTTGCCAGCTACCGCTTCCCAGACACCCCCAAGGCGGCCGGGAACAAGGCGCACACTTAATCTATATCAAGTCCTTGACTTACGCAACCTACTTCTTCAACGGAGACTCGGGGGGCTTATTCCCCTCGACTTCCTTGATCAGATCCTCGATCGTGTCCTTGATTCGGTTCATGTCCGTGTCTTCCACGGGCGCCGCGAACCGAGCACGCAGACCATCATGCTTCTTGTCATCCCAGCCCACCCACTTGATCAGATAGTCCAATTGCTCGGCCATCGTGGTCAACAGATTGGTCTTCCGGGACATCACTTTCAGGATTGCATCCGTGGACAGATCTTCCCCAGCGGAGAAGGCGTCATACATGGCTTCCCGAATGACCTGTTCCATCTCGCGGCCCGAAAGGTCCTGACTGGCTTGGGCAAGCTGCTCAATGCCGAATTTGCTCGGGTCCCGACCCACCTTCCCGATGTGGATCTTGAGAATGTCCTGACGCTCGTGGAACTGCGGGAGGTTGACAAAGAAGGTTTCGTCGAACCGCGAGATGAGCTCGGGCGGAAGATACTGGATCTGGTTGGACGTCGCAACCGTGAACACGGGCTTCTGGCACTCCTGCAACCAGACGAGAAACGTACCGATAACGCGGGCTGTCACACCGGCATCTGAAAATGTACTGGACTGCATACCGGCGAAGCCCTTCTCCACCTCGTCAATGAACAAAACACATGGTGAGACGGCCTCCACAATCTGCAGAACACGTCTGATGTTGCTCTCACTGTCACCAACACGAGAGCTGAATACGCGGCTTGGGTCGAACTGAACAATGGGAATGCCCCACTCATTGCCAATGGCTTTACAGATAAGACTTTTGCCGCATCCCGGCAGACCTACCATCAACAGACCCTTGAGAAGGGGCAGACCGAACTTGCGACCCTCAACAGACCAACCCCCGGCAGACTTCTTGATCCACTTCTTGAGAGTCTCCATGCCGCCGACCTGATCAAAGGTCACATTGCTTTCCAACAACGAAAGCAAATCAGTCTTGGCGATCGAGCTCTTCTTGAAATCCCGGATGAAGGTCAGGTCGACACCCTTGTGGAGGGCAAAACTCTGGAGGTAGGCCTGCTCAACCTCGAACAGGGTCAGACCCTTCAGATTCGCTATCACTTCCTCGGTCGGGGCTTTGTCCCCCTTCAGCGTCAACTTCTCCGTCAGGCTTGCAGAATGTGCCTTGAGCACTTCTTCAGAAGGCAAGTCGAAGAACACAACCTCGGACAGGCGCTCGAGTTCCGGGGGCACGAACACGCTCTGCATAATGAAGATCATGTTCACGGTGAAGGACTCGTCGAGCTGATAACGCG
>Ga0172363_10003265_pt1 | contig 13208 bp, 17 predicted proteins | sample LakKivs2_kivu2a2_FD_114541 | JGI IMG/M metagenome (GOLD analysis project Ga0172363, IMG submission 114541) | Sediment microbial communities from Lake Kivu, Rwanda - Sediment s2_kivu2a2 | ecosystem: Environmental > Aquatic > Freshwater > Lake > Sediment | place: Rwanda: Western Province, Lake... | reverse complement strand
TTAGGTTTCATAATAGCTTACTCTTTCAATCTTTTCTTAGGTTATACTCTTAACACTGATACGCCTGTGGTTGCTGTTTATTCTTGTAGTATGGAACACAACACCTACAACAACTGGTGGCAAAACTGCAATTTAAAACCAGATGAAGTTTGTGGGAAAAGCATTGATGGATATAACCCATCTAATTTTGATGATTATTGGAAGCTTTGTGGAAGTTGGTATGAATCAAAAAATATTTCTAAAGAAGAGTTTAAATCATTCCCATTTAAAGATGGTTTAGAAGTTGGAGACATGATAGTTGTTGCAAACATAGATAGTGTCAAGATTGGCGATATAATTATATTCAGCACTGATGTTAGAAAGTTTCCTATAATCCATAGAATATATTATATTAATAATGGTTCTGTTTCTACGAAAGGGGACAACAATGCTTCGCCAGACTCTTTCAACGAAGTAAAAGTTCATGGTAAAGCCATATTTAAGATACCTCTTCTAGGTTGGGTTAAGATACTATTTACTCAGATTACCGGAATACCATAGTTTTAAACTATTCTAAGAATGTCTATGTGTTAATATCAGTAATGTGGTTAAAGATGTATTTATAGATAAGTTTTTCGTTAATCTTTACTTTGTTCTTCATCCTTCATAATCTCTTGAAACTTCTTCATAATTTTTATTGTTTCTTCAGAAGGATTGTAATACTTCCACTCATTTTCATTATCTTTTCTATAGTCAAAATCGCCTTCTAAATTTGTCAAATCAATCATAACTTGTGTAATTAATCCTTCAAGTTTACTTAAAGTATTTATGTCTTCTGAAACGCCTATACTTTCAAAAAATCTTTTTCCGAATTTATCTGTAGGATATCTAAATGCTTGAGATTTTTCATCCAATTCTTCAAGTTCCTTTATAAAATTCTTAGTTGTAGTAGAAATTTTATTAGGAAACACTGCTATTCTTTCTACATCTATAAGAGGTTGATATATTGCATGCGATTTTTCATCAATTGGCTTGTTATTAATTTTAAGCAATCCTTTAAGTTGCAGTTCAATGAATTGCCTAAAAAGTAAAAGAATGGGCAAGATGCCAAGAGCATGCCATGGCAACAGCATAATTTCTGGATCTCTTTCAAGAGAAACTTCATTACTGGACATTTCTTTTTTGAAGCTCTCTAATAGCATTTTTACAGTAGACATATATACTGATGCATAAGCTAACCAATCTTTGCCATCTGAAGGCTCTTCAGAAAACCAGTCTATTTTATAAGGTCTTTCATACATGAATAGTGAATATTTTTTAAAGTTTTTAAAATCAACAGAAATCTATTATGTTATTTCTGTTCTATATATCTAATACAATATCTTGAGATTTAGAATTAAGATTGATGAAGTTCTTATTTCTCGGATTCATACCTCCCTTCATCAAGAATTTAGGAATCGGTATGTTTCTTTTATGACAGAAATCAAAAAACATAAAATTAAGAAATTCAAGAGCTTCTATTTCAAAAAGCAAATTATTTTTGATATCTCTTGACTCTTTGAAAGATATAGTTTTGCCTTGAAGGTCCTTTATAGGAAGGTTATCAAAGTTTGAAACTAAAGCATTTATTAAATCCTTTTTTGCCTGTCTTTCAGTTCTTATACTTAGATTGATTCCCAGAATAGGTGTATTTCTAATATGTTTAGATAGGGCTTTTTTTATAAGTTCCTCATTAGTAGCTCTCCGAGTTTTCTCTTCTTTTATATAAGCTTCATGAAAAAGAACAGCATCTCCCAATTCATATATTCCATCATGTTTTTCCAAAATACCCTTTCTTAATCGTCTGTTTCTTGAATCTCTTGAATATCTTATCTTGCGTTTCCTTTCATTTTTGGCTTTAATCCTTTGGAAGACTTCCATACCAGGTTTTGCAGAAGAATTCAAATTCACCTTAGATACTTCCTTTTCATCAAAGTCCTCATCTGTGGGATGTGTTCCATCTACCCAATCAAGAAGTTCTTTCATATCTCTCGTGTAAGCCCTCATACTTATTATTTTGTTTAATTTTCATATAAAGTTTGTGTCTATAAGAGATATGCTCCATATCTTTTATAAGAAAAATTACAAGGTGTCAGAAAAAATTCAATTCGTGTCGTAAAAGGATATAGTCTATTTCTGTTGTTAATTAAACTATGAGTAAAACTGAGAGAGTAAATTTAGCACTTGAACCTAAAATGTTGGAAGAATTAAATAAAGTGGCTGAACAGTTTGGTCTTGGTAAATCAGAAATAATTCGAGATGGGATAATTTGGAAAATTAAACAATTGCAATCTGATTGAAATGAAAAAGACTCATCAAACATCATGGAAAGCCTTGTGGGCAGAAACCTTCGAAAAGAAAAGTGAAAGAAATGACACCAAATAATCCATTGATTAAATTGTTTTATGAAAAATTGCTCTCTTTCAACGATTCTTGGAATGGAAGAATTCCTATTAAAGAAGCGAATCGAAAATTCAGTCTTTGCTTCATTTCGAAGAAGCAAACGAGATTAATATTGCGAGAGTTGGCAAAAGCAAGACTTTGTCAACTTACGAGAAATGAAATTATTTTGCTTTCCTGATTTATGTTTTTACCGATTTCAAATCGGCTTTGCATTTTAGAGGGAATTAGACTGAGGGTAGGTGCTACCTCGGTTAAATCCCTAAGAAAGGTTGATTATGATGAACGAAAGAGAATTAGAAAAATATTTGGGTTCCCGAGTAGGAGTTTCAACTAATTCTGGACGGTTTCTGTTTGGGCATTTAATCGAAATTGAAGATTTTGCTGTTAAAATTCAGTTTTTAAACAAGGCGAGAATTTTAACCGTTCCAGTTCATTCCATAGTCTCAATAAAGTTGTTGGATGATAAAGATGAATAAAAAAGACGTCTTTCAGGCCGTCTTAGAAGGCAAGATAGACAACAAGAATTATAAAAAATTCAAGCTAAGTAAATCACAATTCTACAAGGTTTACAGCAGAATTCTATTTTATCAAAAGTTAACTGATCCTATAAAGTTGATGGTTCTTAATTTGTCTCAAAAGGAGTTCTTAGCATGTAGAGACTCGAAGCTTAAAACCGAGCTTCCAAGTAAAAGGCAGTTCGAGAGTTTTTCTATGGATAGTAGAAAACAAGTCAAGGATGAGGGTGAAACGGTGTAGAGAATGACTAAAAACAAAGTTTCAACCTCTGAGAGAATCTTGGGGTTAGATGATAATTTAGAACTTTTGTTAGAGCAAGGAGTAAAACCAGAAAATCTTTTTGATGAATATAAGAAGAGTTTATCTGAAGATGCAAGAAAAGCTGTTGAACTCGAATATGGAGAGGATATAGTCAAAAATCAAATTGAGGAATTTATAGAAAAAAATCAGAAAAAAATCAGAAAGCAGGATGTAGGTAATGGGATATACAATGCTGTAGAATTTATGAAGCTCGAGATACCAGAACCAGAATTTCAAGTTCATGGACTTATGTTAGATAAGGGAATTACTATTCTGGGTGGTTATCAATCGACATTCAAAACTCATACTGCTGTCTACCTCGCTTTATGTTTAGTCAACGGTTCAAAACTTTTTGGAAACTTCAGTTGTAAGAAGTCAAGGGTTCTTTATGTTAATGAAGAGATGAACGCAGGGTTCTTCCAAGCCTTATTAGAAAAAATGGCGAAAGGTTCTAATCTACAATTCACTAAAGACCTTATGATAATGAACTTCAAAGGATGGAAGATTGACAAACCTGAAGATAATCAAAATTATCTCAATCTCATAAAGGATAATGATATAGATCTGGTAATATTCGATACCTTTAGAGAGTGTTTTGTATCAGCCGAAAACTCGGCTGATGAAATCACCAAAGTCTTGACAAATTATATAAGACCTATCATAGAGAAGACAGGATGTTCTTTTCTTATAATAATGCATAAGGGAAAAGCCAATCCTGGAAGCGAGAACCGACAGAATGTTGATCTTATTCGAGGTTCTTCCATGTTTAGAAATTATGTTGATAGCATAATTCTTATGGACAGGATAAGAAAGACAGAGAGAGTCAAATTCACTCATGAAAAGATAAGAGGTAGCAAGGAGCAAGACGAAATTAATGTGATATGGAATTTTGAAAATAATAACATAGAACCAAAGGTATTAAACGAGGATGAACTCGAAAAGGTTCTGATAGATGATTGTAAGAAAGAATTGATGGAATTCGTGAAGGATTTTGAGGAATTCGAGACAGGAAAGGAAACCAAAATCTATAACAAGTTCATTAAAAGTCAGAAGTATAGTAATGGAACTTTCTACTCTTCTATAAAGGAACTGATAGAAGAGGGGAAGATAAGGCAAAAGAAGAGGGGATTATACGAGGTTATTGACAGGCGATTGAATGATTTTTAATTATAACTATTACAACTGTTCCAAGATTACAATAATTATAGTTATTACACTTATTCATTATTTACAAGACTTTTCTATGGTGTTTTTAGAAAAGGTTAAAAAACCTTTGGAAATACTGAATAGTTGGAATAACTAAGTGATAAGAATGGAAGAAGAAAATCTTGTTAAAAAACGATTTGACGAAATCTTTGGAGACGAGGAGCATGAAAACCAAGTTTATAGACATTGACAATCTCTTAGAGAACCTGGGAGGTTATGGTGTGAAACAGGTTATGATCGGTTTGAGAAGACGTTCCTATAAGGCTGTTTTTGACATCAGGATTGAGAGATTGAAAAAACTCAAAGCCAAGAAGGTAAGGTTAGAATATGAAGTTGTTTAACTTCAGAATTGAGCCTGAGATTTTGGAAGAATTCCAAAAGAAATACAGAAATGCCTCTGGTAAGCTGAGAGATCTCGTTGTGACCGACCTTAGAGGTTCGGCGAACATACCTCAAATTCAGAGAGATGATATTGCTAATCTGAAGAAACTAATCTTTGAGGATGACAGTCCTGTTCAGGTCATCGGTTCTGTGGGCGTGGGAAAGACAACAGCAATTCAGAAGCTAATCGAATCTGATAAAAATCATATCTACATAATTTTAGATTGTCATAGAGAATACAACAAAAACCTCCCAGAGATCCAGGTCATAACAGACGACATCAAGAACAACTCGAAGATATCTCTACCTGAGCAAATATCGGCTTCCAAAGGACTCTATCCAGTCTATCATAACCAGCTCTTGTCGAGGAAGTTTCCAGAGAACTATGTTGTAGTTCTCGAAGAGGCTCACAGGTTCAAAGAAACAAAAGAGCTTCTGAAAGAGGCAAGGAAGTTCATCAAGGTCATAGCAATAACCCAGGAGTCTTTAGGAGATTTCTGTCCAAAAATTGAGGTCTTGAAATAAATGTGGAGAATAAGGCATCCAACAACAGAAGAAATGCTTAGGATGCTGGACGGAGAAAAGCCTGATTTATGGGAAGAAGTTCCAGATGAGCCTATATCTAAACCTAAGAAGATCAAAAGAAAGGTCAAACCGAGAATCAAAGAGCCTGAAACAAAACCAGAGGTAAAGACTGAAGTCCAAGAAGAGAAAGTTGTTAAAACTGAGGAAAAGGTTAAGGTCGAACCCAAGGAAGTTGAAAACAGAGGCATATCAAGAATGGAAGTTGAAATTCCTCAAGAACTGATTGATAAGAAGGCTTTTACAAGAAAGGAATTTGAAGAAACTTTAAAGATAAATACAAGGAAAGCAAACAGGTTTTTGAACAAATTAATCAAGGAAGATAAAATAAAGAGAATAGGTTCTGCTAATTCTCCAAGTTGTTATTATGAAATTATTACATATGAATAAGAATCAAAGGAAATTTAACATTATTAGTAATGTAAATTATAAGTTCGACATTTTGGGCAAATTACTTCCCTAACTTCCTTGCCAACTTCTATTTTTAAGTTACTTCTCTTACCACAATTCTGGCAATGAACACTTACGTCATATGTTTCTTTCTTTTTATTTTCTAAGGCTTTCTTGGGAAAATCTCTAATGCCAGAATCTATGTAAACATATGAAATATAATTTACTGCTATAGTAAAAATAACTAATTCTAAGATTTTATCCAAATTTGGTAAAAGATTCAATTTGTAAAGAACTACAGATAATATAGAACTACCTATATTAGCAGTTAAGGCATCCCCCAAATATTCATTTTTAGTAAAAGTACCTCCTCTGTTTCTGCTATAAAATCCAGTCATAATATAGACTGTTCCAACTACAGAAGACCCCCAAGATAAGACACTTAAGAAAATTTCTATATCTTTTAATTCGGTTCCTGCTTCACCTAATTCTAAATAGAAAAAATATCCAGATAAGAAAACAGCCAAAATTATCAAACCTTGGATTACCTTGTTTTCTGTAAAGAAAAGAAATATTTCGTTTGGCATACTAAAAATATAGAAATATCAGGATTTAATGGTTATTTCTAAAGTTTTACCATAGGTTCTGTTCCTTCAACATAGTAAGTTCTTTTAATACTGTCTGGATTACAACGATATTCTTTATAGAAACCTGATTCTATTGGAGTTCCTTCACCAGCCTTAACATAGGGAAAGTAACCTGTATTTTCAGAATACAAAGTAAAATTACATGCGAAATATCTACTACCTATTGGACATGTCGTAGAAAGTTGGTCATTATGAAGAGATTCATCTGTTTTTGCCCAACCCATATTACTTTCTTCTAATCTGAAAATATAATTTTCATAACCACTAAATTCACTTAGAGAAGAATTGATTTCATAATCTTCGTAGATATTTCCATTTATCAAATGATATTTTGTACAATCATCTCTAAATCCATAAGGACCACAAATACTAATATAACCTATACACAACCCTGTTTCATCAACATATCTATATTCACAAGAACAAGACTCAACATATTTCACTATGCCTTTGAGCTTGTAAATGCTACCAGAAGAAAATGTTCTATGTTCTTCAGTAAATGGTTTTAGCAATATTTCATAATGATAACCTTGATTGTCATTATAAGAAATTGTATAAGTTATTCCAGCATCATCTAAGTATTTAGTACCTTGAAGAATAGAGCTAACAGATGACCTTTCATTTAAGGTACCACTTACTTCCACTTCTTTATTTAAAAATGATTCGGGATTTTTTTGTATATCTCCAATGTTTGTTGTTCCAACACTACTAAAAGTAGTACATCCAGCTATCAAAACTACTGCTAAAACCAGTAAAGATATAATCCATTTCATTTTAATCATTATTTTAGGTTTATTCTTTGGTAATATAACAAATATGTTTGCTAATATCTTCAGTTATTTTATTATTATTAGTCATTATAGTAGTAAATTCAATTAATGTCTTCGGAAGTGCTTCCGATAGTTCTATTATTGTAGCTTTAGTTTTAAAATTTTCAAATAATCTACTAACTTTATGGGATAAAGTTTTCACTAAATTCTCTGTATAATTAGTTTCTTCGCTCTTTTTGTAAGAGAACCTCGCTCCATAACATATTACAACGAGTAAGTCAAGCTTTCCATTATTGTCTTTATACCAACTAATAGCTCCTTCATCAAAATATTCATGAAATATTCTCATTAATGGTTCTCCATAAATCTTCCAACGATTTTCTTGCGATGGATATGATATAGAAGGTTTCAATTTTACTGAGAATAAGAGATTTCTGCCCTTCATTTTAAACAAATCTAATACCATACTAAGAATATGATTTTTTCTGAATTTTAAGCTTGATTTCTGTAGGTTTCCTCGTCGTTGTCTATTTAATATAGTTCCTTTTTGGGATGTATCATACGGTAGATAATTATTGTCCAAGTTAGACGAAAAACAAGTGTCCAAGTAAGGTTTATCTTCCGCAGGGAGAAGTTGCAGAGGATGATTTGTTTAGAAAGCTGTAAAATATCTTGTTTTTGCACATCTTACTCTAAAATTGGCAGTTCTTATGGTTCTTCATCCTCTTCTTCGTCAAATTAATAGAAATTCTATTATATACTATATCTATCGGTTATTAGTTATTATATGTCTAAGTAAATGTCCAAGTTCTCCCTTATACGATTTCTTGTGGGAAGTTTGGCAAGTTGGGGCGATCTTGGTTATGCTGGTAGACATTGAGAAATACCTCATATAACCCTATTACATAGATGTAAAGACAATGTAAAGATGATTAAGACTTTAAAGATTAATTGACTATATCTTTTTATGAGAATGAGCCAGGAATTAATAATCTTGACTGTTATTCTACTTTCGTTAGCATATCCAGTTTTCGCTTTAGAGGCATCTATCCCAATGGAAGTGATAACATATGGAAATATAACAACAGAAGAAGATTGTTTAAGAGAATATATAACACTCATTAATGATTGCCCAAAAGTAACTCCATTAAACGAAAGATTGACTTGTAATATAGGACTACAGAATAATCTACAACAATACTTATACATAAACAAAAATTTGCATATTGTTTTGAAAGCATTTTCCTTGAGACCAGGAGAGAACGAATTCACAGAGGCAGATCAAAAACATATCATAATACCCTTTAATTTAAGTGGTGATTACTACAAGGTTGACCCGAAAGGAGGATGGAATTCTACAGTCTATTTTGGACGTATAGACTATCCTGGTGATTGGAGATATCAAATTAACTTGTTATGTGAGGGAAAATGGTCCAACACTTTAGATAGCATTTCAAGTTCTTTTGAAAGTGTTTCCAAGTCTTTTTACGAAACATATATTATGCAACAAGAACTTTACAGGATACAACAAATTAACTTAGATTTAATAAAGAAGGGACAGGAAAATGACCTCTGGATTGCTCTTTCAGGATTCATAATTGGTTTAGTATCTGCTTTAATTGTCCAAAGACATATTCAGAGAAGAGGTTGGAAAAGAAAAGATTTAACAAGAAAAGCTCAAGTTTACAAACAATTGTACGTAATGTTATCCATAGGACTGAACAGATATAACGCTGTTTATAATACTTCCCAAAATAAACTATTCTTGTTTTATCCTGTAGAAGTACATGAGTTAGAAGATACTATTAAGAAAAATAGTCATTATTTGTCCAAAGAAATAGTTGATATATGGCTTAAAGATGTTGTTAAAAAAGATAGATATCTGCTAACTGGAAGAGGGAAGAAACTGAAAGGTGTAATCACAGTAGACTTTCAAAAAATGTTTAGAATTGTTGATAAAGAATATAGAAATATTTCTTTAACGCTTGGGTAACATTTTCTTATAAGAAGTTAATAGGAGAGCTGAGACAGTTGATATTGAGAAAATTTTTATCATAATCAAAACATCACTAAATGAACTATCTAATGGGTTTGCAGGAAGTTTTGGAGCTCCTAAACCTTGAGGCATAGTTGAAAGAAAGATTAAAATGACGGTTACTATATAGAACCATTGTGATAATTTCACATTAAGTTTTTCTTTCTTAGTTCTACCTTTTTTCCAATACTTGTTAGGAAAATAAACAAGATATATAATTGAAAATACTAATATCGAGTCATATAAACCTAAGCGAGAGAACAATGTTTCTGGGGTCATATCGGTTGGTACTGGAAAATTTCCGTAAATAAAGGTTATTGTTAAAAATAGAAGAATATTTATGGCTAAGCTTAAAGGTACAGACCAAAATATTGTTTCTATCTCTTGAAGGGTTTCAAGCTTGTTAAACCAATGTCTCATCAAAGAAATGAATATAAACCCTGGAATAAAGGCTATCAATAATAAATTAATACCAGCTTGACTTAACAAAAAATCTAATATATCAAAAGCCATATAAAATATTAATAATCTCAACTATTAATTTTTTTATTCATTATCTCTCTAAGTTCAGTTTTATGGTTTCTTATGAACTCCATCCATTTCTCTTCATAAGCAACTTCTTCCATACTGTCTTGGTCCAAAGGCATTGAGCAATTAGCACAAAACCTATTTGTTGGTGAGTTGAATTCTCCACACTTCAAGCATTTTATAGGAGATAGAACCTTTCCATTTCCATTGGACTCTTTATTAATAATACCTTCTTTCTCTAACATCACATTATCAATGTCTCTTGCAGACAAGGACACGTAAATGTCAGCCATCCTGCTGTCTCCTTCCCATCCTGCAAACTTTCTCAGAAAGCTCTCATTATAACCTTTCCTTGCCAATTCAGTAAGTCTGGAATGTCTAAACAGATGTGGATAAACGTTTTTGTTTATTCCTGCAAACCTTGACCATTCTTTTATCTTATGACCGATAAACTCCTTTCCCATAAAGTCTCCCTTATATCCGTTTCCCATATTCACGAAAACAGGAGACTCCATACTGTTCTTAAGAGGATGTTGGTTCAACCAATCTCTCAACACCAGCCAGCTTGATTCTGTGTTAAGTAGTCTTATAACTCTCTCTCCAGTCTTTCCGTTCACTTTTATTATTGCACCATAGGCATCGAAGACCACATTTTTGATTCTAAGTTGGATTAACTCGTTTATTCTACAAGCACTCTCGTAAAGCGTTAAAATAAAAGCCTTATCTCTCAAGGTTGTTGTAGCATTGGCTATCTTCAGCACCTCTTCTTGAGTCAAGAGCTGGTCTTTAGGAAGCTTCTTATAGTCTTTTTTGGAAAGGCTTGTATTGATCCATGAAACAACTTCTGGATAATTGCCTTCTGTCTTGTAGAACCACTTGAAGAAATATTTTATAATCGTCTTTCTAACCTGCATGGTTTTAGGCATCATTTTAGCACTGAATAGGTAGTCTTTAATATCTTCTCTTGTAACCTGTTCTACTGGTTTCTTTACAAAATTAAACAATTGCCTCAACCCTGCAAGATAGCATTTTCTTGTTTCCAGAGTAAAATTCTCAAGTATACAATGCTCATCAAATTCTTTCAAGACTGTCAAGTGTTCTTTTAAAACCGCTGAAGAAATAATCTTACTTATACGGTTGTATAAAACCTCTTTTGTCTTCATATTCTTAATGTACGTCTCAACTCTCTCAAAATATCTATTTCTTTCCATGTCAATAACCTCCTTTTTTTCACTTTTATAGACGGGTTATTAACACAATGACATCCTACCATCAGTTTTAAATATCCTCAACGAGAAATTCTTTGAGTAAAAAACTAGGTGTAAAGATGGAATTCTGCGAAAAATGCGGCGGATTGATGATTCCAAAAAAATCTGGGGCTCGAATCTTTCTCGTCTGCAGGCAATGTGGAAAAAAGAGAACGCCTAAAGAAAAGAAATTTAAGATGAGTGTTTTCTCTGAAAATACGAAAAGTAAGATAATTGTTCTTGATGAAAAGTCCAAGATTGATGTCTTACCCAAAACCAGTACGCAATGTCCAAAATGTGAAAACAGAGAAGCTTATTGGTGGATGCAGCAAATGAGGGCTGCTGACGAACCTCCAACAAGATTCTTTAGATGTACAAAGTGCAGCCACGTATGGCGTGAGTACGAGTGAGTAGTAACGATTATAAAATAATTTTATTTATATTCTGAATTTCAAATATTCAATAAGAATTTAATGAAAAGTAGAATTCGTCCTGACATGTATTTCTTAATACTCTTAATTATATCTATTATATTGCACTTTATTTTTCCCATCGAAAAACTAATATTTCCTCCTTATACTTATTTTGGATTCTTGTTCATTGTGTTAGGCATAGCATTGAACATTTGGGCTGATGTGCTGTTCAAGAAAAATAAAACTACTGTAAAACCATATAAAAGTCCAACAGAGCTTATAACCTCTGGACCTTTTCGTATAAGTCGTCATCCCATGTATTTAGGAATGATGTTAATACTATTAGGTGCAGCAATTGTCAGCGGAACTTTAATTGCCTTTGTATTTCCAATAGTCTTTATAGTTTTAATAGAACTGTTTTTCATTCCCTTTGAAGAAAAAAATCTAGAAAGAATTTTCGGGAAGAAATTTTTAGATTATAAAAAGAGCGTAAGACGCTGGTTGTAATTATTGTATTTTCATAATGTTAACAATCTAAATGCAATTCCTCCGACAAAGATTGCAAAAACTATCTTAAACACAGTAATAAATATCGCTTTTTTCCAACCTATTTCTTTAATCAATGCAGCTATAGTTGCTATGCAGGGTATGTATAGCATTGTCACTAGTGATAAAACAATCATTTGAACTGGTGTTAAAATCGTTGCAAAATTCGTTGTCCCTATCAATGCTGCAAGCATTACAAGAGTTAATTCCTTTCTCAATACACCGAAAATCAATAAGATGCCTGCAATAGAAGGTAAACCCAACCAATAGACGGTTATGGGGCTCATTAAATCTTCTATAGGTCCTAGCAGATTAGTAATTTCTAAAACTTCTATTAAAAAAGTACTCAAGATTATTAGAGGAAATGCTATGTATACAAAGTCTTTTACTCTAAACCAGGTTTGTTTCAATAAAGTCTTTAAATGAGGTATTTTATAGGGATTCATTTCCATTATAAGACCTGTAGGTTCTCCTGGAAGAATTTTAAAGGCAATTCTACCAAGAGCAAAAACAATAATCAAATCAATCACATACAAAAGAATTGCCCATTCCAAACCAACGTATTTCCCGATAAGTCCCAGTATTACAGTAGTTACCGCAGCACAAGGTATCAGTGTGGTTACGAATATGGCAACAAGCCTTTCTCTGTGGGTTTCCATTATTCTGCATCCTAGGCATGCAGGAACATTGCAACCATAGCCCAATAATAGAGGTATGAAAGCCTTTCCATGCAACCCAATTTTGTGCATGAAGTTATCCATTAGAAATGCTATCCTAGACAAATATCCTGAGTCTTCAAGAATCCCAAGTATCAAATAAAAAGGTATTATAAAAGGTAAAACTACAGTAATGCCAGCTATTGCACCCTCTATCAAGCTCCAGATCAATTTGCTGATTGTCCCAGATCCAAAAAATTCTTTAAAGGTTATTGATGCATTTACAAATATTTCAGTCAAAACATTTGAAAAGAAATTACCAAAGCTGAAAATAAGATAAAACATTGATAATAACAAGCCTAACATTATGACATAGCCGAAGATTTTATGCGTTGTTATATCATCAATCTTTTCATTCAGCGTTGGTTTTTTTTGAATCCTTCTTAATGCCTTTTTAGTTAGCTTTTCAGCGATTGCATACCTCTCACAGGTTATTGCAGTAGGACATGAATGAGAATGTATTTTTTCAATTTCTTTTGAGTATTTTCTTGCTATGGAAATTATTTTAGG
>Ga0172363_10003262_pt1 | contig 13215 bp, 14 predicted proteins | sample LakKivs2_kivu2a2_FD_114541 | JGI IMG/M metagenome (GOLD analysis project Ga0172363, IMG submission 114541) | Sediment microbial communities from Lake Kivu, Rwanda - Sediment s2_kivu2a2 | ecosystem: Environmental > Aquatic > Freshwater > Lake > Sediment | place: Rwanda: Western Province, Lake... | reverse complement strand
CGGATTTTTTCGCTGTCGGGAATTTCCGTCGGGAAAGTTTTTTCATATTCTTTTCTGGCCGTTTCATATTCCACATTCGGAGAATATAAAGACAGAACTCCCAAATCAGCCGGAGTAGAAGAGGATGATAATTGTTTTATTCCAGTTTCTATCGTTGGAATTTTTGCCTGTATGGCTCTTAAATTTCTTTCTATTTCTTCTAAAGTTGGCATTATTTTAATCCCGTTTTTAGTTATCAAGACGAATTACAGCGGTGGAGCTAACTTGCGAAGTTATCGTAGATGGATTTATTGTCGCCGGTAACGTTCCCGCCACAAGTCCGGTTATTTTTCCTTCTATAATCGGCTTTCCGGCAACTGACTTGTAGAAAGAGTTGTCAAAAGTATACCAGCAATGCCAGGCGACATTCGCCGCTCCTTGGAGAACAATCATAAGATAATATATTCCCGAAGGAAGAGTAACTGGCGCTCCAGTCAACGCTTCTGTTTTAAATCCCGTGACGGCAAGATTTGCCGTTGTATGGTCTATTAACAAAGTATTCCCGTCTTCCGAATAAAGTCCTATTTTATATGTTCCGGCTCCGGTTACGGCAACAGAGAAAGAAATGCTGTTTATAGTAATTTGATATGGAATTATTATTTGCCCCACCCAACCTGTGGTATTAACAGCCATCGCCGTACTTACATAAGGCTCTGTATGGTTTACGTCGGGAAGATTAGGAGAACGAGGAATTAAAGTTAAACAAGATGAAGGAAGTTTTATACCGGCATCTGATAGATATTTTGGATTAACGAATAATTCCGCGCCTGTTCCGCCGACTTGAGTTCCCGCCGCAATTTCCGCCGCAGTCGCTTCTTCCGCAATACCTTTGGTTACCAAATCTGCATCAGGAGAACCAGCTATAGCCAAATCATCGGCGTATTTTTTGTTGCACAACTGAATATCTAAAGTCGGCGCGGCTTCAGGCCCCGTGGGAAAATCGGTATAGAAATCCTTTATATTTTGCACGCTTTGGTCGCCATTTATCGCCACAAAAGAATCATCGGCATATTTTTTAGTCGCTAAATGTTTATCGTCTATTATTACCGGATTTGAATCATATTTAATAGGCACAGTTCCATCCCAATCTGTTGTTCCGTCCAGCAATTCTGAAATTACTTTAATGTGTCCAAAATCGGTTATAGTCACAACCGCTCCAACCCTATGTTCCCTTACCACTCCGGCAGTCTCCGCTCCCTGTCTTGAAACGTTGATAAGAGAAGAAACTACTCCGGTGGCGGAGTCATAAATTCCAACCACATATTCCTTTTGGGAATTGTCGCCGTCTATAGTGAAATAGTATTGTCCGTCTATAATAGCGACATCGTCATTATCAACTTTGCTTTGCAAAGTAAAATTAGTTCCTCCTACTGATATTTTGGTAGCCAAAGATGTTTGAAAATCCGCCACAATTTTAGCTAACTTGGTCATTCTTATTGCCCGTTTTTATGTTTTTTTAACTCTATATTTTTTTGGAATGCGATTCTCAAAAATTAAAATATTTTTATCACTTATAAAATCGCAGTCAAAATATCCTATTTTACTCGCAACCAATTTTATTTTTCTTTTTCTGAATTTTGGAAAACTTATTTTAATTTCGCAAAAATACGGATAAATAAGCGAAGTTTCTCCTCCTCCCACTTTTTCTTCTCCAATCATATTGTTTCCGATAGTTTCGGAAGCGGCCAAATCAACATAAGAAGCATTGCCAGATATTGTTCCGGCTAATTCCCAACCCAAACCATCATAACTCCAATAAACTTCTATTTCTTGGTTTGGACTTATAAATCCTTTGAATTTTAATTTTCTTACTTTTTTTAACGTTTCCGCTCCCCATTTTTCCCCTTTTGAAATCCAGTAATTATTTATCGCTATTCCTTCATCATCAAATCCGTTATAAAGCTGATATGTTGAAAAAGATATCGGAGAACCCGCATATAAGCTTCCTTCATCTTTGGAAAATACGCTTGCGGGATAACTTGTAATATCCAAAGAACCTTGCGTCAAATCTCCCAAAAGTATCGTGTCATTATTGTCGGCTCCGATGGTTTTGCAAGCTATTACAATATATTTATTCCAAGTGTCAATACAGCATTCGTCATATTCATAATTGGCGAACTTGAATAAGGGAAATAAAACAACCGGCTCTATATTGTCTCCTAAAGGATTTCTTTGGAGAATAGTTATTTCCGGCCTATCCGGATTCGCAGTGTTGATAAACACTATTCCTTTGGAAGTAGAAACTCCTGCTCTCCAATACGGTATGCCAATATCTCTTCTGTAAACCAAATTTGTAAAAGAAGAATCGTCATCCGAAATGGCCAGTTTATAGGCTGATTGTTCTTTTAAAGAATAGTATTCTCCATCTTGTCCCACTAAAACGCTTTGTATTTTGTCTCCGCCCATATCTTGAGTAATCAAATTTCCTTGTCCCGACACTCTTGGAGAAGAATAAGTAAAATCGGCCAGTCCTTCTTCGGTTGAATCTTCGTATTGATATTCAGCCACCGGAGTTGTGGTTGTGTTAACCAGAAAATCTGTCTCATAATAACCCGAAGTATAGTTTATTATTCCAGTCCCGCCTTTTGTTCCTTTCAAAGAGCTGTCTCCCTGGTCTTCCAGCAGTTCCGCTTCAGCCATTGCTCCGGTATTGGGCCCCGCGTAAGGGGTAAAACCAGACGAATCAATATCCAATGTTATTGTCGTTCCGGCAATGCTTACCACTTTTCCTATAAGGTTATTCATTTCAACCATTCCTCCTATTCCGTGAAGAGTGATGTAATCTCCAGTCGCAATCCAGGTTACGGTGTAAATATCTTCAAATCCTATTACAGCGTCAACCGCTTGGCTTGCCGAAATGATATTTAGAGGAGTTGAATCGCCTCCGGCTATTTTTACGGCAAAACAATTTCTTTTCGCGCCGCTCGCTTTAAAAGCCAAAGAACCTGTATAAACATCTGTTCCCGCCGCTCCTATTTCTTCCGCTTCGGTAATGGTGCTTTTCAATGTATCAATGTAAGAAAGTTTAAGAGAGGTTTTGGAAGCGTTTTGACAATTCCACATTATCAATCTTGATTTGTCAATTAGAATAAATCCTTTGTCGTTTTTTGCTTCATCGTATAAATCAATATAACTGTCGTAATTTTCATTGTTAATTTTGAAAAATCCATCTACTCCCGATAAATAAGTGAAATTTCCAGCTAAAGAAGAATAATTAGCAAAACTGACATCATTGTCAGGGTCAAGTCCGACAATCAGATTAGTCCAAGTTCCTCCCGAATCCAAATACTGAATTGCGGTGCCGGCTTTTCTGTAATGCACTTTTTCTCCATTCTTTCTATAACCAAAATGCTGTCCTCTGATATGTCCTACCAATCCTTCCTGTCCTAAAAGTTTTCTGCCATAAACCAATTTAATTTTTCCGTCAACGGTAAACCAGTTTTTTGCGTCTGAAGCCGCGTCTTTTTTTATCAGCTCATCTGAAACTAAATTCTGAACTCCTGCCGTGAATATATTTACACTTTGTTCCATTAAATAGATAACCCGTTTTAATCCATTCTTAAATTGGAATTATAATACTCCAAATCCTGCAATCCTTGCTGAAATTTAATCTCATTTTCTCTTTGATATGATTTGGCTTTTTCAAATAATAGTATGGAAAAATCGTCGGAGGCCATACCATAGCCAATCATATCGTGAAATATAGAAGGAAATATCGGACTGTCTCCCAATGCCAAATCAGAAGGGATTTTAATATAATCAAAATCATAAGTCGTTCCTGCTGAAGGAATTGTCGTAAAAACAATCTGATTATTAGCTAAATCCAAATAAGCATATCCATCCTTGTTTCTATATTGCAATCTGTCTGAAAAATTGACTATTCTATAGGGCGAATAATTCGTTCCGACAAAGATAACTTTAGAAGCCGATACTCCCTGTTCTTGCGAAATATCGGTGTATTGATTATTTTCCGCGAAATACAAAAAATCGGCAGGTAATGCTATTATCGTTCCTGCGAACGTTCCTGTGGCGTTTTTCTTTAAAAATTCCCACGGCTTTTTAGCGCATATCTTTTTATAGATGCGGTTGCACAAAGAAAGTTCCTCTGCAGATGATAATTCGGAAGTATCGTCAACATATAATCGGAAAACATTTTCTATTATTTGTTGAGCTGTCAAATTTTTCCCGTTTAATTATAAGTTATAAGATTTTTCAATTATGTTTTTTCTTATCTGATAAGACAGGCCGGAATAATTGTATTCTTTGGAACTATAGCACCAAAACTTATCATTATAATTCAATTTTACTTTTTCAATATCTATTTCTTGCATAAACTCGCAGATTTTATTTCTCAAAAAAGAAGAAATCTGCATTGATATTGCCGCCAATTCAGGCAATTTTCCCCAGTTATCTTTTCGCGCGTCATTTTCTCTTTGGATTAAAAGTTCAGCCAATCTTTTTATTTCCCGCGTCGCTGGATAAAGAAAAATATCTTTCTTTGAAATAATCCATAATAACATTCTTATTATTCCGCCTGCCCTGTTTCCTTGCTTTATAAACGCTTCTTGTTTCGCTTCCGAAATTATGTCCTGAAATCTATATCTATAAGCGGTATCGCTTTCCATAAAAAAACAAGGAACATCGGAATAATAACCCTCCCATTCGTGCTTTCCTACGGGCATTATTTTATCAATAACCCTTTTTATTTCTTTTAAGGGAGGAGGAATATATTTCGGGTCTATCAAATAATCGCATATTCCCCGCCAAACGGATTCCAGATATATATTTTTTAATTTTCTGACCGATAAAATAATTCCCATCTTCTCATACCAGGAAGAATACATTATTTCTTGCAGAAACACATACAGGAATTTCTTAAACTTTGAAGCTGTTTCTATTCTGTTATTATCAACGAATATCCTTATCGGAATTTTGTTTAAAACATGGGTAAGCGGGCCTGTTTCTTCCGACCAGGTAAAATTAGTTTTAAGTTCTATTCCTTCGGATTCTTCGTCCCATAATTTTTGAACTTCACCTGGATTATATTTTTTGATATATCCTGGTTTTTTTGCTTTGAAATTATATCTGTATCTTTCTTCTCTGTCTTTGGTGATAGACAAATCCCAACCTTCTTTTTGCCGTAAAATAATCTTTGACATCAGTGATTTTCGTCGTCAGTTTTCTTATCTATTATCGCAAACGATGGTTTTTCAACTGTCAGTTCCATTCCGAATTTTCTGCATAAAAATCTGTATTCTTTTAAAAACAATTTCGCTCTTTCCTCAATTTCCCTTTTTCTGATTTCTTCTCTCATTTTCTCATCTTTTATTTCTTCCATCGGAAATTTCTTTAAATAATTGTATTAACTTTTGAATAAATATCCCCGCGATAATTCCCAGAACCATAAAAATAATTCTTTCCTGAAAAATTCTGAAAATTCCTTCATCGTTCATTTTAAATTAAGAAAAATTAAAGTTAATAAAATAAGAGCGTAAATTCCGAAAACTATCTTTACAATTTGGATTAAGTTAAATTCCTCCTTTAAAAATTTCATAATTTTATAATCATTCCGCAAGCGTCTTTATAATAATTTCTTCCAGGCCAATCCTCGTCTATCTTGATATATTTCGCTTTTTCTCCCAGCAGTTGCCTATAGTTTCTTATAATCCGCTTATTTTCTGTCGTATCTCCGTTATGTATATCAATTCCTCTCCAAGTTTCGCTGTCTGAATGTATTTCTATCAGTATTATTTTTTTCCCAACTCTCTTCAATTCGCCTATAGCGTGGTTGATATCTTTTCCTTCCACATAAAGCAAACAAGCGAAAGTAAACACAATATCAAATTCTTTGTTTTCATACGGAAGTCTTTTTGTAATATCTGCTATTTTAAACGGAAAACCGGTATAAAATTCCTCATAATCGCATCCTTCTATTTTTGCATCGGGATAATTTATTTGTATTTCCAGCAAGTTTTTTCCATATCCGCATCCAATTTCCAAAATACTTTTAAATTTTTCTTCTTTTAACGCTTCCAATAAAATATCTTGTCTCATAAATAAGAAACTATATTCTGCTCCCTTTGCCACAAGGAAGCAAAGGAGCAGAGATAATTTCCTATTAAACCAGACTGATTTATTTAACTAAGCGTAATCTTCAACTTGAATTTCAACATCAAGAAACTTTTTAGCTCCATCAGCAAAAGTTTTGATGCCGGCCAGATAAGAGCTAAACACGTTTGTTGCCCTTCTATCAGATTCTGGCCTCATTTCAACTTCTTTCAAATCCTGAACAACCACATCAATTCCTCCTTTCTTTCCGTAATAACAATGTATTTTATTTCTTGTCCATCTTCCGTCAGCCGCGTCAGTTGTCGCCAATCTTCCAGAACCAGTTCCAAGAACTGTCAAAGAACCTCCAGACGCTGTAGCGGTTAATCTAAGAACATCGGTAACGGTTACAATATCGTCTTCAGACAGCGCTATTCTCCTGCCTGCGACTGAATCGCCTGGATTATTGATTAAATCAGCTAAATACTGCAATCCATCAGTTCCATTCGCTCCAACCCAAAATCCTCCATAAGTAGTTTCATTTTCCGGACTGTCTCCTGCCCAAAACACAACTCCTCCGATAGACAAACTCTGTCCGTTAAGCAAACTTGATTGAGACCAAATTACTTCTCCTGTCAGATTTTCGGAAATATATACTTCGCCTCCGGCCACCTGTCCTTCCGCGTAGCCATTCTTAAATACGGCATTAACCACATCAAACTGCTTACCGAGCAGATATTGAGCTATATCGGCCGCGGCGTAAGAATCAACCACCAAACACAGATTAGTCAAAGGAATGTTATTTTTGGCTCTCAATTTTGCTGGCATTCTGGTAACCATTTGAGGAACTGTGTTGGAATTTAGCTCGAAGGGACTAGAATTGGAATTCAATCCTGTCAAATCGCCTTGGTCAAAATTATATAACGCATTAACAGTTTCATACAGAATTCTTGCGTCTAAATCTTGACTTACTTTATGTCCGATTTGGGCTCCAATCACTTCTCCTGGATTAAGAGGTCCGGCTTGTTTTACTTCTCCGTCGGAAATGCTAAACACCGCCTCTTTGTCAACATTAACCTGCAATAATTCCGAAGTATCAGAAAGCTTATCAATAGTTGAAGCCGCTCCTCTTGTCACGGTTCTGACCCTTACGGCGGAAGTGTCATAGATAACTCTTTCCACCGATTCTCCATAAGTCAAAATCGGTTTAAATCTCAAATTGGCGATATTTTTGCCAACAAGAGTCTTATCAAAGACTTCCTGATAGGCATTGTCAAACGCCTCTTTGTAAGTTGTTAAACTCATCTATTTTGTCCCGTTTATAAATTTATTCTACTTGTTAGACCGGCGTTATATTTCTTTTTCAACTCAGGATTTTTCATAATTTCGTGAAAATACGCCGGTTCTTTTTTCGCCCTTTCAAAATCAATTTCAGTAATGACTATATTCTTACCCGCTCCACCCGATTCTATAGTTTTCTTTCCTTTAATCAGATTTCCATAAGTCATTTCTAAAATTTGGGCGAAGGTTTTATTGGCATTTTTAGGGTCAAGAGATAATGACTTTATGGCATCTTTGGAAATAATATCTTTATACTCTGGCATCTCTTCCAAAGTTTTGTCATAAACTTCATCAAACCGCTTGTTAAATTCAGCCATTTTTTCTTTTTCAGCAAACGGCTTTATTCTTGACTCCACATCCGCCTCAACCTCTTTTCTGATTGAATTGGCGAGTTTCTGAAGAAATTCAACATCAACTCCGTGTTCTTCAGCGATTGCTTCCAAATCTTCGGACACTTCTTTTTTGGAAGCGCCGGATTCAATAAGCTCTTTTAATTCCTTAATATCCTTTTTCAGTTCTTTATTTTGGTTTTTATATTCCAAAAGAACCGCTTCAGGAACCATCCGGCTTTCTTTTTTTTCTTCTTTCGGCGCGGTTTTAAGGATTTCGCCAATAGTCGGCTTTTTTTCAGCTTGGGCTTTTTCTTCCGCTTCCGCCTTTTCTTTGACTTCGGCTTCGGATTTTGCTTTAGCTTCGGCTTCAGCCTTTGCCGTTTCCTCCTGTTTTTTTAACTCTTCGGGGGTAAGAGCGTCTTTTTTAGCTTCTTCAGCCATAAGATTTAACCTTTTATACTTGAGGCACAAGTTGGCTATTATTCGCCTTTCGGCACGGACTGCCGTTCCGCAGCAAGTTTAATGTCCTCCGACAATAGTTAACAAACTATACCCTGCTTACTTATTCGCGGATACGGGTATATCCGTTATCTAAATAAGCAGGCTATAATGCATTATCTTTTTCTTGCAAAAGCAATTCTTCCAAATCTTTTACCGCTTGTTTTCTGTTTTTTTTCGCTTTATAAAACTTCTGCAATGTTTCAAATCTTGATTTTAATGTAGCAATCCTCGCCAAAAGTTCAATATGATTCATTTTTTGATAATTGTAGAAAATTTGATAAAGTTCGCTTTTAACATCTTTTGACAATCCGTCAATTAAAAGTTTCCCCCCATCCATATTGGTTATAACTTCCAAATCCTTACATTCTTTTATAACATCCCTTATTTCTTTTTCTGTTTCTGATTTTTTTCTTGGCATAATTCTTTTAATTCAGGAAGCGATTTTTTGGCAAGTTCCACTAAATCAGCGTCAGCTTTAGTCGCTTTGGCTATCGAAATCAAAGTTTTATTTATTTGGTCTATTATATTCTGCTGGGCTTCGTAAATATGACAGGCAATTCTTAATTTTTGGACAAATTCATCGGCTTGCGGAATAAATATCCTTACACCCAAATCGCCGACTGTTATATTTTTCTCTTCATTGGAAGGATTAAAATTATTTATTATATTCTGCTGAAGCGCTTCGCATATTTTCTTTTTTGCTTCCAATTCCGTTTTTGTTTTTTCTATTCTGTTTAAATTGAAATATACTTCGCTTATTTTGAACCTGTGCTTTTGGCCGCTTACTTCTATTACAGGTTCGTTGTCTTCATAACCGACTATTTCAAAACTTAATTCTTCTTGCATAATTTTATTCCTCTTGACCTGTCTATTCGACAGGCATATTTAATTTATTAACATTTAACGGAATAGATTCGGCTGGCTGTTCCGGCTCCGCTCCCATTTTATTTATTTGCTTAATTTCAAAATTAGCTGTTTCTCTGGCCGCGTTTCTAATAATAATTTGCTCAATAGATTGAATATAAGCAACTAAACGATTGAATTGTTCGTCAGACATATCTTCTCTGTGATCTTTCTCATAATCAATAAGTTTCTGTTTATAAGCTATATTCGCGTTTTCATTGGGCAAAATAGCGTCTCCTTCCATTATGGCTTCAATATCTCTTTCAGCTTCCGACATTATTTCCTGATTGCCAAACTCTTTTTCGGTTAATTGTTTTACCTCGTCATCGGAAAATCCCGAAATCAACGCTCCTATTTCGTAAGCCTTTTGAGGATTTTGAATTGGATTATTTAAATTTGCTTTGATAAAAGATATTTTTGCTACTTGTTTTTGTAATGATTGTAAGGCTTCGGCATTTGACGCTTCTACCAAGACATTATAATCATCGCCTTTTTTAAAAATATCTTGTTTCGATATTTTCTTCATCTCAATGCCATTGGGTCCGAGAATATCTAGCGCTTCTTTTTTAATCAAATGGTCTTTGATACCTATCTCATAAAGCAGCGCAAATCGGATATAACCAAAAGAATATGATTTATTTAACAATCCAAATCTGTCCGCTTCAGCCGCCTGATTTCCCTGATAAATAGATACTTTTCCTTCCGTCGCTTCTACGCCCTTTGTTCCAGCTGTTACCCCTGACGCTTTTTCCTGGATTTGTTCCAATAGATGATAAACTTCTATTGGAGTGGTGATTGCGGGCGGTCGAATAAATTGGATTGCTCTGTTGACGTCAATCCCTCCTTTCATTTTAATAATTCCGTCTTTCCGGTACCTTAATTCAGCCAAATTCTCTATTGCTGTAATATCAATCGCTTTCTGCGGCTTGTTTATCGCTTCGGAATTATCAAGAAGCTGGTTAATAGAAATTGCTTGAGCCATAAATATCTCTCGCGCGTAATCGCAGTAAGAAGGAGTCCAAAATTCCGTTAAATCGGGAAATGCAGCCCAAGTCCAAAAAGGCCAAGCTCCTTTTGGAAAATCTTTTGTCGGAGAAAAAATATCAGTCAATTTTTCTATTCTAATACATCTTCCATTCTCTTGGAGTAAGAGATAATATCTTTTTCCTTGATAAGTCGTAAACCATCCCCAAAATTTAAAATCTTCTTCGTTTTGCAATTCTTTATCCCCAATAGTATTCTGGCCATACATCCTTACTCTTTTATTTAGTTCTTCCTGATTTTTTTCTGTTATATTTCCAGTTCCCGCCAATAATTCTTCAGTAGCATTTTTAATATAAATTCCTGATTTTAATCCTTCTTTTATTTCATCCCGGGTTAAAATTATTCCGTATCTTCCCATATAACGGGCTTTCTCAATATCAATTCCTCCGGCTTGCGGGTCTATCAGAAAATCATAAACATCAACATTCTCCAAGTGAGGTCTGTATCCATTGATTGAATCGGCATAATAGGCATAAATAGCCCGGCCATACATTATTCCTTGTTTTTTTCCCACTAAATCTTTAATGTCCCAAAAGTCTATAAACCTGTCTCTTTCTTTTAAGGAATTAAGCAGTTCTACTCTTTTAAATTGTGCTTCTTTTCTTTTAGTAAATTTAAAAACGAGCGGATTATCTATTTTAGAAAGTAAAGTATGGACAAATTCCTGCATACGGCATAAATCAACATTCGCTCTGCTTTCAGAAGTTGTTTGTTTTTTTCCGTAGTATAAATTTTCGTTGGTCTGCCAATTAGAAATCTTGCCCTGCTTGTGTCCGCGAGCAAAATCAATCTCGTTTAAAGATTGTTTGACTATTTTATTTAGCGTTTCTTGATTGATAATTTTAACCCGTTTTATATTCCTATATTCGGATAAAGCGGTTTTTCTTCCGGCTGATAATCTAAAGTTTCTTTTGTAAAAGGTGGTTCTGCTATTTGGAGCATATAAGCAAGAGCGTCAGCCGCATCATCATTTTTTCCTTTTGGAAACTTTAATAATTCTTCCTCCAAGTCATCGCATAATCCTTCAATATGAAAAATATCTTTTGCTTCATATTTCGGAATCAATCCCCTAATTCTCGTTTCTTTCATTGTTCCGCCGTGTTTTAGCTGAACTACATAAGGATAGCGGTTTCTTATTCGGCATTCTTCTTGAAAAAACGGCTCAATAGCTTCCGAATAAGCGGTTTGCTCTATTCCTATTTTTTCGAATCCCTCTTCTCCCAGCTGGAAAATTATGTCTATAAGCTGTTTGGGATTGATTTTATATCTTCTCGCGTCTAAATGCCATCTATTCGCTTCATTGACATAATTCCTAACAATTCCCGTATAATCGCTATTAGCATTTTTGGATAGAGCCGTGTCAACGGTGGCAAATTTCCTGGTTCTTTGTTTTAAAACATCTTCCAATTTTATCGGCTGGAAATTAGATTTTTTAAATTCCTGAACCGACTCGTCAATCGGCTGATTCAACATTTCGGCTGAAAATACCAGACTTCCAAGCTGTCTTTTTTTATCTTCCAAACTTATTTTTTTTGTTTTTTGGGCTTCATCGTTAGTTAAAACATATTTAGCGGGCCAAGTTGGTTCTCCTTCTTCAATTGCCGCTTTCATTCTGACCTTTAAACGACTATCCTGTTTTGCTCTTTCAATTAAAGTCTGAATCGAACCATATTCGGTAATATAATTTCCTGTATAAACAATAATGGCATTTGCGTCCAATCCTGATTTAAATTCGTCAATATGCGAAATAACCTGCTGGGTATATGCTTTGCTGTCTTTTGTCTTATTATTTTCAAAATCTTCCAATAAAAGACAATCCGGCCTCTGGTTGCCGTGAATGCGGCCTCTTACACTTTCTTGCGTTGAATGGGCTTCCACTCTGACATTGTTATTCGTCAAAAAATTGTTAATTCTTTTTTGGGTAATTTCTTCTGAAGTTCTTTTGGCGTTAAACAATTCACCAAAATCATTTAAAATTTTCCCGTTAGTCTGCAATTCCAAGACAATGTCAAATAAAATTCTTTCTGCATTTTCTTTGTCAAAGCTGTCAACATTGATATATCGCCTATAACCATAACATACAAGCCAAACAAGAAATATCTTTGCGAAAGTGGTTTTCGCCGATTCTCTGAACATTATCCAAGCAATTTCCCGATATTTTCCGTCCATTAAATCTTTCAAATCTCCAAACATTTCGTAATGAAAAGAAGCAAAATCGTATTTCAGATAATGCGTAAAGTAATAACAGAAAAACAAACTGAAATCTTTACCGCACAAATAAACTCTTTCTGATTTAGTTCCTTCAATAACTTTGGAAAGAGCTTTTTTATTTATCATTTTTTCTTAAATCCGAATAAATTTATTCCTGTTGTTGTCCTTCCTGTTGTTGTCCTTCCGATTGTTGTCCTTCAGAAGGAATTTCTTCTGCCGTTGTCTCTTCTTTAATTTCTTCGTCCGGATTGATTGTTTTTGTTTCGTCTTGCATAAACAATTTATCTAATTTATTTTTATCTTCTTCCGACAATTCCGACAAAATTGTCCCTGAATGTCTAATTCTTTGGGTTGGCGTTCCATCTCTTTGTTGCCAATATTCTTTAAGGAGTGTAGTATCTCCATCAATAATTAGTTTTCTTAATACTTCCTTTTTTAATGCTTGCCTATAAGTGTAATCCTTCCCTTCTGCCATTTCATCTAACATTTCCTCTATCTCATCTAAAAACTTGGGCTTATTTTTTGAACCTAATTTTTTTCCGCCAGTTTTTTCTCTACCTTTCGCAAAAGTCCCATCTATGTTTCTATCTGGCTTTTCCTTTATTTCCCCTCTATCTTGAGGTTCTTGTCCATTTGATTGGTTTTCCATTTTTTATTATATCTTCGTTTATGAAAAATATCTCGTTGGACTTGATTTTCTTTTTTTAAATTTGCCTTTTCCGACTTCTGATTTCTTAATACTTCCCGATTCCAACCCCTGCAATAATCTCATTGCTTTTTTGCAGTTTTCTACACT
>Ga0172363_10003260_pt1 | contig 13216 bp, 12 predicted proteins | sample LakKivs2_kivu2a2_FD_114541 | JGI IMG/M metagenome (GOLD analysis project Ga0172363, IMG submission 114541) | Sediment microbial communities from Lake Kivu, Rwanda - Sediment s2_kivu2a2 | ecosystem: Environmental > Aquatic > Freshwater > Lake > Sediment | place: Rwanda: Western Province, Lake... | reverse complement strand
TCTTCAGCCGAAGCACAAGCACCCCAACCGGCTATAACTCAAAAAGCACAACAGGCAAATACGGGTGATAATAACGGTCAATTAAATCAACCTGACACTCAACAAATCGATTCTGCAGAAGGATTTCAATCCGCATTACATGCTATGCTGGCTATTGTTCAAGCAGAGAGCCAGTTTGCTGCGTCTAATAAATCACTAAACGATCCAGTAGTCCAGGTCGATATCAGAAAAACGACTTTAGACTTCTACCGAGGTGGTATTTTTGAGAAAGTCTTAGTTTCTACCCAAAGTCCTGAAATACAGAGTAATCAGTTCGATATAACACAGTATGCATTGAGAGGCTTTAATAGCGATTTTATTGCATATCCTGATGATAAAATAAATAACACAACTTCAGCACAATCTACAATAGCTGCAACTGTACCTGTCGTTGATTTTATTAGCTTATGCAAGGCATATGTTGTCAGATTCCCTAAAGCTCGTCCCGATGGAACATTAGATACCGTTCGCGTACCCGTGTACATATCCTTTGGATATCTACTTGCGTTCTTAAATAACATGTGTTTAATCTATGATTCTAAGCAGAGGACTGACTCAGTGCAAGAATCGGCTGGAACTGAAAAGCGTCCTTACGTTTACCTAGACTTTAATCCTGAAACTAATTTCTGTTTGAGCTCTCCTCAACAGATGTCTATAGATCCTTACACCTGTTTGATTCCTTTTAACTCTACTAATACTGAGTATAAAGAACTTTTTGCTGAAGGAATAAAAACTGATAACTTTTTTAATCCAGAGAATCAAAACAGAATTACTGCTGCATTAAACGGTTTTAATTTATTCTATAAGTCAATTACTAATGCCTACCAAGGAAAGGTTATGAATATTCTTTTGAATATCGACTACCTGTTAGGTTTGATTAAAGAGTATGCCGGCGCAGATAAAGAACATGCTGTAAATCTACAGCCGTTTTTAGAGAGGATAACTACAGACATAAATAAATCTCTTGGTAATATAAACTCACTAAGAGTAGCTTATAGAGATGATGCAAATACAGTACAAATCATCGATGATCAATGGGTACCTAATCTAGGCGAGGAAAAGTCTCTTATAGATAGACCTAAATACTTAGATACTCTCAATCAATCAAAAGACCCTATCCTATCTGGGCAATTGCCAGTATTTGAAGCTCCAAGTCTCGGACTAGATCAACCAAACGGAACTTTTAGTATAGCTAGAGAATTCCAGTTTAAAACAACATTATCAACTAAGTTAGCTAGTATGATTGCCATATCTGCACAAGCAGCTACTGGCTCCGTTAACTCTAAGGACCACTCTTCTCTAAGCTATCTCAATAAAAACTACGAGGACAGGTATAAACCCGTTATAGGAGATCCTCCAAACAAGAACAAAGGTACTAATAGCAATACAGCCGGAAACGTAGGTAATGTTAATGAAACCTCTAATGATCAGAAAGCAGCAGATACATTCAACACTCACGTAGCAAGTATATACTCAAACCTTCAATTGACTGAAGAGAGGATTGATATGGCAAAGAATTATTACATAGAGAGGATGTCGAAAGTCAAATCAACTAGTAATAGAACTACGGCTGCTCCTTTTATTCCAGCCGACTTAGAAATAACTATTGACGGTATAAGCGGTATAATAATGACTAATGCGTTTACAATTCCTGAAAGTAGATTACCGCTATCGTTGAAAGCCGAAGACGGATATACAAAAGTAGGCTTTATTGTAACTGGATTATCACATACTGTAGAAAATAATCAGTGGTTAACTAGGATTAAGGGGCAGATGATAAAGCTACGAGAAGATTCTCTATTAAGAACTCGAGCATTTTCCCCTAGTAGGAATCAAAGCGAATTCGCACCGCCTGCTGGTACGAGTGTGTCTACTACTGTGACTAGTACTCCGTGGAGTGCTGCATTTATTAGTTACGTAATGCGACAGGCCGGAGTATCATTCCCTTCCAATGCAAGTCATGCCGGGTATGCTCAATCATTAAGGGATAGTAGTAGAGGTTTTGAGATCTTAGATCCTGCAAAAACACAAGTAAAGGTAGGAGATATAGTAGTAAAGAATAGAAGAAATCGTCAAGGAGTTTCAAACACCTTAACTTTTAGTACTAATCCCTGGTCAGGAGATTCTCACGGCGATATAGTAGTAAGTGTAAATAATAATACTGCAGCTGCTATAGGAGGAAACGTTGCAGATACTGTATTCAAAACAAACATACCTTTATCAAGCGGATTATTATCTATCGGTACTAATGCTGCCCCTAATTTTTTCGTTATCTTAAGGCCCCCTTCCTCTTTTGTACAGGCAATAGTAAATACAGCAAATCAAGAATATGATTTATGGACATCGAAGAGGTGGGTAGAGACCACAGTTGCAGCAATACCGACTTTACGTCTTTATTATAATACTGTTAATATATTCATATAAGTATGGCATTAAGGTATTATCCATCAGCAGCTATAGACGAGAATAAGTACACTTCGGGTAACGAATTTTTATTGCCCGATAAAAAACCTTATACCGGAAGATACTATACAATCTACGACGGTAGTTCGTTTACTGGAGTTAATCCTGTACTAGGTACAAATATTCCGCTTACACCTGTAGAAGTAAGAGAATCAACAGATGCATCTCTACTTACTTCAGGACGCGCTTTATTACCTGGTCAAGTACCTAGTATCGTAGAACCTTATGCATCTTCAAGAGTACAAAATAGTCAAGGAGGAAGATTGAGACTAACAGAATTAACCCCTTACTTCCCTGCCCCTACTGAAGAAGATTATGCTAGAGGGTATTTTACTAGATATTTTGCAAAGACTGTTAGCGGACCGGGTTATGTATTTGAGATTTCGAAAATTGATTGGACTAAGATCCAGAACGGAGATATCGAAGTGGAAAATATTCTAGGTTACGAGAGTATAGATATGCTATGGCAATTAACAGGCCCACTAAACGATACTAGAGTATCTCAATATCAAATCAAGGGAGGAGTTGCAACTACCAATAAACGTGTTACGGAAAGTAAAAGTAAAGTTTTTACAGGACTGCTTGAATTCATCGGAGGAGATTATATTAAGTTTGCAAGGATTACTCCTTAGAGTTGGTTGAACCTGTAGAATGTCTTATTTTAAATAAAGGTTATAAATAAATGTTATGTATTACGTTGTAGAGACAAAAGAGCAGCTTGCAAGGTTACCTAAAACAGATAAATGCTTTATTGACCTAGTTTCTCTTTCCGAAGAAACCCACCCTCTCCTTACCGGTCCATGTGTACTCTACTACAACGATTTCGAGAAGGGGTATATTTTTCCAATTAATCATTCCGAAGGCTTCTCACTAAGCCTTGACGATATTCAGAACTTTTTATTTGATATTCCGAAAGTATACCTATTTGATAAAAAGTGGCATTCCTATTATCTCTATCTTCCGCAAGCCGTCGACCTATACTTTAACATTCTGGATAAAAACGGAGAGATCAAAGATCTCCAATGCTACACACTCGTTCATTTAGACTTCCATAATAAGTTCAAATACTCGGAAGAAGTAAATACTCTAGTTCCGATTTCAAAGCATTACGAGAGGTGCGAGTGTATGTTTGAGGCCGTGAAAGACTATGTCGGAGAAGAGGGTAACCTAGACTGGCAAAACAATTACATAAAGGCCTACAAATGGGTAGAGGAACAGGGTCTGACGTTAAGTGAAAGGGTTTTTGATAAGTTTTTCGAACCTACATGGAAGGCTAGGTCTATGAAAGATAATAGGATATACACAAGCTATAACCTTTACAACATAACATCACGACCTACTAATGCATTTAACGGAATCAATTTCCTGGCTTTTAACAAAGAGAACGGATCTAGGGGTGCTTTCATACCTCAAAACGATGTTTTGGTAGAGTTTGACTTTGACGGATACCATCTAAGGCTAATTGCTAAAATGTTGAACGTATCTCTACCATCAGATGAGTCTATTCACGTTATTTTAGGTAGAGAATATTTTGGTAAAGAGGAATTAACTCCAGAAGAATACCAGGAGTCTAAAAAAATAACCTTTAGACAGCTTTATAACGGAATTGAAGAAGAATATAGGAAGATTGAGTTATTTAATGAAATTGGTGAGTTTGTAAAAGCTATGTGGGAGGAGTTTAAGCGTCAAAAAACACTTTTACTTCCTAACGGAAGAAAAATTAAAGGTAAAGACTTCACACCTCAAAAGCTTTTCAACTACTACGTCCAGTGTCTCGAGACTGTAAATAATGTAAAAAAACTGACCGATTTGCGAGAGTTGTTCAAAGGCAAAAAGAGTAGGGTGATCTTAGTGGTTTACGATTCAATACTCATTGACTACTCAACAGAAGACGGTAAAGGATTTCTCAAGCAAATTAAAGATGTACTAGAGAAAGACGGATATAGAGTTAAGGCACAAAAAGGAGATAACTACAACTTTCAGAAAGAATTATAGATATTTATTATGGAATACATTGAATTAACGCAAGATCAATTGAAGAATAAGCTGTTTTGTACATTCTCACCCAAGGACAAGCTAGAAGATACTCTAGATACCATTCAGAGTGAATACTCTATAATGTATAAGAAGATCTTTGTTCTTGAATCAGCCGATTCAGAAGAGCTATTATGTACCTATAATATTGAAATTGAAGGACCTACTACAAAAGTACTTACAAATACAATCTTACTACATAGAAAGAAAGAGACCAATACTCTATATACTATCAACAGTCTCAATCTACTGATCAAGTCGTTGAACGAGGGTGTTCTCGATACAAGTTTCCGGATTAATTGGCCCGATTATAGAAACACCGTTCTCTTATCTCAAGGCGAGGAGCTCAAGAAGCTTTCCACAAAAATTCACAGAATAGTCAATCTTTAGTTGGTTATCTGAGAATTACTACTTACATTCTTTTATTAACGTAATTTTTAATTTTAAAACTATAAGTTATGGGTATGGATTTAGGCGCAATCAAGTCTAAACTTAATGCCTTGCAAAATCAGAAGCAAGGCGGTCAAAAGAGAGATATTTCTCTCATTCTCTGGAAACCTACTGTAGGAAAGCATTCAGTACGAATTGTACCTGCGGTATGGGATAAGTCAAATCCTTTTAAGGAAGTATTTGTTCACTACGGTATCGGAAACCGTACAATGATCTCTCTTCAGAATTTCGGAGAGAAAGATCCAATCGTTGAGTTTGCCAAGCAGCTTGCTTCTAGCGGCGACAAGGAGAACTGGATGATGTCTCGTAAACTGGAACCAAAAATGCGAGTATTCACACCCGTAGTTATACGCGGGGAAGAAGAGAAGGGTGTTCGTTTGTGGGAATTCGGTAAGCAAATTTATGCCGAACTGTTAAGTCTTGCTGACGATCCGGATGTAGGAGATTATACAGACGTTATTCAAGGCCGTGATATTACTATTGAAACTACCGGACCTGAGACTAATGGTACCTCCTTCAACCAATCTAAGGTACGTGTTCGTACAAAAACTACACCATTGTCTGAAGATGCTAAAGAGGTTGAGAAATGGTTGAATAACCAACCTGACGTATTTTCTATTTTCAAGAAATACTCTTACGAAGAGATGAAAGAGTCTTTGCTCGGTTGGTTGAATCCTGAAGAGACTACAGACGAGGCAACACCTGCTGCTGCTCCTAAGCAAGAAGCTGCACCTGCTGCAAAACCCGCCTCTCTTTCACTAAACACTCCCAAGGCTAAACCAAGCATTGACGAGGAATTTGATGATCTATTTCGTTAATAATTGTAAGCAAAAATAGTTTATGGCAAAATCAGTTAAAAATTCACTAAACCAAAGCGTAGCGGGAGCAATTAGAGGTACTTTTAATTTAGAGAGGTTTATTGAATCTAAAAATTTATCGAGTACTTCGATAAAAATGAAAAACCAAGAGTGGATTCCTCTATCCAAGGCTTTTCAAGACTGCCTCTCTATACCTGGTATTCCAGTCGGTCATATTACGTTACTACGAGGACATTCTGATACAGGCAAGACTACAGCTCTTCTTGAAGCATCAGTTAGTGCACAGAAGTTAGGTATCTTGCCTGTATTCATTATTACTGAGATGAAATGGAACTGGGAGCATGCCAAGCAAATGGGGCTTGTATTCGAAGAAGTACCTAATGACGAGGGAGAGGTAGCCGACTATAAAGGATTCTTTATTTATGTAGATAGGGAAAGGCTCAATACTATTGAAGACGTGGCTGCGTTCATTGCCGATCTTCTTGATGAACAGAAGAAAGGTAACCTTCCTTACGATCTACTATTCCTTTGGGATTCTGTAGGATCTATTCCTTGCCGTCTATCTGTTGAATCTAATAAGAACAACAACGAATGGAATGCAGGTGCAATGTCCCAGCAGTTTGGCAACTTTATTAACCAGAAGATTGTTTTATCCCGTAAGCAGAGTCAACCTTATACGAATACTATGCTTGCTGTAAATAAGATCTGGGTAGCTAAACCGGAGAATATTATGGCCCAGCCCAAGATGAAGAATAAGGGCGGAGATACTATGTACTTCGATGCTTCCTTGATTATCACTTTCGGCAATGTAACTAATTCTAGAACTAATAAAATCAAGGCTACCAAGAACGGAAAGGATGTAGAGTTTGCAAAGCGTACTAAAGTAAGTTGCGATAAGAATCACGTTAACGATGTTACTTCTACCGGAAGGGTTATTATGACTGCACACGGTTTTATTGACGATACTAAGCCGGCAATTGATGCCTATAAGAAGCAGTACTCTAAAGATTGGTTAAAGACTCTTGGATCTACCGATTTCGATGTAGTTATCGAAACCGACGAAGATAATAAAAATGTCTTTGATCCTACTGAGGAATAAACTATCTTCAAATAAAAGTTATGACCAGGATAAACGTAGGTATCCCTCCACGGGAACTGACCGATAAACATTTGATAGCAGAACATAGAGAGCTAAAGCGTATCCCAAACGTTGTAGCTAAGGGTAGGTGTAATCTAAACAATATACCTGCTCGCTTTTCACTCGGTAAGGGTCATGTATCTTTCTTTTACGACAAGTTAGGTTATTTAAAAGAGAGGTACATCGACCTTTACAACGAGTGTATTGCACGTGGATTCAATGTTCGGAGCTATTTAGTATCGTGGGATAGTGTACCTACAGAATTAATGAATAGTTATACTCCAACAGAGGAGGACGTTCGAATAATCCGCGAAAGGATAGCCGATAGATTAGCTAATCCAATTGCTAAACAGAAAAAAGATGGATTACAGAGCAATGTTCGAGCAGATGGAGAAGAAAGAACCAGTAGAGTTGCACAAGAACAGCAGAGTACTAATTGTTGACTCTCTAAATACTTTCCTTCGCAGCTTTACAGCCATTAGCCATATTAATCCAAGCGGAGCACATATTGGAGGCTTAGGCGGTTTTCTAAAGTCTATAGGAGCTGTTATACGGCAATTGCAACCTACTAGGGTTATTTTAGTTTTCGACGGTCAAGGAGGATCTACGAACAAGAGGTATCTGTATCCAGACTATAAAGCTAACAGGCATATAACTAAAATTTCAAACTGGGATGCATTCGATAACCAAGAAGAAGAATCAGAATCAATAACGGCTCAGATCGTGCGTCTGATTGATTATCTCAAGTGTCTCCCGGTTGATTTAGTTGTCATAGATAAAGTAGAAGCCGACGACGTTATAGGGTATCTGACAAAGCAATTTACCGAGCAAGTATACATTTTATCTACCGATCAAGATTATTTACAGCTTGTAAACGATAGGGTTTTCGTCTTTTCTCCGATTAAAAAAATTATCTACAATCCAGCAACTGTTATAAAAGAGTATGGGATTCCGCCTCACAACTTTCTTACCCATAAAATCATAGTAGGAGACAAGGGAGATAACGTACCCGGGGTGAAAGGTATTGCAGCAAAGACGCTTGTAAAGTTATTTCCATCTATTGCTACTCAAGAAAGAGTTACTCTAAAGACTTTGATTAAAGAGTCTGAAGGAAAAGACAAGAGGTATGCCGATGTATACAACTTCAGAAGTCAGCTTGAAATTAACGAGAAGTTAATGGATCTAGCTAATCCTAATATACCGGAAGCTGATAAAGAGTTATTGAATCATATCGTAGCCAATCACAATAACGAGTTTAACCCCGAAGGTTTCGTTAAGTTATACAACGAAGACCAGTTAGGTAAGACAATGACGAGTCCACACTTATGGTTAAGTGAAATATTTTCAAAATTAACTAAGTTCGAGTTGAAAGATTGAGTATGGTAATTTTAAATTAGTTGATATTTATTATAAATTAATAGATATGAATTACCGAAAACTCTGGGAAAAGTATTATGGTCCGATTCCAGTAGATGAGCAGGGTAGAAAATATGAGATACATCACGTAGACGGAAATAGAAAAAATAATTCTATAGAGAACCTTAAGTGTGTTTCTATAGAGGAACACTACAGGATACATCAAGAACAGGGAGATGGAATTGCATGTCACGCAATCAAGCTTAGGATGCAAGGAAAACCCTTAAAGGGGTGGCGTCATTCTGAAAAGATGAAGCAAAAATTTAGTAAAGATAGGAAAGGAAAGAAAAGATCTTTTGAAACTACCGAAAAAATTAGACTTGCTAAAACTGGAATGAAATTGCCTGCAAAAGTTAAAGACAAAATAAGTGCAGCACATAAGATTCCTATTATGCATAAAGAATCTAGAGTTGTTTTTGAATCAGGAAAACTTGCAGCAAAAGTACTAGGAGTAACTCCAGGAACTATTGTACATCGAATAAAAAAAGGAGAGTTCATTTACATTACAGAACAGGAATACCAAAAAGGGAAAAAACATAAAACTTTTTTACAAATAGAAAAGTACAGTACTCATAGAAAAAAAGTACGGCATGAAGCGACTGGCCAAGTATTTAAGTCTGTAGCAGATGCAGCAAAAGTTTTTAACATATCCCCGAGTAATATGAATTATTACATAAGAAAAAAAGTTTTTAGTTATATATAAAAATCGTATATTAGGTTATGGTTCTAAATCAACTACAGCAATATGGTGTAAGCTTTCAAATAAAAGTTCTCTCGAGCTTACTCAAGCATAGAGAATTCTTACAGAGCATTTACGATATTCTTGAAGAGGATTACTTTGATAATCCAGCTCACAAATGGATTGTAGAAGAGATTCTCAAGTATCATTATAAGTACCATACAACCCCTACCCTTGATGTACTTCAAGTAGAAGTTAAGAAAATAGAAAATGAAGTACTAAGAGTTTCAGTTATTGAGCAGTTAAAAGAAGCCTATAAAGCATCTAACGAAGATAGAGATTTCGTTGAACAAGAGTTTTCCAACTTTTGTAAGAACCAGCAGTTAAAAAAAGCTCTACTATCCTCTGTCGAGCTACTTGAAAAAGGGCAGTACGACGATATTCGTTACCTTATCGATACTGCATTGAAAGCAGGCCAAGATAAAAACATCGGTCACGAGTATGAAAAGGATGCCGAGACCCGTTATCGAATGGAAGAGAGGGGACCACAGGCTACACCTTGGGAGCATATTAACGAATTACTGCAAGGAGGGTTAGGTTCAGGCGATTTAGGTATTGTCTTTGGTAATCCAGGCGGGGGTAAGAGCTGGATGCTTGTAGCATTAGGTGCAACCATTGTCGCAGGAGGAGGTACCGTAGCCCACTATACCCTCGAACTCTCAGAAACGTATATGGGTAAGAGATACGACTCTATCTTTACCGGCATCAGGATTCAAGACTTGGGTAAGCATAGAAGTGAGGTAGATGAAGCAGTAAGTAAACTACCCGGTAAGCTTATTATCAAAGAATTCTCAATGGGTAAAGCATCTATATCTACCATTGAGAGCCATGTTCAGAAAATAACCGACCTCGGACATAGACCAGACCTTATTATCATCGACTACGTCGACCTACTCAAGTCAAAGAGAAAGTCTATTGACAGGAAAGACGAGATAGATGATATTTATATCTCCACCAAGGCCCTAGCTCGTGATCTCAAGATACCAATTTGGACTGTATCACAGGTAAATAGAGCTGGTGCAAAGGACGACGTTATCGAAGGTGATAAAGCAGCTGGTTCTTATAACAAGATCATGATTGCAGACTTTGCGATGTCGTTATCAAGGAAGAGGTTAGATAAAGTTAATGGTACAGGTAGGGCACATATTATGAAAAATCGTTATGGAGGTGATGGTATGACTTATCCTGTAAAAATCAATACCGAAAACGGTAATATTGAAATCTTAGCACGTGAAATGAGTGAGGATGAATTCGTTCAAGAGAGCGCTCCAGTACCGGGCAGACCTGTAACTGGATTCAGTACGGAAGAAAAAAATTTTTTACAGCAAAGGTTTTTTGAATTAGGGAAATAAGCTATTTATTAGTACAAAAGTTATTAGATATGAGCATTGCTGAACTATACGTCGAAAAGAGAACCCCACTTGCCCCTCCCGCTAATCAAACTACCTACGATCAGTTTGTATTTAATATGGAGCGTAACGGCACTAACGACCTAGTTGAAAGGGATAAGGTCGATCCTACTTTTCGTCCCCCGCAAGCATCTAATGGCTACCTAGCCCAAAAGTTTCAAAGCGGGCTAAATTCGAACCTATCGCAGTAATTTAACTAATAGGTTATATATCTAACGGAAATCGTAAGATTCCGGATGAAAAACCTATCTTTAAAACTATAAAAACTAAACGAAAATGGACATTTCGCAGGGCATTCTAAGTGACATCACGGTTTACATGAAGTATGCAAAATTCAATTCGGTATTAAACAGGAGAGAGACCTGGGATGAATTGGTAGATAGAAATAAAGAGATGCACTTAAAGAAATTTCCTAAGTTAAAAGCGGAAATTGAGGATGCCTATACGTTTGTCTATGATAAGAAAGCGCTACCGTCAATGCGCTCTATGCAATTTGCAGGTAAACCTATTGAGATAAGCCCTAACCGTATCTACAACTGTGCCTACCTTCCTGTCGACGATTGGAGAGCATTTGGTGAGACCATGTTCTTATTACTTGGCGGTACAGGGGTAGGTTATTCAGTACAAAAACATCACGTAGACCAACTACCTGAGATCAGAAAACCTGATCCAAAGAAAAATCGCCGCTTTTTAATTGGTGATAGTATTGAAGGATGGGCTGATGCCGTTAAGGTACTCGTACGTGCTTACTTTGAAGGAGGTTCTACACCCGTATTTGACTTCTCCGATATCAGACCAAAAGGAGCTCAACTAATTACTTCAGGCGGTAAAGCACCTGGACCTCAACCTCTGAAAGAGTGTTTGCTTAAGCTTCAAGGTATTCTCGATAGTAAAGAGAATAACGACAAGTTAACCTCTATTGAAGTACACGATATGATCTGTCATATTGCCGATGCAGTATTGACCGGAGGTATTCGTAGAGCTGCTTTGATTAGCTTGTTTAGTGCCGACGATGAGAATATGATTGCAGCCAAGTCTGGTGCATGGTGGGAGCTAAATCCTCAAAGGGGCCGTGCTAATAACTCAGCCGTACTCCTCCGTAATAAAGTAACCGAAGAGTTTTTTATGTCATTGTGGGATAAGATTAAAGCATCAGGTGCAGGGGAACCAGGTATCTACCTCTCTAACGATAAAGATTGGGGTACTAATCCATGCTGTGAAATCGCATTACGTCCTTACCAGTTCTGTAATCTCTGTGAAGTAAACGTATCTGATGTAGATGATCAAGAAGATCTAAACCAAAGAGTTAAAGCAGCAGCATTTATCGGTACGTTACAAGCCTCATATACTAACTTCCACTACCTCCGTCCTGTATGGCAGCGTACTACTGAGAAAGAAGCTCTGATTGGGGTAGGTATGACCGGTATCGGATCAGGTGCAGCACAGAAACTTGATCTTAAACAAGCAGCTCAAATTGCAAAAGAAGAGAACGAAAGAGTAGCCAAGCTAATCGGTATTAACTCTGCTGCAAGATGTACTACTATTAAGCCTTCAGGTACTTCATCTTTAACCCTCGGTACTTCAAGCGGTATTCATGCATGGCATAACGATTACTATATTCGCCGTATTCGAGTAGGTAAGAACGAAGCAATTTATACACATCTATCAATTCACTATCCAGAGCTAGTCGAAGACGAATACTTCCGTCCCCACGATACTGCTGTAATTGCAGTACCGCAAAAAGCTCCTGCAGGATCTATTTTACGTCACGAGTCCGCCCTAGAGTTACTTGAAAGAGTAAAATTCTTCTATCAGAATTGGATTAAACCCGGACACCGGACAGGAAGTAATACTCACAATATATCTGCTACCGTTTCAATTAAAGATAACGAGTGGGAAGAGGTAGGTAAGTGGATGTGGGAAAACCGTAAATTTTATAATGGACTCTCAGTACTTCCTTATTCTGAACATACCTATAAGCAAGCACCTTTTGAAGACTGTACTCAAGAACAATACCAAGAACTCATGAAGAGCCTACATAACGTAGATCTTTCAAAAGTAGTTGAGTTTGTAGATAGTACCAATCTTATGGGAGAGGTAGCTTGTGCAGGAGGAGCCTGCGAAGTAGTTTAATTGCTTCCTGCAAGCTTTGCTATTTATTAATGTGAATTTACTAGATTTATTTCGGAAAAGTAGGTTAAGGACTCCTACCCCTAACGGAAACAGGCCGGCAACGACCTATCAAGATAGCGTTGCAAAGGCTCGAAACGTACGATTCCCGCCTAATATATCTCGGGAAGCTAGCTTCGATCAGTATGTTAGGTTTGAAGAAACGGGAGCCGTTCCTGGATCCCCTGCACCGGTTCAACTTACATATTATATGGTTACGGAAATCGATGATTTTTTAATGACTGAAAACGATAATAATTTAATAGTAGACCAAGAAATTGTTTAATTAATGGCAAACGTAAAAATATCTCAACTTCCTGCAGTCACTTCCGTAACTGGAACTGATGTATTTCCAGTAGTAGCTAGCACTACAACTTCACAACTTTCAGTTACTAGCCTAGCCAACTCATTACCGCAGGTAACATCGTCTATTAGCGCATCACATGCATTAACCGCAGATACTGTAGTTTCTGCCTCTTATGCATTGAGTAGCTCGTTTGCCGTATCAGCATCGTATGCACCAGGAGCTAACGTAGTACTT
>Ga0172363_10003259_pt1 | contig 13217 bp, 2 predicted proteins | sample LakKivs2_kivu2a2_FD_114541 | JGI IMG/M metagenome (GOLD analysis project Ga0172363, IMG submission 114541) | Sediment microbial communities from Lake Kivu, Rwanda - Sediment s2_kivu2a2 | ecosystem: Environmental > Aquatic > Freshwater > Lake > Sediment | place: Rwanda: Western Province, Lake... | reverse complement strand
CTCACTGGTGCATTGGGCGGACTAACTAGCAACTTGAGTGGACAACTCACTGGTGCATTGGGCGGACTAACTAGCAACTTGGGTGGACAACTCACTGGTGCATTGGGCGGATTGACTGCTGGTCTTGGTGGCGCACTAGGTGGGCTTGGTGCATTGGGCAGTTTTGGAGGTCTAGGAGGTGGGAATCCATTGCAATCCGGAATTAAAAAAGCCAAAGCAGTACTCAACACTGTCAATAGAAAAACTGTTGATGCATCGGTGCAGGGTATATTAGGAGATAAAAAAATACCCCCACCCAACTATTCAGATTAATCGAGTAAATACATCATGACTACTTATATTGGTTTTAACACTATCGATCAAAACAAAAAATTTACTTTAGTGGATTTTGAATTGATCAAAAGAGATTTACTCAACGCATTTAATATTCGTCAAGGGCAATTGCCCGGTAGACCCGACTACGGCACTAGACTATGGGATTTTGTTTTTGAAAATCTCACACAAAATACCGAAGCTGCAATACTGGAGGAAATACAACGAGTGGCCGGTGGTGATCCCAGAATTTATTTACAATCAGTCAATCTCTATCCACAGGACAATGGTATTTTAATTGATGTGGAAATCACTGTGATCCCCGCTAATAATTCAGAAATATTGTCGATATTTTTTGATCAGATTCAACGAACAGCTACGTTTATATAATCCTAGCAGATAATAAAAACGATAAATATCATTACTAACAACAAATGCCATGGCACGAACCACACGACAAACTGTAATTTTCGGTGTTGAAGATTGGAAAAGAATTTACGAAACATTCAGAGAAGCTGATTTTCAAAGCTATGACTTTGAAACTCTACGAAAAAGTTTTGTCGATTATCTACGTCAATATTATCCAGAAACATTCAATGACTACATAGAAAGCAGTGAATTTATTGCATTGTTAGATGTCATAGCTTTCATGGGTCAAGCATTGGCATTCAGAAATGATCTCAATACTCGAGAAAATTACATTGACACTGCCGAGCGGCGTGACAGTGTAGTCAAATTGGCCAATCTAGTGGGTTACACACCCAAACGAAATCAAGCTGCACAGGGATTTCTCAAAGTATTCAATGTTCAAACCACTGAAAATGTCACTGATTTCAATGGTATAAATCTCAGTAATATCACAATCAATTGGAATGATCCCACCAATCCGAATTGGCAAGAACAGTTCACAGCCATAATAAATGCTGCACTGGTTGATAGTCAGAGAATAGGAAGACCGGCCAATCAACAAACCATACTGAATGTTCAGACTGACGAATATAGTATAAATCTAGTGCCAGGATTTTTGCCCATAATCAGTTATAATTCCACAGTTGATGGTATACAAATGCCATTTGAGGCAGTGAGTTCCACTAGTGTGGGTCGAGATTATATCTATGAACCCATCCCAACTATAAATTCTGTGTTTAATATGCTTTATCGCAATGACCGCATGGGATTCGAAAGCGCCAACACCGGTTACTTTTTTTATTTCAAACAAGGGGTATTGACCAATCAAGATTTCAATTTGCCCGAACAAATTTCCAATCAAGCAGTGGATATCAATATCGAAGGAGTCAACAACGAAGATCGTTGGTTATTTCAGCTTGACAATGTGGGCAATACCACCGATGAATGGCAGTATGTTGAAAATGTATTTGCAGGTGCAGTAGAACAAATTGATCCCGAACAAAGAAAACTATTCAGTGTGACCAGTAGAGTCAATGATCAAATTACTTTGATTTTTGGTGACGGAGTATTCAGTAGTATTCCGGTGGGATTATTTAGATGTTATGTTCGTGCCAGTAATGGATTGAGATATATTATCAATCCTGAGGAAATGCAAAGTGTCAGTATACCAATAACCTATACCAGTCGAACTGGACAAGTTGAAACTATTACATTTACTTGTGGTATAACTCAACCGGTCAGTAATGCACAGCCTCGCGAATCATTAGATGAAATCAAACAACGTGCACCGGCTAGATACTATACACAGAATCGCATGGTCAACGGCGAAGATTATAATAATTTTCCATTTACACTCTACAACAGTATAATCAAAAGCAAAGCTATTAATAGAGCCAGTATCGGAACTAGTCGTTGGTTGGATTTAGTTGATAATACTGGAAAATATTCCAGCACTAATAGCTTTGGTAGTGACGGTGCATTGTGGGAAGATAATGCATTACCAACATTTTCATTTACTTGGTTGAATCAAAATGACATAGTCAGTGTCATCGATAATCAAATTCAACCCACTATAGTCAGAGATGAATTTATACAATTTTATTATGCTAATTTTACTAGACCCTCGTTGAGCACATTAAATTTATCTTGGCAACAAAGCACTACATTATTAAATGAAACCACTGGTTATTTTCAAAACATCAATGGTACCCCGGTGCCCATTGGCAGTTTCAACAGCACCAATACCAAATATATAACCATAAGTTCGTTGATAAAATTTCAAGCTCCCTCGGGACAATATTTTGACTCCAATAACAAATTACAAGTAGGGACTCCCACACAAGACGGAGAAAAACTTGTGATATGGGCCAGCCCGATTAATATCATCAATGATGGTACCAATAGCGGACAAGGTAATCTAAACAATGGGACTGGACCGGTAATTTTGAATAATTTCATACCCACTGGTGCAATTCCGGTTCAAGTGATTCCTGTGCTGGTGACCACATTACCTAATTCTGTAGTCACCACAGTGATTGAACAAATAACATTATATAGAAATTTTGGTTTGGGTTATAATAATTTAACTTCTACTTGGTATGTAATTACCAATACTAATCTTGATGTCAATGCTGAATTCAGTCTGACCAATGCACAAAGCACTGCTGGAACTAATAGTGATGCCAGTTGGTTGATACAATTTATCACCAATGGTGAGACCTATGATGTCACCACAAGATTTTTGGTTTATTCTTTTGGTAGTGTATTACAAACCAGATTCTTTTTTGAAACTAATCAAAATATCTATGATCCCAGAACCGGGGTTACAATACAAGATTTTGTCAAAGTGTTGAGGTCAAATTCTCAACCCGACAGTAATCAACCATTGACCACTGATTATCCATTGAGAATTATTGGACAACCCATACTCAGTGATGGTCTTGTTGATGATTTTCAGGTCACAGTCAGTTTTGAAGACAGTGATGCCGATGGTGTAGCCGACGATCCAGATTTCTTTGTCACTATAGTGAATCCCACAGTAAATCCTGTCAGCAAAACAGTGTTTTTTGAAAAAACTGTGGATTTTGACAATCTCGAAAGATATCTTTTAGTAGCAGCCGGCCGTGTTTATAGATCGTTGGCCACACTGAGTCTCATTGAGATAGCCAAAAACGAATTCAATCCAGGACAAATATTTTATGCCTATGCACAAGTCAACGTAGATGAATCAGTGGGTGCATTTTATCGATTAGACCTAGTAGGGGGCAATCGTGAATTAACAGATGTGTCCACTGAGTGGATAGTGAGAACCGGAAGACAAAATCTCTATTATCAATATAGACACAATGCACCATTGACATCCAGAATAGATCCTGGCACCAGTAATATCATTGATTTATATGTGGTCACACAACAATACTATATTGCTTATCAAAACTGGATAAGAGATACCACTGGCACTGTGCCTGAGCCCGAACAACCCAGTATCGATGAATTATCAACCAGTTATCAAGGATTGTCAGAATATAAAATGATCAGTGATAACATAGTTCTCAATAGTGTGACCTTTAAACCATTATTCGGCAATAAAGCTGCATCTGAATTGCGAGCAACTATCAAAGTAATTCGTGCATCCGGCAGTAATGCCAGTGACAGCGAAATTAAAAATCTAGTAGTCACCAATCTCAATAATTATTTTACCATTGACAAATGGAATTTTGGTGATACCTTTTATTTCAGTGAATTAGCTGCATATATACACGCCAACATGGGTGGCATAGTCAGCAGTGTGGTAATTGTTCCAGTGGATCCCAACAAGAGTTTCGGGGACCTCTATGAAATACGTAGTGCACCAAATGAAATTTTTGTCAATAGTGCCACGGTCAATAATGTCGAAGTTATTTCGGCATTGACCAGTACAAATATAAGAACAGCACCAGGCAGCGGGGTAATCTAATGGCTTTTCGAACGGTAGATTTTTTACCTGAAATATTTCAAACTCCAGTCAATAGACAATTTCTATCTGCCACACTAGATCAATTAACTCAAGAACCGGAGTTTAAAAAAACACAGGGCTATATAGGTCGTAGAGTCGGTCCGGGCATTAATCCCAACGATCGATATGTTGTTGAATTAGATAAAACTCGTGCAGATTATCAGCTGGAACCTGGGGTAGTATCACTGGATGCTGATAGACAAAAAATCAAAGATATTGTGACTTACCCGGGCATTCTTGATGCATTGAAATCGCAAGGTGCCAATATTGATCAACAAGATAGATTGTGGAGCAGTGAATATTATTGTTGGGATCCATTTATTAATATGGATAAATTCATTAATTTTAGTCAATATTATTGGCTACCCAATGGCCCAGATGCGGTTGATATCAGTTCAACTAGTATACCGTTGACAGATGATTTTCTAGTCACTAGAACCAGTCGAGGCTACGAGTTTTCTGGACTGATTGGCAACAGACCCACAATTTATCTACTGAGAGGCGGTAGTTATACATTTCAAGTTGATCAAGCACCTAATAAATTTTGGATACAAGCGGAACCCGGTGTTAATGGTACCTTGGCAGCTACTCCTAATATTTCCAGTAGAGATGTATTTGGTGTAGTCAATAATGGCGATGACAACGGAACTATTACATTTAATGTTCCGCAAGCTGATGCACAACAGTTTTATTATGATTTGCCGTTGGTGGGCGGTGTGGATTTGTTGACAACAGAACTATCAATTTCAGATATCAACAATGTTTATCTCAGCGACTTTCTAGCAGCCAACCCCAATGGGATCGATGGCATAACCAGTCTCAATCAACGAACTATAATTTTTACCACAGACACTGGTTGGCAGTTGACTACTAGATTCGATCCTTTACCACAATCGTCATCATTTAATGGACAGCCCGGCAGTTATGACAGTTTACCTTATGATCAAGAAACCACAGTGCCTTTTGTTGATAGGTATAATGTCTGGCGAATAGTATATAATTTTGACACCGATGGACAAATATTTTTAACTGTGCAACCGGATCAAACATTGAATACCTATGATAAAGTATCGATACTGTTTGGGACTCAATGGAGCAATACCCAATGGTATAAAAATCTTGATGGGTTTATAGAAAAAGTTCCTTTACTGACAGCAATTTTAAATACACTATATTATCAAGACAGCACCAACCCGGAATTTTTCGGTGTTATTAAACTTATTACATCCACCGAAAACGACACTATCTTTATCGACGATATTCTAGGCAAACCCAATTACACTACACCCACCGGTGTGACATTTACCAATAATTTAAAAGTGGTATTTCGTGGATCGGTGGAACCCGACAGTTATCAAAATCAAGAATACTATGTGTCGGGTGTGGGCACAGCCATTCAATTGTTACCGGTGGCAGATTATATAACACCTGAGGCCTATACCGCCGCAGTGTCTGTGCCTTACGACGACACACCATATGACAGCACACCATTTGATGCGGTTCTTAATGCAGCATTGATTCCTGATTATCTTGTGATGTCATTGGATTGCCCCAGTCTAAATGCTTGGTCAAGAACAAATCGGTGGTTTCATGTTGATGTGATCAATGCCACAGCACAATATAATAATTCTGTGGCAGTATTTGACAACGAATATCGTGCCAAACGTCCCATATTGGAATTCCGCGGCGGGTTACGATTGTTCAATATGGGCACTGCAGCTAAACCGCCCATTGACATCATTGATTTTGTCACAACCAATGCATTTGTTTCAGTCAATGGAGCTACTAGTTATCAAGTTGATGGTTATACATTCACCAACGGAACTCGTGTAGTATTTGCAGCAGATCAAGATCCTGATGTAAGAAATAAAATTTATTCGGTTTCATTTATTGAACCCGACGGCAGTAGCACATCGGATGTAATCCTATTGACTGAAGTTGACAGTGTTCTAGTCGATGATTCAGTATTGTGTTTAAGTGGCACTACCAGTGACGGCAAAACATATTGGTTCAACGGTCAACAATGGATATTGGCACAAGAAAAAACATCAGTTAATCAAGCACCATTGTTTGATGTGTTTGATCTCAATGGAATTAGTTATAGTAATCAAGAAATTTATGTCAGTTCTAACTTTGTTGGCAGCAAAATTTTCAGTTATAGACAAGGTCAGGGAGTCAATGACACAGTATTGGGATTTCCTCTCAGCTATTTGACTTTGTCTAATGTCGGTGATATTGTATTTGATAATAATTTTTACAGTGAAAGTTTTGTGTTTCTCAGAGACAATCAAGGTCAAACATTGTCAATCAGCAATGGTATTTTAAAAGAATATCGAAATAGAATAGATTATACTCCGAGAATTGGTTGGCAAACTGCAATAACTACCAGTCAAGTCTATCAGCAACTGAGATTTGTATATAGTCCGGATCAGGACCTGATTCTTGATATTCCGGTCATTGATCAAAATCAATCTAGATTACCAGTACTAAAAATATCAGTGGGAGAACAATTCCAGATTCCGGGATCTTACACCTACACTGTGGTGGGTAATACCACAGTGATTACTTTGTTAAACAATGAAATACCCACTGGCACAATCATTGAAGTATTGGCATTGAGCGATCAAGTCAGTCAAGTGGGATTTTATCAAATACCTGAAAATCTCGAAAACAATCCTTTCAACGAAAATTCACAAGAATTTACGTTGGGCACAGCCCGACAACATTATCAAAGTATTGCTGAAAATCTCATCAATTTCACTGGCAGTATCAATGGTGCCAATAATATTCGAGATCTAGACAATGTAATTCCCTATGGATTGATTATTAATCAACAAAGCAGCCCATTGACATTGGCTGGTTATTTTTTAAGAAATAATAAATTTAATATTTTTTCTGCATTGGAATACAATAGTCGTGCCTATGAAAAAGTCAAAGCACAAATTTTAAATCTAGCAGTGACCAATGACTATACAAATTATTCAATTCCGGATATTTTAAATGACATAATATCTCAATTGGGACTGGAAAAAACCTCCAATGATTCATTCTATTGGTCGGACATGTTGCCATTTAGCAATATCTATACACAAACAGTTTATACGTATAGCCCAGTCAGTATCAATGTATTTGATACAACACAAATTTATGATTATACCCAAGCTAATTATTTGGGATTGTTGGTATATCTCAACGGTCAACAATTAATTCGTGATTTAGATTACACAGTGGGAATTGATAGTCCCACAATAACAGTGACAACCACATTGACTGTGGGAGATCAAATCACCATAAGAGAATATCAGACCACAGTGGGTAGTTTTATACCCAACACGCCTACCAAATTGGGTTTATATCCAGCTACTCGTCCAGAAATATATCTAGATGAAACTTACATAGAACCCACATTGGTAATAAGAGGTCATGATGGCAGTATCACAGTGGCGTTTGAAGATTTTCGTGATGAACTATTGTTGGAATTTGAGAAAAGAATTTTCAATAATTTAAAACTGGATGGCAACCCCATACCATTGACTGTCAGTGATGTCATTCCTGGACAATTCAGAACCACAGATTACAGTTTACAAGAAATAAATGAAATTTTATCGGCTGATTTTTTCGGTTGGGTGGGTTGGAACAAATTAGATTTCAAAACACAAAACTATTTACAAGCCAATAAGTTTAGTTACAACTACAGCCAATCACAAAACAAACTCAATGGTAATCCATTGGGCATTGGTAATTGGAGAGGTATTTACAATTATTTCTACGATACCATTTATCCCAATAGTCGACCTTGGGAAATGTTGGGATTCATCATTGAACCAGATTGGTGGCAATCTCAATATGGTCCACCTCCCTACAGTTCGGGTAATCTGGTATTGTGGGATGATCTTGCATTGGGATTGGTTCGCGACCCCGATGGCGAATATGTTTTGCCTCGATATCGAAGACCACAATTGACACAGGTCATTCCAGCAGGCTCCGAAGCAGAATTAATCAGTCCTTTTGATTCAGTAGTGGGCAATTACAGTCAAATCACATTCCGTCAGAACTGGATATTTGGCGACGATGGTCCAGTGGAAAACGCCTGGAGAACCAGCAGTAGTTATCCATTTAGCATCATGCGTTTATTGGCTTTGACTAGAACTGCAGAATTTTTTGCACTATTTGCTGATAGAGATCTTTATCGATTTGACGATACTCTTCAACAATATCTCTTAAATCAAAGATTTAGATTAGATGCCAATGGTGTGGAAATCTATGGCAATGGTGTCAGTAAAGCCAGCTATATCAACTGGCTAGTTGACTACAGTCAACAGTCTGGTATTGATTCCACTACTATACTGACAGAAGATCTAGCTGCATTGACTGTGAGATTGTGTTATCGTTTTGGATCCTTCACTGCTAAAAATCTACTACAAATTTATACTGAGAAAAGCAGTCCTCAAAGTATCAACAGTGGATTATTATTGCCAGACGAAAGTTATAATTTATTTTTATATAAAAATGTTCCATTGGGCAGAGCCACTTATAGCAGTGTAATAATTCAAAAAACCAATAATGGATACAGTATCTATGGATATGGCACAGCCAAGCCCTATTTTGATATTTTTGAAAGCATCAATGCCGGACCTCCTATTACCATATCTGCTGGTGGAAAATCAGTAGAGGTCAATACCAAACATGATGTCAACAATATCATACGTATACCCTATGGTTATGAATATACCACAGTGGGCGGTATAGCAGATTTTCTAATCAGTTACGGAGCACAATTACAAGCCACTGGATTTATTTTTGAACAATATGAAAATGGATATTTTCTTGATTGGCAACAAATGGTAAGAGAATTCCTTTATTGGGATTCTCAAGGGTGGGGTGTCAACAGTTTAATAAATCTCAATCCATTGGCCAATGGATTAAAATTTCAAAGACCATTGGCCATTGTTGACAACATCAATACACAAACTCAAAATAATTTGGTATTGGATCAAGAAAAATCACCATTGAAAACCAGAAATCTCATTGTCGACCGTGACATCAATAAATTTAGTTTGACCACAACCAACAATCAAACAATTAGTTATTTTGATGTTGATTTGGTCAACTATGAACATATTATTGTGCTCGATAACCGCAGTATTTTCGCTGATCTAATTTATGATCCTGCCACCGGGGCACGTCAAGATCGTGTCAAGATTGTGGCTGTTACCAGTCGAGATTGGCAAGGACAACTAAATGCTCCGGGATTTATATTAAATCAAGACAACATTCAAGATTGGCAACCTTTGAAAAAATATGCCAAAGGCGAAATTGTCAAGTATAAAAATTTCTATTATAGTGCCGGTGATATCATTCAACCCAATGACAAATTTGAATATAGTCTATGGAAACGCAGTGATTACACACAAATTCAAACTGGGTTATTGCCCAACTTGGCCAATAAAAGCAATCAATTGGCCAATAGTTATAATGTCTACACTGCTAACCTCGAACGAGATCAAGATTTGTTTAGTTATGGACTAATTGGATTCAGACCCAGACAATACATGACTGCATTGAATCTTGATGATGTCAGTCAAGTCAATCTTTATCGACAATTTTTAGGTACCAAAGGAACTATAACATCTTCGGAATTGTTTAAATTTGCAGAACTAGGCAAAGGTGCAGCAGAATTCGATATCTACGAAAATTGGGCCATACAGAAAGCCATATACGGTGCCAATGCCAATAGAAATTATTTTGAATTACAATTAAATGAATCTTTATTAAATTCCAATCCCAGCACTATACAAATCATCGAACCAGACCAGCCCAGTTTGGCCAATCAAACTGTGCAGGTCGGTAATATTTGGAAATCCAGCTACAATATCACCAATCCCAATATATTGACCACTCGAGAAAACATTTCACCAGATGCAGGATTCCCCACAGCAGGATTTGTGAATTTTGATGATGTTGATTTCACTGTTTTCAGTTTAGACAGTCCCACTGTATTAAATCCTTTTCTTGATGAACTTGATGCAGGTAAAACAATTTGGGTAGCTAAAGTCAATGATTATAGTTGGGATGTCTATCGAGTCGATGCAGTCAACGGAGCGATACTACAAGTCAGAGACAACCTCGACGGAACTGCATTGGTGATATTTGATAAAAATCACAACTTGACCGCAAATCAAATTGTGATAATAAAATATTTCGACGAATTAGTCAATGGTGTTTATCGCATACTATCTGTGCCCTCTCCGACATCATTGACAATACCATTTGTGTTTGTCAATATCAATCAAATTTTGATCACTGGTGATGGTATCGCATTTACTTTGAGTAGTTTAAGAATATCTCAACCCAGCGATATTGCCAATCTTGCTCTGAGCAATAATCTCGGAAACGGATCAAAATTTTGGATTTCGTCCGACGACAGACCCTGGCAAGTCATAGAAAAACAAGAAACATTTACATCGGGACAAACAATAGTATCTGAACTGCCAGTGGCAGATTCAGAATATGGTGCCAGTCTAGCTCAGTCACAACAAAATCTATTTTTACTAGTGGGCAGTCCGGGATATTCAGCCAGTGGTGGTGTATATACCTATGTAAAAAACAATTTCGGTAACTATGTTCAAAACAGTGTTTTGGAGTGCAATGCAGTTGGCACACAAGATTTTGGTAGAAGTCTAGTAGTTGGTAATATCAACTTTATGGCAGTGGGTGCACCTGCCAGTGATGTCAATGCTGTGACCGATATGGGTCTGACTGCAGTTTTATATCGTATCAGTGGATCGGGAAATTTTGTAATATCACAAATTTTATTACCACATATTGATTTGACTGAGTCAGCAGAATTTGGTTCTGCTGTGGCCATGAGTCGTGATGAAAGATGGTTATATGTTGGTGCGCCGGGTATCAACGCAGTGTATGCATTTGGACAAGTTCCAGTGCAAACACAATTAGTGAGATATAGAACCGACGGATCCACCGATGCTTTTAATTACAGTGACAACATTGTCATCAATGAAGCTTTTCCAGATCAGTTAGTAGTGGTGTTGAATAATCAACGTCTAACAACCAGTGATTACACACTCAGTGATGGGGATTTAATTTTAAATTCAACACCACCAGATGATGTTATTTTGAGTATTACTCGAAAAACAATATATGAGTTCGTTGGTAGTGGAACAACCACTTATGGTATTGGCGATTATCTGTATACTGCTCAAAATATCTATGCATTTTCAGTCACAGTAAATAATATATTACAAAAGCCATACATTGATTATACATTTAATAGCATAACAAAAGAAATTATATTTTCATCTACATTGACCAGTTCTGACGATGTCATAGTGAGAACCAATAGTTATTATCGTTATGTCAACAAACTAGAACCACCGGTCGCTGTAGTCGGTGCTGGGTTTGGCAGTAGTATAGATTGCACAGTGGACGGATCTCAAGTCATCATCGGGGCAAAAAATGACACTGCTCTGTCGGAATCCGATGCAGGTTCGGTCTATGTGTTCGAAAGAACAGTTCAAAGATTTGTTGTGACTAACAGTCAGCAATCTGTTTTCACTACCTCAGTGGGATTAGTTGCTCCGACTTCAGTCAGAGTCAATAATCAAGTCTTGACTAACACTACAGACAATGTCAATGGTAATTTTTCTATAATCAGCAGTGATAAAATTCAAGTTGATGTAGACTTGCAAATAGGTGATACTGTTGATGTTGATATTAACACATTTAATTTCCTTCAAAAAATCACAGCAGTTAATCCGCTGACCTATGACGAATATGGTGCTGCAGTCAAAATTTGCAACAATAGTTGTAGTCTCTATATCGGTGCTCCGGGCAATAACAGCGAATTACCACAAACAGGGTTTGTAGAACGCATAGTAAATCAATCTAGAATTTACAATACTATTTCTGCCACAATTGCTAATCCTGTATTGAATTCTGGTGATTCTATTAGAATCAACAACATAAACGTCATAGTGCCAACAAATTGGTCATCGTTTGGTTCTTATGCAATTAACACCATTGTTTATACTTTGTCGTCGGGGGTATACACACTGTATCAAGCACAACAACCAGTGCCATCATCTACGCAAATAACCAATACTCAATATTGGTTACCAGTGACAACTACCAGTTTCGTTGAGATCATCAACCTAATTGCATTACAGTATCAAATCAATGCCATTGTGCCGAATGTCAATGCCAGTCTATCCACAAATGTTGTGATTTCTCCCACAGGTGTTGACAGCACATATTCCATTGGCGATGCCTATCAAAATGTGGAATCTTATACACCATTGGTCTATGTTAATTCATTGTTACAAACACTGAATGTTAACTATACTTTGAATTTAACTGCAAGAACAATTACGTTTACAACACCACCACCATCCACAGCAGATATACAAGTTGTGACTGGTATACTCAATTTGTCAGTGATCAATAATGATCTAAATCTAGTCAATCAATTAATAATTGGCAAAGGTCTAATAAATCCCAACAATGTATATTCAGCATTGGGGTTGGTGAGTTTTGTATTTGCACAAACAATTACCAGTCCCAATCGATCTTTCGTGTCCAGATTTGGACAAACATTGTTTATTGATCCCAATTCAACAACATTAGTAGTCGGGGCTCCCAGAGATTCAGCTTATATTGTCAATGATTTTGATCGAGGAAATACCTATTTCGATGGCAATGCCACAACCTTTTATTCCAATCCTGTCGAAAGTGGTGCAGTATATATCTACAATCTGTTGTCGACCAATTCTCCCAACATCAACAATCCAGACTTATTTGTGTTCGGACAACAAGTATATCCTGTCAATTTGACCAGTCTGGACAAATTTGGAACTGCGATTGATTATACCGGAAATACATTATTGATATCTAGCCCAGGGCACGATCTTGACATTGGCAGCAATGTCAATTATGGTCGAGTCAATGGATTTGTCAATGTCAATCGAGCACCAGCTTGGACAAT
>Ga0172363_10003258_pt1 | contig 13217 bp, 11 predicted proteins | sample LakKivs2_kivu2a2_FD_114541 | JGI IMG/M metagenome (GOLD analysis project Ga0172363, IMG submission 114541) | Sediment microbial communities from Lake Kivu, Rwanda - Sediment s2_kivu2a2 | ecosystem: Environmental > Aquatic > Freshwater > Lake > Sediment | place: Rwanda: Western Province, Lake... | reverse complement strand
GTTTTTTATGCTGATTTTGAAGGTCATCTGGATGGCGCAGTTTACCTGGAAGCTATGCTAGAGTTACAGAGAGAGGCTACTTTTATTAAGATACTTGGCTCCTATCCTCAGGCTATCTGAAAATGAGCTGTCAATAACCCAGCTTATCCAATCTTGACCGCATCCCGGTGACTTACTGCCAGCTTTCCATTTGGTAAAATGCTATGCTGCTCTTCTCACCGACAAGAACAACGGAATCGAGAGCAACTCCATGACGACGGTAAACATGATTATGTAGTTGCTAGAAAGCTCATATAGTAGCCCCATCAGGGCAGCTCCCAACAACCAGCCCGCTCCATACATGGTATTGAATATTCCATAGGCAAACCCTCTCTTATCCTCGGGCGTCAAGTCGGCGATGGCGGCCCGCATAATCGTCTCCTGAATTCCCATGACAACGCCCCATAACGCCATGCCGATCAGTACGAGGCTATAGCTGTGAGAAAAAGCAAGGAAGGGAATGGGCAAGGTTAGTAATGGAATTGATAATAGCGATATAAACCCGATTCTATCATACGTTTTACCCACGATAAGAGCAGCCACGGCATCCAAACCCATAGCAATCGCATACATTATGGGAATTTGAGCATCCGGGATGATAGCCTGGACTTTGAGGTGGTAGGAAATCAACTGGAAATTGGCGAAACCGGCTACTGAAAACAAAGTAAAAATGGTATAGAGCCAGAAAACTTTGGGGAGTTTACCGTTGATGCCTTGTCTGTTTGTTCTCTCTGGAGTTTCAAGTTTCTGTGGCAAAGGGACTTTCTTTCGGGCTAGAGTCAAGACAGCCAGGGTCAATAAAGCAGGTATCCATAACAGGGTAAAGCCCTCACGATAGCCAGCATTAGAAAGAAGAATAAAGGAAAAGATGATAGGACCGACTATAGCGCCAACTTGGTCCAATGCTTCGTGGACAGCAAACCCCCAGCCTATCCCCACACCTTTTGCGGCATATGAAAGCATGGTATCTCTCGCTGGGCTTCTTATTGCCTTTCCTATCCGTTCCAAGATGAGAAGCACGGCAGCAAGCTGCCAATAGCCGGCAAATGCCAGTAAGGGAATGGAGAGGAGCAGTCCATAACCAATGAAAGTAAAAAACCAATATGCCTTGGTGCGATCTGCAAAATAGCCAGAAACCAGACGCAGACCATAGCCCGCGAATTCGCCGATGCCGGCTACTAGACTTACAACACTAGCGCTTGCCCCTAACGTAGCTAGATAAGGACCAGCAACGCTCCTGGCTCCTTCATAGGTTACATCTCCAAATAGGCTGACAATACCAAGCAGAACGATGAAGTACACGACAACTTTCCTTTAATTTTTGAATTACTATTTGCGCAGCTATCTTGCTTTGGCAGCATTTTAACGAAGTCACCAAGTTAAAGAAATTGTCCTGGCTATAAGGAGAGGTGTTGTGCAGTCTCAAAAAAATTCGGCCACTATTTATTATAACTTCGCTCTCAGTCTTTTGTATGTAGAAATCAAGGCTTCCGAAATGACTTTGGTATCAGACAACACCGGCATAAAGTTGGTGTCACCTTCCCACCTGGGTACTATGTGTATATGGATATGCCCTGCTATTCCAGCTCCGGCCACTTTGCCCACATTCAAGCCGATATTGAAGCCAGTCGGCTCCATTACCTTCTTGAGAAGTTCTAAGCCTTTCTTGATAATGTCAAAGTGCTCCTTTGCTTCCTCATCTCCTAAATCCTGTAAATTTGCTATATGCCGATAGGGGACGACCATTAAATGCCCTGGATTATAGGGAAAGGCGTTCAGGATTATGAAATTGTATTGACCGCGATAAAGGATAAAATTTGCCTCATCGTTATTTTCCCTGGGTTTCTGGCATAAAATGCAGCCGCTTTCTGGGGCTCTTTGTATATATTCTATTCGCCATGGCGCCCAAAGATATTCCATCGAAACTATATATTATGCTGACTTTTGGTTAAGTGCAATAGGATTCTCGGTTTGAGATGAGAAATCCTGGCCATGGCAAAATGGTTGTTTCATAACATCCACTTGTCATTCTTCGTCCCGATGAAATCTGGACGAAGAATCCAGACCCTTCGCTATGCTCAGGGTAACAAAATAAACAATCTCGGCAAAAATGTGTTGACTATGAGATTTAGCTAGGTATAAAATACTTGGGGGCTGACATGCTTGAAATCTTAACCCAAAAACTGACCAGTGTATTTGAGAAGCTTGGCAGGAAAGGCAAGCTGAGCGAAGCTGACGTTGACGAGGCTTTACGCCAGGTACGGCTGGCGCTTCTGGAAGCAGATGTAAATTTTAAGGTGGTCAAGGAATTCTTGTCCAGGGTGCACGAGCGTGCCATTGGCTCTGAAGTATTGCGTAGCCTGACACCAGCCCAGCAGATTATTAAAATTGTCAATGAGGAATTAATTGTTATCTTAGGTGGTGAGCCTGGCTGTTTAGCTTCGGTTCCTGACTCACCAGCGGTTGCTTTGCTCGTGGGATTACAGGGCTCTGGTAAGACCACTACAGCGGTGAAGCTAGCTGTTCAGCTCAAACATCTAGGGCAGAGACCTCTATTAGTAGCTGCTGATACTCGCCGACCCGCTGCTATTGAGCAACTCACATTGCTGGGTGAGCAACACGATATCCAGGTATATAGTGAGAATCCTGACATAGCAGCAACAACAATTTGCCAGCGTGCTCTGAAACAAGCTAAGGAAAGGGGAATGGATTGGGTTATAGTAGATACTCAAGGGCGCCTGCATGTTGACCAGGCTATGATGAAGGAATTGGCTGATATCAAATCCCTGATACGGCCTTCAGAGGTATTGCTTACGGTAGATGCTATGATTGGGCAGGATGCCGTAAGAGTGGCTCAAGAATTCCACAGTCGCATCGGGCTCACGGGACTCATTCTGACGAAGATGGACGGGGATGCCCGAGGTGGAGCTGCTCTTTCTATTAGATTTGTCACCGGGGTGCCCATAAAATATCTGGGCACGGGTGAGAAGATGGATACATTGGAAGTATTTCATCCTGACCGTTTAGCGTCTCGTATTTTGGGTATGGGTGATATGCTCACCTTCATTGAGCGGGCTGAGACTGTTTTTGACCAGCAACAAGAAAAGAATTTGGAAATAAAAATGCGCAGCGGGGATTTTAACCTTGAAGATCTCCTCAGCCAAATGCGTCAAATTCACAGGATGGGTTCTTTAGGGCGACTGGTGGAGATGATACCGGGCTTCTCTAAATTCGCCTCTCAGTTGCCAGATGCCGAAGGTGAGAAACAGTTAAAAAAGATAGAAGCTATTATTTTGTCTATGACTTATGAGGAAAGGCGTAATCCAGCCATTATTGATGGCAGACGGCGCGGCCGTATTGCTCAGGGGAGCGGCACGACATCCAAGGACGTTAATCAACTTCTTAATCAGTTTCGTGAGATACAAAAGTTGACTAAGTCATTAACGCGTGGCAAGTTACCTAAAAAGATGGGTACTATGTTTGACATTCCCTTGAGATGAAATCAATCTAGATAGCCTTTGAGCTTTCGACTGCGGGTGGGATGACGTAACTTGCGTAGAGCCTTGCCTTCAATCTGGCGTATTCTTTCTCGAGTTACATCGAATTCTCTGCCCACCTCTTCCAGAGTTCGAGCATGTCCGTCTTTAAGTCCAAATCTAAGCTGCAGCACCCTTTTTTCGCGCTCAGTAAGTTCATCAAGCACTTTATCTATTTGTTCTTTGAGTAGCTGGTGTGAAGTGGCTTCAGTCGGTGCTAAACTGGTGTGGTCTTCAACAAGGTCACCTAGGCGGCTATCAGCATCTTCGCCAATGGGCATGTCTAGCGACATTGGCTCACGGAAAAACAAAGCCATGACCCCTTCTACTTTTTCTGGGGATATATTCAACCGGCTGCCAATTTCTTCGTAAGTTGGTTCGCGTCCAAGTTCTTGAATTAACTGCCGAGTTGTGCGTAACAACTTGTTAATTGTTTCTACCATGTGTACCGGAATGCGAATGGTACGGGATTGGTCAGCTATAGACCGAGTGATACCTTGCCTGATCCACCAGGTGGCATAGGTGCTGAACTTGTAGCCTTTTCTATACTGAAACTTGTCTACGGCTCGGATAAGGCCAATATTTCCCTCCTGGATAAGTTCAAGGAGGGGCATGCCATGCCCGATGTATTTCTTGGCTATGCTCACCACCAAGCGTAGGTTTGCTTCAGTGAGGTGTCTTTCTGATGCTTTTGCTTCAGTCTTTATCTGGTCCAAGTAAGCTTTGAACTCACTGCTATGAGGCTCGATTTGAGATAGGAATTTCTCGTCAGTTAAGAGAGTCTTTAGCTTTTGCCATGAAGTACTATCTCTAGCTAGGAGCTCTAGCAACTGCGGGGGCAGCAAGTGACTGTTTATGGAAAGATTTATTAGGGCTTCTTCGGCTGCAGTATTTCCTTTGTCTATCCCTTTCGCAGTTGCTGCTATTAACGATGAATCTATAACATCATCAATGGCGGAGCGAAATTTAGGATTCTTGATCGTCTTTACCACATCGCCGGAGGGCTTGATATCAATATACTTTTCGATAATCTGAACAACGGGGGCTATCTTGGATAATTGAGAAATTATGTGACTAACTATGTCAACGGGTGAAGGGAATTTCCTGTGTTTTCTGAAATGGTTGTCTTCGATTCTTTCTAGGCTTCTGCCCAGCTCTATCTTCCGGCATAGAAACTTCTCTTCTTGGACATTGAGAAGTGGTACTCTGCCGATTTCCTGAAGATACATACGAGCTGAGTCGTCAATTACATCATATTCTCCTAACGGTGGCGGAGGCTTGACTTCTTCAGCTTCCTCAGGCAGGAATTCTTCGCTTTCTTCCCTTTCTTCTGTTTCCTCAGGTAAGGTGGTGACATCCTCCCCTTCAGCTTCATCGCTGAGTAAGTCTTCAGCCTCTACCTCATCACCATTCGGGTTGATATTTTCTTCTTTCATTGAATCCGTGACTTTCTCCCTTTTTTAACAAAGATGTTGTGAAGTTGTTGCCCGGAATTTATTCCTTCCTCCTCTAGTTTGGACAACTCTGAGCTTATACCACCCTTTTCTCTCTCAATCTCAAGCATCGCCTCCTTCTCAGTTTCTAGTTTACGGGATAGCTTCTCCTGTAGACGGAGAATACAATCGCTCAAAACAGAGTGCCGTTTTTGTTCGCTTTCACGTACGACTGGCGGAAAAATTTCGTTGAGCAAATAGTATAAATGTTCTAATAGACTCCTGTCAAATTTACTTTCAAGGTTTGAGATTTCAGAAGAACGCTGCCATGCGACGAAGATCTCCCGATTTTCCGTGCATTCGAAGTGCTCTGGTGATAGTGATAGCTCTTGAGTTAGAGGAAGGAGCTCGGGGTATTGCAGGAGAAGTGCCAGGCAGTGTTCTTCAATACGGCTAGATACAAGCTGGCGGGCAAGGAGAGATTGCTCTGTGGGCTTGCCGAGTTGAGGCCTTTCTCTGGCAATCTTTAATTTCTGTAAAGCAGCTTCTACGTCCGACGTTTTGATTTTTAGTGCACGAGCCAGTTTCTCCACATAATGGAATTTTTGTGTGGGATCCTTTATTTCATAAATTGAGGGCAGGAGTTTTTGTACTGCCAGAGACTTGTCCGTGGCTTTATTGATATCCACTTTGCTTATTACAGATTGAAAAGCGAAGTCCATAATAGGCATAGCTCGTTCTACCAATTGTTCCCAGAGAGCAGGATCCTCTCTTATCACTGCGTCTGGGTCTTTGCCTGGAGGTAACAGGATGACATTTGCTTCAGCATTGGAGTAAGCCAATATGGCTCTGCCTCGCAAGGTAGCTTCTTCTCCGGCAAGATCGGCATCGAGCGCCAGGGTTATGTTATTGGTTAATCTTTTAATGCCTTCTACTTGCTTCCCGGTTAGGGAAGTCCCCATTGAGCCCACTACAGTTTGCCAGCCGTTTTGGTGAGCAGTGAGAACATCCATGTAGCCTTCCACGATTATAATTAAATCTTTCTTTCTGATGGCAGATTTAGCCCTATCAATTCCATACAAGCTGCTACTCTTATCGAAAATTGATGTTTGAGGGGAGTTGATATATTTGGGCAGGGAATCATCCAAAACTCTGGCTTCAAAACCGGTGACTCGACCCCGGGTATCACATATAGGAAACATCAGCCGGTTGCGAAATCGATCGTAACTACCACCTTCCTCTTTCTCGATTATCAGACCAGCTTCTACCAGCTCCTTTTCTGTGTAATTTTTACCCAGCAGGTAATGCTTCATGGCTTCCCAGGCATCAGGACTGAAACCGAGGCGGAACTCTTTGATAGTCTCGTGTTTGATATTTCTTTTTGACAGATAGCTTCTCGCTGCCTCGCCTTCCTTAGTGTTCGAAAGTAGATAGTGATAGTATTCAGCGGCTGCCTCATTAATTTGAAATAATCTCTCTTTCTTCTCATCCTCAACCTTGCCTGGCGCCTCAAGGGAGCTTAAAGTTATGCCTCCTCTTTGAGCTAAAAGGCGAAGAGCCTGGCCAAAATCAATGCCCTCCTTTTTCATGATAAAAGAGAAGATATCGCCGCCGGTTCCACAGGCACCAAAGCAATGCCAGCTTTGTTGCTCAGGAAAGACGAAAAAGGATGCGTGTTTCTCACTGTGAAAGGGGCATAAGCCTTTGAAGTTACGTCCCGCTTTTTGCAGAGTAACATACTCAGAGACAAGCTCCACTATATCTAATCTCTGCTTTACCTCCGTGATTACGCTCATTTAGTTTAAATTCCAAATCCTAATATCTAAACCCTAAACAGATTCAAATTTCTAAATTCAGAACCCTCTCATATTTTGGTCATTGGGATTTTGGGTTTTGATATTGTTTAGCATTTTGTATTTAGTGCTTAGAATTTCCTCTTTATTACGTTCCACCTTCATGTATTAGGCCCTCGGATATTTCTTCAGCTAGTCTTAGCGCATATTGATCGGTCATCCCAGCAATGTAATCAATGACTTTGCGCTCCTTGTTATCCGGCAAAGAGGCAAATTCCCGAGGTAATCCATCCTCGTACTTCAGGAAATGAGAATATAACAGGCGCAATACCTTTCCCGCTTTTACTGCCTCCTCTCCCGCCAAGCTGGGATAATATACTTTGTCAAATAGAAACTGGCGGAGTAGGTTAGTTGCACTGAGGACCTCAGAGCTCATGCCTACAGTTGGGTTGGTTAAATTGCTATTGCCACTGACAGGCCAAGAGCAGTTTATGATATCACAAACCAGGGTATTAATTCGCTGTGAATGCGTATATCCCAGAGTTATTGCTACTGGCTTGGGCAAATCATTATGGGAGATAATATCAGCTCTTATGGCATCCTCGACGTCGTGGTTAATATAGGCCACGATATCGGCGATCTTGCATATTTGGCCCTCCAAGGTATTGGCATCTCCCCATTCCTCTCCTAAGATCTCAGCTTGTCCTTTGGAGTGATTGAGGATGCCGTCTCGTACTTCCCAGGTAAGATTTAGCCCTTGTCCCTCCCTCTCCAATAAATCGACTACTCGTAAGCTTTGTTCATTGTGCTTGAACCCACCGTGATATAACTCATTTAAAACTTCCTCGCCTATATGGCCAAAAGGCGTGTGTCCCAGGTCGTGTCCCAGAGCGATAGCCTCAGCGAGGTCTTCGTTGAGATTTAGAGCTCGAGATATGGTTCTGGCTATTTGGGATACTTCCAGGGTGTGAGTAAGCCTGGTGACATAATGGTCACCTAGGGGAGCAATAAAAACCTGTGTCTTATGTTTCAATCGGCGGAAAGCCTTGGAATGGATAATGCGGTCACGGTCACGTTGGAAACTGGTTCTTATGGGGCATGGTTCTTCCCATTTCAGCCGACCACGACTGGACTTACTCTTAGCGGCATAAGGGGAAAGGGCTTCTTCCTTCTTCTCTGTCTGCTCGCGTATACTGAGTTTGTTGACCATGGAATCACTATAATCATGGTAAATGGATGCAAAATCTTCGATTTATAGCAGCAGTACCCTTATATCCTCATGTACGTTTTCTTTTGGTTCTTGATTTTATCCTATCTTCTACCTCTGCGATATTTAGTCTCGTTGACAATACCACATCAGGGTTTAAGGACATTGAATCTATTCCGCATTCAACTAAATAGTCGGCAAATTCGGGAAAATCACTCGGCGCCTGACCACATATCCCTACCTTTCTCATTGGTTTGTGGTGGTGTGCAATATCTATGACTTGTTTTACCAGTCTTTTCACCGCTTCATCTCTTTCATCAAATATGTGTGCCACGAGTTCGGAATCCCTGTCTAAGCCAAGAGTTAGCTGCGTTAAGTCGTTCGAGCCTATGCTGAACCCATCAAACACATTGGCGAACTCTTCAGCCAGAATCACATTTGACGGTATCTCGCACATCACATACACTTCCAACCCATTTTCTCCTTGCTCTAAGCCAAACTCTGCCATGGCTTTTATCACTTTTCTCCCTTCCTCCGGCGTCCGGCAAAAAGGAACCATCACCTTCACATTGGTCAACCCCATCCCGTCTCTTACTTTCTTTATTGCCTGGCATTCTAAACCAAAGGCGGGCTTGAACCTTGCGTCATAGTAACGAGATGCTCCCCTCCAGCCTATCATTGGGTTCCTCTCCTCTGGCTCATAGCGATATCCACCGATTAAATTGGCATACTCGTTTGTCCTGAAGTCCGAAAACCTAACGATGACCTCGTTGGGATAAAACCCTGCTGCTATCTTTGCTATCCCCATTGCCAGGGTGTCAATGAAAAACTCCCTTTTATCCTCATATGATGCGCTTCTCTTATCTATCTCTTCAATCACCTTTGCCAATTTCTTATTAGTATGCGCTGCTTTCTTCAGTTCATCATATTCTATTAGCGCCATGGGATGTATGCCGATATAGGAGTTGATGATGAACTCTTCTCGGGCTAACCCTACGCCGTCATTGGGAATTTGGCTTTGGATGAATGCACCATCGGGAATGCCGAAGTTCATCATTATTCTGGTGTCGGGTCTGGGAAGCTTACTCACTTCTATTTCTTCTATCCTGTATTTCAATTTCCCTTCATATATCCTGCCCCCACCCTGGGAACAATCTACCGTAACTTGCTTTAACTTCTTCAAGACCTCTGTCCCTTTGCCAGTGCTAATTACACAGGGTACTCCAAGCTCCCGACTAACGATAGCTGCGTGGCATGTCCTGCCGCCCTTGTTTGTAACTATGGCGCCAGCAACCTTCATTATCGGTTCCCAATCAGGGTCTGTCATATCAGTAACCAAGACTTGGCCCTTCTTGAATTTATGGATTTCAGTACTGCTTTCTATTATATTCACCTCGCCCTGCCCTATCCTTGTACCCACTGCTTCCCCTGTTAACAGCAATCTTCCCTCTTCTTCAAGTACGTAAGTCTTGAGTGAAGCCATGTCCATTTGTGAATGCACTGTCTCAGGACGGGCCTGAACTATGAAAAGTCCCCCGGTTATCCCGTCCTTTGCCCATTCGATATCCATGGGCAGTTTGTAATGTTCTTCTATAATGCAAGCCCATCTGGCGAGAGTCAGAACCTCATCGTCATTCAACGTGAACTTTTTTTGCTCCCCAACCTTGACTTCTTGTTGCTCCGTGCCAGTTCCATCTCTCCTGTAGACCAGTCTCTTTTCCTTCGTCCCCAGCTTCTTTTCCACAATGGGTCTGAACCCTTCCTTTAGAGTGGGCTTGAAAACGTAAAACTGGTCTGGATCAACAATTCCCTGTACCACATTCTCTCCAAGACCATAGGCAGCAGTTATGTACACCACGTCTCTGAAGCCTGATTCCGGGTCTATGGAAAATATGACACCGGAGCAGGCTAAATCAGAGCGGGCCATCTTTTGCACTCCCACCGAGAGGTAAACGCTGAGGTGGTCAAAACCCTTATCCACACGGTAGGATATTGCCCGGTTTGTGAACAAAGATGCAAAGCAGTCCATGACCTTTCCTATAAGTTCCTGTTCGCCCCGCACATTCAGATAAGTCTCCTGTTGCCCAGCAAATGAAGCAGTGGGCAAGTCTTCAGCAGTGGCACTGCTTCTTACTGCAACATCAACATTCCTTCCGTATTTTCTTTCCATCTCGCGATAAGCAGCTCTTATTTCCTCCTCCAATTCTTTAGGACAGGGAGAATTTGCTATCAAATCCCTTATCTTTTCGCCCCTCTTTGCTAAATTTTCCATATCATGTGTATCCAGGTCCGCTAAAATGTTCTTGATTTTTGGGCTTATGCCTGCTTTCTCTATCACATACTTATATCCTTCAGCGGTAATGGCGAATCCGGAGGGTATATTTACACCTTTCTTACCCAGATTTCTTATCATTTCACCAAGAGATGCGTTTTTGCCACCGGCTAAAGCTACGTCTCTTGCTCCAAGCTCTTCAAACCATTTCACAAACTTCATAGTCCCTCCTCCGATTCATGAAGTATGGTAGTATCCCCCCAAACCATCTCAACTAAATCTGCCTCCTCACTTACTCGGGTAGGAAAACTAAAAATACCAGTTCATTGTATCATGTCTCACCAAGGTCAAAGCAACAGGCGCTTTTACATCTCTTGCCTCACTGCACTATCCTCGCTCTATCCTTTTGCCATCTGCTGTAGCGCCATTTTAATCTTCTCTTCTAAGCTTAGTTCCTCAGAATCTGGGAGCCTAGAGACAGCATTGGTGGCTTCTGTTAGGGAATAACCCAGGCCAGTTAAGGCAGCTATGGCATCGGCACTCTCCGGGCCTAAGGGCAGGGCTATATCTTTCCACTCCTTTTCCAACTTGCCTCTGAGTTCAACGACAAGGCGGCTGGCAATTTTCTTACCGATACCGGGCGCTTGACTAATGAGGTCTATATTGCCGCTGCTTATAGCCATAACCAGTTGTTCGGGATTCAAAGCAGAGAGCAGGCTCAAAGCTGCCTTGGGGCCAATGCCTGAGACAGAAATGAGGTTTTGAAACAGAGCTAATTCCTCGCCAGAGGCAAATCCATAAAGAGAAACATTATCCTCCCTGAGGTGGAGATGCGTATAGAGGGAAACCTTGCCTTTAACAGTTCCTAATTGGCTTAAAGTGGAGGTGGGGACATGTACCTGAAAACCTATCCCACCGACATTAAGGATGATGGAGTTGTTACCACGATATTCCAGTATTCCTTCTAATGTAGCTATCATTTTGGCGTGTGTTCAGTGAGCCATCGGTTCAGCCGACTCTGTTGAATATGGCAAATGGCTACAGCCAGGGCATCAGCAGCATCGCTAGGCTGAGGTAGCTCAGAGAGGCCGAGCTGGATTCTCACCATTTCTTGAACCTGTTGTTTATCGCTTTGCCCATAGCTGGTGATTTGCTGCTTTATCCTGGCTGGTGGGTAATAATAAATTGGCAATCCCTGGTTGACTGCTGCCAGGATAGCTACAGCTTGTGCTCTGCCGATGGCGAACGCCGACCTAACGTTGTGGCCGATAAAAGGGTCCTCGATAGCTACTTCGCTTGGTTTATACTTAGCGATGATTTTGCTTAATTCGGCGTATAGAGAGCGTAATCTTTCCTCCATGGGGACTCGCGGTGAGAGATTAATCACTCCGCAATCTACCACGTGCATTTCCTCTTCGCTCTCTACTACACTGTAGCCTAAATTTATGGTTCCGGGATCAACGCCGAGAGTGCGCATGTCAGGTTCAGCCGCGCAGCCTTTCTAAAGTAGCCTCAGAAAAATCGATATTGGAGAAAACACGCTGTACATCGTCTAATCCTTCCAGCTCGTCGAGGAAATTCAGGGCCTGAACTGCTTTATTTTCCTCCAACAACACTGTAGTTTGAGGCATTAGCGAGAGCTCCGTCGAAATCACATGTTCTTTTTCTTCAATAACCTGTCTTACCTTTTCTAAATCCTGAGGTTGCGTGTAAATTTCCACATAACCCTTTTCGGTTTTCACATCCTGAGCCCCGGCATCGATAGCTCGTAGCGCTATTTCTTCGGCATCTGAGTCATTGCTTTCTACGGTAATCACTCCTCTACTCTCAAAGAGCCAGGAGACACAACCACTCTCGCCGAGATTACCACCCTGGCGGGTGAAGAGACGGCGCACTTCCTGAACGGTGCGATTACGGTTGTCGCTTAAGGCTTCCACCAAAACTGCTACCCCGCTTGGCCCGTAGCCTTCGAGTTTTATCTCAGTTAAGGCAGCTGCCCCGGCTTCACCACTACCCCGCTTTATTGCTCTCTCGATATTCTCCGAAGGCATGCTATTATCATGGGCTTTCTGCACTGCTAAACGCAACTGGAAATTACTTTCCGGATTAGCTCCGCCTTGTCGCACTGCAACTATGATTTCTCGAGTAAGCTTGGTAAATAACTGCCCGCGCTTGGCATCGGCTACTCCCTTCTGCCGCTTAATCTGTGACCACTTAGAATGTCCTGACATTGCTATCCTTTACATCATTTTATCACTGCAACCCTTAAAAAATAAAGCAAATATCACGTCGCAAACAATTTGATGGCATCGGCGCTATCATGCTAAGCTTACCATAGCGGGTAAGTCCTGTGTTAAGTGTGTCACCGGAAGGTGGTATAAACTAGCTGTAAGCTAGTCGCTCGCAGGGGCCGCTTTTTTCATTAGAAAAGTGGGAAAAAGTTGAAAAAAGTGGCAAAAAAAGGCTAAAAAATTATTGACAAAACGAACTCACTGAGCTAAGATAAGAATGCCGAAAGGCATTTAGTGTAATCTATTGTAGTGTATTGGTATTTGGAGGGTTGGAATTCAACCCTCCAAATCATTTTCTAGCTAAAATTTCCTTCACAACAGGATTATCCCGGTTTAATTTGATTACAGACATCTTCTTGCCCGGGCGGGCAGGATTGTCAATTTCTTCTATACTAATTATTCCAGACTCTCTCGCGCTTTCAATATAAGCGTACCTGTCATCTTGCGTTTGCCCGCCAATGTTATAAGCAAGCATTATATCCTTATTGAAGTAACTGAAAGCAACGAACGGTAATTTCGACTCCACGCTATCAAGAATGCTAACGAACTTAGCCCAGCGAGCCAAATCTCTAGGCGATAATCCAGTCAACACTTGCTGCGTCGCTGATTTTCGTGTGAGCTTTATATCAAGGTATTTCTCTATGGG
>Ga0172363_10003253_pt1 | contig 13223 bp, 14 predicted proteins | sample LakKivs2_kivu2a2_FD_114541 | JGI IMG/M metagenome (GOLD analysis project Ga0172363, IMG submission 114541) | Sediment microbial communities from Lake Kivu, Rwanda - Sediment s2_kivu2a2 | ecosystem: Environmental > Aquatic > Freshwater > Lake > Sediment | place: Rwanda: Western Province, Lake... | reverse complement strand
CCGACTCATAGTTTTCAGACATAAGGATTTGGAAGAGCTTCTAAAACGCTTTGATAAGTGGGGATGGCACTACAAAATCCTTCGTAAGGCTCCTTTTGATGGTTTTGTATCAAGTTCCTTGACCATGTCGGCAGATGCGCTGTTTTCTGGTCTGACAGAGAAGCAGATGGAAGCTATTCTTGCAGCGCATCGTTATGGCTACTATAACTTGCCGAGGGCTGCTGACGTCAAAGAAATTGCCGCCAAACAGGAAGTTCCTCGGACTACTTTCCAAGAGCACCTCATGAAGGCTGAAAACAAACTTGTTTCAGCTCTGATTCCAAACATCAAACTTTACTATCATGCCTCACCAGACAGAAAAAAGAATCTTCGGATAAAACGGAACATCTCCAGAATCCCCTTAAGCCGACAACAGCAAGATAAACACTTTGAATATTCTCAAAAGAAAATTTGATAAAGCAAAATCTCTTTTCAGAAATACGGTGAAATGCCAAAGAGCGGGTTTGAACTCAAGAGTATTACTTGACGTCTCGATGCATTGGGTATAATGCATGCGCTTTATTGTCATTCCGAAGTTTTTGGACATAATTACTACTGTTTGAACAGAATCTCGAAAACCACGCTCTCCAAGTCTTCTGTCTTCTCACTTCTGGCGTAGATGTTGAAATACCTCTCTGTTAATCTCCTCACTCTTTCTTCATCACTAGAATATTTTGAATGCAAAATCTCATGAATCAACGTGGCCCAAGCTCTGCTCTTAACATAGGAGTGGGCGATTTCACTTCCATGTTTTGCTACTAATTCCCTGTAAAATTTTGCGCTTTTAGGAAAAATGATTATTTTGCATTTATTGATGATCTTTCCTGCAAGGCTGTTTCCGTTCTCTTTATGAAATGGAAAAATCCTAACCTGAATATCTTGAATTGAATCCTTGTCAATGTTCTCTCTTTTAAGCAACCAAGAGAGGAAACTTTGAAACAAAGGTTTGCCTAAAGCTTTGGCAACAAAAGAGGCATACTTTCTGTAAAAACTGATGTGTCTATTAGGAAACGGCATAGATTTTTTACAGCAACTTTTTATCCTTATCTTTCTTGATAACATTTCTATTCAATCAATTTAGTCTATTGAGCAACCCTAGAACTCCGAATGCTCGCGCTTCGGTGTATTCAAAAGGCCACATCTATAATTGTCAACGTTGTATATTAATGATCTTTCTTCCAACTGACGATTACAATCTAATAGGATCAAAAGTGCTGAAGGACATAACTATAATGTCAAGCTTCTTTTCCGAAAGAAAGCTCTTGGTGCCGATGGCAGGGTTGAATCTAGGACAAATTGAGATATTACCCGCAAACCCCCTTGTCGAATGTAAAACCACATGAAATCTGATAGAAGATTTTAAATCTATATTTCCCTCTTAGGAGGGTGCTGAAGATGATTGACATGAGAAAGAAAGTCTTTGCTACTTTGCTTTTGGCTACAATAGTTAGCATTGTCATAATCACACCATATCTGTCGCATGGCAAAGCAAGAACTATAATTGTTGACGGTGATCCAAGCGATTGGAATGGAATACCTCCTATTGCTACCGATCCAGATGACATGCCCTACGACGATGTAGACCTGTCTACGGTTTATGTCACCAACGATGAAGATTATTTATACATTCGCATGGATGTCTATGGAAACATTTCGGGCATGGGAGGAGCCTACCAAGTTATGGTCGATGTCGACCGAAACGGAACTTGGGATTTTCAGTTTGGAGTAATTTCGGGCTGGGGATACGGATACAAAATGCCTTCTTACGAGTCTTTTACTATCAATTATTCATACTCTGACTCCACCATTGAAATGAATGCGTCCCTTTCGGTTTGGAATTTCCCAAGACTATGGATTTGACGTTCCTTTGCTCTCCTTATGATTCTGGATATGCACCTTCCTATTACCTCATTGGTAACAACAGCCAAACAATAACAGTTGATGGGGACCCTGCAGACTGGACTGGAACCCCATTTTTCATAGATGATGTAGGAGATGCGGTTGCTCCAAGTTTAGATCTTCATGGGTTCTGGGTTGGTGATAATGGAACACACATCTTTGTTATGATGAACACATCAGGGTCTCTTGACCCCGGTGCGGATGGTCAGGTATTCATAGGCAACTCAATGTTTCTTGATACAAAAGAAACAGTCATTGAGGTCTCAGCGTCGTTGGCAGATTTGGGCGATCCTTCGCAAGTATATGTTGGCGGTGGAATAAGATCATTTGATACTTATATGGATCAGGTTGAAGCTACGTATGCAGTCTCTGAGACAAATGCGTTTGATGTTGTTGTAGATGAAACTCACTATTTAGTCTCTGTCCTTAGCAACTCGACAGTCTCAGATTTCAACTTCAATCAAACAGAAATGCGAATTAGTTTTAATGTCACTGGAGATTCTGACACTAATGGTTACTGTAACGTTAGTATTCCGAATAGTCTTCTCACAGGCAACCCATGGGAGATCAAAATAGACACTACAATATTGACCGATATTGATGAAAAAACCAACGGCACACACACCTTCCTATACTTCATTTATACGCATGAGGATTCACTAAAAGTCATAATTAAAGGAACGTGGGCGGTTCCAGAGTTTCCATTAACCATAATCCTACCATTATTCATGATATTCTCACTAACTACATTAATACTCACCAAGCTCAAGAAGAAAAGATAGTGATTCCTTTCATTTCCTTTTTTTCCATAGCATTTAATCGTTTCATGAACAGCATGTGCCTTCGTATAAGGTCTTTTCTTGGTGCCGAGGGCCGGGTTTGAACCGGCGACAACCCGGTCTTCAGCCGGGCGCTCTCCCAGGCTGAGCTACCTCGGCAATGTCGGTACTTCAAAAGAAAGGCGAATTTGCTTTTAAGTTTTCTGAATTAGCTGTTCGAAAAGGGTAGGGTGCAAGTTTCCTCACCTTTTCAGGGGAGAAGGGAGAAAGGAGAAAGTTTATAATCCTCCGAGCTTGCACCCCAAGTTTAATCGAAATAAGTTATAGAAAAATCTTATGGAACATTGTTTCATAAATTCAGATTCAGAATCATAACTTATGATACGTCAAAAAAGGAAGCATTCCTTAAAAACCTTGAAGTGACCGTGATGACATTGAGAGGAGTGGAACAGTGAAAAGAAAAAGCGCAATAATAACGGTTGAGCTGGTTGACGAGAGCATCGAGGAAACCAACAAAAAAATCGAACAGGAATTGCTTGATTGGCTCCGAGAAGATGCAACTTCAATTCCTTGGGTTAAAAACGTAAAAGACATAACTGTAAAAGACCCATAAAAGTCAAAATGGCAGGCAGTGAACCAAAAAATAACCAATAACAGCAAATGCCAGGAAGCACAAAACTGCCAAAACCTTGTCAATTTTCTTCTGTCGCTTAAAGTTCTCATCATTTTCTAAACTATCCAAGCTGATTCACCTACAACTTATTTTTCAAAAGTTTTGGGGAAAGGTTTTATGAAGCAAAAATAAGTATTTCAAATCCTACCACAACGTTCATAGAGTTAAAAATGAAATTGGAAGATGAAGCTGGGCCCGTAGTCTAGTTGGTTAGGACATCGCCCTCACGCGGCGAAGGTCCCCGGTTCAAGTCCGGGCGGGCCCATTTTTCATTTGTGTTCTTCTTTGGCAATTGTTTACGGATATGTCACTATGATTTTTTTGTTATGTTTTAATTTTGTATGTGTCTTGTTGTTGAACATGTACACAAAAAGGTTTATTAAATATCAATATTCGATATACTTATGGCTGGTGCCAAAACAAATGCAGAAAAGTTCAAGTTCACTAAAGGTAGAGGACGAAAGTTACTTCTCGAGGGAAAGTCAGATTAGTTTTAGATGCAATGGGTGTAGTGGAGCGTTTCAGAAACCAATTTTAGCAACTATCTCTTCTCAGGGTTCTGTTCAGACTTATTATGCTTGTCCACGTTGTCTTTCAAAAATAAGCGACGTGAAACAACATAAAAATGAAGAAGATGAAGAAACTTCGATTTCGGTTGGAAAAGTTAAGAAGGTTTCTGTGGAGAAGCATGAAGATACTGTGGAGTGCAAGCATTTTCTGGGGTATTTGAAGAAACGTCCAAAGGACACGCCGTTTCCTGACGAATGTTTAACGTGTGACAAAATGATCGAGTGTCTAACGCATTAAAGGATAAATACTTTCTAAGTCTCTTTTCATCGTTAGTGAATGTTTCGTGCTTCCGCTTAAAGACTTGAATAAGTCTCAAACTACCCCTCATGTAAATCGTATACTGATATTAGTAAACGTCATAGTTTTCATGGTTTATTGGCTTTCAAGAGCAAACATCTTTTTGGATGTCGCTTTTGCATATAATTTTGAACAAAATTTTACTATGGTTCCAGAAGAAATAGTTAATGGTCAGCGGCTTTACACACTTTTTACTTCGATGTTTATGCATGATCCTTCAAGCCTATATGGAGGCGTCATTCATCTTTTTGGCAACATGCTTTTTCTCTATATTTTTGGAGATAATGTTGAAGACATTTTTGGTCATGTTGGTTATCTGGTCTTCTACATTGTGTCTGGATTAATTGCAGCTTTTACACATATTGTAAGCTTATTTTTTGCTCCTTTCATAGGAAGTTTAGTGGGGATACCGAACAGTTTAAACTTAACTATAGGCGTTGTTGGTGCTTCAGGGGCAATATCAGGGGTTCTTGGGGCTTATATTGTGCTTTATCCTAAAGCAAGAATTATCGCATTGGTTTTTTATTTGATAATACCTGTGCCCGCAATTATCTTTTTGGGCGTCTGGTTTGTGCTGCAGTTTTTTTATGGGTTTTTTGACATTTCAGGCGGGGTTGCTTATTGGGCGCATATAGGTGGCTTTGTTGCTGGAATGGTTTTGGCTTTAGTTTTTGGCTTGAAGAGGAAAAGGGCTCGTGACGCACGTCACCGCTTGTAAGTGGCTTAGGTTTAAGGGGTCTGTCCGTCATGAGTTCCTCATCTGCATAATCAGACTGGGACGGCATCATCATCCCCCGCTAATAAAACAGCGTCCCCCACTAATAGCTATTACGACATACCAAACGTTCTATCGTATATGAAAAAGAACAGACACCCAGAAACAACAATCAAAGCAACAATGGAATACCACAAAACAAAAGACCTACGCACTACACTACACCTAACTAGAAAACCTACCAGATGATGAATACCACTGCAAAGCAACTAACAACACCAAAGAGGCAACGCAACTAATAGAAAACGGTTTTGAATACATAGCAACAACGCCAGACGGAACTATGCTATTCAGAAAACGCAAATAAACCCTTTTTTCTTTATATTAACTTCTGTTACGCAGTATAGGATTGTGTTATTTTTCTTTCCTGCTCTTTCTTCATTTTTCTTCTCTTCATTAATTCTATGATGAGAATGGTTAAGCTGATGAGAAAGATGATACATGAACTGACTAAAAACGCAAACATCCAAATGTTGATATATAAACCACTCCCTTGAAAATTTGAAAATTCAATAACATCACCACGCATACGAATCCCAAATGTCCTTTCACTAATTATAGAGATAACAAAAATAAAGACTGCAAGTGTTTGAAATGCTGTAATTATAAGCAAGATTGGCAAGAGTATGAATTTCTTTCTCATAGGATACACTTCTCATTTCTTTGGATGATTCTTGTAATAACTTTTCCGCAAAATCCAAAAAAGAAAGTAGAACGCGAGGCTTTCGCCTCACCATGCCCACGTTCTGCACAATGCAGATACGCAAAGCAACCGTACTTTACCGAATCTATCGCAGCTTCCATAAGCAGTTAAATTCCTAGGCAAAAAGGCGTTCTTTTTCAGAATCCTAATCCCCTTTTGAGTTATTCTTTTTCAATTTCAGGTTCTAAAAATTAAGCCTCTAACTGGCACCAAACCACAATTCAACCTATATATAGGGGGTATAAACTCCAGCGAGAGCAAAAACGCAAACCATGCTTGCATGTTGTTAAAAAGTTTTCAGCTTTCACCAAACTTACAAGTCGATTGACCTTACTTCACGCTTAACCGAGTCAAACAACGCAATAGTTGATCTGCCACTCAAATACCCACAAACTTCGCCAGGATTCACAACCAAAGTCTTGCCCTTTCTATAAACCTCAGCCTTATGCGTATGTCCATGAACAACAACATCAAACCATTCACTTTCAACCAAAGCCTTCAAAAGCTCCTCCTCATGCCCATGCAACAACGCAACTCTCAACCCATCAATAACAATTTCCGCAAAGTTCCCACGCAACTCTAAACCTTTATACTCACTAAATCTCCTTTTCAAAAATTCATGGTCTCCATCGTTATTGCCAAAAACACCAATTAACCTTGCCTTCAAATCCTTGAATTTTGGAACAACAAAAGGTGCCACGTAATCTCCAGCATGGAGCACAAGCCCAACGTTTTCCTCATTCAATCTCTTCACAGCTTTTTCCACCATTGGCAAACGATCATGCGTGTCTGAAATTAAACCAACCAACATTTTCTCACCTTCCCTAACATCTTCTTTCTTACCAAAAATAAAACCTTCTTAACATATAGAAGTTTGTTCTAGAGAATATTTCGATTACTGAAATACTCAAACATGCGAAACACCACTTAAAACACTCCATTCCCCTTCTAATCATAGAAAACACTTCTAAAAGAGGAATATAAAAAATGAATCCTTGGGGTTCAAACCCCTCCTCAAAAAGAAGGGACAAACTCTACATAATTGCGGAAATTTTGGAAATAGCAAAGGGAGGTGTCTTGAAAACTCAAATCATGTATAGAGCAAACCTAAGCTTCACACAACTTAACGATTATCTCGGATTCATGTTAAAAAACGCATTATTAGAAAAAGTTTTGCTAAACGACAAAGAAGTATACAAAGTAACCAAGAAAGGCATGAATTTTCTCCAAAGCTACCGCGAAATAACAGAACTTCTCAAAACCGAAGGAGACGACTACAAAAACAACGTCAAAATCCCGCCAACACACCTTCTCAAAAGAAACTAACCATTAACAAACAAAAAACAAAAACCCAAATAAACCTAAACTACTGCTTCTGCTCCCTCAAATATTTTTTAACCTTCACTTTCAACGCAGGAAACTCATCAAGCATAGCCTTAACAACTTGCCAACGAATCTCTTCACTTTTCGACCTTACACTCATTTTCTCGAACAACCCATATAGTGTATAGCAATACGCCATATAAACTTTTATTTCCGAAAACGACATATACTCCACAAAAACCAAAAAAAAGGGAAACTATTGAACGTTTACTATGTTAACTGTTTTCTTTCGCAGTTTAACAGCTGCCACAGCAACAGCCATCGCAATCGTTGCTCCAATTAGAACAATCAACAGACCACTTGGCAACCACGGAACAACGCTTTCAACACCTATGGAAGGATCATGTTCCAAAGTATTGCTACCAAAGTATGGATATCCTATAAACAGACGCATGTGATTTCCTGCTGGCATGTAGGCTGCTGTTACATTAACTATCGATTTCTCTTGAGTAGTAGAATTAATAACAACTGCAGTGTTAACAAAGTCGAAGAAACCTGCCAATGTTTGGCTCCCTTTAGCAAAGCGCAATCTGAAACGTTCATGCAAACGAGTTCCAACGCTCAAAGGCGTAGTAACATCAGCCACCTTGTTTCGCACTTGAATCCTTTGCCTTCCTGCAATTATGTCTGATGTATCTGACGTAACCTCAACTAGTTCAAGCGAAGCTGCAGAACTGCTTTGAGGTACTTGCGTCGTAAAGTTTGCGTCTTGTTCTGCGATCGAAATATCTGTAATATTTATAGACGCCATGTCAACCCATAACGCTAAGCCTGCACGAAGTTTCGGAACAGTTATGTTAAATTCATCATGGAGAGCATCAAAGAGACCGTTTAATTTGTCAATGTTCCATTCCCAGTTACGTATCACCAAATCCATTTTCAATTCTCCAGGTTTCACAGTGTAGTTGTATAAGCCATAGACGTTTTCTGTGGCTTCTGTTGCATAGAATCTGCATCGAATTATCACGTTGCCCTCAGCGAAATCGAATGCCGAAGGTGCTTCCGTAAGTGTGAAGTTAAAGGAGATGTATGAAACACCGTCATCTCTTGTAACATCGACTGGACCTGTCAAGTTCCAACGGCATGCACTGAAAGGTAGATAAGATGGATGAAAGCCTAAAAGCCAACCAAAGTATGCGGTCATTATTTTCTCTCTTATCCGACTTTGATGTGATCCACTAGAAGCGTATTTTGCTTCTAGTCTTTCTTGAACTGTTAAAGCGTTTGCCTCATATGCATTATTGTAGTATAGATAATCAATTGTCATGTATTCAATCAAGCCTTTGTATTTCACAACGTAAATGTTGTCGGTGTCGTTTGAATACCACCATAGAAACATCGGTTTCTTTCCGCTAGTAGGAAACAGTATAGTGATAAGGTCTGTTTCGATCTTCCACCAGTTGTCTCCATAATGTGCGATTTCAACGTTGTTAATGCCATTGTTGCTTGAAGCATTTGCGTTATTGATTAGCAATGTTGGTAACGTTATTGACAGCAATAAAATCGTCAAAGTTGTGCTCATCATAGCTTTTTTCTTGTTTTTCACGGTTTTTCACCAAAAATAACTTTGTAAAACGGCTTATTAAGAAAATCGTTTCCAAAAAACCCGAATATCGCTTGTTAAGAGTTCTAGAAAACTCGAACTCGTTTTCCTATCAATACAAAAACTCACAAGCATGCATGAAAACGCTTTTGAAAACACAAATATTTATATTTACATTAAATCAAATAATTAATAGTGTAATGTAAAATGGAAGTTTCGCGGATATCTATATTACTTAAATACTTTTTACATGGGATTTCTTTTTCTGGCCTTTTTCTTGTTTTGGGAATTGTATGGGTTTTTATTTTTGCAGTGTTAGTGATTATAGGATTTATAATCGGATTCATAATAGGGCTTCTATTGCTTTTCTTTATTATGGGTGGGCTAAACACTGTTCTCACAGATTTCATTTGGGGCATTATAATAAAATCGGATTGGAAAAGTCTGCTAGCCCACGGTTTTGTTTTGTTCATTGCGTTACTCATAGTGAGCATTCCATCACTAATCATAAATTCCAGTGTTCTCAATTTAGCTACCCTAATACTTGTGTTCATTATCTACTGTTTCATTGATGGCTTCATGGCAAAAAGCATTGCTGGCTACTGGCAAGAAGAATACGAAGAGGCGACTGTTTCAAACATTTCTGACGCAGAAGCAGCGATAGATGCAAATGTAAAAAAGCTTTACAAAAAAATGCTACTCGATTACGCGACACGCTATGGAAGTCTTATGGGAGAATCAATATTAAAATCCAATTTAAAGGATTACTTGAAAAAAGGTCTCAGTGAAGAAGAAGCAATTAAGAAGTTAGCTGAAGCTAAAGGATACACGGATTAGAGTTCTTGTTTCTATGCGAAGCGTCCTATGATAAATAGTATGGCTATGTTTAGGTATATGGCTGTTAAACTTATTACTATGGCTTTGTCAAGCCTTATGCCTTTTCCGAAGCAGAAAGCTGCAGAAACAAGCAGCAAGCTCCAAACCTGCAGAATAAAAAGAATATATTGAGAGATAATGCTTGTGATGAAGAGATATACGTATGGGAAAAACGCCATCGGAAATGACGCCAAACCGAGACACGTGAACAGTTGAATGTCATTTCCAACCCGTCGATAAAGCAGATAAGTTAAAAGTTCTGCGAAGAGAAACAAGCTTATCCAGTTGAAAGTGTAAAGGGCTATTATGCTTGTGAAACTGTAGGTGGAATATGGGAAATAGAAGAAAAGAGCAGAATCAAGATTTGCATAAGCAGAACCTAAAGCGCCAATAAGCAGTAATGCTATTGAAACTGGCAAAACTCTTAAGGGTTTGACTGTTTTTGCGAAAACAGGCGAGAGAAAAATCCATTTGGCAACGCGGTGACTGAAGGCTTCGCTTATTTCCAACGTAGCAGGAATATTGCCTTCCTTCAAAACTTTATAAAGCGTTTGTCCACGGTCATTCAGCCTATACTTGCGTTGCTTGTCTTGCATTATAAAGTTTGAAAGCATGTCTAAGTGATAGTAAACTGTGCCTACACCTAAGCCTAAGGTTTCTCTTAGTTCTTTAAATCCAATTTTCTCTTGAACACCTAGAATCTCGATTATTTTTCGGCGTGCTGGATCTCGTAGCAATGTGTAATACCGCGACAAGTCTTCCATTAAGTAGGTTCACCATGGTTGTTGAAACTATGTTTTGTTATGGATATTTATACATTTTTTGGAACTGATGCACGTTTTCAGTTTTCATTACAATTTTTGGTTCTCTTCTGAGAATATTGTCTTTGTGGGAATAGTTGCTTTATTCTGTAAAGGCTTGCTTACTATTGGAGAAAGGAGGGCTTGCCCGATTCAACAGTTAAAGGATAGGTTCATTTATGAAGCTTAAGTTGTCTAAGAGTTCTCGAATCGTTTATTTGGCATTTTTTATACCGTTTATTCTAGCCTATGTTTCTTGGCGGTTTTTTCCTGTTTTTGCCTTTTGGCTTATAAATCAGACTTTTAAGTATGAAGTTTCGTTTCTGCAGGCGAATTGGCTCTGGTATACGGTTATCCGCTTTTTTTATGGTTGGTACACTTTTTTGGCTATTGGCATTGCTGGAGTTTGGGTTGTTGCGGCAACGCTTGCGAGAGTTCAGAAGAAAGAGGTTAAGCAACTGTGGTATCCCATGGTTTCTTTTGTTGTTCCAGCCTATAATGAAGAGAAAAATGTTTCCCGTTGCATAAAGAGTCTTTTCAAATGCGCAAAGAAATATGGAGGGTTATGTGAGATCATTGTCGTTGATGATGGAAGCAGCGATTACACCTACGAATTTGCTTGGGCAACCATAGAACTGAATCGCAAAAAATATCCACAAGTACGAGGAAAAGTTGTTAGACATTCAGCAAATCTGGGCAAAGTTGAAGCAATTAGGACAGGTTCTGACAGGGCTTTAGGCAGTCTAATAGCTGTTGTAGATGCGGATTCTTATTGGATGTCTGACACACTTGTGAAACTTGTTGATTATTTGCTTTTGAATGGGAAGAAGGCTGTGACTGGTTACGTGCATCCTTCTGATGGGGATGCTGAGGTGAATCCGTACGTGGTTTTGCAGCAGCTTGAGTATAGTCAAGGCTTAGGTGTAGCGCGCTGTGCTCAGTCTTTGGGTGATGATGTTTTGGTTGTTTCTGGCGCTGTCGGCTTGTATGATGCTAGTGTTTTGCGTGGAATTTTGAATGAAAAGAAAGTTCGGTCTGTTACTGAGGATTTAGAGATTACTTTAGAGATGCATAAGAGGAGTGCAGGTGTTGGCTATGCTAGTGTTGCTACAAGTTCGACGATTGCTCCAGTTTCGCTTAGTGTTTTGTGGAGCCAACGCATGAGATGGTTTACTGGTTGGCTTCATAATACTCTAAACATTCACAAGGATTTGCTTGTCAAAAGGTCTTGGTTGACTTTGCTTTTGTGGTACTGCTATGTTTTTGAGTATGGTGGAGCATTTGTTGATTTGGCTGCGCTTTGTGCATTTCCGTTTCTTTTCTGGTTTGCACCTGATCGCATCTTTTTTGTTCTTAACTTGCTGGTGTTCGTGCCTTATGGTTTGCTGATAGGCTTCATAAATCAGTCAATAGCCTTGAAATATGCTTATGATAAACACAACTACCGTTCTCTGCTCTTTTACACCCCGTTTTATCCAATCATAAGGTTGGTAAATATTCTTGCACGGCTGACAAGTTCGGTCAAGTATTTGTTTGGTGATAATGGTAGCTGGCATTCTGCTAAAAAGTAACATTGCTTAGCTTCTTCTGTGCATTTTAACTGTTTATTGCAAAAACCGTTTTATCTTTGGCATGGACTATTGATTCGCTGGTGTAGAGAATGGAAGTCGAAGCTGTGCTTTTCGACTTATTCGATACTTTGCTTCTGCTTGAAAGTCAAGAGGCTTACTACAAGCCTAGTCTCAGAAAGCTCTACGAGTTTTTGGTTGAAAATGGGGTTAATGTTCCTTTTGAAGATTTTCGTAAAGTCTATTTTGAAGTTAGGGACAAGTTCTATTCTGAATCACGCGAAAGTTTAGGAGAACCTCATTTTAACGTTCGTGTTGCGGAGACTTTGCACAGGTTTGGTTATGATTTTGATGTTTCTGACGAGGTCGTGGTTGGGGCTACTATGGCTTTTGCTGACGAGTTTATGCGTTATGTTAGCTTAGATGAAGATGCTTTTGGCGTCTTGGAGAAACTTTACGGAAAATACAAGCTTGGGTTGGTTTCCAATTTTGCCATTCCAGAGTGTTGTTGGAAATTGTTGGATAAATTTGGCTTGAAAAGATTTTTTGATGTTATAGTTATTAGTGGTGAGATTAACCAGCGAAAGCCTAGTCCAGAAATCTTTCAAAGAGCATTGAAGGCTTTAGGTGTAAAAGCTTCTAAGGCGGTTTTTGTTGGTGACATGTTGGACTTAGATGTTATGGGTCCAAAGAAAGTTGGGATGAAAACTGTTTTCATTAAGAGAAGACCTATGGAGCACGATGTCGACGTTAGTCCAGATTATGTTATCAAGGACTTAAACGAGTTATTAGCTATACTTGCAGATTGCTGATGATGAACTGATTTGTATGTTTGATCTTAGTATGAGGCTCTTGCTCCGTTGCGGAAACTATAGCCCCCCTATAAATAGAGTGAAACTCAAATCTAACGCAGAGTTAAAACACACTAAATTTAGCGTTTCAAGTATTCGATACTGTCCACTTAATCGGGGATGAACCAGATAGGTTTTTGAAGAGAACCACATCTATTACTACTGATAAAATTGGTGAGGCTGAATACTCGCATTCCTGATTTCTATGACAATCTGCTAGACGGATATTATTTCAAAGAAATAGTGAGAACGATTCTGGACATATCAGGTTATATAGTATTTCCTTACTGGTTTGAGAGTGCTTTTTCATACATCAAAATTCAACTTCACAAAAAGAGAATCAGAGACACACGCACAGTGAGAAGGATTCGATCATCCCCCGACTTGTTAGTTTACGACACTAATGAGGGAAAGGTGTGGTTGGTTGAAGTTAAATCAAGGAATTTCGATGATGAAACATCAGTTAT
>Ga0172363_10003252_pt1 | contig 13226 bp, 5 predicted proteins | sample LakKivs2_kivu2a2_FD_114541 | JGI IMG/M metagenome (GOLD analysis project Ga0172363, IMG submission 114541) | Sediment microbial communities from Lake Kivu, Rwanda - Sediment s2_kivu2a2 | ecosystem: Environmental > Aquatic > Freshwater > Lake > Sediment | place: Rwanda: Western Province, Lake... | reverse complement strand
GCCGGCGGCAGGCGGGCCCGGCGACCTGGTCAAGCCGCGGATGGGCGCGGAGCTGACGCCGCTGACCATCGACCGGCTTCGCGGCGCGGCCGTCTTCCGCAACCGCTGGCAGGACGGCAACGACGCCGTCGTAACGTGGTTCCCCGACACGGCCGAACGCGGCGGCGGCTGGAAGGCCCCCGACGCCGGCGACTTCCGCATCTTCGCCCTCGGGCGGCAGTGGGCCGTCCGCGGGATATCCTTCGGCAACGGCGCCAGCTCGCGCTCGCAGGACAACATCCGCTGGTACGGCAACGTCGTCGTCGTGCCCGAGGCGCCGATGGCCCGCTTGCCGCTGGCAGCCGACATGACGGTCTCGCCCGCGGGCGGATCGGCCTGGATCGCCTCCGCCCGGTTCGACAACTGCTATCTCGGCTTCACCGAGCAGAAGGGCCCCAAGGACAAGAGGCCGCGCCGCATCGCGGCCGACCTGGGGATCAAGGCGACGCGCCAGTTCGCCGTGGACTACAGCGGCGCCTCCGGCGCGCCGGTGCTCGTCGCCGTCGCCGACCGCTTCAGCGGCACCAGGGGCAGGACGACCTGGCAGTTCTGCACGCTGCCGGACAACAAGGTAACAATCGACGCCGGCGGCTTCACCATCGCCGCCGCGGGAGACGCCACCCTGCGGGCCACCGTCGTCACCCCCGCCCGGCCGACCATCACCACGCGACAGGTGACCATCGTCCACGAGATCAACTACCACGGCCGGCACAGCCACGCCAGGCTGACGCGGCAGGTGATCGAGATGCCCGGCGGCGAGACGTACCTGGTGGTGATGACCGCCCAGCGGGGCGCACCCCCGGATGTGGAGGTGCGCGGCGAAGGGCAAGCCGCCTCGGCGACGGTCGGCGGGAGGGTCATCCGGCTGGACGGTGGGAAGATCGTGATGGAGACGAGATGAGCAGCGCGGGAAGCAACGAGTGTCGGCGAACGAATGCCGCCACGGCGGCTCGGGTCGTCCTCGTCGCCTTGGCGGCGTGGGCGGCGCCCGGGGCGCCGTCCGCGGCGGGCGGCGAGCGCGAGGCGATGATCGGCTTTCGCCGCGACGGCAGCGGCGTGTTCCCCGACGACTGCAAGCCGCCGACGGACTTCGACGGCGTCAAGGGCACCAACCTGGTCTGGAAGGTCGCCCTGCCCAATCACTCCAATTCCTCGCCCATCGTGGTGGGGCGGAAGGTGTTCGTGGTCTGCGCTGCCGGTTGGCCGGAGGGGCAGGACTGCGCGGCGCTGCTCTGTTTCGACGCCGACACGGGCAGGCAGCTCTGGAAGCGCGATCTGGACGAGTTCGCGACGTTCCCGCCCGACCGGGCGGGAGAGGCCCGCGAGGTCCGCAAGGAGTACTGGCGGCGGATCCGCCGGCTGAACACGCTGCTGTTCGCCTACCAGACCGCCGAAGCGGCGGGGAAGGCGGCGATCCTGAAGGAGGCGGCGGCGATGGGGGTCGCCGCGGAGAAATCCTTCGAGCGCAACGGCTGGGGCATCGGCAGCGCCGAGAGGGCCGTCTTCAACGACCGCTCGTTCGCCGACAAGCTGCGGAAGGTCTGCGCCTACGACCCCATCACCTGGTCGCCGCTGTGCCTGGACGTGAACATGCCCACGCCCGTCTCCGACGGCAGGCGGATATACGTGTACACGGGGCGGCGCACCGTCCACGCATTCGACCTCGACGGCAACCTGCTCTGGCAGGTCTGGCAGTCGGACGCCCCGTACAACTACCACTGGGTGACGGACTGCGCCAACAGCCCCGTGATCGCCGACGGCCTGCTGCTGATGTACTGCTTCGACCACCTGTGGGCCTACCAGACCGCCACGGGCCAGCTCCGCTACGCGACGAAGTCGGGTATGCCCCACCGCCACGGCATGGGCAGCCCGGTGCTGCTGGACCTGCCCGTTGCCGGCGGCGGCGGGCGCACCGAACGGGCGATCTACCTCTGGACGGGCGACCTGGTGCGCGCCCGCGACGGCAAAGTGCTGTGCAAGTCCGTCGCGCCGCTGGACTGCGCCGCCCTCGGCGGCGACGGCGCCGACCGCGTCTTCCTCGGCGTCCACGGCCGGAGCTCGGGCCAGGCACCCACCGGCGCCGAGCCGCGGAACTGGCTGTTCCCCGGCCGCGACCAGGGCGGGACGCTGGCGGTGCGCTTCACGCTCGCCGGCGACACCGCCGCGGCGAAGGAGCTCTGGTTCGTCGCCAAGAACGACGGCTACAAGCAGCTCGGCGCCTACCCGATCTTCCGCGACGGGCTGCTGTGGCTCGACTCCGGCCACGTCGCCGAGACGCTCACCGGGCAGGCCGTCTCCGCGCCGCGCTCGCGGGTCAACATGGCGTACAACGGGTCCATCGCGGCCGGGGGATGCCTGTACGGCATCCCGGAGTCGGGCGTCAACCGCGGTTCGGGCGGGGCGGGGGGCCTGGGGACGCGGCGCGACGTCACGCTCGTGTGCACGGTGGCCCGGATGGGCGACAGGCGCATCGAGGACGTGCATCTGTGCCCGATTGAGCTGCTGCCCTCGGCGATCACCGACCCCGCCGGGCGGGCGCGGGCGATCGCCATGACCGGGCGCGACCGCCACCACGAATGGTACGGCTGGCACGGCGCCTACAGCGCGCCGTTCGCTTCGGGCAACCGGCTGTTCATCCGGACGTTCAACGCGCTGTACTGTTTCGGCGACAAGGGCCGCCCGTTCGCGCCGTCGAGGGCGTTCGAGGCCGCCCGGCGGTGACCGCGCCGGACCCGCGCCGCCCCGGGTCAGATGCGATCAAGCAGCAGATCGGCAATCCGCGAGGCGGTATCGGCAACGGCGGCCCAGTCCTGCCACTTGGGCACCAGGTCCCTGTACTCGCTCAAGCGGACCTCGCCCAGATCATACGGCAACGGGTCGGCAAGCTGGACCTGGAGTTGCTGTAGGGCCGATTGCCCGCCCGGCTGTGGGTATGTCTCATCGAGGTCCCCCAGGGCGTTCCAGACGGCTTCGTCGCCCATGGCGTCGGCCAGCGCGACGAAGTCAAGGTAATCGCGCGTGGCGTTGCGCCGGAGGATGAGGGCGGCCTTGATCCTCAGGACCTCCTTCATCGTGGGAACGGTGACTTCCTGACGGCCGCAGCGGAGGCGGACCGTCTCCAGCGGGCGCTGACGGATGAGCTGGCGGACGCCGGTCTCGATGCCGTCCAGGCTGCCGAGGATCATCACCGGGCGGCGCACCCGTGCCGTCACCCATCCAGCGGCGGACTCCAGTTGGGCCAGCACCGTGTCGAAGCGCTGGGCCAGATCGGGCAGGACGTGGTCGGCGTCTCGCGAGAACCTGTGGCGAACGTGGAGCGCCGCCGCCGACCCGCCGACCAGTACCGCCGAAGGGATGATCTTCTGCAGGCGGGCGGCCGAGGAGAGGAGGCGTTCCCACTCAGGCAGTCCTTCTTGCGGCATAGTGGCTCCAGAGGCGGTAGCGCTGGGCGGAGGGATCGCCCCGGTGGGCGGCGCAGACGCGAAGGATCCTGCACAGGATGGCGGCATCCGCGCGGGCCGCGTCGCGCAGGGCCGCCCAGTCGCGGCGCCCGCCGCGAGAGATGATGTCGTCAATCGCGGCGAGAGTGTAATCGTGATGGTTGAGGTGCCGATGCTCCATGTCCCCATGATAGGAGCTGTCGGTTCAGGCGACAAGCGAAGGCCGACCGGCCGGCGGTGGCGCCGGCGGGGTTTATCCTTTCGGGCGCCGCGTCCCTTGGGCTGTGCGCCGCGCGGGCCGGGGCGGCGCCCGCCAGACCGCGATCCGGCGAGATCGCCAGAATGGGAGAAGAAGATGAACACGACCCGACGTTTGATCCAGGACGGCAGCGGGCGACGGCGGGGACGACGACGGACCGCCCTGGCCCTCGCCGCGGCCGCGCTGGCCGTCGCCGCCGGCGGGCCGCTGGGCGCCTCCGACCTGCCCCGAGGCTACGGCTACCGCGGCCCCGAAACCAACGGCGTGTACCCCGCCACGGGCCTGCTGCGCGCCTGGCCGGCGGGGGGGCCGAAGCTGCTGTGGAAGGCCAGCGTCGGCTTGGGCGCCTGCCCGGTCGCCGTCGTCGCGGACAAGGTTTACGCCATCGGCGGCAAGAACGCCGAGATGCACGCATTCACGCTGGACGGCCAGCCCCTGGGCCGCGCGACGCTGGGCAGCGCGAGCTGGAAACGATTCGGCTTCTCGCGATCCACGCCGCTGGTGGCCGAGGGAGTCGCCGTCGGCACCACGCCCAACGGCAACGTCTTCGGCATCGACCTCGAGACGATGGCGACGCGCTGGCAGGTGAACGCCTGGAAGAACTTCGGGTCGGGCAACGGCAGCCAGGGCTGGGGCATGCCCGAGTCGCCCATCCTCCACGGCTCGCTGGTGATCTTCAACGCCGTCAGCCGCGACGACGAAACGCCGCCGCTGGTCGCCATCGACATCCGCGACGGCTACAAGGTCTGGGGCATGGACCCGGGCAATGCCAAGGCCTACTCGGCCGCCGACGTGTCGGCCGCGGCCTTCCGCTGCGGCGGGCGGAGCGTCGTGGCGGCACCCACGTGGTGCTACGTGACGGGGCTGAACGCCGACACGGGCAAGGTGCTCTGGGAGCTGCCCGGCTGCGGCGAGAAAACCCTCACGCCCGTCTACGACGACGGGATGCTGCTGGTGTCGATCAACCGCGCGCTGCCGGACGGCACGTTTGTGCCGACCGCGCTCCTGCCGTGCGTGCCCGGGGAGAACGACGAGCCGGCAACGGCGGCCACGGGGGCGGCCCTGACGCCGCGGCAGCGCATGCGGCAGAAGAAGTGGGGCCCCGAGGAAATGACCATGCTCCGCCTGAGCGACGACGGGGCGACCTGCCGCGTGGCGTGGGTCCGCCGCGACGCGCCCGGGCGGTTCAGCCACGCCGTCATGCTGCGCAAGCGTATCTACTGCTTCGGCGACCCCAACGCCGTAGTCGAGAAATCGAAGGACGGCTCTCTGCCGCCGCACGGCAACGTCGTCAGTCGGGGCGGCGGCCACTCCACGCGACTGCTCTGCCTCGACGCCGAAACGGGCTTGCCTCTCGCCCACGCCCCCGCCGAGGTGCCCGGGCACGTCGTCGCGGCCGAGGGAATGGTCTACGCCGTGGACCTGGTGCGCCTGAAGCCGCCGGGCGGCGTCGGGGCCTCGAAGGCCAGCCCGCGCATCCGGCTGATCCGCCCGACGGGCGAGGGCTTCGAGGTCGCCGGCGAATTCATGCCATTCACATATGAGAACACACCGACTGGCGACGTCGAATGGAACGCCTCCGTCCCGCCGGTGATCGCCGCCGGGCGGCTGTTCTTCCGCTACGGGCCGCTGCTCGTGTACGACATTGCCGCCGAGCAGCCCGCCAGCGGGTGGCGGGGCGACGGCAGCGGCCTGGCCGCCGGCGCGATTCCGCCGATCCGCTGGGGCCGGCAGATCAACGTTCGCTGGCAGGCGGCGCTGCCGGGGTCGGGCGGCTCGGCCGCCGCCATCGGGCCCGACCGCCTGTACCTCGCCTGCCGCGACGGAACGCTGGCCTGCCTCGACGCCGAATCGGGCAAGCCGCTGTGGAACAAGCAGGTCGGCAAGCCCGCGGTAGCGGGCGGCGCGGCCGAGCCGACCCCCGTCGCGCGCGAGGGCGTGGTCTTCGCCGCCGCCGGCGACGGCACGGTGGCGTGTTTCGCCGCCGACGGCACGCGGCGATGGCAGGGCCGCGTGGCGGCCGGGGCGTCGCCCGCCGCCTCGCCGCTGCTGTCGGAGGACCTGCTGATCGTGCAGGCGGCCTCGCTGCACGGGCTGGCCGTCGCCGACGGCAAGCAGCGCTGGCAGGTCGCCCTGCCGCCCGGGCGCTGGGGCACGCCGGTCAAGGGGCGCCTCGACGGGACGAACGTGATCCTCACCGCGTGGGGCACGCTCCTGCGGGCGAGCGACGGGCAGACCGTCGCCGAGGGCGTCCCGCCCACGGGCACGCTGTCGCCCGTCATCGCCGGCCGAACGGCCTACTGCGCCTCCGCCGCGGCGCAGGGCTCGCGCCTTGCCGCCGTCCGCCTGCCGGAGACGGCCGAGGCGAAGCGCCCGGCCGAGGCCGTCTGGTCGCGCGAGTTGAAAAAGCTCGATATTTGCTGCTCGCCGCTGGCCTCGGGAGGGCTGCTGTACGTTCTCGGCCGCGACGGCAGGCTGGTGGCGCTCGACGCCGACAGCGGAAACGAAGTGTATGATGAGGTGCTGTTTTCGGGGGGCGGCGGCGACGCGGCTGGGGCCGCTTTGTCCGCCGCCGGCGGGCGCGTGTATGTCGAGGGCCTCGGCGCCGACCACCGCACGCTGGTCCTCAAGCCGGGGCGCAAGTTCGCGGCCGAATGGAGCTACGCGGCCGCCGGGCCGTCGATCTCGGCATTCCGGCTCGACCGCCAGTATGTTCGCGTCGGGAAGCAGTGCTTCGCGATCGGCGGGGCAACGCCGGCCGAGCCGCGGGCGCCGCAGATCGTCGAGTTGGCCGGCCCGCTGAAGACCAAGCTGCCCGCCGGCGTGCCGGCTTCGCCGCTGAACGACGACGTGATGCCGAAGCAGTGGCTGTTCGCCGGGCCGATCCCGCAGCGGTCGCTGGAGAAGGACTTCCTGGCCGGCCTGGGCGGGCGGGAAAAGCTCGTCCCCGCGCCGGGAACGGAGTTCACCGCCGCCGGCGCCAAGTTCCGCTTCGCGCCGCTGGAGCCCAACGCGATCTGGCAGGACCGCCACAGCGGCGACAGGCCCACCATCGACCTCACCGCCGCCCACCACAAGAAGTGGCAGACCACCGGCTACTACTTCACCGTCCTGACCAACGACAAGCCGCGCTACGTCACGTTCAAGCTGCTGCTGCCCGACGCCAACCCGTGGAAGGCCCGGCTGGACACGCTCCACTGGCTCGCCGGCGCGCCCATCGCCGAAAAGCAGATCATCCGCCTGCTCGCCGGCCAATGGCCGCTGATGATCCAGGCCGGCCTGGGCGAGTGCGAGCCGTGGGGCAAGATATTCATGCTCCCGCGGTTCCTCGACATCACGGCCGCCACGGAGCAGAAGCTGAAGGACTACCAGGCGGCGGCCGCCAGGTGGCAAAGCTACCAGGCCGAGCCGAAGTCGTTCGTGCTCGGCGGGCCGCGGGGCGCCAAGGCAGAGGGGCACGAATGAGAGCTGCGCGCCTGAGGACGCTGTCGGTCTGCGGAGCGGCGCTGCTGGCAGGCTTGGCGGCGGCGCGGGGGGCCGACAAGCCGCCGGCCGAAGGACACGGACGGTTGGAGAAGTACCTCTCCGTGCGGCATCCGCGGCTGCTCGTCACGCCGGAGCGTCTGGCGCTGATCCGTCGGCAGATCCGTGTGCCCGGCTCGCACTTCCAGTTGGCCCACGCCGCCATGGTCGAGCGCGCCAGGGGCGACCCACAGACCGTCTGGCGCGGCGACGCGAGGGCCGGGTACTGGCCCGTCTACGCCTCCCGTGAGCTGGCCTTCCTCAGTCTCGTCGCCGAGGACGGCGGCGAGAAGCGGCGCTACGCCGCCGCCGCGGCCAAGTGCCTGCCGACCCTGGACTACGTCAGGTGGTTCGGGTTCAAGAGCCGCTCGCTGGGACACGCCATGGCGACGTTCGGCGTCGCCCTGACCTACGACTGGGCCTACAACGCGTGGACCGACGCCGAGCGGGAGAAGGCCGAGGTGCTGCTGGAGTACTTCCTGAAGCACTGGGAGACCTACCGACGGGTGTCGGAGGATCGCGTCACCGGCTACAACTTCTACGGCGTGCTGTACGGGGCCGAGACGATGCTTCTGCTGGCGACGGGCAGCGAGAGGACGTCCAAGCGCTACCCGGTCTGCGTGGACGTGCTGGCCCGTCACCTCGCCGACATCGGCGGCGAGCTGGGGGCCCACAACGAGGGCATCGGCTACAGCGAGTACCCGATGGGCTTCGCCCTGCCGGCGGCGATCGCCCTGGCCCAGCACGGGCAGGACCGTCCCCTGACGGCCGCCAGGTCGCACGCCTTCTGGACGCTGAACATGGTCGTCCAGACGTTCATGTCGAGCTACGAGCGGAAGTTCGTTCAGTACGGCGTCGCCCACCGCAGCGGCGCCAACGAGGGCTTCGCCAGCCTCGTGCTGGCCCTCTGTCCCGCCGAACGGATGCCCTACTACCTCTGGTTCTACGACCGGCACATGGGGCGCCTCGCGACGGCCGAGGCGGCCGACCGCTTCGACCGCCACCGCGGCAACACGCCGTTCGCCCTGCTGTTCTACCCCGCCGACGTGGCGCCGAAGGACCCCACGGGCGTGCTGCCCAAGGCCGTCGCCGACCGCGACGGGTACATCTTCTTCCGCAACCGCTGGCGGGACGCCAACGACGTCCAGGTTGCCCTGCTCGCCTCCGTGCGGCGCAGCGGCGGCTGGAGCCAGAACGAGCACCTCAACCTCCGCCTCATGGCGTTCGACACGCACTTCTTCGGCGGGCCCGGCAAGGAGCGCGGCGTCGAGAACTACACGACGCTGCTGATCGACGGCGAGAACGCCCCCGGTCCGAAGGCGGGCCAGGCCGGCTTCCAGCCCGGCCAGATCGCCGCCTTCGAGCCCGACGCCGACGGCGGCTACGCCATCGTCGATGGCGGCGGGCACTACCGCGCGATGGGCGTCACGCGCGCGGCAAGGCACCTGCTGGTGCACTTCGCGTCGCCCGAGGCGGGCTCGGCCGTGCTGGCGACGATGGACGACATCACCAGCGACGCCGAGCACACCTACACCTGGCAGGCCAACCTCGGCCCGGAGGGGCACGTCAAACCGCCGCCCGAGCTGCCGCCCAGGCCGCCGACGGGGCCGAAGGTCCCCTCCCTCGACGCCGGCGGAGGCGCCTCGGCCGACCAGATCGCCGAGCTGTTCGCCGGCGGCGCCGCCGGCAAGGGCAGAGAGAAACCCGAGACTAAGCCCGTCTGGCCGCCCCCGAACCCCTACGACGACGGGATCCGCTCGACCAGCGCCCGCGAGGCGGGCCGGCCGTGCTTCCTGCTCACCGGGCGGAACCGGGGGTTCGTCAAGGGCTGGGTGCTCCATCCGCCCGACGCGACGGTGACCGTCGGCGATCCGCTGCGGATCGAGGCCAAGGCCGCCAGCACGAAGATCTGGATCGTCATGTTCGCGGGCATGGGCGACCCACCTGTCGCCGCCATCAGCGGGCAGGGAACAGGCAGCAGGATCAAGATCGGCGGCACCGCCGTGAGGTGGGACGCCACCAAGGGCAGGATCCTATGCGAGTGAGGCGACGTTCAGCGGGCGCGGTCGGTCTTGCCGCCATGGTGCTGCTCGCGGCGGGGGTGGCGGCCGCCCGACCGGCCGGCACGGCCGACGAAGACGGACGCTATCACCTGGAGCTTCGCGGCGCGGCGGCGGTCTTCGCGCCGGCGCCTCCCGGGCGCAGCAGGGCACCCGCGCCGCGCGGCGACGGCGACGATGATTCGCCCGGCGCACCCGACGAAGCGTCGCTGGTCGTCCTCGAGCGCAGCGGCGGGCAGTGGGCGGCCTCGCTGTGCGGGCAGTTCGGCCTGGGGCGGACGCTGGCGCGCGGGATCGTGCACACGGCGGAGCGGCGAGGCCAATCGTGGCACCTGGCCGCGCACCTGCTGCTGGGCGGCCTGCCGCGAAAACGAGACTGGCTGACCAAAGACCCCCCCGCCATCTGCGAGCTGGAACTGACCTTCCAGGCGCGCGACGGCAAATTGTCCGGCACGTGGAAGGCGGCGGCCGGCGACAGGTCCGCCCGCGGCGAGCTGGCCGGGCACGTCGAGCCGCTGCGAATCTGGGCGCTGCCGCCGCCGGCGCCGCCGGGCGAGCACCCGCGGTTCCTCATTCGCAAGGCCGACCTGCCGGCGCTGAAGGCCAAGGCCCGCACCCCGTGGGGCCAGGCCATGCTCAAGCGCCTGGCCGAGCCGGGCTGGTCGCGCAGCGGCATGGCCGTCGGCCAGGGGCTGCTCTGGCAGCTCACCGGCGAGAAGTCCCACGCCGACAAGGCCCGCGAACTGATCGACGCGGACATCCGCTCCGGCTGGTGGAAGGCCATCGGGCCGATCCACGACCCGGCCCACAAGGCCGCCGCCGCGATGATCGCCTGGGACCTGATCCACGACACATGCGACGCGGCGTACAACGCGCGGATGCGCCAGTTCCTCGGCGACAAGATGCGATTCCTGTGGGACTACGCCGAGATCAACAGCGGCAACGGCCACCCGCACAGCAACTGGAGCGGCCAGTACCGCGCCGCCGTGGCGATGGTCGCGCTGGCGCTGCTGGCCGATCCGGCGCCGGCGCTGCCCGATCCGCCGGGCGAGTGGGATTTCCCGAACGTCGCCCCGCCGGCGGCGTTCAAGGCGGCCCCCGGCATGCCCGTCCTGCCCGCCGGAGACGCGCCGCTGCGCAAGTGGCTCTACTGCGGCCCGCTGAACATCGGCCTGGAGCACGACGGCCTGGCGGCGCTGGGCGGCGCGGCCGGCGCCTGGCCCGCCGCCGGCACGACGTTCACCGTCAAGGTCAAGGCCGACGAGCGCCGTGACGACGTGTCGGGCAGGTTCCCGCAGGCGATCCTGTTCAAGAACACCCGCCCGCGCCCGCAGAACCGCGACGTGCAGGGCGACGACCTCCAGCCGCTGACGAAGGAGATGACGGTTACGTTCGCACCCGTGCCCGATTCGGTCGTCATCGCCGCCAACGAGTACATCGAGCGCGGCATCGGCGGCCCGGGCATGGTCAGCGCCTGGCGTGCGGCCGGCTGCCGCAGCTTCCAGACCGTCTACTACTTCGCCGTGCTCGACAACCCCGCGCCGCGGCGCGTGCAGGTAAGGCTCACCGGCAGCAAGGGCGACTGGTACTACCACAACAGCGGCCTGTACATCTCCGGCCGGTGGTTCCAGCACGGCGACGTGCTGCTGCTGGAGGCGGGCAGGCACCCGGTGCTGCGGCAGATGACAGTCGGCCAGCTCTGCGACGCCCACGGGCGCCACCACCTTTACGACGAGGTGTGGCTGGTGCCGCTGGATGACGCGGCCGTGCGCCGGGCACGCGACATCCGCCACACCGAGGCGAGCTTCCGCCGCCGCTGCCTGGTTGCCCTCAAGCCGCGCTACGACCAGATCGGCCGGCCCGACGTGGACGCCCTGCTCTGGCTGCCGCTGGCGCGGCGGTTCATGGACCTGTACTGCCGCAACGCGATCAGCGAGCGCGGCTGGCACTGCGCGGGGCAGTGCTACACCCAGCACCCCATGCTGGTGGCCATGCCCTTCGCCCACGCCTGGCGCAACGCCACGGGCACGGACGTGTGCGGCGAGCAGCACCTGGGCTGGTATCTGGTCCAGGCGGCGATGCGGACGGTCTTCGCCGACCGCTGGGCGCGGATGCAGGACTACGGCCGCGGCGGCGGACCCGTCGGCGCGGACCTGTTCAGCCGCGGCTTCGCCTCCGTCCCGCCGGACATTCGCCCGGCCGTGCTGTGGGCCTGGCGGCGCACGGCCGACCTGACCGACCGCAAGCTGTTCAGCGCCCCCGAAGGCGCCGTCGAGAAGCTCGACCCCATGTCGGCCGCGCTGGCGTTCGTCAACTGGCCGGCGGAAGCGGCGGGCAAGGCCAACGAGCAGAACCCCTCTGCCGTGCTCCCGCGGGCGATGGTCGACGCAGACCGCCTCGGCTACACGATGCGCAACCGCTGGCAGGACGGCAACGACATCGTGACGGTCTTCACCGGCTTCCGCCATCCCGGCGGCGACTGGCCGTGCGAGGGAGCGGCCATCGACCTGCGCATGATGGGCCTGGGCGCCGAGTGGCTCGTCCGCGGCAACGGGGGCCCGACTGACCCGACGAATACCGTGGCCGTCGAGGGCGCGGGCGCGCCGGCCGACGTGACCCGGACCCACCTCGCCGTCGCGCCCGACGGCTCGGCGACGGTGAGCTTGTCTTACCGACTGGGCAAGGACGGCCGCGGCCTGCGGTGCGTCGGCGTGGACTACTCGGGGGCCTCGGGCGCAGCGGCGCTGCTGGCGATCGTCGACCGCATCGACTTCGAGCCGCCGGCGGCGGCGGCGGGCAAGGGCAAGGGCAGGCCGGTCAAACCGCCCAAGTCGCCAGCCCCGCGCCCGTCGGCCGAACCGCCCGGCGGAGGGCCGGACGAGCTGCTCGGCCCCCCGGCGGCCGCGACACCGGCCGACCAGGGACCCAACCTCTGGCGCCTCGTGACCCACCTGGACAACAAGGCCGCCGTCCGGGAAGGGGGCTTTCGCGTCACGGCCGCCAACGGCGCGGCGCTGGACGGGCTTGTGGCCTGGCCGCCCAAGGCCCGCTGCGCCGTCGAGGAAGCCTCGCACAAGATCGAGATCAACTACCGCGCCGACCACCTGGGCGGACAGTTCACCCGACGCGTGGTCAGCTTCCCCGGCCGCGAGTTCTTCTTCGTCGTGATGGCCCTCGGCGCGGGCCGGCCGCCCCCCATCGCCGTCGCCGGCGCCGGGCCGCAGGCAACCGTGAGAATCGCCCGCCAGACCGTCCGCTTCGACGGAGAGAAGATCGTCTTCTCCGCGTTCAACGCGGCGGCGAACGCACGTTGACGGCCACAGGTGGAAAGACCTCCCGGCTCTTGCAGCCAAGTGCCGGAACAGCTCTTCCGCGTGTCCGTCCGACGCGGCAGGCTGTCTCCCCTGCCGCGGGATTATTCACCGCAGAGGGCGCAGAGCACGCAGAGGCTATTGTAAAAGAATAACTTACGAGGGTACGGCGTCCTCACCCGCCAGGCGAATGGGCGAGGATAGGGCGGCGTGCTCGCACGCAGCACATCGTCTTGAGCCATAGTAGGTTGCGTCTCTGCGGCCTCCGCGTACTCCGCGGTTGATGAATGATCCGGGCTGCCGTGGGTCGTCCGCGTTGACGGGGTGATGGAACGGCTGGGGCGGAGTGCCTGTGCGGCCGCCGACTCCACCCCGCCAGGCGAGCCCCTGCCCGAAACGGGAGAAGCGCAAGCGAGTTCCGCGCTCTGTCCCCAAGACCTGTCCCCCAAAGCCCTGCGGCCGCGCGACGCGAGCGGCGACGCTCGCCCGGCCGGCGCCTGAAATCCCGGCCGCTCGACGGGATTTCCGGCGCAGGAGCCACGAACGCCCCCTTGGACGACCCCGGACACCCCCTGCCGGAGATCGCCCCGGAAAT
>Ga0172363_10003251_pt1 | contig 13229 bp, 8 predicted proteins | sample LakKivs2_kivu2a2_FD_114541 | JGI IMG/M metagenome (GOLD analysis project Ga0172363, IMG submission 114541) | Sediment microbial communities from Lake Kivu, Rwanda - Sediment s2_kivu2a2 | ecosystem: Environmental > Aquatic > Freshwater > Lake > Sediment | place: Rwanda: Western Province, Lake... | reverse complement strand
GACGCGCGACGCTGCGCCGTCCGTCCTCCCGTCGACGCGCGACGCTGCGCCGTCCGTCCTCCCGTCGACGCGCGACGCTGCGCCGTCCGTCCTCCCGTCGACGCGGGCCGACGAGGCGGCACCGGCCAGCGAGGCCGCGCCTACTGCACGTACCCCAGGTGCTTCAGCTGCGCCTCGCGCACCGGGTCCACCGGCGGCGCCGCCTGCGAGTTGACCGGGCGCGGCAGCGCCGCGAAAGCCGCGAGGCGCTCTCGCAGCGCGCGCGCCGCGTCGCCGCCCTGCTCCGCGAGCGGACGCTCCTCGCCGGGATCCGTCGCGAGGTCGAAGACCTCCAAGCGCTCGCCGGCGGGCTCGACGTACTGGAAGATCTTGAGCGTGCCGTCGTAGCCGGCGCGCTGACGGACGCCCTTCTCGCTCACATGCTCGACCCAGACGTCGTGCGGCTCGTCGAGGCGCGGCGCGTCCACGCCCGGCGGTTGCGCCACGCCGGCCGCTCCGAGGATCTCGCCGAACAGCGCGCGCGTCGAGACGCGGCGCTCGACGACCTCGCCGCCGCGCCGGCCGTGCGGATACTTGACGAGCAGCGGCACGTGCACCAGCGGCTCGAAGGGCATCAGCACGTGCCCGCCCAGGCCGTGCTCGCCGAACAGCTCGCCGTGGTCGGACGTCACGATCACCAATGCGTCGTCCCAGCGGCCGGCCGTCTTCAGCGCGTCGAACAGCGCCGCCAGTGAGCGGTCCACGAACACGATCTCGCCGTCGTACTGCGAGGTGAAGTGCTCGACGAGCTCCTTCGTCACGGGGCGCTTGTCGGCGTAGATCGCGCGCGTGATCCACGTGCCGAGATCCGCGTGCTTGCGCGGGAACAGATCGTCGAGCGGCGGCGGCGGCTCGAAGGGCTCGTGCGGGTCGAGGAAGTTGACGAACACGAACAGCCGGTCGTCCCGCGGCGGCAGCCACTCGGTAAACGCGCTCGCGAGCGCCGGCGGGTAGCTCACCGCGCCGTCGAAGAGCTCGCGGAAGCCGCGACCGAAGCCGAGGCTCGGCGTGACGAAGGTCCAGTTGCCGACGAACGCGGCGGGGTGGAAGCCGCTCTCGCCCAGGATCTCGGCGAGCGTCCGGACCTCGGGACGCATCGGCCGCGCCGTGACGCGCTCGCCCTCGGCGCGCTCCGCGCCGTGCACCGACGGCCAGAGCCCGGTGAACATCGTGCCGTGCGACGGCACGGTCCAGGTTCCGGGCGCGATCGCGTGCCGGTAGTTGACGGCTTCGCGGGCGAACGCCGCGAGGTGGGGCGCCGTGTCGCGCGCGTAGCCGTACATCTTCAGGTGGTCGGCGCGCAGCGTGTCGATCACGATCAGCACGACGTCACGCGGGACCGTCGGGTCGGCCGACCACGGCCCCTCGGGCGCAGGGCGATCGCTGCGCTCGGGCGCGCGCGCGAGGACGACGACCGCGACGACGACGAGCGCCGCGAGCAGCACGAGCCGATGTCCACCGAGCCGCATCGCTCTCAGCCCTCTCCTTCCACGGCAGCCGGCTCGCGCACGCGCAGCACGCGCGAGGTCGCCACGCTCTCGACCGTCTGGTCCGCGCCCGACGGCCAGCGCACGCGGACCGTCGCCGGATCGGCGCAGGCGCCGAGCCCGAAGTGTGCCGGCACGAGCGACTGCGAGTAGCCGTTGGCGAGCCCGTTCTGGAAGCGCGTCTGCCGCCGTCCGCACGCCTCGACCTCGATCCAGGCGCCGAGGCCCGAGCGGTTCGAGCGCGTGCCCTCGAGCTCGACCGCGAGCCACGCACCGCGCGGCTCGGTGTCGTTGCGCAGCAGCCGGTACGGGCCCATGTCGAACGGCGGCAGGCCCCAGCCGTTGGTGAGGAACAGGTCGAGGCGGCCGTCGCCGTCGGCGTCGAGGAAGTGTGCGCCCGAGCCGCGTCCGCCGCCGGGGTCGGGTCCGGCGCCGGCCTTCGCGCTGGCGCGCACGAAGGTCGCGTCACCGCGGCCGAGGAAGAGGACGTTGCGGCCGCCGCGGCCGTCGATGCCGCTGTCCACGACGTACAGGTCGAGCGTGCCGTCGCCGTTCGCGTCGGCGAGCTGCACGAGCTGGCAGTTCGCCGTGTGGTCGAGTCCGCTGCTGGTCGCGCGCGAGAAGCTGCCGTGGCCGTCGTTGAGCCACAGCGCGCCGCCGGCTTCCGGATGATGCGTCATGTCCGCGGGCTGCGGGTTCACGAGGCCGCGCGCGTGACCGGTGATCTGGTGGTCGCCGGGGACGTTCCAGCGCACGTGCCAGCGCCACACCGGCTGGTCGGACGCGGCGCGCTCGACGCTCTCCGGATCGCGCCAGACGAGGAAGCCGGCGCGCTGCGGCGCGCCGTCGCTCGCGGCGTCCTTCGCGGCACACGCGAAGCCGGCACCGGGCGGCTGCACGTCGGGGCCACACCAGATCTGCTTCGCATCGAGCGGGTAGCCGTTCTCGAGCACCTCGAAGGACGGTGCCGCGTCGTCGCGCGCCGGGGTCTCGAAGTCGAATCCGGCGGGCTTCGGGCCGGGCAGGATCGCGAAGTCGGTGCGGCCGTCGTCGCGGACCAGCACCGCGTCGGTGAAGTCGACGCCATAGCCGAGGTAGACGTCGAGGTCGCCGTCGCCGTCCACGTCGCCGAGCGCCATGCCCTTGATCGAGTGGCCGAGGTTCTCTAGCCCGGCGTCGCCGGTGCGATCGACGAAGCGCCTGCCGCCGTCGTTCCTCAGGACGCGCAGACCCTGCGGCGTGCCGGCGTAGATCAGGTCGGGGGCGCGGTCGCCGTCCAGGTCGCCCCACGCGACGTGCACCGCGGCGGGCTGCGCCACGCCGAACGCCTCGCTGGCGTCGGTGAACGTGCCGTCGCCGTCGTTCAGGAAGAGGCGGTTCGGCGTCAGCAGGTTCGACACCAGCAGGTCGAGGCGGCCGTCGAGGTTCGCGTCGAGCCACGCGACCGAGCGTGAGCGCCCCGCGGGATCGGTCACGCCGGCGTCGGTCGCGACGTCGGCGAAGCGGCCGGCGCCGAGGTTCCGGTAGAGGTGGTTCTTCTTCGCCTTCTCGTGGCCGCGGTTGGCGCCGACCGGGACGTAGAGGTCGAGCCGCCCATCGCCGTCGAAGTCGCCCCAGCCCGCGCCGTGCTTGTCGCCCTCGGTCGCGATGCCGGACTCCGTGACGACGTCGGCGAACTTGCCGGTCCCGTCGTTGCGGAACAGCGCCGCCGGCATGCCGTGCCCGCCGACGAAGACGTCGAGGTCACCGTCGGCGTCGTGGTCGCCGACGGTGGCGTCGTAGGCCTGCGACACGCGCGCGATGCCGGATGCTTCGGAGACGTCCGAGAAGCGCGGCTCGACGGGGGACGGCACGGGGGGCGGCTGCTTCGGGCGCGGCACATCCGTCGCGTCCTTCGTTGCGCACGCGGCGAGGACGAGCGTCGCGAGCAGCACGACGAGGCTCGTGGCGAGCGGCGCGGACGAAGCCGGGCCGCACTCGCCGTGCGCGCGCGAGGTCATCCGCGGCACGTTAGACGAGCCGTGAACGGGTCTTCAAGGCGGATTCCCGACGGCGGTCGTCCTCGAGCGCGACACGACGACGCGTTCGCTCACACCGGCAGGTCCAGCGTCCCGCGCGGCACCGGCGGCGTCTCGCGTCGCTCCGCGATCAGAAACGCGTCGTCGCCGCGCTCGTCCGCGTCGAGCCCCTCGTCGCGCAGGAAGCGCAGCAGCGCCGGCGTCTGATCCGGCCGCGACCAGACGTACTCCGTCGCGCAGCGGCGGACGTGCAGCCCCGCCTGCTCGACCAGGATCTGCAGCTCGTTCGGCGTCAGCTCGCGGAAGTGGAACGGGTACTGCCACGGCGGCTCGCCGCGCAGCGCCCGGTCGAGCACCAGCAGGCTGCACGCGTTGGGCGTCGTCAGAAACAACGTCCCATGGACGCGCAGGACGCGGTGGATCTGTCGCAGGCAGTGCCGCATTCCCGACAGCCGCGTGGCGTGCGCGTACTCCGGGTCGGCGACGTGCTCGATCACCTCCATCGCGAGTACCAGGTCGAAATGCGCGTCGGGAAACGGCAATGGCTGCCGCAGATCGGTGTCGTCGCGCACCCACTCGTTGTCGGGGAACGCCTGCTCGAGGACGAACGACGCGACCCCGTGGCCGCCCAGCTCGAGGATGCGCCGCCCGCTCGGATCGAGGTCGCTCAGCCAGGCGATGGTCGTCGCGAGCCGCACGACGTCGTGCGGGTGCGAGCGCGCGGCGTGCTCGTCGCCCGGGTGGGTCGCGATCCAGTGGCGCATCGCCGCGTCGACGAAGCGCACGCGCGCCTCGTGCGACGCGAGGTCTCCGCCGGAGACTGGCTGCCAGTAGCCGGGCACCTTGCGATCGCGCCAGGTGCTCGGCCGCGGCGCGTCCCCGACCGGCGCACGCGGCGGCCGGCGCGTCACGTGCGACCGCCGCCGCACGCGCGTGTCAGCGCACGTCGAAGAACCACTCCGGGTGCTGCTTCCACTTGTCGAGGAAGTAGGCCTCGTTGCGCTTGAAGAGGTCGGAGTACTCGCGCAGCGCGCCGGTCGTCGCGTGCGGGCGGTGGTCGATCGCGATGTGCGGGCAGTAGGCGAGCTCGTAGCCGAGCGCCTTGATCTGGAACGAGATGTCGGTGTCCTCGAAGCACGTCGGGTCGTAGAACTCGTCGAAGCCCTGCGTGCGCGCCAGCACCGAGCGCGGCACCGCGAAGCCGGACGTCGCCAGAAACGCCACGTCGGTGCGGAAGGAGCGCCCGGCGTGCGGTCCGCTCATGCCGCGCTCGGGGAGGTCGTCGACGATCGTGCCGCCGCCCGAGCCGGGGTGGAACCAGCCCGCGTTCCACGCGATGGCGCCGATCGACGCGTGCTCGCGCAGCGCATCGAGCGCCGGATCGAGCCAGGCGGGGTGCAGCGCGCGCTGGTCGCTGTCGAGGAAGACCACGACCTCGCCGCGCGTGACGGCCACGCCGAGGTTCCGGCCCGAAGCGCAGCCGTTGCGCTCGTTGCGCAGCGCCTTCACGTCGCCGTTCTTCGCGCGCTCCTCGAGCCATTCCCACGAGCCGTCGCTGCTCGCGTTGTCGACGATCGCGATCTCGTAGTCGAGGCGCCCCCGAAAGGTCACCAGCGACTCGACGCAGCTGGCGATGATGTCGGCGTTGTTGTGGCAGAGCACGACGACCGACACCGTCGGCGGGCTCGCGAGCGCGATCAGCCGCGCGGCGATCGGCGCGTCGTCGGGCAGCACGTGAACCGCGCCGGCACGGGCCGCGGCACCGCCCGATGCGGGAAGCGCGAGTGGGGCGGGCGCGATGACGTCGTCGCTGGTCGCCCATGCGGCGGCGAGCGCGTCCTCCGCGACGACGACGCCGCTCGCAGCCTCACCCGCGTCGAGCACGACCCGCGCGCCGCGCTCGCGCGCCAGCGTCGCGACCTCGACGTCCGCGGGGTGCGTCGTCGCGAGCAGCACACGCAGGCTCTCGTCGCGCCCGTCCATCCAGCGCAGGAACGCGTCCGTACCGGGCGCGATCAGCTCGATGTCACGAGCCGCGGCCGCGTCGCCGCCGTCGGACGCGCCGAACGGGAGTCCGGTGCCGGCGACGGTCACACCCTCGCCCGCGCGCGCCAGCTCGAGCGCGATGCGCGCGACCCGGCGCGCGACCGGCGTCGGCTGCGTGCCGCGCGGTGCGAGCACGAGCCAGCGCCGCGCGCGCGCGCGGCGCGTCCCGGGCGCCGCGTCGGCGCCGACCGAGGCCTTCGCCGGCGCCGCGGCGCCGCTGGAGGCGTCCGCCGCCGGAGCGGTGCCGCGCCCGGTGACGTGTCCGAGCGCCTCCTGCAGACGATGCTTGAGGCGCAGCTTGTCGAGGGTGCGCGTCGTCGTCTCGGCCACGCCCGCGACGCGGTGCTCGATGCGCGCCGCGACCTCCGCCTGCCGGTGTCCCTGGTCCGCCACCAGCGCGCGCAGCTGCTCGAGGGTCGCCTGCAGGACGTCGTTGCGCGCGCGCTCATCGGCGAGCCGCTGGCGCGCGGCAGCGAGCTCGAAGCGGTTCGCGACCGCGCCCGCGCAGGCGGCCTCCAGCAGAACATGCGCCGTCTCCCGGCACATGCGCTCCGCGGACAGCTCGTCCGCGAGAGCCGCGCCGCGGGCGAGCGCCGCCGCGCGGCGTGCCGGCAAGTCGGCGATCACCGCCGCAATCGCGTCGGCGAGGGCATCCGCGTGCGGCGGGTGCTCGACGCCCGCCGCCTCCCACGCGGCGGACCACTCCATCGTGGCGAGGTCCGGCACAGGCACGTCGATCAGCGCGCCTGGCAGCACGCCGGCACCCGTCCCTTCGCCGAGCAGCGCCGCCGCATCACCCGTCCGCGACAGGACGGTCGGCACGCCGGCCTGCAGCGTCTCGACGGCGGCGAGGCTCAGGCCCTCGACCAGCGACGGCATCACCGCCACCGACGCGACACTCAGGATGCGCGCGACGTCGTCGCGCTCGCCGAGGAAGCGCACGCGGCCGAGAAGACCGTGCTCCTCGACGCGCGTGCGAGCGGTGCGCGCGTACTGCGTCTCGCCGTCGGCGCCGATCACCAGCGCGTACGCGCTCGGGTGCGTGTCGCGCAGCCGCGCCATCGCGTCGACCAGCGCGAGCTGGCCCTTGACGCGCTCGATGCGTCCGACCTGCACGACGACCTGCGCGTCGGGCGGCAGGTCGAGCTCCGCCAGCAGCGCCGCGCGCTCGCCGGGCGCGAGCGGCGTCGCGGGCGGACGGGGTGCCACGCCGTTGCGCACGACGCGGATACGCTCGGGGGCGACGTGGAAGCGCCGCACGGTGAAGTCCGCGGCCGACTGCGACACCGCGACGTAGCCGCTCACGTAGGGGTCGACCGCCCCGATCTCGTCGAACGCGCCGGGCCCGAACCAGGCGTAGGAGTTGTGCAGCGTCACGACGACCGGGATGCCGCGCTCCGCCGCCACGCGGGTGCCGAGCGTCGAATAGTGCGCGTTCAGGACTCCGGCCTCGAGGCGGTCGAGCAGCGCCGCCATCTGCGACGCGCGGTCGTCGCCGAACAGGACCTCGACCCGGATTCCGAGGCGGCGCAGCTCCTCGACGCCGCGTCCGCCCGCCTCCGTGCAGACCACGACCGGCCGCACGCCGTGCGCGGGCAGCCCCTGCGCCAGCAGCGCGACCACGGTCTCCATGCCGCCGCGGTCGAGCGAGCGGACCTCGAGAACGGCGGTGAGCGGTGTGCGCGCGGCCTCGGCAGCCGGATTCGACGCCATCGCGCGCACGTTAGACGACGACCGTTCGCGACTTCAAGGCGACGGCACTTCGGTGAAGCGCTTCGGAGCGATGGGGCCACAGGACATTCGAGCACACGGCAGGTCGGCCCCCGGTCGGAGTCGACGCCTGATGCGCGGATGGCCTCCGTTGCCCGCAGGGATCTTCGCGAGGAGGAGCGCCGCCTCGCCGCCCGGCCCCGGCGTCTGCTACGAGCAGCCGCGATGTCCGCGCACCCGACGCCGGCGCCCCGGGCGCCGCTCGCGCAGCGCCTGCGGCACTTCGCGGTGGCGCTACGCTTCTACGTCGCGAACCACGTGATCGCGAAGATCCCGAGCGAGGCGGTGCGCCACCTGTTCTACCGCGGCGCCATGCACGTGAAGATCGGGGCCCGGTCCAGCATCGCGATGGACTGCTTCCTCACGGGCTTCGCGACCGGCTGGTCGCTGCGCATCGGCGCCAACACGGCGATCAACCGCCGCTGCTACCTCGACGCGCGGCAGGGCATCGAGATCGGCGACAACGTCAACGTCTCGCCCGAGGTCTACGTCCTGACCTACCAGCACGACCCGCAGTCGCCGACCTTCGCGTCGTACGGCGCGCCGGTGGTGATCGAGGACCACGCGTGGATCGGCGTGCGCGCGATCCTGCTGCCGGGCGTGCGCATCGGCGAGGGCGCTGTGGTCGCGGCGGGCGCGGTCGTGACGAGCGACGTGCCACCCTACACCATCGTCGCGGGCGTGCCGGCGACGGTGAAGAAGGAGCGCACGCGCGACCTCCGCTACCGCACCGACTGGCACCCCTGGTTCGACACCGACATCGACGGCAACTGACGCCGCCCCTTCCACCGGAACGATGCGCCGCCGCCGGATCCTCGTCCTCACGCCCTACCCGCTCCTGCCCGCACACTCGGGCGGACGCCTCTACGCGCTCGGGACCGTCACGCCGGTCGCGCAGGAGCACGAGTTCCACCTGCTCGCCCTCGCCAACGCGTCCGAGCGCGAGGAGATCGCGCGCGGCGGCGACGCGCTTCTCGCCGACTACGCGAAGATCTTCGCCAGCGTCGCGTTCGAGGAGCGGCCGCCGATCCCGCACGAGCTCGCCGGGCGCGCGCGCAAGCTGCGCCACTTCCTGACGCACGCGGCACACCGCCTGCCGCTGATGGACCTCTCGTACTACAATCCGCGCGCGGTGGAGCTGGCGCGGAAGATCGTCCGTGAGCGCGGCATCGACCTGCTCGAGATCCACCACCTGCACAGCGCGTTCTATCGCCGCTTCCTGCCCGACGTGCCCGCGGTGCTCATCAATCACAACATCGAACAGGAGCTGTGGCCGTACTGGCCGAAGACGCAGGGATCCGCGCTCGACCGCTGGCTATGGAACGGGTTCGGGACGCTGAGCCGCCGTTTCGCGCACGACATCGAGATCGACAACGCGCTCGGCTTCGACGCCAAGGTCTTCATCTCGACGCGCGACATGGCGGCCGTGCCCGAGGCGCCCTGCCCGCGCTTCCTCGTGCCGATGCCGGTGGCGCCCGGTCCGCCGGTGGAGCCGTTCGCGCGCGACCGCTTCCGCGTGCTGTGGATCGGCGGCTTCGGCTGGCCACCCAACGTCGAGGCGATCGGCTGGTTCCTCGACCGTGTCTGGCCCGCGGTGCGCGCGGGCGCGGGCGTCCCCGTCGAGCTGCACCTGGTCGGCTCCGATCCACCCGACGAGCTGCGCGCGCGCGCCGACGACCGCGAGGTCTTCGTGCACGGCTACGTCGAGGACGTCGAGCCGCTGCGCACGCGCGCCGACGCGTTCGTCGTACCGCTGCTCACCGGCAGCGGCGTGCGCATCAAGATCGTCGAGGCGCTCGCGGCGGGGCTGCCGGTGGTGTCCACACGAAAGGGCTGCGAGGGCCTTCCGCTCGCACCCGGGGACCTGCTGGTCGCCGACGATCCGGCGGACTTCGCCGCGCGCCTGGTCGAGCTCGCGCGCTCGGTCGAGATGCGCGCGGCGCTGGGCCGCGCGGGGCGCGCGTACGCAGCGCTCCACCATGCACCCGACGTCGTCGCCGCCGCGAAGCGTCGGGTCTACCGGGCGCTCGAGACGAACGAAGGCCGGCGCGGCCGCGTCTGACCGGCGGCCAGCGCGACGCCTTCTTCGCGCAGGCCGAAGGAACGGACGATGGCCTGCGACGGACGGCGGTCTTCGCTCCGGGCTGGAGATGCGCGACTTGCCCCGCCCACCACCCCTCTTGCCGCCGGTCGGCGCAAGGGTGGTGGGCCACTCGCCGAAGTTCCGCAGTCCGAACTGCGGAACTCCGGCTAGATCGTCGCGTCGACCGCGTCCTCGCGCGTGAGCGGCGCCCGCCGCGTCTCGATCGGCTCGTAGGTGCGCTCCGATTCGCCGATGTAGACCTGGCGCGGACGGCTGATGCGCTGTTCCGGGTCGCGCACCATCTCGGCCCACTGCGCCATCCACCCCGACGTGCGCGGGATCGCGAACAGCACCGGGAACGTGTTCACCGGAAAACCCATCGCCTGGTAGATGATGCCCGAGTAGAAGTCGACGTTCGGGTAGAGCTTGCGCTTGACGAAGTAGTCGTCCTCGAGCGCGATGCGCTCGAGCTCCAGCGCGATGTCGATCAGCGGGTTCTTTCCGGTGGCCTCGAACACCTCGTACGCGAGCTTCTTGATGATCTTCCCGCGCGGGTCGTAGTTCTTGTAGATGCGATGGCCGAAGCCCATCAGGCGGCCGTCGCCCGCCTTGAACTTGCGGATCGCCTCGGGAACCTTGTCGACCGAGCCGATCTGCTGGAGCATGCGGATCACGGCCTCGTTGGCCCCGCCGTGCAGCGGCCCGTAGAGCGCCGCGACGCCCGCCGCGACCGCCGAGTACGGGTCGACGTGCGAGCTGCCGACCGAGCGCACCGCGTTCGCGGAGCAGTTCTGCTCGTGGTCGGCGTGCAGGATGAACAGCACGTCGAGCGCGCGCTCGAGCACCGGGTTCGGCCGGTAGTGACGCTCCGTCATGCGGAACATCATCTGCAGGAAGTTCCCCGTGTAGCTGAGATCGTTGTCGGGGTAGACGTAGGGGAGGCCCTTCGAGTGGCGGTACGCGTAGGCCGCGAGCGTCGGCACCTTGCCGATCAGGCGGCGCGTCTGCAGACGGCGCGACTCGAGCGAATCGATGTCCTTCGCCTCCGGGTAGAACGTCGACAGCGCACCGATCGTCCCGACCATCATCCCCATCGGGTGCGCGTCGTGGCGGAAGCCCTCCATCAGCTTCTTGATGTTCTCGTGCACCATCGTGTGGATGGTGATGTTGTGCTGCCACATCGACAGGTGGTGCTTGTCGGGCAGCTCGCCCTTCACGATCAGGTAGGCGGTCTCGAGGTAGGTGCTCTTCTCGGCCAGCTCGGCGATGTCGTAGCCCCGGTACCGCAGGATGCCCTTGTCGCCATCGATGTAGGAGATGCGGCTCTTGCAGGACGCCGTGTTCCCGAACGACGGGTCGTAGGCCATGATCCCCGGGTCGTCCGCCGCAGTCTTGATCTGCTTCAGGTCGTCGGCACGGATCACGCCGTCGTCGATCGCGATCTCGTACTGCTTCCCCGTGCGGTTGTCGGTGATCGTCAGCGTCTCTTTCGCCATGGTCTGCGAATCCCCTCTCCCTCGTTTCGGTATGCCCCATTTTTTTAACACGCGCTCGCCGCGACACCACGGGAGCGCCGTAGCTCCGGGCCGAACGTCACGAGGGCTTCACGGGAGCCTCCGCCGCACGTGCAGGGGCAGGATCTTCGCCGCCGCGGTCGCGATCGGGGCCTCCCGGACGACACGCAGCGTGCCCGCGCGCCGCCAGGTCTCGGCCATCATGCGGTGCGCCGCCGACACCCGCGCGAGGTGCTCGAGCGCCGTCGCGACGACGACCTCCGGATCGACGGGACCGACGTCCGGGTGGACGCGCAGCTCGACCGCCGGCAGGCCGTCGCGGTCCTCCTCGACGAGCTGCCAGCAGGTCGCGTCGCCGCCGAAGCGCAGCGGCAGGACGTCCTCGACGAGCCGCAGCAGGTCCGTTCCGACGAAGCTCATCCCTTCGCTGGTCAGCTTGTCGACGCTGCGGATCGTGTGCAGGTGTCGCACGAGGCCCAGGCTCTCGAGCGGGCACCCGCAGCGGTGCTCGTCGAGCACCCCGTAGTCGTCGATCTCGGCGTTGATCAGCAGCTTCGGCGAGGCGGGCAGGAGCGTCGTCAAGCATAGCGTCCCGACCGGGTGCCCGGCGACGCCCACCGGACGGTCGTGCCGGACGAAGGCGAGCTTGTCCGACAGCAGGTGCACCTCGTCGACCGCCCGGGGCCGCGCGCAGGCCACCCCCATGACGCCGACCTCGGCCATCGAGTAGCGCGCCAGGACGTGTGCGCCGGCGGCCGCGATCGCAGCGGCGCGCGTCTCGGTCAGGGGCTCGCCGCCCGAGCGGAGGCGCGCACCCGCGATGTCGAGCCCGGCCGCGCGCGCCGCGGCGCAGACCCGGACGAGCCCGCTCGCCGTGCTGTCGAGCAGCGGCGTGTCACCGCGCGCGACGACGTCGGCGAGCCAGCACGCCACCGTGCGCGCGTCCTCGACCGGCACGTGCTCGGGCGCCGGGACCGCGCCGCGTCCGGCGCGCACCAGCACGCGCATGAGCAGCGCGTCACCCGGCTCCATCGCGCGCGGCTCGCTCTGGCAGAACCAGCGCGCGAGCGGCTGGCCGATGCGCGCACTGCGCAGCGCGTTGTTGATGCCGGCGATGCCGGGCAGTGTCGGGCGCCACTGGCCCGCGACGCAGCCCCCGAGCCCGAAGCGCTCCGCGAACAGAGCCTGGTGCGCGGCCTCGTACGCGAGGAGGTCGAGGTCGACCAGCACGCGCGTGCCCGCACCGCGCGACCCGCCGGAGCGGGCAGCGTAGGCCGGCGCGAGCAGCGGGTTGTCGAAATCGGTCGCGCGCGTCGCAATCTCGAGGCTGCCGCGGCGGATCGGCCGGCGGCCCTTGAGCTCCTCGAGCGCCACCCACACGCCGGCCGCGCGCAGCCGCTCGAGCGCACCTTCCAGCCCGTCGTCTGCGACGAGCTGCGCGACGTCGGCGAACGTCACGCCCGCGTGCGCAAGGAGCCTCGCGTACACCGACCCTGGCCGCGCGTACACGCCGCGGTCGAGCATCCGCAGGAAGACGGCGTCGCGCCGCGCGAGCTGCTCGGCGACGAGTCGGCGCGCCCCCGCGGCATCGAGGGTCGTCGCAAGGAACGTCGGCAGGCTGCGCGCAAAGCGCACGCCCGCACCGAGTCGGCGCCACATGGATGTCACGTGGAACACTCCGGCCGGCTCGTCCTCCGTGGCCTGCGAAGGTGCCGCACCCGTCAGACCGAGACGCCCGGCGCGTCTTCATCCCTTCGTGGTCGACAGAGCCGGTTCATGGGTCAGTCCACCTCGCGCCGCCGCGGCGCGTCCTCGACGTAGACCGCCTGCGGCCGGGTGTAGAACTCCGGGTCGCCCGAGCCGTGCTCGGCGGGCCCGACGCCGGACGCCTTCCAGCCGCTGAACGGTGGCTCCGCGCCGACGCCCGCGGTCGCGCTGCCGATCTTGAGGATCCCCGCGTGCGCCAGCTCGAGGAACCGGGCGCGCTCCTCGCGCACGCCGGAGAACAGCGCCGCGACCAGCCCCTGCGGCACGGCGTTCAGCAGCACCAGCGCCTCGTCGAACGAGCCCGCCGACTGGACGACGAGCACGGGGCCGAAGGTCTCCTCCTGCACGACCTCGGCGCGCGGGTCGTCGCAGCGCACGATGGTCGGCGGCAGGTAGGCGCCGACCCGTGCGAGCGCGCGCTCGTGCGCCGCGTGGGGCGGTGCGTTGAGAACCGTCGCGCCGGCCGCGCGGGCGCGCTCGACCACGCCAGCCACGCGCTCGCACG
>Ga0172363_10003250_pt1 | contig 13232 bp, 6 predicted proteins | sample LakKivs2_kivu2a2_FD_114541 | JGI IMG/M metagenome (GOLD analysis project Ga0172363, IMG submission 114541) | Sediment microbial communities from Lake Kivu, Rwanda - Sediment s2_kivu2a2 | ecosystem: Environmental > Aquatic > Freshwater > Lake > Sediment | place: Rwanda: Western Province, Lake... | reverse complement strand
CCCCACAACGGCAACAACCATCAAACTCCCTTCTCAACAGTCGCATGGTGAGAAATCCGGGCTAGCGGCGATTCAGCTTTCGGGTGAGAGAATCTCTTGGGCAACAAATGTTGGGCTACTTGCCCGTGCTGGCCTGGGCCGATTGCGTTTGCTCGAAGGCCGCCTTTTCGGTCGCCAGGGCATCGAGATGGGCCTTGGCCGCAGCGGCAGCTTCGGTCGCGGTTTGACTGGCCTTGGTTTTTTCAGCCAGCACCGCTTCGGCGGCGGCGAGCGCTTCGGCCGCTTTCTTGGCGGCATCAGCGGCAGCGGCCGTGGCGGCTTTCTGAGCTTCGACTTCTGCGGCGGCTTTCGTCGCAGCCTCGGCAGCGGTATTCGCCGCCGCGATCTGCTGATCAACCCGCATCTGCAAGGTCGGCGGATTCGGCGGCATGTGCGCGACCTGCGCGCCGTCGGCGGCGTTCCACAACCGCACTTCGCCCAGCCAGTCGCCCGCTATCACACGACCGGCGTCATGTGTAATGGCCACTTCCAGGGCCAGGTCGCCAAGGGCCGGAAAATCTCGCACCGCAGCGCCAGCCGGATCCCACAGCTTGGTGAGCCGATCACGACCTGCCGAGACGAACTTACCATCCTGCGCGAACTCGATAGCCGTCACGCCGCCACCATGAGCGGCGATGTTCTTGATTTCCTTGCCGCCTTCCATTTCCCAGAGCTTGATCGTGCCGTCTTCGCTGCCGCTGGCCAGCACGTTCGAGTCCGGCCGCCAACTGACATCGGTCACGCCGCCCTTGTGGCCGGCCAGGTTCTGATATTCGCGAGCCGTCTCGGCTTCCCATACGAACAGGCTGCCGTTGCGGTCGGCCGTGGCGAGCAGCACGCCGTCAGGACTGAACTCGACGGCATAGATCCATTCCGTGTGCTTGCGAATCTCGTGCAGCAGTTCGCCTTCGGTCGAATAGATCCGCACGATGCGGCCCGGGCCGCCGAGCGCGATCCGGGTGTGATCTTCATTGATGTCAGCCGCGAGCACCACGTCGAGCTCTTCGCCGACCGTGGTCACCCGTTCGCCGGACTTCACGTCATAGACGGCGACCACGCCAAGCTTGCCGCCGGTGCCGCCGCCCGCGAGCAGCAGCGTGCCCGAGCGGCTGAACTTCAGCACGTGCGGCACGCCCTCAGGAAACGGCAGCACGCTGAGCAACTCAGCCGTGTCGGTGTTATAAAGAGCAATTTGCTTTTGCCCCGCCACCGCGGCCAGGGGAGCCCAGGGGCTGGCGGCCAGCGCGGTGACGGCACTGGCGCGGGGCGTATAGACGATTGGCTGCCGCGACTTCTTTTCGGGCATCGGCGGCGGACCTTCAGGCTTCGCGCTGCCGGAGCTCGAGCTCATTTGCAGCGAAGGGCCTTTTTTCACTTTCGCCACCGAACCACTGTTCTCGAGCGCTCCGCCGAGAATCCATTTCTTGATCGTGTCGAGCTTTGCCTCGGGAAGCTTGTCTTGCATGGGTGGCATGGCCGGTTCGTCGATGTGAGCCACCAGGCCCCACAGACGCGAACTGTCCGGATCGCCAGGCTCGATGATCGCGCCCGACGCGCCGCCTTCCATCGTGGCGCCGTAAGCGGCGAGCGACAGGTCGCTCTTCTTGTTGTCCTGGTTGTGGCAACTGAAGCAATGCTCGCGGAAGATCGGTTTGACATGCTCGTCGTACGTGATCTTCTCCGCCGCGGCATCTTGGGCGACGGCCGACGAAAGGCCCGAGACCAGCGCCAGACCGGCCAGGATCAAACTTCGATACTTGGCTGAAGTGTACTTCATGGTGATATCAGCACTGAGTAGACAGTGATTCAAGATCCGACTTCATTAGTGATTGAACAGGTATTCGCGCGAGTTGAGTACCGCCCAGAAAATGTCATCCAGCGCGGCGCGGGGGTTGTCTCCGGCGACGAGTGGCTCCAGCTTCTGCAACTCTTCGGCCGTCGGCTTGCGGGCTAGCGCTGCGATGTAAATGTTCTCAATGATTTCAGCCGGCTTCTTGCCCGCATCGAGTTGGGCTTGCACCAGCTTGCTTTCGCCGATCTTGCGGGCGATCGTGTCGCCATTGATCATGTGCAGGGCTTGCGAGAGCGTGGGCGAGGTGGTCGCCTCGGATTCGCAGGCGGTTAGCCGCGGCGAGCGCCCGAAGCTGGTCAGGAAGTAGTTGCTCGTCTGGCCATCAGCAATCTGCACGGCCCGCGCACCGAGCGGCAGCCCACCGAACTTGTCGGGCACGGCCGTGACCTGGCTCAAGCAGTCCAGCAAGTTCTCAGCCGGAATGCGACGGATGCGAGAGTAAGCGAAGTTCTTGGTGTCACCCTCATTGCTTGCATTCGTTAGCGAGGCGCGCTGATACGTATGCGAGTTGGCAATGTCGCGCACAAGCTGCTTGAAGTCGTAGTTGTAGCTGGTCAGCTTGTCGCCGAGCGCTTGGAACAGTTCCGGATTGCTGGCCGGATTGCTGACGCGAATGTCATCCACTGGCTCGACGATGCCCAGACCGAAGAAGTGGGCCCAGACGCGGTTTGCAACACTCGTGGCAAAGTACGGGTTCTCGGGCGAGGCCAGCCATTTCACAAGTACTTCGCGGCGGTCCTTGCCGGCGACGTCGGGCGTCTCGCCGCCGAGGAACTTCGGCGGCATCACACGCCCACCCACGGGATGCGCTACTTCACCACCGCCGGAATTGAAGACGATGATCTCGCGATAATCGGCTCCCTGCTTGCGACCAATCTGCGCGAAGAAAGCGGCAAAGCTGTAGTAGTCGTTCATCGTCCAGCGGTCGAACGGATGATTGTGGCACTGCGCGCACTGGGTGCGAATGCCCATGAACACCTGGGCCACGTTCTCGGCCGTCTTCAGGGTGTCGCGTTCGATCTGGAAGTAGTTGGTCGGCGGGTTGCTGAATGTGCCGCCGCTTGCGCTCAGCAGATCCTGGATCATCTTGTCCAGAGGCACGTTGTTCGAAATCTGATTCGTGAGCCAGTTTGAATACAGAAAGGCGCTCTTGTAGCTGACGTCATTCGACGATTTTACCATCAGCAAATTCGCCCACTTCAGAGCCCAGATTTCGGAGAACTCTTTGCGCTCGAGCAGCCGATCGACCAGCTTCGCACGCTTGTGCGGCGCAGTGTCGCTCATGAACTGGTGGTATTCGTCAATCGTGGGCAGAAGACCCGTGATGTCGATCGTCACGCGGCGGAGGAAGACTTCGTCTGAACAGAGCTCGCTGGGCAAGACGCGGATCTTGTTGAGCTTCGCGTTCACCAGTTCGTCGACGTAATTGGCCGGCGGAGTGGTGGGGGCTTCGTACTCAAGGTCCTTCGGCAAAACCAATGCCTGGCTGCCCACGGTGAACGTGTCGAAGCGGGCCATCAGGAACGCTTCGCCGCGAGCGCCCGCGGTGACCAGTCCGTCGGCATCAATCGGCGCCGAATTATCGTTGTTCGTCAGGAACACGACCAGGTTCGTTACGTCGCGATCAGTCCCGTCCGAGTACTTGGCCCGGGCGATGAACTGCTGCGTGGCGCCTTCGCCTTCGAGCACTGCCTTGGGCGGAAAGATTTCGAGCGTCGTGCTGGTGGCGACTTCAGCCGGGTCGGCAGGCACGCCAGCTTCAAGCCAGCGGAGGATCGTGTTGTAGTACTCACTGTCCTGGCTGAATCGCTTGCCGCCAGTGTGCGGCACGGTGCCGTCGGCCTTTTGCATCAACAGGCTTTCGCGCGGCAGTGCCAGGTTGATGCGGCGGAAGCCGATCTCGTGCGTGATGCGGTGGAAGTCACCGTTCGGATCGTAACCGAACAGCGACAGATTGAATCCGTCCTTGCCGCGAGCCGCGCCGTGGCAACTTCCGATGTTGCAACCGCTACGCATGAAGACCGGCATCACGTCGAGCTTGAAGCTGATGGCACGATCGTCCCGGGCCTGAGCGATCTTCACGGGGAGTTCAACCTTCTGGCCACCATATTCGAGCGCCAGCGTCGTCTCGCCGTTGTCGACCGGATAGAGCGTTGTTCCTTCGAGTTTTGCAAGGGCTGGATTAGCGAGGGTCGCCGTGGCTTGATTGGTGACGTCGAGTGTGACACCGTCGGGGCGCGTGGCCACCACAATGAACGCCTGCCGATCGCGAGCCGTGGTCAAGTTGATGTCCGGCGGATAGGCCGCAAGCGTGAACTCCTTCGGCGGTACAACCGGAGCCGGAGCGGCCTCAACAGCCGGGGCGGCTTCCGATGCGGGAGCAGCGGCCGGAGCAGCCTCGGTCGTCGATGCCGCGGCCGGCGGCTCTTCGGCAATCAGCCGGCCGCTACTTGCCAGCAATAGCCCGGGGGCCAACGCAAGGATGAGTGCGAATGTCGACCGTTTCATTTCCCTTCTCCTGCCAGTTGCGCGGCACGCGCAGCTTTGGCTTGTTGTCGTTCCAGACGTAGTTTCTCGAGCAAGCTCAAGCGTTTTTCAGGCATGGGGGCGGTCTCGGGCATCGGCGCCGGAGCAGCCGCCACGGGAGCATCGGCCTTCGGCGGTAGCGGTTCATCGATCCGCAGTTCGCCCGTGCCAAGCGTATGCACGATGGGTTCGCCGTTGGCCACGATCGTCGCCACGCAGAGGACCGTGGCGTGCTTGCCGACCGGCGAGTTCACCGTGGTGTTCACCGGGAACACTAACTCGGTCGTGTCTTTGGTGATTTCCTTTTCGACGGTCGTCACCTCGTTGGGCAGGCCGACCATCTGCACCTTGGCGGCGCCTTCGAAGTCCTTGGCCTTCGTCATCTTCACGACGATGTCCGTGGCCTTCCCCTTTTCGGTCGTGGAGGCCAGGAACTCAAACGCGACGAACGGTTCGGCCACTTCGAGCGTCGCCATCTGCGAGGCGACGGTGATGTTGCCATCGCCCACGGTGGCATCGCCCAGCACAACAATCTTGAATGTGTTTACTTCCGCGCCGCTGTTGGCGGTGAGCGGGATGACGGCTTCCGTCTGCCCTTCCGGAATTGCAATCGAACCGGAAGAACCGACACCCGGCGGGTTGTAGAGCATCGCCACCGCGATTGGGGCCGTGAAACCTTCCTTCCGATTGGCGACGACCTTCAGGCCCATCGAGCCGTTCCGCACCAGCGGCACCTTGGGTTCAACGATTTCGATCGTGAACGGAGCCTCGTTGGTTACCGCCGTGGCAAGACGCTGGTTGTATTGATTCCATACTTCAATGTTGTTTTGTCCCCGGGTGAGCGACGTCCGCTGACTCAGATGCCCTTCGACCTTTACGTTCGGATCGGCCGGCCGCCCAATGACGTCGACCAGCGCGCCTGCATTGGCGGCGTCCGGAGCGGCACTGAGCAGCACGGGCACGTCGCTGCGATTCGCCCCGATCGGCAGCGTTTCGACCGTCATGCCCGGCGGCAGGTCTTTAAACTCCAGGTTCAAATCGCCGCCAAAGTCGGCCCTCGCGGCATTGATCAGAAACGCCATCCGGTTGCCCTTGGCGACCGGCGCGACGATGTCGCTGTACTGACTGCGCTCGCTGAGCCCCAGCGTCAGTGCAGGCTCCACCGGCGTGACTTCCACGCGGTAAGCGTAAGTCGGACCACCCTGGTCCAGGTGATCGCGGACGTGAACGACGTAAGTGTCATCCTCGGGACACGTGATCCGAACGTAGCTGTCCGGAGCACCGACGTAGCCGCCGATGTCGTCGCTGCCACCGACGTTCGCACCACCGACACGGAAAACGTTCAACACCGCATCGAGCGGCGAGCCGTGCGCCCGGGCGAACAGCCGGACGTCGAAGACCTGTCCCTTCTTGCCGGTGAACTTGAAGCAGTCGACGTCCTTGGCTTCGCCGATCACGCCGTTCATCGCAATCGGCGCTTCAGCCGGAGTGCCTTCGGCCAAGCTATTGTTGGGCTCGACTTCCATGACGTTGGCAAACTTTGAAAGCCGAAACGGATTGTGCGAGGGTGAAATCCCTTGCTCGTCCTGAGCGAAGATGCCGAATTCGACCGGCGCCTCGGCCGGAAGTTGCACTTCGTCGGACTTCGCGCCGGCGACATCGTCTTCACCGGCGACGATGCCCAGCCATTCGACTTTCACCTTTTCGCCAATTGGCCCCCCCAGCGGCAGCGTCGCGAGCGGTCGCGGGAAACGGCCGACGTGCAGCCGATAGCGGCAGGCGCCATTGCCCGCGAATGAAGTTTCACGGGCTTCAATGATGTAGGTGCCGTCTTCCGGGGCGACGATCGAGGCGATGCAGTCTTGCCGCACGAGCGGCGCGTCGTCGCTGCGGGCCAGTTCGAAGCGGTCCTTGTCGAGGATCGCCACGTAAGGATCGAAGAACGTGTAGCCAAGGCGCAGGCCTTCGATCTCAGCCGTGATCCGCTCACCCTTCTTCACTTCGACGGCGTAGTAGTCGACATCTTCGTTGTCGGCCGTGCCTTCGACGACAGTATCGAGAGCGATCTTTTGCGGCGCGGCAAAGTCGCTGTTCGGCTCGGCCTCATTCACTTGGGGCAAAGCGCCGACGCTGATCGTGCGCAGGTTCGTGATGCCCGTGGCCGTGCGGATACGAAGCTGGTGCAAACCCAGCCGGCAGTCCGGCGCGACCACCAGCTTCGCCTTCACCGAGTTGCTGTCGGCTGCCGGCTCCAGGCTGGCCACCGTAATGCCAGGCTCAAAGAACATGAGCTCTTGAGCGTCGGCCAGGCGGGCCCCGGTGAACACGACCTCGGTCTCCACGCCGCGCTGCACGCCCAGCGGCGAGCTGCCGCCGAAAGCAGGATTGGCCGCCTCGGCCAGCGTGACTGCGAGCATCGTGAAAGCCATCACACCGCCGGCAAGCGCGCAGCGGAACAAACGCGAACCAAAGTTCATCTGAGAACCTCGAATTAAGAGGGTCGAGCGCATGGCAGGCTAGCTTGAGCTGGAACGTTTGCACGTCATTCAGGCACAGGTGAGCCGAGTACGGCCACCTGTGGCACCCTCCGCAAGGAGAGCGAGGATGGGATGCAAACCGCGTGCTCTAGACCAGCAGCTCCTTGCGGACTTTGCCGCCGTCGACGATTTCGATCGGACGATCGCCCGGAGCCATCAGCTCTTTGTCGGCGATGATGCCCAACTGGTAGAAGATCGTGGTCGCCAGATCGCCCGGATCCATCTCGTCCTTCTCGGGCTCCGAGGCGACGGCGTTCGACTGGCCGTAGATCATGCCCTGCTTGATGCCGCCACCGGCCAGCACCACGCTGAACACCTTTGGCCAGTGATCGCGACCCGCCGTGCCGTTGATCTTTGGCGTGCGGCCGAATTCGCTGGATACCAGCACCAGCGTCTCGCTGAGCATGCCGGTGCGATCCAGGTCGCGAATCAACGCGGCGAAGGCCTGATCGAACGCGGGCATCGCGCCCCGCATGCCGGCCGTGATGTTGTTGTGCATGTCCCAGCCGCCATAGGTGAGCGAGACAAAACGCACGCCCGCGCCGACCAGGCGGCGAGCCATCAGCATCCGCTGGCCGGCTTCGTGCATGCCGTATTCATTGCGAATCGCCTCGGGTTCGGCCGCAATGTTGAACGCTTCGCGGGCCTTCTCCGAGCTGATCAGGCTGTAAGCCCGGTCGTAGAAGGTGTTCATCGCGTCGAGCGTGTCGGCCTTTTCCTTCTTGGCGAAGTAGTCGTTTACCGCGTCGAGGGCCGAACGGCGGCGCTCGAAACGGCCGGCATCAACACCGTTGGGCAGGTTCAGGTCGCGAACCGTGAAGCCCTGGCTGGCCGGATCGGAGCCCAGGCTGAACGGGCCGAACGACGAGCTGAGGTAACCTGGGCCGGCGTATTCGTTCGGAGCATTCGGAATGCAGACGTAAGGCGGCAGGTTTTCGCGCGGGCCATATTCGTGGCTCACGACGCTGCCCATGCTCGGATAGACGAGCGCGGGGCTGGGACGGCTACCGGTGAACATGTTGTGCGTGCCGCGCTCGTGGGCGGCTTCGCCGTGCGAAAACGAGCGGATGACCGTGATCTTGTCGGCGATCTGGGCCGTTTGCGGCAGCGTCTCGCAGAACACTTCGCCGGGGATCTTGGTCGGAATGGTTCCCATTTCGCCCCGGTACTCGATGGGCGAGTAGGGCTTCGGGTCGAACGTTTCCTGGTGGGCGATGCCGCCAGGCAGGAAGATGTGAATGATGCTCTTGGCCTTGGCCGGAATGAAGTCGTAATGCTTCTGCTCGGCCTGGGCGTGCTGAATGCGGAAGTAATCGCCGAGCGTTAGTCCCAGGCCGGTCAGCGCGCCGACCGACAAGAAACCACGACGATTGATGTTCGAGCGCAAACTCATACGGATCTCCCTAAGTGTTTGAGGCCGCACAGGGCAGTTTTCACGCGTGTGCAGTGCCAGCTCGCGAGGACTCGTTCGTCGAGGTTTAGCGCGGGCGGGGCGATGTTGTTTCACGAAGCGTTGCGTTAAACGAAACGTGGGTACTGGGGGGTCAAGTCAGGAACTTGTGGAGGCGGGAAGTTGGGGTGGGCTCGGCCTCGCTGCGGAGCAATTTTTGGCGGAAAACCCGCACTTTACGGCGTGTTTTCTGATGCTCCCTCAGCGTCACCGTCCCGCTGATGCTAGCCGAGCCCTGAGGCCTTGTCAAATATTAGCGAATTTTTATGCGTTCGGTCTCGGACCCCATTCCGTCGGCCCGCGAAGGTGCAATTTCCGCACCGGTAAGAGGCCGGAATCACGACGAAAATTCCCCTCCACCAGGCCGGAGTTTGCTACTTTCTCCCAAAGTCCCGGGAATACCTTTCCGGGGAACTAGCGAATTCCAAAGAGCGCCCATCTTTCGCTCCGGTAAGTCCGTGCTGCGTATCCGCGCAGACCCTGCATTTTCACCGGAAAACTCTGGACGTTTCCGCCAGCATTAGCGAAAATGAGGCACTGGGCTGGAGTTAGGGCAAGATCGAACCGGCGACGCTACCCGTTTGGGAATTCAGGGTCGCCGGGTGCAAAAACACAGGGGAGGAGGAAGAGCGATGGCTCGTCCAAAGAAGTCGCGTGGTTTCACGCTCGTGGAACTGCTGGTCGTGATCACGATCATTGGCATGCTCGTCTCGCTCTTGCTGCCGGCCATTCAGGCCGCCCGCGAAGCCGGCCGCCGCAGCGTCTGCCAGAACAACATGCGTCAGAACGCGCTCGCGTTGATGCAGGTCGCCGAGAACAAACGGGCGTATCCGGGGTACGTGAATTCGATTGCAACTGGTGGAGGAACGGCGCCACATATCCGCGCGACTTGGGTCGTCTCCATTCTCCCCCAACTCGAGCGCAACGACATTTACCAGAACTGGCAGAATCCGACGAAGATCACGACTGCATTTGGTAATGTCAATGGACCAGCTGCCAATTCCTTCTTTTCGCCGATGGAAGTGCTGATTTGCCCCAGCAACTCGAATCCTGATCTGGGCGGCAATCCACTCTCCTACGTGGTGAATACAGGCTTGTCGAAAACGCCGAATGACACGAACGTGCAAAACGGCGGATCGAACTATCCGACACAGGCACTTCAGTATGTTCCCGAGGACATCAACGCCGGCGTCTTCTTCAACAATTCGAATTGGAACGGCAACACGGCGAACCCTGGAAACGTCGGACCGACCCCTGGTCCAAAGATGACGCAGGATTTCATCAGCACTCGTGACGGCACGAGCTACACGATCATGATGAGCGAAAACCTGCAGGCAGGTAACTGGGCGCTCGACCCGAATACCCCGGCAGGCACCGTGGCTAGCCCGCCCAGTGGTTTCTACAACTCCGATTTGGCCGTGCGTCAAAATACCGGCATGGTCTGGTTCCTCTCTGGCAAGATCAATAACGCCAGTCCCACGGATGCGTCGATGCCGGACTCGCTGTACGCGACTTTTGGTTCGGCCAATCCCAATGATCTGCCAGGTATCAATGACAAGTCGCAACTCGTGACCGGTTCCATTCAGCTCCAGTACCAGTCCGGGAACAACGCCAATCCGACGGGACTCGCCTATTCGCGGCCATCCGCCAATCACTCGGGCGGCGTGAACGTTGCCTTCTGCGGCGGCAACTCCGGCTATCTCAGCGAGGAAATCGACTACCGGGTCTTCACGCAGTTGATGACGCCGAACCAGAAGCAGGTCGATATCTCACCTGCTGGTGGCGGTGGTGGCGCGATTCTCGCCGGCCAAACCTATGCGGAAGGTGGTTGGGACAATGCGGCTGGCGGCATTCCGTTCTATGTGCTCGACGAGTCGGAGTTCTAACGGACTCTGCTCGATCGCCCTCTCCTGATTTCCAAAAGCGCCCCGCGAAGTTCAACCTTCGCGGGGCCTTTTTTGCGCACGTGCTGCCGCCCGCTTCAGCCAGTTCGACCAACAGTGCAACGGAATTGCTGGCAGCAACTGGCGCTTTCGGTGAGAATCCTGGAAGTGGCCTGAGCGCTCGCACACCGACTCAAAGCGGAGGTAAACCCCCATGCGGCACCACCGAAGCGGACGGGTCTATTTGATGGAAGTGCTCGTCGCTCTATTTGCGATCGGGCTGCTGCTGAGCCTGCTGCTTCCGCTGATGCATGTAGGCCGAACTGAGAGCCCTCGCATTGTCTGCATGAACAACATGCGACAGTGTGCGCTGAGTCTGATGATGGTCCAGGAGAACCGGCGGCAGTATCCCGGCTACGCCAACGTGGCCGGTGGCAAGCGCGCGAGCTGGGTCGTGATGATCCTGCCGCAGCTTGAGCGAAACGATCTCTACCAGAACTGGCAACGCGAGGATTTCCCACCAGGCTATTGGGAGAAAGGCTACGCGCGGGCAGAGCACCAGCTCTACAGCCCGATGGAGGTTCTAGTGTGCCCGAGTGCACCGCGGTCGGACCGCACCGATCCGCTGTCCTATGTCGTCAACAGCGGCTCGGCCTGGACGGCGAACGACTTTCGCCCGCCGATGGCGGCTCCGCCAACTTGGGTGGAAGACCTGGCGAGCGGCGTGTTCTTCAATCGTGCTCGGGCGGACTTCAACAGCGCCGCAACGCAGAACAATGCACTACCGCCGCTGGACGCTTTCTCGCCCAAGAGCGGCCCGATCATGACGGCTGACTACATCACCGAGCACGATGGGCTGACCTACACGATGCTGCTGAGCGAGAACTTGCAGGCCGGCGGCTGGGCCTGCGATCCCGGCAAACCGACCTTCCCGCTGCAGAGCGAGTTCCAGATGCGCGCGGTCACGAGTTTTGTGTGGTACGTCACCGGGCAGCAGAACAACGAGCTGCCGGTGAGCAACTCGATCGCGCGTCTTAAGAACTTTGATCCCTCGCTGGTAGGTATCAATCGGCGGAGCGATTTGGAGACACCGCTTCCCGATCGATTCTCGTTCGTCCCCACTTCAAACTATGGTGGCCTGGCTGCCGCGCGACCCTCGGCAAATCACGGTGGCGGAGTGAACGTCGCCTTTTGCGGCGGCAACTCAGCCTATCTGAGCGAAGACATCGACTACCGGGTACTCACGCAGCTCATGACGCCCAACGGCCGGGAAGTCGTGGTCGACATTGACGGCAATGGCGAGCCGATCCGGGCCGATGCGCCGGCCGGCAGTTCACCGCGCGTCGTCACGCCCTGGACCTATGACCTGGACGAGAGTGAGTTCTAGGTGGAACACACTTGGAGTGAAGGAAATTGAACCACAGATGGACACAGATCAACACAGATAGGCAAGCAAGAGACCAGGAAACTCGTGGACGCTGACAGTTCGTCCAACCGCGTTCTTCCATCTGTGTGAATCTGCGTTTATCTGTGGTTCATTCCCCTACCCTGCCCTCCCTCCGCGTACCCCTGCGTTCTCAGCGGTTCAACTTCTCCGTGTTCCAACTTAAGAGCCGCTACTCCTTCGGATGCCGGAAGCGCTGGCCTTCGAACGGCGCCGCGCCGGGGCCGCCGACCAGAATCCGCAGCCGCGCGTCTTTGCCCGTGCGGCCTGTGACCGTCAGCCGGTGCATGCCGGCGGCCAGGTTCACCAGCGCGAACTTCTGATCGTACTTGCCTTGCTTCGCGCGGTAGATCGGCGCACCGTCGACTTGCAATTCCAACTCGCCGTAGTGCCAGAGCTGGAACTGATAGACCTCCTCGGTCGCTACATCGAAGAATCCCTGGAACACGAACGGCTGTTCGGGCCCCACGCCACTCGACGAAATCCAGGTCGGCTCCTGCGTGTCCTGCACGGGCACCAGCCGATTGTTCGCCAGACGAAGCATCATACCTGGCAGGAGGTCGTTTACGTTACCCTTAAGCGCCGGCAGCGGCGCGGCCGGTTGCACGTCGATGGCCACCGGCGGGGGAATGATGCGGTCGCGAGGCGCGGTGCCCGTCACGGCGACGGCCTGCAGTTGGGTCGAGCCGAGACCGAGCGTGCGCGGATCGATTTGCACGGCGCCACGTTCGCCTTCGATGGTGCCCAGCAGTCGTCCATTCTGCAGAACATGGATTTGTTTCGCCCCGGCAGCCTGCGCGGCGACCTGCAGCTTCTCGCCCCAGCGCACCGTGCCCTGCGGTCGCGTGGCCAGCACGGCCTTCTGCTGGGCATTGTCGACGACGACGGGAAGGATCGCGCGCCCCTGAGTTTCGATCGGGCCCGAGGCGATCGCCACGACGCGCAGCTCGTGATAGCCGTCGCAGTCGGTCGCCGAATCCCAGGTGAGCGATTGCCCCGCCGTTGCCGTGGCGGCGCGTCGGCCATCGACGAATAGCTCCAGCCGATTGAGCTCGCCCGCCTTGGGGAATGTCACTTCAGGCGCCAGCGTGAGCTGTCCGGAGACTTTGCCCAGCGGTTCAAGGTTCGGCACGCTGACCTGGGGAATGTTCGCCCAGGGCTGGCAGAGCGGATCGCCGACGATGAGCACCTGGGCCGGCGCGAACAGGGATTGATAGTAGGACTCGGCCAGCGAACTGCCGCGGGCATAGTGGACGAAGATGTTCGGCGAGGCGAACTTTTGCGCCAGTGCCAGCGGTTCGACCACGGTGCCGGCCGCGCCGGCAGCCCCAAACCGCAGAAAATCGGTGAGCGGAGTCTGTCCGGCACCAAACCGCAGAATGCCGCCGTAGCTGGTAAAGTTATCGCAAATCGCGCCGGGCAGAATGGTGCTGCCCGTGGTGGCCCAGACGAACCGCTCAGCGCCGGACATCAGTCCCAGCACGTCGCCGGCCTGCATGGG
>Ga0172363_10003248_pt1 | contig 13235 bp, 10 predicted proteins | sample LakKivs2_kivu2a2_FD_114541 | JGI IMG/M metagenome (GOLD analysis project Ga0172363, IMG submission 114541) | Sediment microbial communities from Lake Kivu, Rwanda - Sediment s2_kivu2a2 | ecosystem: Environmental > Aquatic > Freshwater > Lake > Sediment | place: Rwanda: Western Province, Lake... | reverse complement strand
TAGACGTAAAAGACGGCTATTTTTGCTTTATTCCCTGCATTTTTACCCATCGCACTGAAGAGGTCGAGGGTTCGAATCCCTCCAGGTCCACTATGTTTACTATCTTTTCACCTAGGGGCAAATAACCCGATTTATTTTCTTTTATTGTTCAAAAAGATTCTATTGCTTTTCTTGATAAAAGTCGATAGTCAGGCGTCCCGTGGGTATAGGGACAAATGTCCCGTTTATCTATGGATCTGCGTCTAATATCTTATTGCAACAGTCTAATAGAGCAAACGACCTCTACTGAAGAAATGATTCAAACAAGTCTTTGTATGCTTTTTTGTAATTAATGGACCATATTATTCCTTTTGCTTTGAAAATGTCTCATATAGTGGTGTAAAAAGGAATTGATAAAAAAGTCATCGTGTGCTTTCTTGAAGGTATCTGACACCAAACCAAGAAAGGAGAAACACGATGACCAACCCAACTATAGCATTGGTGGAATACCTTCGCAAGATAGGAATGGACCAGGACAAGGATTTTCTGGCAGAGAGTGTAAGAGTGATGAGTCAAATGCTGATGGAGCTGGAAGCCCAACAGCTTACCGGTGCGGAGAAGCATGAACGGACGGCAGCCCGAATGAACTACCGAAATGGATACCGGGAACGGATGTGGAAAACGCGTGTGGGCGAGATCGATCTGCACATTCCCAAGCTGAGAGTAGGGACTTACTTTCCAAGCCTTTTGGAACCCCGCAGGCACACCGAAAAAGCCTTGTTGGCCGTGGTGCAGCAAGCATGTGGAAGGGGTTTCGACCCGTAAAGTGGACGATTTGCTGCAGGCGATGGGACTGAGCGGGATCGATAAAAGCGCCGTCTCACGCACTTGCAAGGCACTGGATGAAGTGGTACAGGAGTTTCGCAATCGGCCTTTAGAGGGGCGCTATCCGTTCGTGTGGTTGGATGCGCTGTACCTGAAGGTGCGGCAAAATCACCGTATCGTCAGCCAGGCGATGGTGATTGCGATTGCGGTGAGCGAAGCAGGAGAGCGAAAGATACTCGGTTTTAGCCTGTGAGCCAGCGAAACGGAGGCTTTCTGGCTGGAATTTCTGCGTTCTTTGGTGAAGCGAGGCTTGAAAAGGGTGCAGTTGGTCACGAGTGATGCCCATGAAGGGCTGAAAGCAGCCATCTCTCAGGTACTTACCAATGCCAGCTGGCAGCGTTGCCGGGTGCACTTCATGCGCAATATTTTGGCCCATGTGCCGCGTGGGGATCAGGCGATGATAGCAGCTGCGTTGCGCACCATTTATGCCCAACCCAACCAGGAAGCGGTCAGGCGGCAGCTGCGGGCGGTGTATGACGCCATGCTGCCCCGCTGGCAGAATGCAGCCCAGATCTTGATCGAAGCCGAAGATGACATCCTGGCTTACATGTGCTTCCCCGTTGAACAATGGAAACGCATCTATTCCAACAATGTGCTGGAACGGCTCCACAAAGAGGTGCGAAGAAGAACCAATGTGGTGGGTGTCTTTCCGGATGAAGCTTCGGTGATCCGCCTGGTGGGAGCGATCCTCCAGAAACAAGATGAAGAATGGGAAGTGGCGAAGCGCTATTTTAGCCTGGAGTCGATGAGTAGGCTTTATGCTCCACCACCGCTGGTAATGGCCGAGCCGATCCCCTCCACCCTGGCCCCGGTGAATTGAGCCAAAGGTTGTGGATAAGTGGATGGAGCGAAGCGACATCCACTTATCCACAACCACTACGACGACGAAATGATTGATCCTTACAAGAAGCATACGAGAGAATTTACACCATTGACAAAGACGCTAACCTAACGGGAGGAGATTTAGATTCCATTTTGAAATCAGGAACAACGATAAATATAATAAGGATGTTTATATATTACTCGGTGAAGATAAAATAAATTCATAGGTTCCAATTAAACCCTTAATAGTCAGATTTATAAAAACTATTGACTTTGCTAATAAAATTTGCTAATATATTCGTGAACGTTCACGTGAACGTTCGTGTTCAATCCTATAACGAAAATATATGCCTCGTCTAATTTCTAAACGCGTTACGATCATCGATGTTGCTCGCTCAGCTCGGGTTTCCTATCAAACGGTGTCGCGCGTCATCAACTCTAAGCCGGATGTTTCAGACGAAACCCGAGAAAGGGTTGAAGCTGTAATACAAGAGCTAGGATATAAACCCAGTGTAATTGCGCGTAGCTTGATTCAACGGCGCAGTTATACGGTTGGGGTGGTAACAGCCGGTTTGAAGTTTATCGGTCCGTCGCTAACCCTAAACGGGATCACTCAACAAGCAGATGAAAAGGGATATACACTTCTGCTCAAGGAGCTTCCCTCTTTTGATACTAATGACATCCAAGACCTTGTAGATTCTTTGTTATCCAGGCATGTAGATGGAATAATTTGGGCGGCACCTGAAATCGGAGAAAATCGCAAATGGATTCATGAAAGATCGATAAAACTTTCCATTCCGATAATTTTCCTTTCGATGCAACCAATCGAAGGTATTTCAGTTATTGATGTTGACAATTATGTGGGTGGACAGATCGCAACCCAGCATTTGATTGATTGCGGGTATCAAAAGGTGGGGTTGATCAGTGGACCTCTTGATTGGTGGTCAGCCAGGCAGAGAAAATTAGGCTGGGAAAATGTCTTGATCAATCATCAACGAGAAATAACTCCTCGGACATGGATCGAAGGTAATTGGTCTTCCTCAAGTGGAGAAAAAGCGTTCCAGCTATTGCTAGATCAATATCCAGAGATGGACGCAGTTTTTTCGGCTAATGACCAGATGGCGTTAGGAGCGTTGTCTTATGCCTATCTCCATAATATTCGTATCCCTCAAGATATTGCCGTTATCGGATTTGACGATATCGCAGAGGCCAAGTTTTTCTGTCCGCCTCTCTCGACAATAAAGCAGGATCTATTAAATTTAGGATACACCGCTGTCAACGAGATTGTTAATGCTATTGAAAAAATGCGGGAAGGAAATGTGTGGACAGCAAATAATATACTTCTCGCTCCTCAATTGATTATCCGCCAAAGTACAGTCTCTGGAAAGTGATGGATTATTTTGTATTCAATAATCATTACATTCTGATCTTCATAAAACAAACACATGTAGAGACTGAGACAAGGAGGTGGGCATATATTAATATCAAACATCAAAAATGATGGACCAATCATTATGCATCTAGTAGATGAGCGGTACATCAGCGATTGCACAAATAAAGAGTGCGCCTCAAAAATATTATCAAAGGCAAATAACCATAAAGAGGAGAATATGAAAACCCATCTATTTAAATTACTGGCAGGCTTGATCATACTATCATTTATACTGGCAGCTTGTGGTACGCCTGCCACCGAAGTTCCCACAACCGCCCCAACAAAGCCACCCGTAATTGAACCGACTGTGCCTGTAGCACGACCAACCGCGGTGCCGACAGCCGCAACCATTAGCCCCACTGCAGTACCAACCTCGGCACCAGTTGTAGTGGAGAAGCCATCTGGAAAAATCACTCTGTGGGGTTGGTCTTATGATGCCATGCAGAGTACCGGCCTGGTTGATGATTTTCAGAAGGAATACCCGGATATCCAGCTCGATATTGTGAAGTACAGCTCGTCGGATACCTACCAGAATCTGCAATTGGCAATTTCTGCAGGCACTGGCGCTCCGGATGTAGTACAGATTGAGAACAGCCACCTGGCGCAGTTTGTTGACCTCAACGGGCTATTGGATATCACCGATAAGGTACAACCATATATCCCTCTGATGAACGCCTATAAATGGGTGGATGCTGTCAAAGACGCGAAGTATTACGCTATGCCCTGGGATAGTGGTCCGGTGGTCCTCTATTACCGACGGGATGTATTCAAAGCTGCTGGGCTTTCTGATAACCCCAATGACGTATCGGCTATGGTCGCTACCTGGGATAAATACCTTGAAACCTGCACCACTATCAAAGATAAAACAGGTAAAAACTGTTTTGCACTAAGTCGGGCTAATAATGATGGGCGCCTGTATGAAATCGCCCTCTGGCAGCAAGGTCTTGGATATTATGATAAGGATGGCAAGATCACTGTCGATAGTCCACAGAACGTGGCAACCCTCGAGGAGCTAGGTAAATTCTGGAATCCGATGGTTGTCTCAGAAGAACAGGCTTGGACGGATCCATGGTATGCAGAACTGAATAGTCCAGATCAATCTGTTGCATCTATTGTGGAAGCCAGCTGGATGGGAATCTTTTTGAAGACCTGGATTGCCGGCGGTACAGCAGGCCAGTGGGGTGTAACAGAAATGCCAGCATTTGCTGAAGGGCAGGTGCGTGCGGCGAATGATGGCGGCTCAACCCTGGCGATTTCGTCTCAGAGTCAGAATCCAGATGCCGCCTGGGCATTTATTGAATTTATGTTAGGCAGGGAAAACAGCCAGTTAAGGATGTTCGCTTATACCGATTTCTTGCCTTCTCTCGAAACCACCTATAATGATGCCCTATTCTACGAACCAGACACCTTCTTTGGCAGTGAAAATACTCGGCAGATTTATCTGGCAGTCGCCAAGGAAATCCCAGCCGCATATATCTATGGTCCCAATTATCAATTAATGAATGGCTATGTTTCAACAGCCATCCAGGAATATGCCACTGGAAAAAGCAGTGCTGCGGATGCTCTGAAAACTGCTGCAGACAGTATTCGTGCGGAAACTGGGATGCCATAAATAATACTTTACTGCTCGGATGGGGGGATCTTTCCCCCCATCCTTCTTTGGGTGTTTAAATTCCATTGGTACCATCAGGTAAATGAGATGAACACGATAAAGTTAAGGAAGAGAGAAGCGATCAGCACCAAAACAAAAAGAAAAGAGTTTTGGCATGAAATCTTAAGAGGACGTTGGCCATATACTTTCATCTCTCCGTTCTATATATTATTTTTGATTTTTGGAGCTTTTCCGTTGGTGTTTTCATTTATTTTAAGTTTTACCAGCTGGAAAGGCACTGGCCCTTTAATTTTTAATAATTTTGCAAATTACAAGCTTATCCTGCGCGATAAAGTCTTTTGGCAATCCATGGAAAATGGCTTGATCCTGTTTTTTATGTATGTTCCATTTCAAACATTACTTGCCTGCGTGCTGGCAGTAATCTTAAATTCAAAACGTGTACGAGGCTTCAAGTTTTTCAGGACTGTCATTTTTATGCCCTATATTTCAAGTATGATAGCAGCCGGGTTTGTATTCCAATTGCTATTTGGAAGTCGTAATGGCTTGTTTAATTCAATTTTGGGTTTATTTTCTATTCCTGCTATCCCATGGTTGGATACCATGTGGGGAGCCCGTGTCGCTTTGTGTGCATTGATCGTTTGGGCATGGCTTGGGTACAACATGGTGATCATCTTGGCAGGCCTACAAACGATATCCTCCGAATTAACCGAAGCTGCAATGATCGATGGTGCGAACCCAGTTCAGGCATTCTTCTTGATTACTATACCTCTTCTGCAGCCAGTTATCTTGTTTTGTGTCGTTACTTCAACGATCGGTAGTTTTAATTTGTTCGGAGAATTAATGTCATTGTTTCATGCTACGGGAGGCGAAGGGCCACTAAACGCCACCATCACGCCGTTATTGTCAGTTTTCGAACAGGCATTTCATAATTTCAAGCTTGGCTATGCCTCAACCCAGGCATATGTTTATTTTATATTGATATTTGTGGTTGCTTTACTCCAATTGAGACTCTTTAACAGAGAAATTGATTAGGATGACCAAATGAAAAGAATATCACGCCTGGCTGTCGACGTTTTATTGTACGGTTTCCTGATTGCTATCTCGTTCTATATGATCCTGCCTTTTGTTTGGATGTTGAGCTCTTCGTTGAAACCAGAGAGTGAAATCTTCTCGATTCCCCCGATACTCTTTTCCAAAAATATGACATTGGGAGCTTATATAACAGTAATTGTCGATGGGAATATTCTTCGGGTGCTGTTGAATACCTTCATCATTGCAGCTGGTGCGACAGCAGCCAGATTATTCTTTTGTTCCTTGGGTGGTTTTGGATTCGCAAAATATAAATTTATCGGCAAAGGCTTACTTTTTGGAATATTAGTTGCTACATTGGTTGTCCCTTTCAGTGTGACGCTTATACCATTATTTATAATCATGTCAAGGATTCATTGGACAAATACCTTTTTGCCATTAATTATTCCAGGAGCTGCCAGTGCATTCGGTATATTTTTTATGCGCCAATATATCTCTACAATTAACAATGAGCTACTGGATTCAGCTCGCATAGATGGCGCCAGTGAGTTTAGAATATTTTTGAGCATCATAGTGCCCATCGTGGCGCCGGGAATGACCAGCCTCGGTTTAATCTTTTTCATGGGAGCATGGAATGATTTCTTGTGGCCCTTGGTGATTTTGAAGAAACCCGAGCTATTCACCCTTCCGATCGCGATTAATCAGATGATTCAATCCATGATTGGCCGGCCCGTGTACAGCCAACAAATGGCGGCGGCTGTGCTGAGTATTATCCCTCTCTTGATCATTTTCCTCGTTTTCCAACGCCGTTTTGTTGAAGGCATTACTGCCGGTGCAATAAAAGGCTAAACTTATCGAACAGGTGTGCCTCTATAAAACGCGCACATTTATCGACAATATCCGATGGGAAAAACATGAAAACGCGGCGATTTGGTCGAACGAATCATGAAAGTACATTGGCAATTTTTGGAGCGGCAGCTTTCTACGAGATCACCCAGGAGCAAGCTGACCGGACCATGGAATTGGTGATTGCATCGGGGATAAACCATATCGATGTCGCCCCTAGTTACGGGCAGGCCGAGGAGCGATTGGGCCCTTGGCTTGCCACTGAACGAAAGCATTTTTTCTTGGGGTGCAAGACTACAGAGCGCACGCGCAAAGGCGCATATGATGAATTTATGCGTTCACTCAGCCGCTTGCGAGTAAGTAATTTTGATTTGTACCAGCTGCATGCTATCGGGAGCCTGGAAGAATTAGACCAGGTCACCCACCCGGGAGGTGCGCTGGAGGCAGTGGTAAAAGCACGGGATGAAGGCCTGGTGAAATATATCGGTATCACCGGGCATGGAATAAACGTGCCCCTGATATTCATGGAAGCCTTGCGCCGATTTGAATTCGATACAGTACTTTTTCCCTTGAATTTCATCCTTTATGCAGATTTCAATTACCGGAGCCACGCACAAGCGTTATTGACGCTTTGCGAACAGCGCGATGTTGGCGTAATGGTCATCAAAAGTATCGCCCGCGGCCCATGGGGAGGAAAACCGAAGAAGAACACTACCTGGTATGAGCCATTTGTTGATAAGGAATGGATACGCAAGGCAGTTAGTTTTGCCCTGTCTCAACCCATCACGGGCATTTGTACGGCGGCTGATGTGAGTTTATTGCCTTATGTGATTGAAGCTTGCGAGAAATTTGTTGCTTATTCGCAATCGGAACAGGCGGAATTGACTGCTCGAGCGGGTGATTTTGCCCCCCTTTTTATTTGATCGAGGAGAATAGATAATGTTCTATTTCGGCGCTGATTATTATCCTGAACAATGGCCGGAAGAGCGCTGGCCGGAAGATGCTCACTTGATGAATGCCGCTGGTTTACATATTGTTCGCCTCGCAGAGTTTGCCTGGGCAAAGATGGAACAGAAGGAAGGTCAATTCGATTTCGCCTGGCTCGATCGAGCCATCAGGGTGCTGTCGCAACAAGGAGTCCAAATTGTCTTGGGAACGCCAACTGCATCCCCTCCGCCTTGGCTGATGGCAAAAGAGGAAGACCTTTTTTTAGTCAGGCAAGATGGTATTCGATTAACCTATGGGACACGCCGGGAGTACTGTCCGAACAATCCGAAGTACTGGAAATATACTGAAAGAATAGTCAGTGAGATGGCTGAGCATTACAAAGATCACCCGGCTGTGATCGGCTGGCAGATTGACAATGAATTTGGGGACCGTTGTTTTTGCAAAAGATGTAATGAAAAGTTCCATAGCTGGCTCCAAATCCGTTACCAAACACTTGAAGAGCTTAATAACGAATGGGGTACCATCTTTTGGAGCCATATTTATACCGATTGGTCCCAAATTCCAGCGCCATTAAGTACCGCTCCTTCACATAATCCCAGCCTGGCCCTGGATTACTACCGCTTCATGTCTGATACTTATCGTGAATATCAGAAATTTCAAATTGACATCTTACGTCGCATATGCCCAAAACATTTCATTACCCATAACCTGATGGGATTTAAGTACAATCAGCTAAATTACTATGATAATACCGTCGACCTTGATTTTGTATCCTGGGATAATTATCCTCGCACCCAATGGGACATGCATTCAATAGTTGATCCCGCACGAGTAGCTTTGAGCCACGACACGATGCGTGGGCTCAAGAAGAAAAACTTCTGGGTGATGGAGCAGCAGGCCGGCGGAGGAGGTTGGGAAAATGTGGCCATACCTCCAAAACCCGGAGAAATCCGCCTGTGGACCTATCAATCCATTGCTCATGGAGCAGATGGGATTGTCTATTTCCGCTGGCGCACCAGCCGCACGGGTACCGAACAGAACTGGGAGGGAATTCTAGAGCACCACGGAAGACCAGGTCGGCGTTATGATGAAGTATCAAAAATCGGAAATGAACTAAGAAGTATCGGAGATACCATCGCAGGTTTACAGGTCACAGCACCTATCGCAATCATGCAGTCTTATGACACTCGCTTTGCCTTCCAGGTGCAGCCCAATAATCCGCGTTTCGATTATGAGAAACACATTTTAGACATTTACCGTGGTTTTTTCTATAACCACGTTAACGTGAATGTAATCTCAGAGCATGATCAGCTGTTAGGATATAAAGTGGTTATCGTTCCATCCATGTATGTTCTTTCTGAGACGACTGCAGAAGCATTGAATAAATTTGCTAAAAATGGCGGCATCATCGTATTCACTCCTCGCACAGGTGTGAAGGATAATTCCAATGTCGCCATGCATGCTAAATTACCTGGCCTGGTATCCGGGTTGTGCGGTATGGAAATCGAAGAATATGTTTCCATGCCAATTGATCAGGATAATAAAGTTCAATTCTTATTGCCCCAGTTAGAAGCTGAGTTCGATACATTTACTTGGGCGGATGTACTCGCACCGAAGACCGCTGTGGTAATCGCAACGCACTCCCAAGATTACTATGCGGGTAAACCCGCTGCTACGATCAATTCATACGGCAAGGGTAAAGTAATATACCTGGGAGTAATGGGTGACAGTACATTCTACGATGCCATTGCAGGTTGGATTATGCATCTAGCCGCAATCAAACCGCTGCTGAATGCTCCAGGCGGGGTTGAAGTTGTCGAACGCGGTAAGGATTCCCACAAGCTATTATTTGTGTTAAACCATCACTATTCATCACAAGAAATAATTCTGGATAATCCATTTTACGATCTAATCAGTGGACGAAACCTATCAGGTCGTCTCACATTATCTCCTCTGGAAGTCTTGATCCTCAGGAACGATTGAAATATATCATTACAGTGCGTATTGTCTAGTCGGAAAGCCTCAGTGGGATCCACCATTTTTATAATTCTCCATGAGTTTTGATTCACTTAAAGATGTTTGATCCAATCACCTGGCTGAAATCCCATTAATTATAGTTGTAATTGGACCAAATTATCAAAAAACCGAAACGGTATGCACAGATTGGAAGGTATCCATCTATGAACCTGCAGAATCCTTCACTTCCCCTTCGTGTGGCAATCTTTGGAACATCCGCACGTTCTAGCTACATGTATGGGCCTCTGATAAAAGCTCTCTCCACGGAGGTAACCCTAACCTCAGTTTGGGGAAGGTCATCTGAATCTGCGAGAAATCTAGGCGAAAGTCTGGGTGTTCCCTGGTACACGAATATTGACCAGCTAGTTGCTGAAACATCTCCTGAAATTGGAGTTGTCAGCGTAGCATATGAGGCCAATGGCGCTGTCGGCATGATGGTAGCTGAACACGGATTACATATGCTGCTCGAAACCCCGATCGCAGACAAGCTGAGCGAAGCAGATCAAATTATTCAAGCAGCACGCATTCGAGGATTGAAAGTTGAGGTAGCGGAACAATTCCACCGTCGCCCATTGGAACAACTTAAACTGCGCCTGATCGCAAGCGGGATATTTGGGCACGTATATACCGCATTTAATGATTTTGCCGGTCATGGTTATCATGGTGTCAGCGTTCTACGGAGTTACCTGGGATTTGATGCTAGACCTATCCAGGTGGTTGGTGCAGTACAGCATGCTGAGCTTCACCCTCATTGGGCTCGTCTTAGCTGTGAGGGGGGTTCACGGGTGGAAACACAGGAACACGGGATGATTACTTTCGAGGACGGGCGATTGGGTATTTTTCACTGGACAGATGTGGGCTATGATTCTGCACTGCGCTGGTGGCGGAGCAGCAGGTTCCTGGCAGAGAAGGGGATGGGCATCTCAATCGGTGTCGGGGTTGATATCGACGAATACCTAACGCTGCTTTCGCCGGATGGCTGTGCCCCGATGTTCATAACCATAGAAAGGCAATTAGAAAGGGTTGATGGTGGGGCTCTGGTGGCCCTGGTAGCACACACCAGTAACCCTGAATACCCTGCTGTTCGATGGGAAAATCCATTTAAACCCGCGATTCAGGGTCATGGTATTCAGTGGCACGACGATGAAATCGGTGTCGCTGGATGCCTGATGAGCCTGGTGAATGCAGTCAGGAACAACACAGATCCGACATATGGCGCTGAACAAGCAAGGCTAGACCAGGAAATCATACTGGCCATCCGTAAGTCAGCTCGCGAAGGCGGGAATCCAATCCGATTACCCTTAGATAGAGAAGTTTAACAAACGGCTAATACCCACTTTTTCCCTGTTTTATTATCCATCTTACAAAAGAAGTCGCGGGTTCGAATCCCGACAGGTCCACCTAAGTTTACTTTATTTACACCTAGGGGCGAATGTCTCGGCTTTTCTTATTTTATTTATTGTTAAACAGAGTGTAGTTCATTTCTTGATAAAAGTCGATAGGCACATGTCCCGTGGGGATGGGGATAAATGTCCCACATATCCATGGATTTTAATCCAGTATCTTTATAAAAACGTATAAATCGCAAAAAAAGACATGAAAGGTATATCCATTGGATCGTTTTATATCCGTATAACAAGTAATATCTTTAATACTAATGTTACTTACAACTCACTTTCATTGCGAGGCTATAGGTCACCTTTCCTTGCTTCATGTTGCTGCATATCATGGTACTGATCAGTACGAATATCCACAAATAGTGTGCAAGAAAAGCAGCGAGTTGTATATTGATTTTGCTCGATAGTAGACAAATAGAATTGCCACCTTCTCATTTTTCTTGCATTTTTATCCAATCGTCTAAAGAAGATACGGGTTCGAGTCCCACCAGGTCCCAAAATTACGATGATTTTCCTTGAATTTCAGTTAATGACCTAGATTTTATAATCATTTTTAAATACAACAAGATAACAGCTGGTTATTTTGCATTTTAATAAACTCTTAATCAACTTTGAGAACAATACGAGAACGATGCTGCCTGAATAGTCTATATGCAGAAAATGTGGAAATATTAATAACTATTTTGCCAATTCGTCTGGCTGTTCATTTTTTTGTACGTGACTAAGCGCGGGTTTTTATCCCTCAGGTTCATTATATAAAACCCACTTGTTGGGGTATTTTATAATGCTAACGAATGGTGAGCATCACTCTGAATATATAAATAATTATATTAACTTGACTTTTGATTCTAAGTTCACTATAATGATTTTAATTATTCACACCGAGTTAATAAGTTTTACACCAAGTTAATAACTAATCTGAAAAAATGGCTTTGAGGAATCGATTCTATTCCCATAACATTAGTCTGATATTTCTGATCGAATGGGCATAACTCCAACCATTACCGCCACAGAAATGCGTGGTATCAACCGATCGGCAGTATTGGAGACAATCCGTCTACGAGGGCCGATTGCCCGCATCCAGATTGCCGAATTGCTTCAAATTAGCCTTCCGACAGTCATCCGCGTGGTCGATGAATTGATTGCCGAGAATTTAATCAAGCCCACGGGCAGTAAAGAGTGGAGTGGGGGCAGGAAAAGGCCATTGCTCGAATTTAACAGTGATGGTCACATTATCATTGGGATCGATATGGACGAGACACGCCTATACGGGGCAGTGGTTGATCTCGCCGGCAATATTCTTCATGAAACCTTTTTACCACATCATACTAAGGGGGTTGAATGCTATGACTTCCTAGTCAGAATCATCGACCAATTGCTCGCATTTGCCCGATTGACCGGGAAAAACATCCGGGGGATCGGTGTGGGGGCTCCTGGAATTACATATTATGAAAAAGGCGTTGTTCAATGGGCACCAACTATTGAATGGCGTAATCTGCCTCTGAAAGAAAAATTAGAGGAACGATTCCAAATCCCGGTAGTGCTCGATAACGATGTCAACCTCTCAGCTTTGGGAGAAATGTGGTTTGGTGTTGGACGGGGTTGCACGAACCTAGTCCTGGTAATCGTTGGAAGTGGAATCGGAGCTGGGATCATCATTGACGGCGGGATTTATCGTGGTTCTCATCTGACGGCAGGTGAGATTGGCTTCATGCTGCCAGATCGGAGCTACCTTGGCATCCGGCGTGAAGGATATGGGACTTTGGAATCACTGGCCTCGGTGGTGGGTATTGCAGAGAGGGCACGTCAAAAACTGGCCGGTCAGTCATCTGCAACAGAACTAGCCGCGATTACGGCAGAGGATGTTCTTAATGCCTATCGAAGAAGGGAGGAATGGGCTCTCCCAATCGTAACTGACACAATCGATTATCTGGCCCAAATGATAGCTACTCTATCGGTCTGCTTCGACCCTGACATCATTGTACTCTCCGGAGAAATTGCAAAATCAGCTGACTTTCTAATCCAACCAATACTAAAACGCATCGATGGGATTATTCCAATCTGCCCGAAATTAGTGGTCTCTGAGCTTAATCACCGGGCAGTCGTAATGGGTGCAATCATTGAAATCCTATATAACACCACCGATTATTACCTTGTGCGTAAGTTGAGCTGACGAAAATGCAAGACGCGGACTCCATTAGACAGAGAAATTTAGCTCACTTGCCAATAAAAACCACGGTTAGGCATGATCGAAATTGATTTTTTCTAT